>Ga0302197_10000006_pt1 | contig 354639 bp, 330 predicted proteins | sample II_Bog_N2_1_FD_193526 | JGI IMG/M metagenome (GOLD analysis project Ga0302197, IMG submission 193526) | Peat permafrost microbial communities from Stordalen Mire near Abisko, Sweden - II_Bog_N2_1 | ecosystem: Environmental > Terrestrial > Soil > Wetlands > Peat | place: Sweden: Abisko... | reverse complement strand
ATATCGGCTGTCCGACAAATTTCTTATCTTTACCCATCGGTCGATTTGAATGTGAGAACTCAAATTTAACCTTAAAGGGTGGGCTTTTTGTTCACCCTTTTAAATTTTTAGTCGGACAACAATGTAAAAATTTATTGATTAATTAAAAATTCTGACTTTCTACAAATGCAGTTTCAAGAATAAAACGAACTAGACTTTTATTTTAATAAAGTTACATTTCCCTCTTGTGTATATTTTGTAAGTGATGACTTTCCTTGTGCATAGTAAATAATTCTCCAGGAATAGACATCTTCCTGCGCAAGTCGGCCCTTATACATTCCATCCCATGAATCTTTCATACTATGTGAAACGTAAATCAATTCGCCCCATTTGTCAAATATATCGATTTCATATTGATCTATATTTTCTCCATGAATAACAAATAATTCGTTAATACCATCACCATTCGGAGAAAAAGCAGATGGAACGTACAGATAGGGCTGGCAATAGGTATAAACGTTTGTTGATACTGTTGTTTTACATCCTCTGGCATCAGTAGCTGTTAAACTATAATTACCTGCCTGGACATGAATAGAATCGGTAGTTTCATTCGTTGGAGACCACAGATAGGAAACGGCTGGACCAGCGTATAAATTCGCATAGTTAATTTCGTCCGGACAATATGTGACTTCATTTGGTAGACTAACATTTGGACCCGACACAAAACTAAGTTCAATTGTATCCGAAACAGAACATTGACCTATATATGCCCGTACCCAAAAGGTATTATTAGAAGAAACCTGATTAGAAACTACCTGAATCTGTTGGGTAGTTGCACCAGTTGACCACAAATAAGACAAACCTGGATTACCTGCATTCAATGTTTTGGTTATTCCAGTACATATAATTTCATCCGGACCAAAATTAATTGGTGTTGTAGCAGGATTTACTTTGACTAAAACTGTATCAGAAACATTGCATCCATTATAACTAACCGTAGCATAATATTTACCGGTTGAATTAACCAAGATAGTATCTTTGTGAGATCCATTGTTCCAGGTGACAGTAGATCCCGCTTTAATAGTTCCGACATTATAACTAACACTTTGTCCCGAACATAAAGTGGTATCTTTTCCAATATAAACCGGACTAATGTGATAGAATGTCACATTTGCTGTATCGGGAGTTACGCAACCATTATTGGAAACATTCACATAATATTTACCATTTTGTTTAACAGAAATCTGCTGAGTTGTTTCACCTGTTGACCAACTATATGCCATATTGGGATTCCCGGCATTTAAGGTATAAACAGTATCTGAACATACTGTAATATTACCGCCCAGATTAACAACAGGATATGAACTTATCGTAATAGCATTTGTCATTGTTGTATCACCGCATAAATAAATTGCCCGCACAGAGACAACATACGTTCCCGGATTAGCATAGACGTGAGTTGCTACTGAAGAAGTAGAATTATTTGCCGCACCTGAGCTTGGTTCACCAAAATCCCAGAACCAGCTTTTTACCACATCGGGTGCAACTGCAATAAAATTAGTTGTGCCTCCAATACAATTTCCGGAAATACCAACTGCCCAATCTGGCTTCCCAAAATAATTGGTTAAAATATTCGGAAGACCTGTATTGCTTTGAGCGCCCGTTAATGTAATAGCTTTGTGAATATAGTCCGCATTTGAAGTGTCACCATCCGGTGAGTTTATCACACCCAGATATCCACTATTACCAAGAGCAACATCAATCTGTCCATCGGGATTCATCGCTAATGCGTCATAATTAATTGTTGAATCCTTACTTAATACATATTTAGAACTATCAATTTTTGCTTGTGTTCCTGCACCTAAATTATATTGTAATAATCTGTGAAGAGTGTCGGTGCTAACATATAGATAATTATTCCCAGCTGAAAATGCTACCGAATATGGATTCTTGACATTGGTAATAGCTACTGGGTTAGAAATAATTCCAGTATTTTTATCAAAATTATATACTTCAACAAGATTTTGGGAAGCATATGAAATAGCTAATTTAGTTCCATCAGATGAAAACTGAACATATCCATTATTACCAGTAGCAGCACTCCCAACACTTGAAATTACAGGAGTAGTATTAAACCCTCCCATTGTAATATGATAAGACATAATATTGCTTGAACCTGCCTGTTGAGCAACTGCCCAAAATCCGTTCTGACCATCATACGTAGATGCCACGCCATTCAAAACAGGTGTTGACAAAGGAATATTTTTTTGAATTATTTCACCCGCACCACCATTATAAGACAAATCAGCAATTGAATAATTAAGACCATTTGTCGGACTTGTTGTTACTATATAATAAATATTATTATCGCGTGGATCAGGTATTATAACAGATGATTCATAACCAGAAGTATTTCCTAACAACCCTGTTCCATTTGTCATGATGTTATTATTACGATCATAAACATTACTCCCATCCGTGTACAACAATAAATTCCCTGTAGGCGAAGAAATAATAGATGAGCCTCCGTTCGTAGAAATATTGATTCCGTTGATTGGTATAGGAGGGTTCGATTTAAAATTAAAACTTCCTTTATTGCCAAATGCCCAATTATAATTTCCAACATTCCCTTGTCCCCAAATATTTATTTTTGCCGTATCAACACCTGTGCATCCATTTTGTGTAACCTTAAGCCAATAGCGACCAGCATCAACAATACTCAGACTTGAAGTTGTTTGACCCGTTGACCACAAAAAATTGGCATTTGTAAAACTACTTGCATCAATAGTATAAGAATTTGGACAAACCAATGTATCGTGAAGAATGTTTACAACTGGTGGAGTATTAATCTGCACAGATTGAGTAACACTTCCACAAGGACCGGGAATAGTTAATGTTACATTATAAGATGCACTTGATGAGAAAGTATGTGAAGGATTCTGACCGGATGCGGTATTATTTCCTCCTGAAGCTGGGTCACCAAAGTTCCAGGTCCAAGTTGCTGGATTTCCATCTCCAGCTCCTGAAAACTGCGTAGCCGAACCCAAACAAGGATTTGTAAAAGTGAAAGCAGCTGGAGTATTGCATACTTGTCCATACAAAAAATTTATAAAGAAAAAGAAGAAAGAAAAGAAAAATAATTTTGTTTTTACACTCATAAATTGGCTCTATTTCCTTATTTCATTGGTATTTGAAAGGTATATCTATCTACGAAAAAAAATGTCTTTTAGTTTCTCGAAAAATAATAACCTCACTAAATTCATTTGCGTATGAACGATGAGTGATAAACTCAATATATAATAAAACATTGCTTTTCACCTTTAACTAACTTTTAAATGCGGTTTTTTTTCTACTGGATTTTCTTATTAATGGCTTCTCTATCCGGGTTTTCGCAGGATGCTCAATTTTCACAATTTTATGCAGCACCATTATATCTTAATCCAGCCTATACAGGTACAATTGAAAATACCAGAGTTACTGCAAACTACAGGAATCAATGGCCAACCGCAGGAAAACAAGCTTACATTTCTTCATTAGCTGCCATAGATCATTATTTTAGTAAAATAAGAAGTGGTGCTGGGTTTATGCTGATGCAAAATCAAGCTGGTGCATCACGTCTACGCTCAACAGAAGCATCTCTTTTATATTCATTTCATATTGATATTAATTATCGCTGGAAATTCATTCCTGCAATACAGGCGACATTTGTTGATAGAAATATTAATTTCTATAGTCTTACTTTTCCTGATCAATATACGAATTCTGGATTTACCGGTACTCCTTCAAATGAGCCGTCAAATTATAACAATAAGATTTATGCTGACTTTTCAACTGGAGGTCTGCTTTACTCTGAAACATTTTGGTTCGGGGCTTCTTATCACCATTTAAACCATCCGAATCAATCTTTCAATGGAAATATTAGCCGATTGCCAGGTGAATTAAATATACAGGCGGGAGCAAAAATACCTATTGACAATAGTTCTCAAGGAAGATCATCCCTGGATCGCCATGTAGAAAAAGCATTAATGCCTTCTGTTTTATATAAACAACAGGGTAATTTCAGTCAATTAGATGCAGGTGTATACATGCTATATAATCCTATGATTTTCGGTATATATTACAGAGGGCTTCCGTTCAAACAATACAGTGCTCAATATCCAAATCGGGAATCTGTCATATTAATGATCGGTTTTAATTATCAAAGTTTCACTTTTGGCTATAGTTATGATATTGTTGTTTCCAGACTTACTACTACAAGCGGCGGTGCTAATGAACTTTCAATAAATTATCTTTTCGGTAAAGAACAGGATCCCCGTAAAAACAAATATAGAAGGCGCATACCTTGCCCTTCTTTTTATCATCATTGAAAAAATCCTTTCAATAATCAGGACTGATTTTTTATTTTAGGAAGGAACAATTTATATACCTCCACCCATATAACACCCAAGAATGCTACCACAAAACACATTATCATATCTAATATTTTCAATGCTTCAAATTGAAAAAGTTCACGAATTGGTTTTACATAAATAGACAAAATCAAAACTACTATTGAAATGATTAAAACTATTGGAAGTAAATTATTTTTATATCTTATTGTTGTGAATACCGAATAATAAAAAGAGCGGTTCACTAATGTTAAAAATAAATTACTAAAAATAAGTGTTGCGTAAATAATTGTTCTGACCATTGATTCAGAAAAACCATTTAACATAAAACAATATCCTAATCCGAGACAAACCGATGTTATTATCAAACCCTGAATAATACTTAGAAACAGTTCATTGAATGAAAAAAATCTAATGTTCATTTTGCGTGGTTTTCTTTTCATTGAATTCGCCTCGACGGGTTCTTTTTCAAAAACGAGCGAACAGGTCGGTCCCATAATTAATTCAAGAAAGATTACATGAACAGGGGAAAGAAAATTCGTAAACTTCCAAAATAATAATAGTGGCAATGTAACAATCAAAATGATTGGAATATGTATTGAAATAATATATCGAATTGCTTTTTTTAAATTTTCATATATTTTTCTTCCGGTTTCAATAGCATATACCATGTGTGATAAATCATCATCCATCAAAACAAGTGATGCTGATTGTTTAGCAATTTCACTCCCTCTCATCCCCATTGCAATACCTATATGTGATGCTTTAAGTGCAGGTCCATCATTTACACCATCACCGGTCATAGCAACTATTTCGCCGTTATCTTTTAATGCTTCAATAATTTGTAATTTTGCTTCAGGGAACATTCGTGCATAAATATTAAACTCTTTGACTTTTTCCCGAAGCTGATCCACATTCATTTCTGCTATTTCACTGCCCGTCAATACAGAAGAACTATTTTTCAGGCCTATTTGATTTGCAATTGAAATAGCTGTTTCTGAATAATCCCCCGTAATCATTTTAACATCAATACCTGCTTGATAGAATTGATGAAGCACTTCTTTAATATTACTTTTTGGAGGATCATAAAATGCCACCAGTCCTATAAAATCAAATTCAAATAAAAATTGCGTAGATGGCAAATCATCTATATTTTGATTCGATTTTGCAACCGCCAAAACACGAAATCCTTTTAAAGCAAATTCAAGCGCCCTGTTCTTAATAGTGCTTTTTTCTTCAAACGAAAGTATACATTGATTCAAAACACCTTCTACACTTCCTTTACAAGCAATAATAATAGTTCCTTGTTTATCACTAAATACATGCGTCATTATTGGAGGTTTTCCTCCCAATGGATATTCATGTATCATTTTAAAATCTGATCGTTTATCAACTTCTGCAACCGATGTATATACTGCATGAATCGATTTTTCCATCGGATCAAACGGGTCAATTTCAGATGACCACATGGCATATTCCAATACATTATTAAAACTGTATGAGTCTACTGTATAATCATACACAATCTTTTTAGAAAAATCATAAATTGCAGAAAGTTGCATTTTGTTTTCAGTAATAGTACCTGTCTTATCTGTACATATTACGGTTGCAGCACCTAATGTTTCTACAGTATATACACTTCGCACAATTATTTTTTGCTTATATAGATGATAAGCACCTAATGCCATAAAAGTACTGAATGCAACAGGTATTTCCTCTGGTAAAATAGACATTGCTAATGTTAAACCATGTAGTAAGCCATTCAATATGCTTTTCGATATATAATAATTTATTCCCCAAACAATAAAGAATACAGCTACACCAACACTAACCATTGAACGGACAAAACCTCTAATCTGAATTTGCAAAGGAGTTTTGGACACTGCTGTTTCTTGCAATGTCTTACCCAATTTCCCTAATACAGTTTGTTTGCCGACAGCAATTACTTCGGCAATACAAGATCCTGTCATGATCATTGTTCCCCGGAAGATCTTATTTTCGGTACTTTCCGAATTCTTTACAACAGGTAAAGCCTCTCCTGTTATCATACTCTCATTTACAGAAAAATCATGTGCTTCAAGAATTATAGCATCTGCTGGTACTACAAATCCATCCTCCACAATTATAAGATCATGCATCACAATTCCCTCAAAAGGTATTTCTATTGTATTTCCATCTCTGATTACCTTAGCATAAGGGGAAGATATTTTTTTCAATTCATCCAAAGCATTCCCACTCTTATTTTCCTGATATATTGAAATACCTGAAACAAAAAACAATGCCCCAAACATAATGAGACATTCATTCAAATCGCCAAGTATAAAATAAATAAGGGCGGTACATACCAGGATAATAAAAAGTGGTTCAAAAATCACCTCTTTGATAACATACCATAATCTGTTGTTAGATTGGAGACCAGATGAGTTATTTCCAAATTCTTCACGATTGGCTTTTACTTCTTCATCGGTTAATCCGATATGTTTTTCAGATTGCATTGCGATAAATCATACAAAATGTATTTATTGAAAACTAACAGGTGTAAATTCCATTTTATTTTGATTAAATAAAATGATTAAGATTAGACAATCAGAATTGTATTCCCAAAACGAAAATAAGCCCGCTCATTGCTTTGCTTTAACACCAAGCAGCCTTTCTACTCTAAAAAGATTCAAAAGGTCTTTATGGCCTTGAAAAGACCTGCTTCCGTTTTAAAAAAGTATACTATTGATAAAAAATAAAGAAGGCTAAATTCGTTTGAATTTAGCCTTCTTTTGTGATCCCGCTGGGATTCGAACCCAGGACCCTAACATTAAAAGTGTTATGCTCTACCGGCTGAGCTACAGAATCTATTGGTGCTTTTACCGATTATTTTTCCGTAATTGCGAGTGCAAAAGTACGAGAGATAAATGAAAAACCAAAGCATCACCACTAAAATATTTACTTTGATTGCCCTTTTTTTTGCAATAGTTGTCAACACAAGAGCTAACATACTCAAAAACAGAAATATAAATATAGGTGATTCTTTCTTTGTACATAAAGATTATCAGTCGGCATTGATCTTTTATAAAAAGGGATTTTATGCAGACAAAGAATTTTCGCAACAAATGCTTTCGCGCATGGCGATGATAGAGGAATCATCCGATCATTACGTAATGGCATTATTTTATTTAAACACGATGTATTATTATTTTCCGGATAGTCGAGTAATTAGAAAAATGGAAGATATGGGCAATAAATATCATCTGAATGGTTATAACTATACAGATTTTGAATATTTAATATCTATTTATAAAGAATATTATTACTATATCATTTTTTCCTTATCTGGTATAGGAATTCCATTTATCATCTATTTATTTGTTCGAAAACGAAATAAAGAAAACCTTGGCTTCAGACCATTGGTTTTCTTCGCCATATTGGGAATCGTATTTTATCTCAACAATTTTGACATAACGCCTTCAATGGGTATTATTCAGTCAGATTGCCAATTAATGGAAGGGCCTTCCGCAGGCTCAAATGTGGTTGAAATTACAGAGCCAGGTCAACGGGTTAGAATAATCAGTAAACAAGATGTATGGTATAAAATTGCATGGAAAGATAAAAACTTATTCATAAGAGATGTTTACTTACTTCCGATTGGTAACTAAAAAAGAGAAATCCTTATAGCTACTTATTTCTTGAATCAATTTAGAATGTGTTGCAGGAATCTGTAATACATCAGCATTTATTTTTCTTATCAATTTTGCAAACGTTTTTTGTCTGATAATTCTGTCCTTTGTTCCAAATACCATTTTGACTGATATGTTCTCTGATTTACAAATACGGATCAACGTATCATCATCCATTTTTAATTTCCTGAAATACAACCAGGAAAGATAAACCTGCTGTATTTGTTCTTTATTCTGCATTTGACTTGCGGCAAAAGATGTAATTCGATCATCAATGAGCCCTATCCTCGTTAATATGTTGCTTACTCTAAAAAGGAATTGGGGATGATATAAAAAGTATTTAAAAAGTTTTCTTGAGGCTACACTAAACATAGCCAATCTATACCAAAAATTAATATAAATACCATCAGGTGCAATAAGAATAACCTGATCGATACGATTATAAAACATATAAAGAGAAGCTACGACAAAACGAGCGCCCATACTGAATCCAAGCAGTTCAAACCGTTCAATTTTCTCTGCTAATAATATCTGGTCTAAGATGACAGCCCACGCTTCGATAGATATAACTTTGCTGGCTGATGTATAGAAGTTTTTTTCATGAAAAAATAAGCCGATACTGATGACGGTATAAGAAGGTTTTAGCTTCTCAGCAAGACTATTCATTATATCCAGATTTTGTCCGAAACCATGAAACATAATCAGATATTTATTACCGCCTTCATACAATCGGTATGAAAGTTTATAATCAACATCAGTAAGGTCTTTTTGTGAAAACATTTATATTTTTGAAAATTAAACCAATTCAAACAAAAAGCCCTTTCAGTTAGAGCTGAAAGGGCTTTTAAAAGAGAAATCAATACCTATACAGTTTCCTTCTTAGTATTTCTCAAACGTTCGTTTTCATCTAAAAGAATCTTACGCATACGAAGAGATTTAGGAGTTACTTCAATGTATTCATCCTTCTGAATGTATTCCATCATTTCCTCTAATGAGAAATTGATTTTAGGAGCGATCTTAGCGTTATCATCTGTACCGGATGCACGCATGTTGGTCAGTTTTTTCTCACGTTGAACGTTCACTGTGATATCATTCTGACGATTGTGCTCTCCAATAACCATACCTTGATAAATTACATCACCTGGTTCAATAAAGAATTTACCTCTATCCTGTAATTTATCTAAAGCATAAGCGGTAACATCACCACTATCCATAGATATGATTGAACCACTCACACGTTCAGCGATAGCACCTTTGTAAGGCTCATAGCCATCAAAACGGTGTGTCATGATTGCTTCACCAAATGTTGCAGTCAATACGTTTGTACGCAAACCAATGATACCACGAGAAGGTATTTTGAATTCTAAGTGTTGTAAATCACCTTTTGGTTCCATAATCAACAACTCGCCTTTACGTTGAGTAGCCAATTCAATTACTTTACCGGAAGTTTCCTGAGGTACGTCTACTACCAATACTTCAACTGGTTCGCAACGTTTGCCATCAATTTCTTTATACAATACTTGCGGTTGACCTACTTGTAATTCATATCCTTCTCTTCTCATCGTCTCAATCAAAACAGACAAGTGAAGAATACCGCGACCAAATACTAAGAATTTATCTTCAGACTCACCTGGCTGAATCCGTAAAGCCAAATTTTTCTCTAATTCCTTCATCAAACGATCTCTCAAGTGGCGAGAAGTAACGAATTTACCTTCTTTACCAAAGAATGGAGAGTTATTGATTGTGAATAACATACTCATGGTAGGCTCATCAACAGCGATACGTGGTAATGCTTCCGGATTCTCCAAATCTGTAATAGTATCACCGATTTCGAAATCTTCAATACCTACAACAGCACAAATATCACCAGCCAAAACGCTTTCAACACGTACTCTACCCAAACCTTCAAATGAATGAAGTTCTTTTATCTTTACTTTTTTGATAGAACCGTCCGCCTTTGTTAAGGAATACTGTGTACCTTCTCTCAATTCACCTCTGAATACTCTACCAATAGCAATACGACCAGTGAACGTAGAATAATCTAGAGATGTTATCTGCATTTGCGGAATACCTTCGTGAACTGGAGCTGGAGGAATATGATCAACAATCGCATCTAACAATGGAATGATATTATCTGTTTTAACTTTCCAGTCTGTGCTCATCCAACCACCACGGCCTGAACCATAAAGAGTAACGAAATCCAACTGATGTTCATTTGCTCCCAAGTTGAACATTAAGTCGAATACTTCTTCATGAACTTCATCCGGACGACAGTTTTCTTTATCTACTTTGTTTACAATCAAAATAGGTTTTAAACCTAAGGCTAAAGCTTTGCTTAACACAAAACGTGTTTGAGGCATTGCACCTTCAAAAGCATCTACTAATAGTACTACACCATCAGCCATTTTCAATACACGTTCCACTTCACCACCGAAATCGGCGTGACCTGGTGTATCAATGATATTAATTTTGTGTTCTTTGTAACGGATAGAAACGTTTTTAGCAAGAATCGTGATACCACGTTCACGTTCCTGGTCGTTATTATCTAATATAAGATCCTCAAATACCTGATTTTCTCTGAATATTTTAGAAGCATGAATGATTTTATCAACCAATGTTGTTTTACCGTGATCGACGTGTGCGATGATCGCAATATTCCTGATACTCTGCATAAATTGAATTTTATTAAGGTGCAAAAGTAGGAAAAAAACCACGAATATCAGTGGTTTAAGTATTAAATTATGATAAAAGTTATTGGTTCCGCTTATTATTAGCTGCAAAGTCACAGATTTCAATCTACTGACTCTCAGACATGAAACAATTCTTGATATATTTCATTAAAGCGAAAACGTATTACTTCTGCCTTTCAATTCCTATCTTTGACGTTCAATATTGCAATAAACATGATAAAAACACCTGCCAGATATACTATTACCTCTGCCCTTCCGTACGCAAATGGCCCCGTTCATATAGGTCATTTAGCCGGCGTTTACGTGCCAGCGGATATTTATGCCCGTTTTCTGCGTTCAAAAGGAGAAAATGTACTTTTCATAGGCGGATCGGATGAACACGGGGTTCCGATTACCATTCGTGCTAAAAAAGAAGGAATCACACCGCAACAGGTAGTAGATAAATACCACAAACAGATTAAAGCATCTTTTGCTGAACTAGGTATTTCATTTGATATTTATTCCAGAACATCTTCAAAAATACATGCTGAAACATCTTCAGAGTATTTCAAGAAATTATATGAAGACGGGAAATTTATTGAACAAACAAGTGAGCAATATTTTGATCCGAAAGCACAGCAATTCCTTGCAGACAGATATATAGTCGGTACGTGCCCTAAATGCGGAAATGAAAATGCATATGGCGATCAATGTGAAAAGTGCGGATCAACATTAAGTCCATCTGAACTGATTAATCCACGCTCTACACTTAGCGGAGAACAACCTATTCTGAAAACCACTAAGCACTGGTATTTACCATTGGACCAATATGAGCCATGGTTAAAAGAATGGATTCTGAATGAACATAAAGAATGGAAGACCAATGTTTATGGTCAGTGCAAATCATGGTTGGACCAGGGATTACAACCAAGAGCTGTAACGCGTGATCTGGATTGGGGTGTGCCAGTACCTGTTAAAGGGGCTGAAGGTAAAGTATTGTACGTATGGTTTGACGCTCCGATCGGATATATTTCAGCAACAAAAGATTATTTCCAGAATTCAGTAATTAAACCCATACATATAGAAAATGTTTGGGAAGATTTCTGGAAGAAAGACGATACGAAACTTGTACATTTTATTGGCAAGGATAACATTGTATTTCACTGCATTATTTTCCCTGCCATGCTTAAGGCCGAAGGTACATATATATTACCTGATAATGTACCAGCTAATGAATTTATGAATCTGGAAGGTGATAAAATTTCCACTTCCAGAAATTGGGCCGTATGGCTGCATGAATACCTGGAAGAATTCAAAGACAAACAGGATGTATTGCGTTACGCACTTTGTGCCAATGCCCCTGAAACAAAAGACAACGATTTTACATGGAAAGATTTCCAGGCTCGTAATAACAATGAATTGGTAGCGATATACGGCAACTTTGTTAACCGTGCCATGGTACTAACGCATAAATATTTTGACGGAAAGGTTCCGACATTAGGTAAATTAGAAGCCTTTGATGAGGCTGCATTACTATTGCTAAAGGAATTGCCAGGGAAAATTGCTACATCTATTGAAACGTATCGCTTCCGCGAAGCGCAAGCTTTTATGATGGATCTGGCTCGTTTAGGTAATAAATATCTGGCAGATACCGAACCTTGGAAAATCTTCAAAGACAATCCGGAAAGAGTCAAAACCATTCTTCATATAGGATTACAGATTGCAGCGAATCTGGCTATTGTATCGGAACCTTTTATTCCATTTACTTCGTGTAAATTATTTGGCATGTTGAATATGGATTCAAAAACATGGAACGATGCTGGTAAAATTAATTTACTGAAAGAGGGTTCCCAATTAAATACTGCTGAATTATTATTTGATAAAATAGAAGACACAACCATTGAAGCTCAAATCAAAAAGCTTGAAGATACCAAACAAGCCAATCTGCTGGCCAACGCTGAAGTAAAGCCTTTAAAGGAAAATATATCCTTTGATGATTTTGCTAAAATGGATATTCGCGTTTCTACCATTATTGCAGCAGAAAAAGTTGCTAAGACCAAAAAACTATTGAAGCTTACTATTGATACAGGTATCGATCAACGTACCGTTGTTAGTGGAATTGCGGAATACTTCGAACCTGAAAAGATCATAGGTCAGCAAGTTTGTTTACTTGCGAATCTTGCACCACGCGAGATTAAAGGTATTATGTCTCAAGGGATGATTTTAATGGCCGAAGATGGTGACGGATCATTGAAATTTATTCAACCGGGGCAGCCGGTTGGTAATGGTAGTATGGTAGGCTGATAAAAACTATTTAACCTGTATACTGATAAAATCCTTTGATCAACTCAAAGGATTTTATCAGTATACTAAATTAGACAATACAATTTCTCATACATACTTTACTTGCTTTTTATTTCTCCTCAAGCAATTCCTTCTTTACTTTTTGCAGTTCTTCTAATTTTGCTTTACTAACCACTGGATATTCAAGATTCATAGACTCCATCGCTTGAATAATAGCTGAAGCCACCACAATACGTGCATACGATTTATTGTCAGCCGGAACAATGTACCAGGGAGATTTTTCAGTAGCTGTACTTTCTATCATCTCTTCATAAGCTTTCATATACTTGTTCCAATACTTGCGTTCTGTCACATCTGACAAACTAAACTTCCAGTTCTTATCAGGATTGTCAATGCGATCAAGGAAACGTTCTTTCTGTTCCTCTTTTGAAACATTCAGAAAAAATTTAACTACCAATACACCGTTACGATTCAGATAACTTTCAAAATTTTTTATATCCTGAAAACGTTCTTCCCAAATATGTTTTGTTACAAGTTTTTCGGGAATTTTCTCCTCTGCCAATGTTTCTTCATGAACCCTTACAACCAAAACCTCTTCGTAATAAGAACGGTTAAAAATACCGATCCGACCACGTTCGGGTATGTGTTTCATACAACGCCACAAAAAATCATGATTCAACTCCTCAGAGTTCGGCGCTTTAAATGAGGTTACATCACATCCCTGTGGATTTACACCCGACATCACATGTTTGATTGCACCATCTTTGCCTGCCGCATCCATTGCCTGAAAAATCAACAATAAGGCCCATTTATCCTGAGCATATAGTATGTCCTGCATCTTTGACAGTGTTTCAACGCCCAGTTTCAGAATATCTTTTGCCGTATCTTCTTCTCTATCTCCTAAGCCAAGATCATCCTTTGTGTCATAATCCTTCAGTCGAAATTTTTCACCGTCTGTTACACGATATTTCTTTGTAAGTTTTCTGGAACTTTCAATAAGTTCTTTTTTACTTAATGAATTTTCTTTATCTGACTTGTGCTTATGAGAACTCATATGATTAAGTTTTTTTATAAATTTATAAAGCAAGAAGATGTGTCTTTGCAATCAAAGCTATTTGTGTCGTAGACAAACCAGCCGCGCTTGCATATTGATTCCATTGACTAACAACAATTCTTATTTCTTCAATGATATCTTTCGCTTTCTTAATATTCATTTGTTTAGCAACCTCCAATAAATCAAACATAGAAATTCCTTCTCTTTTACCATTTATAGATAATTGATGCTGTGAAGTCCATTTATTTTCGGGATTGAATGCATAAGTTACATCATAGGCCGGTGAAAGACTCCATTTTCCTGATTTATTCATAAGGAACGAAATATTCTTCGTATGATCATCTTGGTTTCTGCTGATAACATTAAAAACCATACGGGTATATAATTGTTCTGCATCGATATATGGAAGTCTTAACTGACGCATTGCCTGAAATACCTGTTCATATGAATACACATATGGATTATTATAATCATAATGACATAAACCACATACTGTTTGGGCATGAACTTTTTCATTATGATCAATACGATCGAAACGTTTTGTCATGAAATGAGCCCTATTTCCTTCTTGCAATAATTTACTTGGCATCATTATTATGCCGCAGTCAATGGCCATTTTATAATAAGCATATTCAATCTTACCATATCCTTTCGGGTCTCCAAGTTCTATATTTGTAACTCCATCAAATTTGATAAGCCAATGTTCAAAACCAGCAGGCGCTTTTAGTTGCCCGGAACGAACCTCTCCTGTCTTTTCATTATAAGCAATAACTGCTTTTGCCCTTGCCCCCCCAGCAGATGTTCCAACCCGAATAATATCCGAAAGTGCCTTTGCATCTTCTTTTGAAAATTGTGTCTGTAAAGATGCCTTTTGATCTAATGCTTTTTTTGAAAGTTCAACCAGAGTATGAATTTCTAGCGGTATTGATTTTTCTGTTTCATTACGGACAGCTGGTTCAAATTCCAATGCACCCATCCCTCTGTTTCCAATATAACAAAGCCGTTCCACGGGATTCATACTGTTTCTACTTCGCCCCTGTGAAGCAAGCCATATATCAATCAATTGATTTCCGAACCTATCCGGCAAAGCATCTGATAACAATCCGGGAAGACCTTGATATGTTTCACGAGGTAAATTGGGAAATTGAAAAACAATACCCCTTCCTGCTTGATTCATAGGCATTGTTAATGGAGCTATATCCCAACCATGTTTTGATATAGCACTATCCATTTCAAATGCAGCAATACCCGTTTTATCATCCCACAATACAGCACCTACCAATTGATCCCACAATATGACGTTTGCAACTACCATTCGCTTTCGTCTTTTTTATCAGGCTTATGTGATGCCCGTCTTCTAAGTTTGATCTGTTGTTCAGCAACCATTAATGGACTAACGATATCCGGAGCTACAAATGGGTTAAGCAATTCCAGTTGATTCAGAGCTCTTAATATCTGAATCAGACTAAGTATGCTGGCGATTCGGCCATTTTCAATTTCGCTGATTGTACTTCGAAATAAACCTGAACGTTCCGAAAGTTCTTGCTGGGTCAAATTTGATTTTAACCGTAAGCGCTTCAATTGCTGTCCAAGCTCTTTGATTATTGCCGGATCACTCATTGAATACCAATCAATATTGTTGCTTATATAAGACATTATTATATCAATTAATACATACTGATGTTTACAAACAACAAATTACGACATTTTAATTAATTATTCAAATATCAACAAAATATCGCCCATACACAACATTAAAATGATTTTTCACAATATTGTTGCTTATAAAAAGCAAAAAACCATTACTCTTCAAGAATAATGGCCCTTATTTTTGCTTTCCTGTTGATTATAATCTTTTTACATGCAAATACGGATCATAACCGTTTAGTTCTTTAGGATAGGCTCCGGTACCATCGTAAGGCCTTTTCTCCGGATGATTTTTACATTCTTCAGAACAAGCTCCTTCCATTTTAGCACCGCAAGCTTCACACATTGGCTCATGTCTGTTACAAACCGGATTAGCACAATTAACCATACGGTCGCTCAACGTGCCGCATACATAACAAGTAGAAATAACAACGGGGTTAACTTTATTGACATCAGCGATAACACGACCGTCAAATACATAACATTTACCTTCAAAGTCTTCACCGCCTTCTTCAATACCATATTTAATGATACCACCATGCAGTTGATAAACATCTTTAAATCCTTGCTCTAATAAATAGGCACTCGCTTTTTCACACTTAATTCCACCTGTACAATACGTAAGTACCTTTTTATTTTTTAAATGATCCAGTTCTTTTACTTTTTCCGGAAAATCGCGAAAGTTTTCCATGTCAATAGTCAAAGCATTTTTGAATCGACCCACCTGATGCTCATAATTCGAACGTACATCCAGAATCACAACATCATCACGATCTTTTAATTCCTTGAATTCTTTAGGAGATAGATGAATACCTGTCTGTTCAACAGGATTGATATGACGTAATGAGGAATGAACGATCTCAGGTTTTACACGGACATATAACTTCTGAAATGCATGTCCGTTGTGCGATTCAACCTTAAAATCAAGAGCTGCAAAACGAGGATCCGCTTTTACGTATTCCATGTATGCACGGCATGATTCCACCGTTCCGGAAACAGTACCGTTTATGCCTTCTTCGGCAATAATGATACGTCCGAATAAGCCAAGATTAAGACATTTTAGATGATGTTCTTCCCTGTATTCATCAGGGTTTGCTATATGAGTATAGCAATAGTAAAGGAGAATCTGATAGTTATCCATGGTAATGTAACATTGCTTAGGTTCAAACTAAGTGTATCAATACAAAGATACGAAATTTTAGAAATTGGAAAGAATGAGAAAAATCATTCTTATGCCTTCATTTTCTGAGCCGGATTACCGAAAACCGTCTCATTATCCTTAACCGGAGCAATAACAACAGAGCCTGCACCTACTCGCGCATTTTTCCCAATAGTTATTCCAGATATAATCACAGCACCGGACCCAACAAACGCACCTTTGCTGATTTTTGATCCGGAATTAATAATCGCTCCAGCCCCGATCTGAGCAAAATCCTCTACAACAACATCAAAATCAATCAATGCACCACTATGAATAAGACAGTGACTACCTACTTCTGCATTAGCGCCAATAACAGCTGCAGTATTAATAAAATTGCCATAACCGATAGAAGCTGTATCAGCAATAGAAGCTAGCTTATGAATAGCATTTACGGGTTGTGTTTGTCTGCGCTCGTGAAGCATTTTAGTAAGACCTTCACGCAACTTAGGTTCATCCGTTGCAATAAAAGCATCGCATTTATTGCCTATTAACTTCAGGTATGAGTCATCATCCGTGCTTCCCAGAATACTTATATTGTTTATCTCTTTACCATGCAAAGCGGCATCATCATCCAAAAAGCCAAAAGCAACCATTCCATTACTTTCAAATATTTCCAAAGCAGCTTTACCCAAGGATGAAGCTCCAAAAATGATTATTGCATCGTTCTTTTCCATTTTAATATTTTCTCGTTTTTACAAATCTACATACATTTTAATAAAACCAGACACGTAAAAGATAAACATATAAAATAGGATCGTTTTATTTTATATCAAGTTTGTAAACAGAGGTGTTTTCATTCATTATAATTCTATATGTTTGCTGTAATGAAAATATCCCGTAAAAGCCTGACGATTGGAGTAATAGGAAGCTGGATGCTGATAAATATCCTGCTATACTTTTACATGGGTTTCAAGTATGCCATTGATACGCTCCGTTTTGATGAAGAAGCAACAACGTGGTTACGCGGTCATTTTGAGTTCAGTTATCATTTCTGGTATGCTGGCTATATAGCAATACTGGCTCTAAGCAAATTGATTTTCGGCTCAATATATTGCAGCATTTTTCTACAATGCGCGTTGTCGTTAATTGCTGTCATTTCGTTTTTTAATGCATTGGAAAGAATTTTCAAAAACACAAACATTGCTTTTTTTTCTACTCTTCCAGTTATACTCTATTATCCGATTCAGATCTGGAATATGTGTCTATTGACAGAATCTATATACATAAGCCTGATATTATTATTTATTTGGGCGTATTCATTATTGAATAAAAAAAAATGGTTCTATCTGATATCAATTGCAGTTGCAGCAAGCATTACAAGACCTAATGGAGGAATACTGATCATAACCCTTATTATACTTTACATATATGACCAATGGACCACCAACCGACAATTTGCAAAACGTTTATTGGGGGCTTCAATATTGATATGTATACCCTGCCTAATTTTATTTCTTCAATATTCAACCGATGTATACCTTCAGTTTCTGATGCAGTCCTTTAATAAAGGCGAAATTATATGTGGATACTCCGGATGGATAGTTCCTGTTAATAGCATAAATGCAGAATCGATTCACAACAATAGTATTAGCCAAGTGTTAACCTTAATGCTAAAATACCCTTTAGAATATATACAACTCGCCTGTTATCGGTTTCTAGCATTGTGGAGTGATATAAGACCCTATTATAGCTTTAGCCACAATCTGTATATTATCGTAAGTCTGAGTCTTCTATATATTTTTGCAGGAATCGGTTTAATCAGATATGCAAAAAAATATTCCGATTTATTTATGTTAACAATTTCATATTGCGTATTCAATTCTCTAATTATTATGATAACCTACGCAGATTGGGACGGGCGCTTTCTGGCACCGCTCTTACCTGTAGTATTTATATGGTCAGGCCTGGGCATTTATTCTTTTTTAAGATATTTCAAAAAAATTAAATGAATCCAATTAGGTAGTTCGATACTTTTAAAAAGAATATAGCAAAAGGCAGGCAAATAAATTATACGATAACGACTAAAGCTTCCAATATTGGGTGATGCCATAAGCAATAGTGAACCGCATAGCATAATAAAAAAGAGCCAGAAGAGATGTTCCTTATGCATTACTATTTTGCCGAAAACCCATCTATATGTCACGTGTACAAATAATAATAGTAATGCATGGCTTTCAATTCCGGCAAAAATGGAACTTTTATTGTGTAGCTGCAAGAATGTTGGACAGTAAAAAACCTGTACAGATGCTTTGGGGATATTTTCTATAATTGACATCCAGGATCCATCTAAGGAAAACGAAATGCAATCCGAAAAGCTAGGTAATTTACAAGTCGATTGATAGCTCTGATAAATAACCTCAGGTATTTTATTGACAATTAAGTTAGGATGCAATAAGCCAATTATACCTAAAAAGATAAGCACTGAAATCAATGTTCCAATCACCAGTCTAAACGATATATGCACGTTACTTTTCATGAAAACATGCAGTATACCCGCCAATAAAAAAATGGCTATATAATAATATTTTATGTTCCATGTAATATAAATCAAAACAACCATGAACAGGATTGAATAAATATCTTTGAATGCTTTCGCTTCAGCTTTTCTGAATAAATAATACATTAAAAAAAATACAGGAATAACAAAGGCCTCCTTAATAAGACCTACTGTCCAGAAAGTAATGGACGGAACGAATAAAACAAGCAACCATATTTTGAAGTCAGATCGCTCGTTTTCGATAGATAAAAAATTCATAAAGCAGACCGTTCCAAATAATGTAAGCCATAAACCACATATAATTCCATTACCTGCAGATATGAAATAAAAAGGCAATAAAATCTTCAGAAAAAAAGCGACTCGTGGCTGCACCTGCAAGTACTTAATAAGAGTCTCCGGTATCTGCATTTGATCATAATCATCTAAAAGAAAATGAACGACATCAAAAGGATAATGAATAAAATCAATAAGTAATACACTTAATTTCTGTTGATAAGAAACTGAATCTATTTGGTTGTAATATGTATATTCAAATATTAAAAGCTGAATACAAAAGAATAAAAGGCGATAGCCATGCAGCAATATAAAGGTATTTCCAAAACCTTTTTTATGATATTGTTGATATACATAATACGAAATAATGAGCCAAAGCAGACTAGGAACAATAGTCAGGAATATATTCATTTCTTAAAATAGCATGTCCTATTGTACAAGATAAACATTTTTTATGAGTACAATACATCTTATATAATTCAATCCCACTTTGAGAATCAAACGCATTTTTTATGACCATACCACTATTGGTTAAATTTCTGATAATAGTATTATCCTCGGCATCCATTGTTTCCAATAAGCTGAATACGTTATCCCATTTATCCGGATCGTTATGATATCTGGCTTCCAATACATAGTATGGTACTAAACCATTAATAAGGAATAATAAAATAAAACTCTTACCGACGTTCTTGAATGAATGAACAGAAGGCACATCAAAGCGATAATGTGTATGCCAATATGGCGATACTTCTTTTTCAAACAACGATTTTGCATCATCAGGATTTTGTAGGCTAATAAACATAGAATACCAATCAGGGTTTGAAAATAAGGACGCCAACTGTGCGATCCGGATTGTTGGAAAATTGATAGGACGTGTTCTTAAAAATTTCCATTCCGAATACATAACCACCGGTTTGATATCATACATACGTTTCAGATATTCGTATTCTTTGATTAACTCTTTGGGATAATCATCTCTGAAAGGCAATTCCAGCATACCTGCCATACCAAAAAATAGTGCTTCAATAGATATTTTCGAATAAGACAAACGAGCAATTCGAGTAAAATCAATATGAGACGCCATGCGTTCAAATAAAAAATCATTTAAACCTGTACCAAAAGACTTAAATATTAATCTACCTGCAATTGTTTTCCAATCGGGCTGATCCAATAATTGAAGGTATAAGTTCTCTGTTTTTCGCTTTAACCGTTCGATCAAAACACGCTGTTTCATTTGCTCTGCAACAATAGAATTAACCTTGCTAAGAAAAGCAGAACAAGGAATATCTGATTTATTCTGTTTGAGATAGCGGTATGTTTGAAGATGTTTTTCAGCAATTCGATTCCTGAGTTCGAGTACAGGTAATACTGTTCCATCTTCGCGAAAAATATCTTCATCAAATTCGTATACTACGTGTAGAATAACGGATTCGTAAGCTGGATCCTCTTGGTGATTGTGCTTATACCAATCCGATGAACGAACGTGAATTTCTACATCACCCCTCCATTCGATTTCCCCAATTTTTAATTTTGATAAATTAAAATCAGGACCGGAATGTGAGTTAATCGTTCCGGTATGCCTTATACTTACGGACTCACCTGTTACCGTGCATAGTCCTCTCGCATCAAATAATAAATGCTGCCAAAGAACCCATAATAATTCTTCATCTACCATAGCTGCTTTGTTGAATGATTAAAAAATATAGCTATGCAATATTACTGTTAATTGTAATTTCTAAAAAATGTCTTTGAGTATTAATATTTTTTTAATGCGAGAATTCAGATGTTGATTATTTCATGTAGGTGTTCAGATACACTTTCATTTCTTCCTGCATTTTTGCCGCTTCAACTGAGGCCGCTTGATGAAAAGATTCATCCGATGAAGCGTATAAAATACTTCTGGACGCATTAACTAATAAACCGCAGTCTTTATTCATACCATGCTGAGAGACTTCCTGCAAGTTTCCACCTTGGGCACCAACTCCAGGTACTAATAAAAAATGCTCTGGAACAATTTTACGTATTTCTTTAAAATAGGATGATTTTGTTGCACCTACAACAAACATCAGATTATCCGTTCTACCCCAGCTGATGCATTTTGTAAGTACTTCTTTATATAAAGGCTCATAGGAATCAGACAATGGTAACTGCTGAAAATCCATACTTCCCTTATTAGATGTAAGAGCCAATACAATTGCCCACTTATCTTCAAATTCTAAAAAGGGTTTTACAGAATCTTCACCCATATAAGGAGCAACAGTTACAGAATCAAATGACATCTGCTCAAAAAAAGCTTTTGCATACATGCTAGCAGTATTTCCAATATCACCACGCTTAGCATCTGCTATAGTAAATACGTCTCTAGGAATCCACTCCAGAGTCTTTTCTAATGACTCCCAGCCGGCCTTGCCCAGACATTCATAAAAAGCCAGGTTTGGCTTATAAGCAACGGCGTATTTTATGGTTGCATCAATAATGTATTTATTGAATTCAAAAACAGGATCCTTAGCACGTCTCAGATGAGTCGGAATTTTAGTTATATCCGTATCTAAGCCAACACATAGAAACGATTCTTTTTCCTTTATTAAGCTAACAAGCTCTGTTCTGTTCATGTAAATAAACGATTATCTCAAATCAATAATTTCTACCTTTGGATATTTTGTCTTATCAAAGGTGAATGCGGATTCATCAACAGCGAAATTTGGTGTGAATGATTTTACAACATAATCATACACATTTCCATTCTTTTCGTAAATCTTCCAGTTTTTGATAGACTTATCCGCTTTGTTAATTTCAAGTCGAACTTTAAAGAACCTGTTTTTTCTATCTTCAGGAACAAGCTCAATAATCTGATATGTTTTTCCGCCTTCTACTCTATCTCCTACATACGTATACTTATATCCTTTTTTATACATCGTATAAATTTTTGTAGGAGAGACTTCATCATCAGAAGGATCATAGGTAGAAATGTTTACCTCATTGGCATCCTTCATATATGTCCAAACGGTAGTTGCATTATTAATGATCTCTTGCTTCGGAAGTTTTAAACGATATTTACTTCCTTTAACAGTAAGTTCTCCTTCTGCCACTTCGTTAATACCTGCGTTTGCATTTTTTAACGTATAAGTAAACGATGCTTTAAAGGATGTATATGTCTTGAACTTGTTGCTCATCTCATCCAGTATTGTCAGCGCTTTGGGATCATATTGCGCAGACGCTGAAAGAACAGCAAAGAACAAAGGCAATAAAATTAAAATCGATTTCTTCATGACTACTATTATGATTGTTGTTTTTATTTCTCTAAATTTTTAAGGAAAAACTCTAATGAATATTCATCTTTAATTAATACTTCACGTGCTTTACTACCTTCAAAAGCACCTACTACGCCTGCTGCTTCTAACTGATCAATCAATCTGCCTGCACGATTATAACCCAATTTCAATTTACGCTGTAATAAGGAAGTACTTCCCTGCTGATGCATCACCAGGATCTTTGCAGCTTCTTCAAAAAGAGGATCTTTATCAGACATATTAAAGTCTCCTTTCTCCTGTCCTGCTTCATCATCGGAGAACTCAGGTAGTTTATAGGCCGTTTCATAGCCACGCTGAGATCCGATATAATCACAAATACGTTCTACTTCAGCTGTATCTAAGAAGGCACACTGTATACGCACCATTTCTGAACCATGAGCAAACAGCATATCTCCTTTACCTATTAACTGATCGGCACCACCCGCATCCAGAATGGTTCTGGAATCTATTTTTGAAGATACTTTGAATGACAAACGTGCCGGGAAATTGGCTTTAATAATACCAGTAATAACATTAACAGATGGTCTTTGTGTTGCTACAACCAAGTGAATCCCGATAGCACGCGCTAACTGAGCTAATCGCGCAATAGGAGTTTCGACTTCCTTACCGGCCGTCATCATCAAATCTGCTAATTCATCTATAACAAGGACGATATAAGGCAGAAAACGGTGACCATTATTGGGATTTAATTTCCGTTCAACAAACTTTTTATTGTATTCCCTGATATTACGAACCTGTGCATCTTTAAGTAAATCATAACGAAGATCCATTTCAACACATAATGAATTCAGCGTATGAATTACTTTCTTTGTATCGGTAATAATCGCTTCGCCTCCATCCGGTAACTTCGCCAGAAAATGACGCTCAATTTTGTTGAACAGCGTTAATTCTACTTTTTTCGGATCCACCATCACAAGCTTTAGCTGAGATGGATGTTTTTTATACAATAAAGAAGCCAGTAGCACGTTCAAACCAACTGATTTACCCTGACCTGTTGCACCCGCAATCAATAAATGCGGAAGTTCAGCCAGATCAACCATAAATACTTCATTGGAGACAGTCTTACCAAATACAACCGGTAATTCCTTATCCGATTTCATAAACTTCTCTGTTGATAGTACAGAGCGCATCGAAACCATTTCCTTATTTTTATTCGGAACTTCTATACCAATCGTTCCTTTACCTGGTATTGGTGCAATAATACGAATACCTAAAGCAGATAAACTTAAGGCTATATCATCTTCCAGATTCTTAATTTTTGAAATACGTATACCAACTTCCGGCACAATTTCATATAAGGTGACTGTCGGACCAATGGTAGCTTTTATACTTGCAATACCGATATTATAGTGTGAGAGCGTTTCTACAATCTTATCCTTGTTGGCTTCAAGCTCTTCTTTACTTACCTGTACCTTGCTACCATCATACTCATTCAAGAGATCAAAGGTTGGATATTTGTAGGAAGATAAATCCAGGGTAGGATCATAATTAAATTTCTCTAATGTTTCCGGCAACTCTTCTTCTGTCTCTGATTCCGGCTCTTCCACAATAAGACTCAGATCTTCCTTCTCCGCAATGACATCAACCATTGGCTCTTCAATCGATTCCGCAATCTGTAGCTCCGATGATTTTACCGGGATAACCACGCCTTCTTCCTTGCGCTCGATGATCCACTCATCTTCTTCAGACTCTTCTTCTATTTCTTCTGATACCTCTTCTTCTTCATCCGATAACTCAGGAACTTCCAATTCATCAACAGGCTGTTCTTCTTCCTCCACTTCAGAATGACTGGTCTCCATTTCTGAATCACCTATCGTTTGCTTTGAGAAAAGATTGATTTTAGTAATATTAAAAAAGTAAATAATAAATGTCAGCAGGAAAAACAATAACAGAAACGGGGTTCCCCAGCCGATCAGATTATTCATATAATCAGCCATCGCAAAACCAATGCCTCCGCTTAAGAAGGACAAATACAGATCATCCTGGAAGGATAATACAATGTAGCCCAACGTGGCACTAATCCAGAGGATGAAGTAAAAATTCGTTTTAATTAATGTGCCTATATTAACAGGCGATGTTTCGTAAACAATTCTGAAGCCGGTAAGAAAGAATATCGGAAGAAATAAATAAGATGCTAAACCAAACCATTTATAAATGAAGAAATAAGATAAAAGAGCACCAACAATACCCAACACATTATCTACTTCACGACCGGATTCCTGCAAAGAAGTATCCCAGATAGACTCAACAATACTCTGATCGTTTCTTCCACTGAATAAAAAAGATGTAAAGGCTATTAATAAGGCAAATGAAAAGAGCATAATAAACATGCCCGAAACCAGATGAAAACGTCTGTCTTTCAAAAAAACAAGAATCGGAGACGGTCCTTTTTCAGGTTCAACGGCTGCTTTTTCTTTCTCTTTCTTACTCGAATTGGTTCGGTTTGCTTTTTTAGGAGCATTAATATTCTCTGCCTTATAGGTATTCTCAGCCATGTTTGCGTAATAACCAACAAATTTAACCAAATAATCTTGAAAAACAGGTTGAAGAGACCTATTATTCGTTCAAAAGTAGAAGGTCCGTTATTTTAATTTAAAATACTATAAATCAAAATATTGTGTACATTAAAATCATTAAAAATGTTCTTTCAGAATGGATTTATTAATATCACCAACCAAAGCAGGCCCTTCGTATATAAATCCGGAATACAATTGAATTAAGGAGGCACCTGCACGCAATTTATCGATCGCATCCTTCGGGGAATGAATTCCACCGACTCCAATAACCGGAATTTTTCCTCCGGACTTTGTAACCAGATAGCGAATTACTTCTGTAGATCGTTGTGTCAATGGTTTTCCACTCAAACCACCCATACCTATTTTCTCAATTTTCTCTTTGGAAATGGTTAAACCTTCTCTTGAAATTGTTGTATTAGTGGCAATAATTCCAGCCAATTTCGTTTCAAAAATTATTTCAACAATATCATCCAGTTGTTCATTCGTTAAATCGGGAGCAATTTTCAATAATATGGGTTTGGGAACAGGTTTTTGATGATTCACTTCCTGTAAACTATTCAGGATTTTTTTCAACGGTTCCTTTTCCTGTAAAGCACGCAGACCCGGTGTGTTCGGAGAACTGACATTCACCACAAAATAATCAACGCAATCAAACAACTCATTAAATGCTTTCACATAATCGTTAAGCGCTTCTTCATTCGGAGTTAGTTTATTTTTCCCGATGTTACCGCCAATTAAGATATTGGATTTGCGCTTTCTCAAACGTTCGGCCACTTCCTTCATACCGCCATTATTGAAACCCATACGATTTAGAACAGCTTCATCCTGCGGAACCCGAAACAAGCGGGGCTTATCATTCCCCTGCTGAGGCACGGGTGTTACCGTTCCGATTTCAATAAATCCAAAACCCAGGCAAGCAAACTCATCTACAATCCTGGCATCTTTATCAAAACCGGCTGCAAGTCCAACCGGATTTGGAAATGTGATACCAAAAACCGTTCTCTCCAGACGTTTATCTTTCACTACATAAATAGAACGAAATATGGAAGACACTCCAGGAATCCTAAACAAAAACTTTATAAAAGAAAAGGTTATATGATGGGCTGTTTCCGGCTGAAAAAGAAACAAAAAGGGCTTAACAATGTATTTGTACAAGGCGGTAAGAATTAATCCAAAACAAAAATAAGGAAAGAGCAAATGGAATGAAAGAAAAAATACTAATTCAACGCAATCATTAATTCTACAATACTGAATTGTTTTTTTCTTGTTCGTTCTGCAATTCTTTTATTGCTTGTTCTATTTTCAATAAATTAGCTGTGCGCATTCTTTCGACATCAATATGAAATTCCAAAACTTCTTCAATTATTCTTTCATATAGATGAAAAGTTTTATTCAGTTTGTGACTTATTAAAACACCAGTCTCAATTTCCTTAGCAAAATCTTTAATAATTTGAAATGAATATACAACTATATCATTTTCATCCAAATAAGGAACGGTTATTATTGAACAGAGTGAATTTAATAAAAGCTTTCCATTAGGATTACCTCTCTTAAAATCAATAATTTTTTTCTTGTTATACATTTTTTTATGGGGAAATAAAGTATGAATAATTTTCGTCCCTTTATAAATCAACATATGATATTTCATGTGTTCATCTAAAACGACTCCTGAATACATTTCGAATAATTCTGGGTCTTTATTTTTAGTAGGATTTAAATTTTCAACTGAATAAAGTGCATCTGCAATTTTTACGTAATCAACTATTGGAATTGATTTTTCATTGAATTTACTTGGATTGTCAAGCTTTATTTTTTCTTCATTTTTAATCCAAAAATAGTTTTCTGACCAAAAACTATGCCTTTCATTTATATGAATAAATCCAGTGTATGAATTACCTCTTATGAATATAATTTCTTTTTGGGGTGAAATTTTATAGATGCTTGTTTTCTCTTTTCCAATACTAATTATGTTTGGATCTTTTAATTCAGGACTTGATTTAGCATTTACAAGCACTTCTACTATTTCTTCTTTGGTCAATAAATTTTCTGTCATTTAAAAATTAGTAATTTACTCACATTCTTGACTTTCATTTGAAATTTATCTTAATGAATTTTTTTCAAGATCTCGGATGAAAATCCTTGATAATCTGCTGCAAATAATCCCGATCCAGATGCGTGTATATTTCTGTAGTAGTAATGGATTCGTGTCCAAGCATTTCCTGAACGGCTCTCAAATCCGCACCGCCTTCAATTAAATGCGTAGCAAAGGAATGACGAAATGTATGCGGACTAACAGTTTTATTCATGCCCGCTTTTTTAACAAGAGCCTTTATGATTGTAAAAATCATCACCCGTGTTAGTTTATTTCCTCTTCTGTTTAGAAAGACAAAATTTTCTGCCCCTTTTTTTATAGCCATATGACAACGCACTTCATCGCGATACATCATGATATACTTGATAGCCTCTCTTCCAATCGGCACTAACCTTTCCTTATTGCCTTTTCCTAAAACTTTTATAAAACCTTCGTCAAAAAATAAGTTCGATAATTTTAATTCAACCAACTCTGTTACCCGCAAACCTGAGCTGTATAGAGCCTCCAGCATGGCTCTATTGCGTATACCTTCTGGAGTTGATAAATCAATTTCTTTTAATATCTGCTCAATTTCAGGATAGGATAAAGTATCTGGTAATTTCCGTCCAAGCTTCGGACTATCAATCAATGCAGAAGGATCATCGTCACGAATCTCTTCCATCATCAGAAACATGAAAAAAGATTTTATACCTGAGAGAATTCGTGCCTGAGAATAAGAGGACATACCCAACTCTGTAATATATTCCAGAAACTGCTGAATATGCTTTGTTTTTACTTGTAGAGGACTAACTGCTGTAGCTGTCAGATCAAGATATTCTTTCAATTTAACAATATCATGTTCGTAGGCCTCAACAGAATTCCCGGATAAGGAACGTTCCAGTTTTAAATAGTCTCTAAATTGACGTATAAGAATAGTCCAGTTCATCGTTACACATAAAGGTAAAGGTTTTATTCATAAGTTTTAAGTTCTAAGTATTAAGTGGTAAGTATAAACGAAGAAAAAAATAAATAGAAAATGTAATTGAAACAAAACATATAATGATCATTCATATAAAATAAGTTATATCTGCAATTCCTGATAGGATTTTTCTTAGAACTTAAAACTTCCCGCTTAATACTTAGAACTTAATACTTAAAACTTATATTTGTATAATGTACATAGCACAAATAGCATGAAAATTCTCATTCTTAATGGTCCTAATCTGAATCTGCTCGGAAAGCGGGAACCCGGGATATACGGTTCTTTGTCTGCTGAAGACTATTACAAAGAATTACAGGTACTGTTCCCTGATTGTAACTTTGCTTACTTTCAATCGAATATAGAAGGAGAGTTGATCAATAAATTGCATGAAGTCGGATTCGAGTACGATGGCATCGTATTCAATGCAGGTGCTTATACACATACATCTCTTGCCATTGCTGATGCAATAGCTGGGATAAAAACGCCCGTAATAGAAGTACATATTTCAAATGTATACGCCCGCGAAGAATACAGACATAAAAGCATCATGGCCAAAAACTGCTTGGGAATCATTACAGGTTTTGGCATGAAAAGCTATGCGTTGGCAGTGCATCATTTTATAACATTATTACCCCAATAATACAATGCTTAATTTCTATCCCGGTCCTTCAAAATTATATAATGAAATAGAGGAACATATACACGAAGCACTTGAGTCTGGTATCCTCACCATGAATCACCGCAGCAAGGAATTTATGATGCTGTATGCTCAGGTTCAGAAAACATTTGAAACACACTACGGTTTACCCAAAGGTTACCTGGTTTGCTTTTCCTCTTCCGCAACTGAATGCTGGGAAATCATCGCAGACTCTTTTCATGGAAGTTCTTTCCTATCTATATACAATGGTGCCTTTGGAAAAAAATGGGCAGAGGTAAATGAAAAGCTTGGCAACAAGGTTCAATCAAAAGTATTCGATATTCATTCTGAATCCCGTTTTTCATTTTCAGAGGAAGAGCTTCATTCCGATATTGTATGCAGTACCTTGGTTGAAACATCCAATGGAACCTTTGTATCAGCTTCGGTTTTACATGAACTGCGTCATTCCTTTCCAAATGCACTTATAGCGGTAGACGCTACTTCCGGGATGGCTGGTATAGAAATCGACTGGCACCATGCAGATATATGGTTTGCTTCTGTTCAGAAATGTTTTGGCTTACCCTCCGGAATGGCTGTTATGATACTTTCGCCGAAAGCATTAAATAAAATTCAATACAAAAGCTGGGACAAGCACTATAATTCCTTAAAGCGTATTGTGGACAATGGCGAGCATTTACAGACCACCAATACACCTAACATTTTAGGAATTTACTTACTGAATAAACGGGTTGAAGATCTGGCGCACCATAAGCCTTTTCAAAAACTTCAGGATCGCATGGACTACCTGTATGATCATTTTATTCATCACCCAAATCTTCGTCCATTAATTGTTGAGAAAAATGTGCAATCCTCTACTTTATTGACGTTAAAGGGCGATGAAGAATATATTGTGCGAATAAAAAAAGAATTAAAAGATCACAACATCATAGTCGGAAATGGTTATGGCATTTGGAAATCCGATACCATACGTATCGCTAATTTCCCTGCCCATACTGATGAAGATTTTGAACGCTTATTAAATCTTTTATAAGTGTAGATAGAAATCCTTTAAAGCAGATACAAAGGATTGTGAATAGTTTCTGTTTTTATCCCGAATGATAAAACGATCTTCTTCATTTGTGGGAAGTTTATCTTTGCGCATATGCAGGATATAACGAATCAATTTATCCGGATTATCGTAGATGGCTGTATATCTTCTGCTGTTCAATCCAGCTTCCGAAGCAGCTTTCAGAAATCGTTCCTCCTCATAGATACTGATCAGAAAATAAGCATCCCCATTTTCTTTTAACATAAACGATGTCACCTGCATTAATTCTGTTATAGAAAGGTGCGTTTGATGCAAGGCCATATCCTTTTGCTTTGAACCACTTTTAATAGAATCTGAAAAAAATGGTGGGTTACAAACAATCAGATCGTATTTCTTTATCGTGTATTTGAAATAGTCTTGTATAGATGTATTGTGAATAGTAATTCGATCTTGCCAGGAACTTTCTGAGACGTTTTGAAGTGCCTGTTTAGCCGCATCGGCATCAATTTCCACAGCATCAATGATTGCGTCACAGCGTTGAGCCAACATAAGCGATAACAAACCTGTTCCTGTTCCTATATCCAATATAGATGGAACACCTTGAACTGGAATCATTGCCCCAAACACACAGGAATCGGTACAAACCTTCATAGCAGATTTATCCTGATGAATGGTGAATTGCTTGAACTGAAACCAGGAGTTGCCCATTATATATTATAATAAATTCCAAATAACAAAAAACAAATTCCAAACGGATAGATTATACATACCAGTTTAGATAATAAAACAATACTTTGTTTTCATTGATCTAAAAATTTGTTCGTAGGCTTATTCTTAAAACTTAGAACTTAACACTTACAACTTATTAAACAATTGATCCTTCTTCAGCAAACCATTCTCCGTTTCATAACCATAGTCAATTTGTTTATTAGGTCCATCGGCGGCAGCTGTGGCGAGTTGATCGCAACGTTCGTTTTCGGGATTACCGGCATGACCTTTTACCCATTGAAAACGTATTTTATGTTTGCTGGAAACATATAAATAACGTCTCCAGAGATCTTCATTTTTTTTATCTTTGAAATTTTTCTTCACCCAGCCAATCAGCCAGCCTTTTTCAACAGAGTCTATAACGTATTTAGAGTCTGAGTAAATTAATACTTCATGACCCGGATCTTTCAAGGCTTCGAGTCCGGTAATCACTGCCAGCAATTCCATACGATTATTTGTCGTCAGTCGAAAGGCACCGCTTAATTCCTTTCGGTGCTGCTTGTAAAGCAATACAACGCCAAAGCCTCCCGGACCGGGATTTCCTCTGGATGAACCATCTGTATATAAGGTAATCATTATGCAAATCTACTGAAAAAGCCTGATATACGCAGAAGCCTGATAAATCCTCTTAATAGCCTTCATGAAAAACAATACCGGATTCTTTAAGCTTATGTAATATCGGCTCGTAAACTTCTTTTGATGTTGGAATAACAATACCACGTGTATGGATCTGATTTTTCACGAAAAGTTCAATAGCAATCGCCAATGGTAAGCCAACGGTTTTGGCCATAGCCGTTCGTTCAGCATCTTCCCCGTCAACAATAAGTGTACTTTGAAGAAGCTGCCGTTGACCTTGTAAGATATATTGAATGCGGTGAATCATAATGATCCGGTCTTTATCACTTTCCTGCATCTTCCATTGATTTTCAAGGATCGATTGCAGGATCTGTGCCGAAGTTGCTGCTTTAATCATTAATGGCACTTCTTCTGTCAATCCAAGAGCTTTTATATAAGATAAAGCTTTGTCTGCTGATTCTTTAAAGATAGATTTCAATTGATCTTCGAGTGAATTATCTGCAGAAAGAAAATGATTCAGAAAACTTCTGGCAGTCCGTTTGGAGTCTTCCGGAAGTATAATGGTATCATCCGTTAAACCAAGTTGAACCAAGTAATTCCAACCTTCGCAAAAGCCAGGATAACGAAGCGTTCCACGAATAAACGTTTTTGTATCCTGAAGATTATATAAGAACTGATAACTCAAGGAATCACGGTTGGGATATCCTTCATAGATTTCAGAATCGCTGATCTTCCATTTTGAAGGCTCTTTAAATAATCGCTGATACGGTACAATTTTTACAATTCCGTTTTCTTTATATTGAACGGCGTTTCCTTGTCCAGCCAATACTACGTTGCGTGGGTTCCAGGAAATTTTATAGTTCCAGGGCGGATTCAGATTGGATGGATGTACCAATCCACCGGTATAAGATTCAAACGATTCTATGGAGGCACCTTTATCTTGCAGATTATGAATCATAGCCATCGCCGACATATGATCAATCCCCGGATCAAGGCCGCATTCCATCAGGAATAATAAGCCTTTTTCTTTTGCAGCTTCATCCAGTGCTTTTATTTCCTTGCTTACATAAGAAGCTGTAAAAAAATGCTTATAATGCTCCAGGCATAATTCAGCGACCATACTATGAAAAGCCGGTGGAAGCATCGATACTACGATATCAGCTTCCGGAATAATGGCTGTTAATGCTTCCTTATGAATATCCGATTGAAAAAAGGATATATCAGGAAATTCAGCCTGTCTTTTCGCCACTAAATCCGGCTGAACATCTATTGCTTTTATACTTAAGCCTTGAGGAATCAAAACCTCATGCAGATACTGTAACAGATAATAGGTTGAACGCCCGATACCTAAAATAAGAATGTGTTGCATGATTTAAAGATAGTAAAGAAGTTGTAAGTTTTAAGTTATAAGTTTTAAGAGGTGTGGCTTACTTTATTGGTTATCATTATTTTTTTAACAGTAGTTAGATTCACTACTCCGGCAAGCCGTCGGACCGACCGAAAAAGCGGTCTGACGAACGGTGATAATCCGTTACAAATATTCATCAATATAAAATACTCGATGAACAAATGTTATTATTGAGTACAGTAATAGGACGGACAAAAGTCAGCGTTACGAAATAGCGGTCAGACGGCTTTTTTGACCGTCCGACCGCTCAATAGATAGAAATCCCATCCAACAAAAAAGCTCCCGAAAAGAGCTAACAGAAATTTATAGAATATAAACAACATAAAGCTGTTCTTTTCTTGGTATAATCAATTCCTTCCTGATCTGCTAATGTCCATTGCATTAGCTTGTCTACTTTTTTATCTAACCCATTCAGTGTTATTTCAACAAAGGAGAGTCTTTTGTTGTAGCCGCAAAGTTCTGTTTTAACACTAGAAAGTTCCGTTTTAATTTCAGAAAGTTCTTTGCTTTGAACAGTCATTAAATCCGATAAAGTATTGATTTGTGATGTTAATTTTTCAAACTCTGTTCCCTTCATAAATAGCTGGTTTATGGTTTATTTATGCAAATGTAGTAACATTTATTTTTTTAAGTAAAAAATGGAATTAGGTATTTATACGGATACGCTCTTTTATTATCAAGCTACCTGTATTATCAAGCTACCTGATCGCTGCATAACGATTATAATTATTGCTTTCAAAAATGAAGCATATAAACCTTATGCTCATCAATCTGCGAAATCCCTTAATCCTTTTAAATCTGTGGTTCAGACAAAATACTTACAATCCATACTTTTTTTCATACACCAGAAAAACCCTTTCAACGAACCATTACTTCAATCCATAATATCATTAAAATAAAATTAATTGATCTATATAAAGAATAAATATAATCTTTACAAGTACAATTTGCATTAAATCCACAAAAAAGCAACCTTCGTCGAACTAAAAAATAGATTCGTTTTTAACTTAAAATTTACTTTTACTATGAAAAAATTATTCATCTTTTCAATTTTGGTTTTAAATCTGACAGCTTTTAATGCGAATGCACAATGGAATGGCCCTGACACTAATGGAAATGTTATATTAACAAACACTGCTGATAATGTAACTATTGGTGGACCAGCACCAACTTCTCCAACTCAATTGAATTTAGTAACTCCTAATACTACTACCCCCAATTTGGGTTTAACATTAAACAATACTTACAATCCACAAAGTTATTCATCTCCTGCAGGAAATACTTTTATTAGTTTCCAGGAAAAATGGTGTAATACTTTTACAATGGGAATTATCCAAAATCCAGGTTGTGGTTCAGGCATGTTTCATATGAGTCCTGCCACAGTCAATACATATGCAACATCAAATAATTCTGCATTGGGAATTCATTTCTTTGGTTCACGAATTGGGTTCTCAGGCAATCCTTACTTTGGAGCTCCTGCTTGTCCTGGATATAATTCAACTCCAGGTTATTTATTTGATGGCGTAATAGGATCTAGTGGATTACAAATAGGTTATAATACTCAAACCTACATCTTTCCTCCACTTGTTTCAGGAGCAACAACACCTGTAATCATGGCTGTTAATGGTGCTGTAACAATAGGACCAATCTCAGCTACAACCATCAACACAAACAACTACAATCTGTTTGTCAGCAAAGGTATTGTTACCGAAGAAGTAGTGGTAAACCTTCAGGCAAACTGGTCGGATTATGTATTTGCCAAAGATTATAAATTAATGCCTTTAAGCGACGTAAAAACTTATGTGGATGCCAACAGCCATTTACCGGAAGTACCTGCTGCCTGCGAGATTGCTGAAAAAGGTGTGGCTACCGGTGAAATGCTGAACATTCACATGAAGAAAATTGAGGAATTGACCTTGTATCTGATCCAGATGGAAGAAAGAATTAAACTACTACCGGCTCTAGAAGCCGGTAGATTTGTTTTGCGGCTGCAAGCCGCATGAAGTCATTTATCTTCTATTCTAAAATCCTCCTCACCATCATTATCCAACTTCCCCTGATTCTCTATATAGTCTTTTACTATTTCATCTGTCATTGTTCCTACGCTTACTACAAAATAACCCCGAGCCCATATATGCTGACCCCAGAATTGTTTTCGAAGTAAGCCATATTCCTGCAATAATTTTCGGGAGGTTTTTTCTTTCAGATATTGTACTAATTTACTTATACTAAGTCGAGGTGGATAACTCAATAGCAAATGTATATGATCGCTTGATACGTGACCTTTTATTATGATTACTTCATTTGCATTACAAATCTCCCGTACTAAATGACGAATACGCTCGGCGATTTCTCCTTTCAATATCGGTTTGCGATACTTTGTAATCCATACCAAATGAATTTTAAGATCATATTTGCTATGCGAGCCACTTCTATATTCCATTACTCTAATATACTAAAGTTCCCGCCTAAAGGCGTGGGATTTTCTCCCATTCCCAATATGTGTAAATTAAACAACTGGAAGAACAGAATAAGAAACTATTAGAACAAGCAAGCCACTGATTAGTTATTAATCCTCTTCTGGAGTAATCATTCTGCTTCTAATTCTTTTGCAGATTCCAAACATATTAATCAGGGTTTTAAAAATTCTTCAACTATGAAATATTTTATAATAAGTTGCTTGTTGCTCTTTGGAGGAAGTGGACATTCGCAGACAATTTTAATTTCTTCTACAACCAATGCAACCTCTTGTATAAATGGCAGTATCATTACAGCCACTCCTACAATTAATGGAAGTGGTACAGATTTAAATCCAGCTAGTTATCAGGGTAATGTAAATTGGTTTGTAATTTATGACTCCAGAATTCCCCAAGTATCTCTTTCAAATCCGATTTCATTGAGTTGGTGTCAAAATGATGGCAAAGGGACAGCTGGACAAAGTCCATTTACTGGACTTCCATGGACAGGTGGACCAGCTGTAAACGGGAGCGATAATGGTTGCTCTACGAATACATCTGTAGCAACAAGCAATGAATTTTATACTAATTGCAGTACCAGTTATTATGATATAAATAATCCAGGCGTTACAGATGTAGCACACGCCCTGAGTGCATTTGGAGAAAATGGCGTATGCAATCAAACTTCAATTCCAATGGTTCAGCAATTTGGCAATGGTACCTATCGGTTAATGTGTATTATTTGTAATGAAACATTTTATTCTGATTATTTTTCAGTGAATCTATTTGCTATTAATAGCGGATCATCTGATTTTAATTTAGTCGGAACAAACTTAAGCCAATATCCACCAGGGGTTTTAATTCCATCTGCACAGGATTATACTTGGCCATTTACATACCAAAACAATCCATGTTTTAATTATTACCAATATATTCTGTGTCCCGGTAATATATATGCCAGTAGCTATTATACGATTAAATACTACTAATCCAACGATCGTTCAGGACATTAAGACTCGTGGTGGATTAGTAAACTTTCAAAGTGGACAGAAGCTCAGATTTAAGGCAGGAAAAGCTATCTATTTATACCCTGGTTTTATGGCCAGCTCTGGCAGTGATCTTATTTTCGAAGTCGGGAATGTTTGTGCACCCGTCAATCAGAATGCACCCTTTAATATTTCCAGTTACAGACTCATTTCTCCTTCCGCTTCAATAGATTCATCTTCAATTGCGGGTAATGCCATATCTATATTTCCCAATCCAAGCAACAGCGGTTTGTTTACAATCAAATCATCAAAGACAGTAAGCATCAGTATTACAAACCTGCTTGGTCAGGAAATTTATCAATCCAGTTCTTCTGCATCCTCGCAGGAACTGGATTTGAGTAATCAGAGTAATGGTATTTATTTAGTCAAAACCACAGGTGGCGGTAAGACAAATACGCAGAAAATTGTGATTAGTAAGTAAAAAAGTTCTAAGTTATAGGTTTTAAGTTTTAAGAAGAGTGGCTATTCGTATTGGGTAGTCGCTCTTTTTTTAATAAGAATATTATTATACTCTATATGTCTCGTCCAGAAATAGCTTTTCTAGCAGATTGTTGGTTTGTTCGAAAAGGCTTCAGCGCACCTACGGTGCTGCGCGTATGAAATATATCCATATATGGTTTCCTATCGATATGTCGCCCCTAACGGGGCTTGCATAGCCTGTAATTTTCAATAGTGAGATCATGGCTTTACTATTCATTTTGTTGCTTTGTGTTTCAGAGAAGCAACGGTAATATAGAACACAAATAATTGATGCCGCATCGAAAGCAAGCCCCGTTAGGGGCGACATATCGATAGAATAACGCAACCCATCGTCGACCCCGCAGGTGCCTAATCTTCTAGTCGTGAAATAGCTTGACACAAAAACGTTCAATCATAAAAATCAAATAAATCATAGTTCAGACAAACAAAAATCCCCGATCTTTTCAGACCGGGGACTTTTTATATTTTCTAATTCAGATTACTCTGAAATATCTAATTACTGAACAGCTACTAATTCTGTTTTAGCAGGAGTACCATCGATTACATATGTAACAGTATACATTCCTTTTGCAAGACCTGCAGTATTGAATACTGGTAAAGTCGATACTGAATTACCAACAGAAGTTGGTGCAGTTAATGAAGTTATTTGTTTTCCCATCATATCTGTAACAATAGTTGTTACAGTAGATTGGTTTGCTAATGAAATATTTGCAGATACCTGACCACCATTTGAAATTGGATTTGGGAATAATACCGCAGAAGAGATGTTAGATGCTGCTTGAGGAGTAGTAGCCAAGAAAGTAGCACTTGAACCAATCCATATATTACCTATTTGGAACGAAGCAGCACCTGATGAATTAGGTCCACCAGCACCAGTACCAGGTGTTACAGAGAAAGCAAATTTGAATATTGAGTCAGCTATTGCCTGAGTTAGCGCTGGACCATGCAATGAATAGTCTGCTGCAACGGCGTTAAAGGCACTTAAAGGAGCTGAATACAAATTCCAAGTATTTGCTGCATTGGTACCTGCATCCAATTGAAAATTATATGCATATGTAGAATCAACGTACAAAGTAGAAACTAATTGTACTTGAAGCTGTGGAGCATTACCTGTATAATTAGCATAAAAATACAACTTAGCAGTACTAAAATTAGACAATACTGCACCAAAGTTGCTATTTTGTGAAGGTCTAGCCCATGGCGCTCCTACATTAGGAGCAGAAAATGAACCTATTCCGAAACCACCAATGTAATACCAAGTTGGACTAGCTGAACTAGTTGCACCACTTGAACCTGTAGCCTGAATAACATTTCTGTAGGCTCCAGTACCTGCGGTTGTTCCACTTGTTATTCCTAAAGTATCAACATATAAACCACCATCAACCGCAGGGTTTTTAACTGGCATAACAGTTTTGTCTGATGGAACCCCGTTGTTAAAAGCACTAGGAGTCGGAGTACCTGGAAAGTTTGTAACACCGTATTGAGCATTCCAAAGCGTAAATTGCTGTGCGTTAGCAAAAAGCGTCGCTGCTAACAGACTAAGAGAAAGTAGAACTTTTTTCATACGTAATTTATCTGGTTTATTTTATTGTTATTTTATACCAATTGTATTTCAAATATAGAACATTTTCTAAATAATATACACTACAGCTAAAAAATTAATCACATTTTTTTATCCATTCTTATTCAAAATTGAGATAAAGTGATATCGTATGTGATGTAAGTTTTGATAAACTACTGCTGTAAATATTCGGATCGTTATTTAACAGATTCAGCATTCCCTGAGAAAAGCGAATTTCCGGTGAAAACTTGAATAAGGCGAAGTATAAATCAAAACCAAAACCATAATCAAAACAAAGATCAAACCCTGTGGTTCTCAGGTCAGAAGGTAATCGCTGATTCTTTTTAGCTCCAGCCTCAATGCTTGGTTTCAGACCTCCAATCATGTACATTCTGGAATTTTTTCTACGCTGAGACTTATATTTCAATAATAAGGGTAATTCAATAAAAGTTGATTCAATGGTCTCTGTTTTAGACAGACTATTCATAAAATCATATTTAATACTGCGGCTGTAAAAACCAACGGTTGGCAGAAAACGCAAGTCAAAATGCTCATGCAAACGCACATTCACAATAAAACCCAACGAAAACCCTGGAGTATATATAGGAGTCGATCCTTTCAATGTATCATTAAAATAGGATTTGGAAACCTGTTCTTTAAACCCGGAGGCATTTAATCCTATGGTAAAACCATAATGCAGTATCTTATCATCGTAATTTGGCAGATTCGTCCACCTTGGATCCTGTGCCTGAGATTTCAGAACCAGCAGAAATGAAAAAATGAATAATGTTATGTATTTCATGAAATTAAGCGGATAGTAGATATTCTTCGCAATAATAATTTATTTTTTCCCAACATAAGACGTACAAACGCCAAACGTATAGGGTTTATAATGTTCAATATTAAATCCTGTTTTTTCCAATATGCCACAAAATGCTTTACCATCCGGAAAAGCATTCACAGAATCAGGCAAATAGGTATAGGCTGATGTGTCTTTTGAAATAAGTTTACCTACAACCGGCAAAATATTCCGGAAATAAAACTGATATACTTGCTTGAAAGGTGTTTTTTGAGGTTTTGAAAATTCCAGCACCATAATACTTCCGCCTTTTTTCAGTACCCGATATATTTCAGACAAACCTGTTTCCAAGTGTTCAAAGTTTCGTACTCCAAAGGAAACGATTACCGCATCAAAGGTATTGTCCTGAAAAGCAATTTTTTCTGAATCACCCTGCTGAAGGCTTATAATAGTATCTAATTTTTGTTTTTTAATCTTCTCACGGCCAATCTGAAGCATATCTTCGGCAATATCAATACCGATCACCGATGTTGCTTTCAGTCTTCCGGCTGCTTCAATCGCAAGATCGGCAGTACCGGTTGCCACATCCAGGATGTATTTTGGATTGTCTTTTTTTAAAAGGTTGAGCGCCTTTTTTCTCCAGATTGTATCAATACCTAAACTTAATACCCTGTTCAAAAGATCGTACTTGGGAGAAATCTTATTAAACATAAGCTCCACCTGTTCCCGTTTTCCTGTATTTAATTCCTGATAAGGCTTAACAATTGTCGACATATGGAACAAAGGTAAGCATTATAGTTTTAAGTTTTAAGTGGTAAGTTTTAAGTTCTAAGAAAAAAAGATTGCAAATAAACAAGCCGTCGGACCGCTCGAAAAAGCGGTCTGACGGCTGTGATAGTTCGTAATGAAAATGCTTGAAACAAGCTTTCCGATTAGAATATGATAAAAAGAGCAATGGATTGTATTACGAGCCTGCGGTCAGACGGCTTTTTCAGTCCGTCCGACCGCTTGGTTATTAGAAATAAAAGGTATTAATTTTTAAGCCAATACAACTAATGGTTTCAAAAATTAAACCGTATAATCATTTAAACAAAATCTGTGAAATCTTTGAATCCATTAAAATCTGTGGTTCAGACAATTATCCTCTTAAAACCTAAAACTTAACACTTAGAACCTTATTCAATCGTCACTTCTACCCTTCTGTTCTTAGCCTTTCCTTCTTCTGTATCATTATTAGCCACCGGTTTCTGCGCGCCAAAAGCTTCTGTTTGCTTAATACGTTCCAAAGGAATTCCTCGGGATTTTAAATAATCCCGGATTGCATCTGCTCTGTTTTCAGATAAATGAAGGTTTAACGCTTCAGAACCGGAACCATCAGTAAAACCATAAATGACTACAAAAGTACCCGGATTAGCATTAATAAAATCAACGATATCCTGTAATTTGCCTTTTGACGCTGGACCAAGTTCATACGAATTGGTTGCAAAATAAATCACTTCCAGTTTTTTAGGCGGAACCCTTACCGGAACGACAGTATCTTTTTTAACTGTCACTGTATCCATTGGATTTCCAGTGAAAGGAACGTAAAAGTTTTTAAGATATACTTTTCCTTTTTCCTCAAATAAAGGAACAGAAACCGTATCAACAGAAAGTGTATCTTTGCCTTTTGTTATAACCACTTTATAACCGTTATTTGATAGCAACGGAGCTGCAAAGCTCCCATTCGATTTAAGAATAGCAGTATTGCCAATAGCATTCTTACTCGCTTTTTCCTGTGGAATAAATGTAATAGCCGCAGATTGAATTGGTTTATTCGTTTTTTCCTCCAACACAGTTCCATTTATATCAACAGATTCAACAGGAATGATTTCATAAATATCTTTTTCACCAAAACCTCCATCTCTATAGGATGATAAAAAGGCTCTGTTTGAAACGGAAGAACGATAATAATACACATCGTCATCAGGTGTATTGATCGGATAACCCAGGTTTTCCGGTTTGGACCATTTTCCATTTTCATCCATCACGGATTTGAAAACATCATAACCGCCCATTCCATTATGTCCACGGGAACTGAAATACATGGTTTTTCCATCCGCTGTTATAAAAGGAGCATCTTCATCTTCATACGAATTGATTCTGCCTTTTAATTGCTTTGGCTTACTCCAGCTATTATCTCCTTTTTTTGTAATAAAATAAATATCAAGATCTGCATTTTTCTTATAGTGATTGGTTGCATAAAACACTGTATTGCCGTCTGGGGTAATAAAAGCATCCGACTCAAAATCACGCGTATTTATATTTGCAAAACGTTTTGGCGTCTGCCATTCTCCATTTACTTTTTCAGTCAGGTAAATATCGCCACCTTTCAGATAGCGGTATACAAATAACTTTGTATCGTTATCAAACAATTGAATAGATGCATCGTGACCAGTAGTATTCAGATTTAATAAAGTAGGTTCAGACCACTCCCCCTTTGCATTTCGTTTTGAAACAAAAATATCTTCGAAAGGCTCTCCGTCAAAATCTTCTTTGGTTCCAGTTACTTTATCTCTTCTGGATGTAAACAGAATAGTCGTATCATTCAAGGACGTAACCGGACTGTGTTCCGAATAAGAGCTGTTAATGACAGGACCTAAATTTTTAACCAGGTAATTTTTAGGATTAGATACATAATCCCTCGCACGTTTTACCTGATCTGTGTAAAAATCAACTTCTTTTTGTCTTGAATCCCATTTAGTCAATTTCGTTTTATACATGGCATAAAACTTCAAGGCCTCCGGAAACTTATAATTCTGATGATAGGCTCTTCCTAACCAGTAATATAAATTTTTATCATAGGTAGAGTCTTTGGAATATACTTTTTGAAAATTCAATAATGCATTTTCTTTGGAATACCTGTATAAGTTGCAAATACCCGATTTGTATAATGCTTCTAAATTTTCAGGATCTGTCTTTAATACCTGATTATAAAAAGGCAAAGCTTTTCTGTAATGACGGTTACGAAGACTTTTATCACCCGTTCTTAACAGCAATTTGGTATCCTGTGCCAATACATTGGTAATACAGAAAAATAAAAATACGATAACAATAGATAGTTTCGTTCTCATGAGATGCTAAACTAATTTCATTTTTTTAAGATCTTAAATTCGGTTCTTCTGTTCAATTCGCGCCCTTCTACCTCATCATCGTTTGTAGCCAAAGGTCTGGTTTCCCCATAACCTTCGTATTCAAGACGCGAACGGGGAATTCCTTTACTTACTAACCATTTTACAACAGCTTCTGCCCGATCTTTAGATAATACCAAGTTATACTCATCAGAACCTTTATTATCCGTATGGCCGGATATTTCGATTTTCATGGTTGGATTATTCTGCAATAACTGTAACAGATTATTAAGTTCTTTATTTGATTCAGGCTTTATAGTGGATCTATCAAAATCAAAGTAAATATTCCGCAAGACAAATATGTTACCAACTGTCAAGGTTTTTAATGCCAGATTTTGCGTGATTTCCTGCTTGCTTTCCTTATTGCCTGGTACTGAAAAAGTTTTATTTACAAAACCAAATCCGTCTTTTTCTGTTGAAAGCGTATATTGACTGGAACCTTCATTCGAAACTTCGAAGGCAAACAAACCATCTGAATCTGTATTTACTGTAGCCACGACTTTACCATTATGATCGGATAACTGAACCAGAGACTTAATTGGTTTTCCGGTTTCTGCTTCTTTCACAACACCTTTTATGATAACAGGTAATAACACAACTGTAGATGGAGGCGGAATGGAATCAAAGCTTTGTACGATGGCAGAATCAACTTCCACAGTTTTTAGGTTCATCGCCTTCATTTTCTTAATCAATTCTTTGGTATCCTCTCTTGGAGGCATTGTTATTACGTAAATATCCTTTTCACCCAAACCATCTTCCTTTGCTGAAGCATAATAGCCATGTTTACCATCACCGGATAATACAAAGTTTATATCGTCATCTGCAGAATTTATTGGAAAACCCATATTGATTGGTTCGGCCCACTTACCACTTGTAGAATCATAAAACGTTTTGAAGATATCGTATCCTCCCATTCCTTTGTGAGCCCTGGACGAAAAATATAGGGTTACACCATCAAAATCCATAAACGGACTTTCCTCTTCTTCAGCAGTATTGACGGTTGAACCAAGATTTACAGGTTTGCCCCATAGTTCATTTTCGTCCATAGTAACCATATAGATATCCAATCCTCCATAACCACCTTCACGATTACTGGAAAAGAACAATGTTTTACCATCCGGAGATAAGGCTGCCGCATTTTCATAATATTTCCTATTGTTCACTGTACCTTCAATAGGCATTGGCTTGGACCAGGTATCGTCTTTGCGTTTTTTACAATAATAAATATCGCCGCTGCCTTCATCTTTATAAATTAATAATTCTGTACCATCTGCTGATAAAGCGATACTGGCATCATGACCATCGGTATTAATGGAAGAACCTATATTTTTAGGAGAGCCCCATTTGCCATTTACTTTGTTTGATATATATATATCTTCAAAATAATTTCCTTCATCATCCAGCAGTTCACCTGTACTGCCTGGCCTTCTGGAAGTAAAAATCAATACCTGTTCATCCGCTGAAATAACCGGTGCAAAATCGGGATAAGTAGAATTAATAACATTACCAATGGTTTCAATTTTTACCGGTACCGGATTGGCCATAAATTCTTTTCCATTGTTACATTCATATATTTTGCGATCAATTTTAGGAATCAATGGATCTGTAATGGGTAAAGTTGCCCGGTATTTTGTAAAACAGTCTATCGCATTATCAAACTTTAAATTGACCTGATAGGCCATTCCTAAATAATATAGAACATCTTTTTCAACTTTGGGATTTAACTGATACGCTTTCTCTAAATAAGGCAAGGATTTATGTGTATAGGTAGAGGTCAAGTAAAGGCGACCTATTTTATAATTGGCATCATCATTACTGGGGTTTTTCCCATATGCCTGTAAGTACAGGTTTAAAGCCGACTTACGATCGCCCTTCATAAGAGCTGCATCACCGTCTTTTACCAATCTTTTATCAGACTGAGCATAAGAAGTTTCTACGATACTTAAAAGTAAACACAGAGTAAAAATAGCCCTTGTTAAGATTGATAAATAATGTTTTACAGTCATGCCTTTGTTAATTTCTCAAAATAATCAATGTTTTATCTTTAACATGGAATTAAATGTAAAGGTTACGTTTGAAAAATACAATTATTTGAAACAAGTTTCTTGATTTAATATTTACCTCTGAAACCATATATTCATTTGAACTCAAATAAGTAAATCGGATGGATGTAAAGAATATTAGTAAATTGAAGCCCCAAATATAAAATATTCGCGAATGAAACTGAATGCACGATTTATCAGCAGTTATGACGATTATCAAAAATGTCCGGAAACAACAACTCCGGAATATGCATTCGTTGGTCGGTCGAATGTAGGTAAGTCTTCATTAATCAATGTTTTAACCGGAGTAAAAAAACTGGCGATGACTTCATCCAAGCCAGGTAAAACCCAATTAATTAATTTGTTTGATATTGACGGAAGCTGGATTTTAGCTGATTTACCTGGATATGGCTTTGCAAAAGCAAGTCATACCAGCAGAATAAAATGGGAGAAAATGGTTTTGGATTATTTACAGCACCGCAAAAACCTTACGAATATCTTCCTATTAGTTGATTCAAGGCACGATCCAATGAAATCTGATATTGAGAAAATTGAATGGCTGGCGACTTATGGATTGCCTTTCAGCATTGTATTTACCAAAGTTGATAAGCAATCGTCCAATCAAACCGCCATGGTTATGGCAAAATGGAATAAAGAATTGGCTAAAAATTGGGAAGAATTGCCTAAAATATTTGCAACCTCTTCTGAATCAGGTAAAGGAAAAGAGGAATTGATTGAGTATATATTAGAAATCAACAAACAGATTTCTCCACGATAAACAATACTTCCGTGGAATTTTCATATTATTGTAAACTAAAACCGTTATCTTTTATGAAGCACTTGTTGATAATTCTAGCTATTGGAGTATGCACCTTTGTTACTTACAGAGAAATTCAGGCTCAAACTGTACCTCCTACGAAGGTCGTTCCTTCCTCCCAATATTATGAAGGTGGTCAGGAAGCCATGTATAAATTCATTAATGACAATACTGTTTATCCTCCTGTAGCAAAAAGAAACCGTATTCAGGGAGAATGTATTATAGGTGCTTCACTGGAAGCCGATGGTAGCTTAACGAATCTTACTGTTGTTAAAAACATAGGTGGTGGTTGCGGAGAAGAAGCTATGCGCGTTGTTAAATTACTTAAGTTCCGTGCACCAGGATATAAAATGCAAACAAGTATACCTGTATATTTTAAATTATAAATAATCAATCATTCGAATTAGTAATTACAAATGGAGTTAAAAGAAGTAGCAGCTGTATCTGGCAGAGGTGGTTTATTCAAAATACTTAAACCAACAAAAAATGGTGTTATTCTGGAAGCTATAGATGCTTCAAAAAAACGCTTTGTTGCGGGTGCAAATGAGAGAGTTTCGATCCTGAATGAAATCTCTATTTATACTACAGATAATGAAGGGTCTGTTCCATTGGAATCGGTACTTCAAAAAATAAATTTAAAATACGGGAATGAAATATCGATAAGCTCCAAATCTACAAATGATGAATTGGGTGCTTTTTTAGGATCTGTATTACCGGAATACGATAGAGAAAAAGTATATCATTCCGATATAAAAAAACTGGCTGTTTGGTATGGTATTTTGCTGGCAAATTACCCTGAACTTTTAGTAGCAAAAGCTGAAACGAAAGAATCCAAAAAAGAAGCTGAAACGACCAAAGTAGAAGCAGTCGCTGAAACGTCTGAAGCACCTGCTAAAAAAGAGGCTAAAAAGAAAACGACAAAAGCCGAAACAACTTCAGCAGAAGATTCTGCTCCCAAAGAATCAGCTCCTAAAAAGGCAGCAGCAAAAAAATCAACAAAAACAAAAAGTGAATAACTCCCTGGAGATATTTGGCTTAACAATACCTGAACATCCGGAAATAAATACTCCGGATGTTTCTGTTTTTAAAGCAAACCTGATTAAACAGATAAGCTGGTTGCTTGAAAAAGATCACAGCACTTTGTGGAATACATTATATCGAATTGATATTTCTGAAGTGAAAGTAAAAGAAATTTTCAATGGAATACCGGATAGTTCTGAAGTGGCTGTAAAGCTTGCGGAGCTTATTATTGAACGTTATATTCAAAAATTACATTTCCGGCGTAAATACTCGCAACGATCAAACGAATCGTTTGAGGGTTTCTCGGACGGAGGCGATGTACCAGCCTCCGAATAAGTTTACATGCACCAATAAAGGATACAGATTATAGATGTCTGCACGGGTATCAAAAAAGCCTTTATCCAGTGGTAAAACATCTTTATAGGCATCGTAAAATTCATCGTCAAAGCCTCCAAACAATTTGGTGAAAGCTAATTCAATTTCTCTGTTGCCATAATACGTTGCCGGATCAACCATACATACCTTACCTGATTGGTTGAGTGTAAAGTTCCCACTCCATAAATCGCCATGCAGTAAAGATGGTTTTGCTTGGGTTAGTATATCCGGTAAACGAAGGCAAAGGCGCTCCATTTTTTCCATAATATCAGTACCCAATAAACTTTCTGCCTTTTTTGCTTGTGGCCAGATACGCTCTTCTACAAAAAAATCGATCCAGTTTGCATGCTGCTTATTTGATTGCGGCAAGGAACCAATATAGTTATCATATTCCAATCCATAGGTATTCGCATGTTCTTTATGCACCGAAGCTAATGTTCTGCCAAAATCTGCCCAGAAATCCGGAACTCGTTTACCTGGTTCAATTAATTTTAAAATAAAATAACTGATATGATCCATGGCACCATAACCAATAACCTCAGGCGTATTATGCGGAATGACTTTTCTGAGAAGTTCTAAATTTTTGACTTCTTTTTCAAACATATCTGCCAAACCAGCCCGATTGGTTTTTATGAAAAAATTTCCGTTAGATGTTTTTACTGCAAAAGCTCTGCTGATGTTACCACCTCCTATCGGGCGAACTTCGTGAATGCGTACATCAGCCCCTGCAACTTGTATCAATAAGGATTCAATGGTTTCTTTGTTCATCTGTGCCCGGTTTTCAGAACCTAAATTTCGTAAAAAAGCTATATGGAATGTTCCCTGCGAATATAGCGTAATAATTCATAGCTTGAACGCTCCAGCATATCAAAAACTTCATAAAAACCATCCATACCACCGTAATACGGATCGGGAACATCTTTACCTTTGTGCATCAAATCAAAATCGCGCATTTTGATAATTTGTGCTTTATGATTACCACTCGTTTTATTTTTAAGTATTTGTATGTTTTCGAAATTGCTGCTATCCATTGCTAATATGTAATCCCATTCCTCCAAATGCATTGGAATGATTTCTTTACCTAAGTGGTCCAACTGAATACCTTTTTCTGAACAGGCACGAATGGTCCGTTCATCCGGAATTTCGTCAATATGGTAGCGACTGGTGCCGGCAGAATCAATCTGAAAGCGATTTATTAATCCTTTCTTTTTTACAATTTGTCGAAAAATGCCTTCTGCCATAGGTGAACGACAAATATTTCCCAAACAGACAAAAAGTACTTTTATTGGCTCTAAATGCGTCATTTCATCGAATTTTACATGAACTTATCAAAATAATTGCTAATTTTGTACAATAAAATCACAAAATAGTGAATGAACCGATTTACTTTTTTCAAACGTAACCGTATACATGCCTATACTACTTACAAAGTTAATAGCTAAATGAAATCAATTTTACACAATAGTAATTTTATTCTTAAAATAAGCTGTCTACTCCTAATCTTATCATTAGGCCTAGTAGCACAACCAAATGCCGAGAATACTACGAGCTTATCTAAATTAAGCGGTGTAAAAACGAATGCTATCAAACAAATAATGGAAAATAACTGGTTCACGCATCAAGCGAGGTGAGGGATAAAGTTTATAGTAAAACAAACTTTATCTTTTAACTTAATAGATTTTTATTAAAAATTGTTCCAAGCCATATTTTAGCATTTAGCAAGTCATTGAAATATACGTTCATATAATATTTCTTTATATTATTTAACCAAATCATATAAAATATTTCCCAATCCTTTGAAAATTGAAAAATCCAGCCTATACTTGCATATAATTACTATTTAATAATAATTATCATTTAGTATTGATTCGAAAAGAAACATATCCATTAAAATCCTTTGAGCAGATCAAATCGCATTTAACCGCATTCGGGTTAAAGGCGACACATCAGCGCTTAGTTGTTTTTGATGCCTTGCAGAAAATGGAGTATCATCCATCGGCAGAGGATATTTATGCCTTGGTTCAGCCGGAAAATCCGACTATCTCCCTAGCAACGGTTTATAATACGCTGGATTCTTTCGCGGAAGCACAGGTAATTTCAAGAGTTTTAACTGAAGAGGGAAAAAACAGGTATGATTTTGACACGGCCAGTCACCATCATATTTACCTTACCAATACCAATGAAATCATTGATTATCATGATCCGGAATTGCAGGAACTGATTGAAAATTATTTAAAAAAGAAGAACATCAATAACCTTGAAATAAAAGAACTTCAGCTGCATATTAAAGCTGAAAAAATAGATATCGAAAAAGATATCCGTATTAATTAAATCATATTCACTTAACAATTTATATTTATGTCACTGGTAGGAAAAAAAGCCCCATCATTTTCAGCTCCGGCTGTAGTAAAAGGTTACGAAATCGTTGAAGAGTTTTCATTGGACCAATTTCTTGGTAAAAAATATGTAGTATTCTATTTCTATCCGAAAGATTTTACATTCGTTTGTCCGACTGAAATTCTTGCTTTCCAGGAAAAATTAGCAGAATTCGAAGCAAGAGATACCGTTGTTATCGGTTGTTCCACAGATACTGAGAATTCACACTTTGCATGGTTATCAATGCCAAAAAACAAAGGCGGAATTCAAGGTGTTACGTACCCGATCGTTGCTGATACTGCAAAAACCATTGCTACCAATTATGGTGTATTGGCTGGTAACTTCGATATTGATGATAACGGAAGTATGATCTTTGTAGGTGCTCCAATTGCATACAGAGGTACATTCCTGATTGATAAAGAAGGAATCGTTCGCCACGAAACAATCAATGATTTCCCATTGGGTCGTAATATTGACGAAACACTTCGTATGGTTGAAGCACTTCAGCACGTTGAGAAATACGGTGAAGTTTGTCCTGCCAACTGGGGTGAAGGTAAAAAGGCCATCAAAGAAAGCGTAGAAAGCGTTTCCGAATACCTTGCAGCTAAATAATACACTCCCTGATCCAGTAAAAGTCCCTTGTTACGTTTTGTAATGAGGGACTTTTCTCATTTACGAAGCCTGAAAAATTCGTATCTTTGTATTGATAAATTAGAGAACTTTTCAGAAACGTACTTTTTATCGTGTCGTTTCCGTGTCATCACTGTATCCGTTCCATGTTGCTTCCGTGTCCACGACCTACCATAGTAAAGGAAAACCTATACCTATTGAAATATACTAGAAAGATGCTTCCGACTTTGTACTAAATACTCTGTACTCAGTACTTCTTTCATCCGTTTGCATTTTGTTATTTGGAATTTCACGTCGCTTGACTTAGGCCTTTCGCGTTAAGCTTTCAGCTTACTCTGTATAATCCAAATCCTTCCCAAACGTCTCCGGCAATTGAGTAATAGCAAAGAATGCGATCCCAAACAAAAAGATGGTTACCAGCAAAGCCGAAGTAGCCAGGCTACCGGTCTGCATGAAATGATTTTCTTTACCCGACAAATAATCAAATAGCAAAGCAATCAAAACCAATGATCCCCGTACAAAATTGGGTACGGTTGTAGCCGTCGTTGCTCGTAAGTTTGTTCCAAATTGCTCGGATGCCACTGTAACGAACATCGCCCAGAAGCCAACCCCAAAACCCAACAATGTAATCATACTATAATACACAACCGAACTGGCATTGGAAAGATTTACATACACAAGAATTAAAGCCGTGCAGAAAATATAAAATACATAAAATACCTGCTTGCGGCTCTTAAGTATTTGCGAAAGTGCACCGCTGGCGATATCTCCAAAAACCAAACCTGAATAGCAAAACATGATGCTGTATTCTCTTTCTATGATAGATGTGCTGCCCAATTCTAAGGCAAACTCCGGGGCACGACCGATTAAAATACCAATGACAAACCAGATCGGAGAGCCGATTAAAATACAATACAGATATTTTAAAGCAATTTTCTTACTCTTAAACAGGTCAAAGAAATTACCGTGAGAAATAGCTGCATTTTTACTTTTCTCAAACATGCCCGATTCAAAAACACCTATACGCAATAATAATAAAGACAAACCCAGTCCGCCACCAATGAAATATGCCGTTTGCCAGCTCAGAAACTTACCAATCAAGGCAGCAATCACAGCACCCATTACACCCACCGATGCAACGATCATTGTTCCATAACCTCGTTTCTCTTTACTCATTACTTCACTAACCAATGTAATACCAGCTCCTAATTCACCAGCTAGTCCAAAGCCTGCGATAAAACGGAGAATGCCATAAACTAAAAAGGCCTGATCCTTGTCTGTAAAAACATCCACAAAGCCATTCGCAATATTGGCAAGTGAGTATAAAATAATTGAACCAAACAGAACCGATAACCGGCCTTTCTTATCTCCTAATATTCCCCAGAATACCCCGCCCAAAAGCATTCCGATCATTTGTACATTTAACAGAAATTGAAATTCCTTTATAATATTCTCCTGAATCCCAATCCCTTTCAAGCTTTTCACGCCTATAATAAGGAATAGAACCAGGTCGTATACATCAACAAAATAGCCTAATGCAGCGACCAAAACAGTTGTTGTTATTGCCTTTTTAACAGAGGCTTCACTCGTATTATTTAAAATAGTATTCATGTGTTTGTTTAAAAATCGTTACAAAATACAAAAGAGATAGATGCTTATCAAACATCCGTAATTTTGTACCTTGCAGAAATATGAAATTTCTATACGACTTATCGATCCGCTTATATGATCTGCTGATTTTTATTGCCGCCCATACGGGTAATAAAAAAGCTCAGCTTATGTATTCCGGAAGAAAGGAAACGATATCAAAAATACAAGCATTCCGGTCACAGTGGAAAAGCCCCTTGGCCTGGTTTCACTGCGCTTCATTAGGAGAATTTGAACAAGCCAGACCGGTAATCGAATCCTTCAGGCAAAAATACCCCGAACATAAAATTGCTATCAGTTTCTACTCCCCTTCCGGATATGAAATACGAAAAAATTATGCGGGAGCGGATCTGATCGTTTACCTCACTTCTGATACAAAGAGCAATGCTTCGACATTTCTATCAGCCCTGAAACCTTCGATCGTATTTTTCATCAAATATGAATTCTGGTTAAACATGCTGGATGAAATAAAAAAAGACGGCATTCCATTCTTTTTAATATCCGGTGTATTCAGACCAAATATGTTCTTCTTCCGCCTTGGCGGAGGTTTTATGCGCAAACGTTTAAAGGCATTTACTCATTTCTTTTTACAACAACATAGCTCCGGTGAATTGTTAAATACAATTGGTTATAAAAACTGGTCCGTTTCAGGAGATACACGTTTCGACCGCGTGCAAAAGACGGCACAAAGTGTTATAGAAATAAAAGAGATCGCTGCATTTAAAAACCAAAGTCCACTTTTAGTAATCGGCAGTGCCTGGAAAGAAGATATGGACGTATTGATTCCATTTATAAACACATTTTCAGAACCGCTTAAAATAATCATCGCACCACATGAGATACATACCGATGAAATAAAACAATGGCAATCACAATTAGCAAAGACCTCAACAACCTATTCTGTTTTAAAAATGACACCGGAAACAGATGTTGATGTCTTATTTATTGATAATATCGGGATGCTTGCTTCTATTTATGCCTATGCTGATTATGCCTATGTAGGAGGAGCCTTTGCCAGTGGGCTTCATAACATTCTGGAACCTGCAGTATTTGGTCCGCCGGTATTCTTCGGTACCAATATTCAAAAATTCCCTGAAGCAGCCTGGATGATCTCTCTGGGCTATGCATATAGCATTTCTAATACAAATACGTTTACTGATATCTTTACGAAAATATACGGCGATCCTGTTCTTAAATCATCCATTCAAAAAGGACTGCAAAGTAATATGCTTCAAGCTTGTGGGGCAACCGAACACATTATGAAAACCATTTCAACACTGCCTTCATTGGAACACTTGTCTAATGTCCCTGTTCGTTAATATATGAAAGGTATCATTTATAAATCGACGGGTTCCTGGTATTCTGTGAAAGCGGAAAATGGTATTTTTTATAACGCAAGGTTACGGGGAAAATTTAAAAACCTTGATCTGAAAGTTACCAATCCATTATCGGTTGGGGATTATGTGGAAATGGATATTGATCCATCTACTCCAACAGAAGCCGTTATTCACAAGATTGCGCCACGAACAAATTATATCATCCGCAGATCTTCACATAAAACTGCATACGGACATTTAATAGCCTGCAACATCGATCAGAGTATTTTAATCGTGACATTGAAGCAGCCCAAAACATCCATAGGTTTTATCGATCGGTTTTTAATTTCCTGCGAAGCATTCCGCATACCTGCAGTTATTGTTTTCAACAAATCAGATCTATATGATGAAGAGTTAATGGAAGAATATTTATATCTGAGGGATGTTTACGAACCGCTCGGATATAGATGTTTATTGACTTCCATGAAGCAGGAAAAAGGATTGGATGAACTCTTTGAAATTCTTAAAGGAAAAGTATCGCTATTCTCCGGACATTCAGGCGTTGGCAAATCAACCTTGGTTAATAAAATTTTCCCGGATTTAGATATACGCACAGATATCATTTCGGATCATTCACAAAAAGGGAAACATACGACAACGTTTGCTGAAATGTATGACCTGGACGAGCATTCAAAAATTATAGATACACCTGGTATTAAAGAATTGGGATTATTTGAAATCGGACATGAAGTACTTTCTCATTATTTCCCCGAAATGAGAAATATTATTGGCCAATGCAAATTTCATAATTGCCGTCATACGAATGAGCCAGGATGCAAGGTAAAAGAGTATGTAGCAGAATATAAAATTGCACCAACCCGTTATGAGAGCTATTGCAGTATTTTAGGTGAAGAAGAAACCCATCGATAGTTACGATGGGTTCTCATTCTTTAGGATTTATGTTTTGAAGTTAAACTAATAATCTGGCAACATTCTTTTTTATTTCATCTTCCGGAAATTCATATTTAATACCATTGTACATTTCCTTTACAACCTGAGGAACTTTATTGGCATTATATCCCAACAGAATACCCATTTCATTACAAAAATCAAATTCTGTGGAGTTGAATAAATTATCGTATAAGACCAAGTTGATCAGGTAAAATAATTGTTCAAAGCGTTCATCATCGTTTTGGGGAACTTTAATTTTCGAAGGATCGATATCAGCAGTCAGAGCTTTAATCTCTTGTCCGCGCATACCATTCCGTTCTGCAATTTCAATGATTTGTTTTATTTCTTCGGGGTGTTCTGTGTGATGGGCATTTGCTAATCTGATATAATCAACTAAGTGATTTTTTACTTCGCCCTCTTTTTTGCTAAAAAATTTGTATACCATAGTAGTAACGGTTAAGTGAAATTGATTGGGATTGTTGTATATTATTAATATACGGAATCAACTACAGAATTGATTCAGATTTGCTTCAAAATTTCTACAGATTTCAAAAAAAGACCAAAAAAATTGGTGTAACAAACTATTTAAAAGCTAGTTACACCAACATGATTATACTGTTACGTTTTCGATAGACTTAAAAAGAAACCTGATATTGCAATACACACATTCCTCTTCTTTCAGTTTGAGTAGGAGTTGCACCTATAGCTGAAGCAGAGAAATAAGGTCTATTTTGATAATCTAAGCTGAATTTAGAATTATGCCCTTTAACCAGCCAAGTAATACCTGCATCAAACACAGCCATTGGTTTATAGTCAAAATACTGAAAACCAGAAATCTGTGTCATAACATATGGCATTAAAGTACCATGTTCGCCCAATAAATCATTTTTTAATTTATACCCTATTTGAGCAGAAGCTGTATGACCGGTACCATTCATGGCAAAAGCACTACCGCCTCCGCCACTATAAGCTTTACCGGTTACACCGCTGTAACCCTGCCCACCATCAGTTGGATTATTCACACCCAGATTTCTAATATAATTCTGTCCAAAATCACTGTACATATATGCCGCATAAACACTTAAAGCAGTTCCCTTTTCTTTATTAACGGGTGCATCATAGAATACATCTACACCTGCAGTTAATAATTGATGATATACAATTTGATTTACACCAGGAGTTGCAGTTGCTTGACTCCAGCACATCGCATTTTTCTGATATTGAATTCCACCTCCTATATTAAAGACACGTTTAGCTCCTAAATAAGTACCTGTTTTATAAGGCACCTTATTTGTTTCAGAATCAAAAAACTCATATTGAAAATAGCTGTTAAACTGAGGATTAGGAGCATGAGAAGAAAATGTAGCAAAATTATTCTGCATGTTATTACCACTGGCACCATCGACAGATCCAACTGGTGCTTGTCCACCAGATATATTGACAGGAGCGTTTACAGTACTGTTTGTAATAAATGGTTTGGAAACACTTACACGATATGCCAGTTTTTTGATATTACCCTTTGCATATACCTGGAACTGGCGTGCAAATTGACTATTCAAGTCATTTGTTGTTTGTTGATATATTGGTCCATCCATTCCCATGAAAGAAGCAACAGCTGGAGAAGAGAAACGCAATGGACCGTTCCATGCACTCAAACCACCACCAATTGCCAAATATTTTTTAATGAATTCATAATCACCAATCGCATCCATTAAGAAAAATCCATATTTTCTTTCTGACAAATAGTTATTATTATTTAACCCATATTGAACATAAAAGAAAGTTCGGTCTGTTAACTGACCTAAGGTCTGAAAACGTACCCGTCTTAAGCTAACATCCCAAGTATTGTTTGCACCGGACGAAGATTGGTTAATGGTACTCCCTGGATTACTTTGATCCCAACGACACCAAGCTTGCACCAATCCTGTAAATTGAATATAATGACTGCCGTCTTCATTCAAGGAGATTTTTAATGGTTTTAAGATATCTGGTTTAAGTACCTTTTTTTCTTTCATTACTTTCGCAGTATCCTGTGCAAAACCAGTATATATGGAAAGAAACATTATTAATATAATACCTGCTTTTTTCATGGTATCTTTTTTTAGATGAAACAATAATTTATAACTACTTCCCCTGCTGAGAAGTACTGATTTAATGAATGATATTTCTTAATTGATTTTAAAATATATAGCCTTATTCAACGGATGAATAAGGCTATATAGAATTCGGTTATTTTAAAAAGTAAGTATCCAGCGTAGTAGTGAACATAACACCACCAACACTTGAAACATACGGAGTTAAAGCAGCCAATATCTTTTCAGACTCCTCTGCGCTACAAATAACAAACACATAATACTGTTCAAAGCTATTCAATTCAGGAATTGCCTTCACATGTCCTTCTTTTTCACCTTTACCTTCAACGATATTCAATACAGTAAATCCTTTTACACCTGTACTGTTTATTACTTCTCTGATTTTAGGAAGTGAACCTGCATCTATAACTAACTCTAACTTTTTCATAACTATGCCCATATATGATTAATGATACTGAAATATACCGGAATACCGATAACGATGTTGAATGTGAATGTTACACCTAAAGACATTGGTAATAATAAACTCATATTCGCTTGGGGAACTGCCATACGCATTGCCGCAGGCACCGCAATATAAGAAGCACTGGCACACAGTATTGTAAACAATAATGCATCACCTTCGCTTAAACCTAAGAAATGAGCAATTGCTATACCCAATGCAGCATTGATAATCGGAGTAATAATCCCGAATGCAACAAGGAATAAACCGGATTCTTTTAAAGCCGATAATCTGCTTCCTGCAACAAGACCCATGTCTAATAAATAAAGACATAACATACCTTTGAAAATATCAAACACAAAAGGATGTACATCTTTTGCACCATGTTCACCGCCCATATAACCAATAATCATAGAACCAACCAGTAATACGATAGATCCGTTGAAGAATGCTTCTCTAAGAACTTCACTCATATTAGATCCATGTGCTGCTTCTATAGAATTCTTTTCTTTACCAACATTTTTTCTTATCATCATCAACCCAACAACAATAGCTGGAGATTCCATCAAAGCCATACCAGCTACCATATAACCACCAGATGCTACGCCTTGACCTGTAAGGAAAGATTGAGCTGTAGCGAATGTAACAGCACTTACAGAACCATATGTTGCTGCAATCGCACCGGCATTATAAACATCCAGTTTTAATTTTAAAACTCTGAAAGCAACAATCGGAACAAGAATCGCCATGAAGATACAGGCTCCGGCAATTTCTAAAATCTGAATTGTAAACCCACTATGGTGCAATTCAATACCACCTTTAATACCAATGTCAAATAATAAATACAAAGAGAAAAACTTTGCAATTGCGGGCGGAACCTCTAAATCTGATTTTACTGCTACCGCAATTAAGCCCAGGAAGAAAAAGAGTACTGCCGGGCTTGTGAAATTGTTAATTACTGCGTCTAAATTCATAAAGGGATTATTGTTTAATTGATTGTTAAAATTTATTATATACTACACCTAACAAAACTTTTCAATATGGCACATAACCATACTCATGTTTAATAATCAAACATAAAGGCAATTAATCTCGAGACCCAATTATGTTAACTTCTACCGTTACGGTATACAGAGAAGCTAGCACGCTTAAAAGTTTCTACTATTTATACATGAATTTTATTCTGAGTCATTTCTTTTTATCTTAAAATTTGGGATTGTTAAAACTAAAGAATGACTCAAAACTATATAATGACTTTTGTCATTGAATCAAATGTATTTTACAAATCTGAATCAATTCTGTTTATTTATTAAAATACAAAAACGATTAACTTATTCTTTTTACCTACATTTCTTGAAAAAGAATGACATTATAGTAATTCCGACCTAAAAAGAAACGACAGATTTAGTAAATACACCAATTTAAATCAGTTAATATTGTATTTATTCAAAAAATCAAGCATGAGATTTATTTTGATTGTTAAAATTGACTTTTAGGGAATGAAAACTACCTTGATTGGAATAATTAATTTTATAATCATATAAATCACAGATTTTCTTTACAATCGATAATCCTAAGCCAACAGACATTTCAGATGTCGAGCTTTTCAAAAAACGCTCAAACATCCGTTCGGCCGCAATTGGTAGTTTTTCTCCCGTATTTGAAATTTCCAGGGTATTATGTGATAAAGTGATATCGATCTTTCCAACAGGAATATTATGTTTAATTGAGTTGGAGATTAAATTAAATAATAGTGTTTCGATTAATACCTGATTTGCCCAAATCACTATTTGGTCTTCAAAATGAACGTCTAATGTAATTTGCTTTTCATTAATAAGTTCTTCAAATCCCAATAACAGATTCCCAAGTAAAACATTCAGATCAATACGAGATAATTCACCATATTGATTGTTTTCAATTTTTGATAATAAGATCAAACTTTTATTCAATTGTGTTAATCTCTTTATTGTATGAAAAATAGGATCAATCAACACCATATCTTCATCCTTAAGATTTTTAGACTGAATCAATAATTCAAGCTTATTTCGGATAATAGCAAGAGGTGTCTGTAATTCATGAGAGGAGTTTTCATTGAACTCTTTCTGACTGTTAAAATCCTTATAGATTCGTTTAGTCATCTTTTCAACAATCTCACTCAACTCATCAAACTCATCTACATTTGATTTTTCATATTGAATAATTTTAATATTTACCAGATCATAATTTTTTAATCTTTCCAGCAAATCATAAAAAGGTTTCCATATTTTGTTGGAGATAAAACGATCAATCAACAATACACCTACAATGAGACCAACAAATAATGAAACTTCAATGGGTAGAATGGAATTAATATGAGCTTCTGCTTCAGTCAGAGGCTGACGTATAGTAATCTCAAAATATTCATCGCCATGTTTGTAAACACTCTTTAATTCCCGGTAGTCAACATACTCGTTAATAGCTGAATTGTAAATGGCTTTAGTATAATACTTATCATACACCTTACTTTCAGGACCGACCTTTGTAATAACTATATTATCACTTTGATGTAATTCTTTAAATTCCTTTTCGTATTTAAGGTTTTCTATCAACTGAGTTTTCTCCTGATGAATTGCTTCATCGATACCATCAAACAACACATTCCGTATCAGGTAATAGAACAAAAAGGTACCTATAGTAAAAATGAATAAGGTATAGATTAAATAATAAATCGAACTTTTAACAATTAATTTCATTCCGATTGAAATTTATATCCAATACCATATACGGTTGTCAGGTAATCCGTGGCACCTGCATCTATCAGCTTTCGACGCATATTTTTTATGTGCGTATAAATAAAATCAAAAGAATTACTTTGATCCATATGATCCCCCCATATATGTTCTGCGATTGAATCTTTAGGCAAAACTCTTCCTTTATTTGAAATGAAAAATAATAATAAATCAAACTCTTTACCTGTCAATGTTACACGTGTATCGTTAACAAAAACATCGTGATTCTCAGGGTTAATACGAATTTCATTAAAAACAATATCTTTATTTCCATCAAATTGACGCCTGCGAATGATTGATTTCAAACGTGCATTTAATTCAGACAAATGGAAAGGTTTAGTCAAATAATCATCCGAGCCAAGATCCAAGCCTTTTATGCGATCTTCCAGTGTGTTTCGGGCAGATATAATGATAATACCACCTTTTAAATTTTTTGATTTTATTTCCTGTATCAGATCCAGCCCATTACCACCGGGCATCATCAAATCAACAATAAAACAATCGTAATCATAAGCAGATATTTTTTCCTGTGCTTCCGAATAATTTCTGGCTGTTTCGCAAAGGTATCCTTCCTGAGACAAATAGGAAATAATGGATTGTCTCAACTCTTTTTCATCTTCTATTAATAAAAGTTTCATCTGATTATTAAGATAAATTAGCTTCTTTACTAAATGTACTTTTTTTCATTAACTTCAACAAATTAAAGGTTCATAAACATTCTGATGTAAAGTTGAAGTATCATGATTAGTGTCATAGCCGGAACAAACCGACCAGATTCAAACTCATTAAAATTTGCTGAATATTATATTCATTTGTTAAAGGAAAAGGGAGTTGAAACGAATTTAATTGATTTAAATAAGCTGCCGGAAACATATCTCTTCAGTGCTTTATATCATAATCAGGGAAAAAATTCAGTATTCAATGAAATAAAGGAAAAGATGATTCACTCTGAAAAATTTGTATTTATTGTACCGGAATACAATGGATCCTTTCCTGGAGTCTTAAAAGCGTTCATTGATGGATTGGATTATCCTGGTAGTTTTAAAGATAAAAAAGGGGCACTCATTGGAATTTCATCTGGAGTTATGGGAGGTAGCCTTGCCTTAAGTCATCTTACTGATATCCTGAATTATTTGGGTATGCACGTTATGGCTTTAAAGCCAAGAGTAACGAGAGTTGAAAAAACTTTCGTTGATGGTGAATTGCACGATCCAGTGGTCAAAGATTTAATCCATAAGCAAGTGGATGCCTTATTAAAATTTTAAGTTTCAATATCTCTATTAAAAAGCGAAGCCTTACAAAATTTGTAAGGCTTCGCTTTTTAAACTATTTCATATGAAAATTCTTAATCAACATTATCATGCAGGAATTTATTGTTTCCTAAGATTTCGTTATCGTCATTCAAGTTAAATCTGGAAATATTACGATCCGATGAATGCGGATAATCTTTTAAATTCACATTTTTGCGCTCAAAGGCGGGTCTGTCTAACATATCCTTGAATTGCTCATGTGAAATATTAGGATTGCTGCTCAGGCTTTTTAATTTTTTTATTCTTTCCTGAGACTGTTCAATTAATTTCCTTCTTTGCTCTTCCAGCAAATATTCTTCAGTAGATTGAACAGGTACCTGTGATTTTGATTCTGTTATTTCAAATACAAATTCTGTCTCTGATTCATCCATCGGCTTCACATTGTTACTCGTTATATCCTCTTTTTTGGAATCTGAGAAATCAAATGTAAAGGTGTTTTGTTTTGAACTGACTTCTGATGTTTGGCTAGACATCTGGTTGATATCGCGATCCACGTTATCAACTGGAGGTTTTACTGTTTTTGTTTCCTTAACCTCAGGAGTCTTTGTTTCTTCTATCGCATCAAATATTGTTATCTGTTTTGTTGAATCCAGGTCATAGAATTTCTTTACGTCCTGTGTTTTTACAAATGTATTTGACCTCTTTGGTTCAAAACCTGTTGCAATAACAGTTACACGAATATTATCGCCCAATTCAGAATCAAGTCCCTGACCGAAGATCATATCCTGATCATCACCTGCACGCGCTTCGATATAGTCTGTAATTTCAGATAATTCATCCATACGAAGTTCCGCTTCCGGACCATACATAATTGATAATAGAATTTTCTTAGCACCGGTAATATCAGTATTATTTAATAGTGGAGAAGATAACGCTTCTTCAACAGCTCGTGTACCTCTGCCCTCTCCGTTTGCAACACCTGATCCCATAACAGCAGCACCGGAATCTTTCATCACTGTTTTAACATCTTCAAAGTCCACATTGACATCACTGGTTACAGTAATGATTTCTGCAATACTTTTAGCTGCCATGCTTAATATATTATCCGCTTTCGCAAAAGCTTCACGGATGGAAAGATTGCCGTATATATCTCTAAGTTTATCATTCAAAATTACTAAAACAGTATCGCAATAGTTACGCATTTCTTCAATGCCTTGCTCTGCCTGCATTATTTTCTTCTTACCTTCAAATCCAAACGGAGCTGTAACAATACCCACTGTAACGACATCCATTTCCTTTGCTAACTTTGCAATAATTGGAGCGGCTCCCGTACCAGTTCCACCACCCATACCAGCTGTGATAAATACCATCTTGGTGTTATTGCTTAATAACTCACGGATATCTTCTTTACTTTCCAGGGCTGCGTTTCTACCTTTTTCAGGATTTGCTCCAGCACCCAGACCATCTGTCAGACCAATGCCGATTTGCAGCTTATTGGGAATAGGGCTGCTATTGAGTGCCTGAGCATCTGTATTACAAACTATAAACTCAACGTCTTTGATACCTTGGTTATACATGTGGTTGACGGCATTGCTACCGCCGCCTCCAACACCAATTACTTTGATGATGGATTTATGATGACTTGGCAGATCAAACTTATACATATGGGTATATTGTTAGGTAAAAATCTCTTTTAGTAATCTTGTTTATCATCTATATCATCCAGCAATAAACCTTTCAGTCTGTCACTGGCTTTTTTAAGATTAAATCCGAATAATGATTTATGATCTCCTTGATGATTATTATCTTGTTCTTTTTTCTTTTTATCGTTTGGTACAGACGAAGGAGTTTTCTCAACAAAATCAGAATATTTGTTTGCACGTTCGTCTATTGACCAAAAGCCAGCTAATACTAAACCTACAGCAGTAGCATACATCGGACTCTTAACCATTTCAGTTTTACTTTTACCCAAGTGTTCATTTGGGTAACCAATCCTCGTGTGCTGACCTGTCATATATTCAAACAGCTGTTTCAGATTCTGTAATTGAGAACCACCGCCCGTGATAACAATGCCACCTGCAAGTTTATCCTCGTAACCAGAACAGATAATCTCAGCATGAATCAATTCAATGATCTCTTCCATTCTTGCCTGGATAATATTAGCAAGATTTTTTGCCGAAATCTCTTTGGCCGGTCTGTCACGCAAACCTCTCACCGTAATGATATCGTTTGAACGGGCTTCGCTTGATAAGGCAGAACCGAATTTCACTTTCAATTCATCTGCCTGCTTGTGCATAATATTACAACCAGCCTTAATATCAGATGTGATGATATCACCGCCAAAAGGAATAACTGCCGTATGACGAATAATGTTATCGTAGAAGATGGCAATATCAGTCGTGCCACCACCAATGTCTACCAAACAAACTCCTGCTTCTTTTTCTTCTTCACTTAATACAGACATACTAGAGGCAATCGGTTCCAGTATCAGATTGTCAATACTTAGTTCACCCTTTTGAACACAACGATTAATATTTTTTATTGCATTGGTATTGGCAGTAATAACATGAAAATCGGCTTCCAAGCGAACACCGGTCATACCAACAGGATCTTTTATATTCTCTTCGTAATCGACCGTATATACCTGAGGCATTACGTGAATAATTTCATTACCAAAAGGCATAACCGTTCTATACATATCCGCTGTCAAACGATTGACATCATCAACAGATATTTCTTCATCTCCATTCGGACGATTAATACCATGATGGTGAACAGAACTTTTTATATGCTGACCTGCAATACCAACATTAACAAGACCAATATCAATACCTGATTGCTCGGAGGCTTCCTTAATTGCTTTTTCAATAGCCGTAACGGTAAGGTTAATATTAGTAACCATACCGCGTATCACTCCTTCAGATACCGCCTTACCAATACCAAGGATTTCTAATTTTCCGTATTCATTTTTTCTACCTACGATAGCACAAATTTTTGTAGTTCCGATATCAAGACCTACAACAATTTTGTCGTTGTTATCGTGACGAGATATATTTCTATCTTTATACATAGGCGTAAAAATTACTCACAAACTATTTGATCTTTATACTTTACATTAACCGAACGATATGCATCCCATCCTTTAGACGGAAGAATTTCGCGGAAGAATATGTCGATTTTTTTAAATTTAATTTCAATATCCTCTGGTTTCCCGAATTGTATGCTATAGTCACCAATCTGAGGCTCCATTACTATATCACCATTTTGCAGAAGGGTTATCTGAGCAATCATTTTTTTCCAATAATCATTCTGATCTATGTATTGAATCAATTTAAAATAATTACTGCCTGTTGAATCTTTTGATAAATAATTTTCTTTCATCAAACGACTCGCAAAAGGCCCGTCAATGATCAATACCCTGGCTGTGAATTTTTCTGAAGTCGATAAGGCTACTGCATTACTTCCGATGTATGCATGAGGAGAATTAGGAGAAACTATTCGCGCAATTGGCTTGCTTTGCTTTATCTCGACCATTAAAGTTCCTTTGTGGTCTGTACTTATTTGTGCATCTTCCACAAATTTAATGCTTTCGAGGCGCAATTCCAGACTTTTCAAATCAATATCACGATATTTTTTACCCACAATCTGATCCGCATCATTCATCGTTAACGTGCGAAGTATATCCTTCTCATCTACGAAGTAATTATCATAGTCATAATTGATACGAACCACCGTTCTCTTAACAGTTATATTAGCATGTTCATTCTGTATAAAGCTTATCAAACCAAGCATGGAAATCCCCATTAGTCCAAAAACGAATTTAGACCAAAAGGAAGGAGATAGCTTCCATTTTTGTTTAGCTATCGTCGGCTCAGTTTTTCCCATATCTTCGTTCACACAGTTCTCTAATGGGTTGAATAAACCTATCGATATCACCAGCACCAGCTGTTACAAGTACTTCAAGCGTTGAAGATTCCAAGACATTTAGTAACGTTTCTTTAGAAACTAACTTTTTATTCGGAATAGAAATATGATCCAGCAATACTTCGGAAGTAATTCCTTCTATCGGCAGCTCTCTTGCCGGGTATATGTCCAGAAGCAATAGTTCATCGGTAAGCGATAAACTTTCAGCAAACTCATTCATAAAATCCCTTGTACGGGAAAACAAATGAGGCTGAAATATGGTTGTTATTTTCTTATCCGGAAAAACGCTTCTTACTGCTTTCAATAATGCTTCCAGCTCTGTAGGATGATGTGCGTAATCATCTACATAAACAATCTGCTTCCCCTTATATATGTATTCGAACCTCCGTTTTACTCCGCCAAAAGTTTTTAAACCTATGCGTATATCATCTATCTTAACTCCTGCATAATAAGCGGAAAGCCAAGCTGCGGTTGCATTCATAACATTATGCATACCAGGAACCTCTATGCGGATGTTATTCCAACGTTCCTTTTCATGATCCAGGGAAAAGGTCACTCCTCCATCTTCTGAAACAACATCAACAATTCTGTAATCAGCATGTTCTGATTCTCCAAACGAAACAACTTCTTTTACCTGATTCGGAATTGCTACATGGGCATCTTCGCGTCTGATAACAATTCCTCCGGGTTTAACCTTTTTCAGATACTCATTAAAGGAATCATAGAAAGATTGTTCATCGTTGTATATATCCAGATGATCTGGATCCATATTATTGATAACGGCAATATCCGGACTTAGTTGTAAGAATGAACGATCGTATTCATCGGCTTCAGCCACTACCCAGCCTTTGCCTCCAGTGTGATCTCCGATAAGAATATTCGTTCCATAGTTCTGAGTTATTCCACCAAGAAAAGCACTGCATGCTACTCCTGATTGGTATATAATATGGGCAACCATGGAAGAAGTTGTTGTTTTACCATGAGTTCCCGCAATACCAATTGTTTTTAATTCTTTGGTCAAAAAGCCTAATACCTGCGAACGTTTATAAAGCTGATACTTTTCATTTTTAAAATAATTCAACTCTTTTTGATCGGCAGGTATAGCCGGAGTATAAATAACAAGAACAGATTCTTTTATTTTAAATACCTCTGGTATCTCAGTTACATCGTCAGAATAGTGAATCCATATTCCTTCCTGCTCTAATGCTCTGGTAAGATCAGAAGGTGTTTTGTCATAGCCCCCAACGACATAGTTATTCTGCTTAAACCATCTGGCCAAAGCACTCATACCGATTCCACCGATACCTATCAAATAAACGCTATGTACAGAATTTATATTCACTTTCTGTTTGTATTAATAATTTCCAGTACTTTATCTACTATCCGGTCTGCTGCATCCGGTTTAGCAAACGTCAGGATGTTTTTAGAAAGAATTGATTTAGATTCTGAATCATTCATTAATTCCAGTGCTTTATTTACTAACAGTAAAGGTGCATCTATATCTTTGACCATCCAGGCAGCATTTTTCTCAGAAAGTGCCATAGCATTTTTCGTTTGATGATCTTCTGCTACATTAGGAGAAGGTACCAATATTGCAGGTTTTCCTACTATTGACAATTCAGAAATGGATAAAGCTCCAGCTCTTGAGACAATAACATCAGCCATGGCATACGCTTTATTCATGTCGGAGATAAAATCCAGTACTTTGATTGTATCCGACGAATAATGCTTTAAAGAATCATAATACGATTTTCCTGTTTGCCACAACACCTGTATTCCAGACTGTTTTATGATATCAATATTTTTCTCGATCGACTGATTAATTGTTCTGGCACCAAGACTTCCTCCCATTATAAATAAAGTTGGGATTCCGGATTTCAATCCAAAGAATTCAGCTGCTCCCTCTTTATATTGATTATAATGAACTATATCTTTTCGGACAGGATTTCCTGTATAAACGATTTTATCTTTCGGGAAGAACCGTTCCATATTTTCATATGCGACACAAATGGCTTTAACACTTTTCGCCAATGCTTTATTAGATACACCGGCGTATGAATTCTGTTCCTGAATCAATGTTGGTATACCAGCTTTCCCGGCAGCATATAATAAAGGCCAGCTGGCATAACCACCTACTCCAATAGCTATATCTGGCTTGAATGCTTTAACAATTTTTCTTGCTTTCAGAATACTTGAAACAACTTTTAATGGGAAAGCCAGATTATCTATGGTCAGTCTGCGTTGAATACCACTAATCCATAAACCTTCTATTTTATAGCCAGCAGCGGGAACCTTTTGCATTTCCATTCTTCCTTCTGCACCAACAAATAAAATATCAGTGTCCGGGAATCTTTCTTTGATTCCGTTAGCAATTGCAACCGCCGGATAAATATGTCCGCCGGTTCCGCCTCCGCTGATAATTACTTTATATGGTTTATGCAACGACATGTCTGTTTTCTTCAATCGTAGATTCTGAAATATCTCCTCTGCTAACACTTAATATAATTCCCAAGGCAAGTCCTGTAAATAATAAGGATGTTCCTCCCATACTTAGTAAAGGTAAAGGCTGACCTGTTATCGGACCTAAACCAACGGCAACACCCATATTAATCATTGCCTGAACAACCAAGCTAAATGCCAAACCTGCTGATAACAATCCTCCGAATGCCCTGTCACTCTTAACAACCGTTTTCATTCCACGATATAAAAGAGACATATATAAAAACAAAACCAGAACCCCACCAATCAAACCATACTCTTCTATAATAATTGAATAGATAAAATCGGAATAAGCATGTGGCAGAAAATGTTTCAGATCGCTATTCCCTGGACCTTTACCAAATATGCCACCATTCCATATGGCGATAAAAGATTGTTCTGCCTGAAATGGAATTTCGCCGCTTTTATCAAAGAAGTGCTCGATACGACTGATCGCAGTTTCCAAACGCTGACCAAGTTTCAATGCTATGGTTCCGGTAATGGCACCAACCAAGAGCAGCATAAACAAATACTTCGTTGGAACCCTTCCTATAAACATTAATAATAGACATGTTGAAAATAATATTAATGATGTAGAAAAGTTGGACAAAGCAATAAGACCACATATCAAACCACACCATAATACAATCGGTATAAAGGATTCCTTAAAGTCTTCAATATTTGCTTGTCTTTTGGCAAGCATACTTGCCAGATTGGTAATTAAGGCAAGCTTCGCCAAATCGGATGGTTGGAAGGATTGATTTATAAATGGAATGGTAAGCCATCTGCTGGCGCCATTCAATTCACCACCAAAAATAAAGGTCACAACAAGCAAAGGTACTGAAACGATCAGTGCGAATCTGCTTAGTCGGGAATAATACTTATAATTGATCTTATGAGCCAGCCAAACTAGAATTAAACTTCCCGCAACCAAGCCTCCATGTTTTAAAAGATAATAACCCGTATCTCCATCTGTTTTCTTAAAAGCAAGCGAACTGGAAGCGCTATAAACTACAGCAACACTAATCAAAGACAATAGCAGAATGATAGACCATATATAAGGGTCTCCTTTCAAATTCTGCTGCAACCAATCTTTAATTTTATTCCACATATTTTTTCAATTAACCTGCTAGTTCGTTTACTAAATTTCTGAATTGTGTTCCCCGATCTTCATAGTTTGTAAAAAGATCGAAACTTGCACAAGCAGGTGATAACAATACGGTATCTCCAATTTTAGCAGCATTATGTGCTAATGTAATTGCCTCAATCATGGAATGGGCTTCCTTCACTTCTTTTACCATTCCGGATAATCCGGCAATAACTTTTGAATTATCTTTGCCTAATGCTATTAAGGTATGAACCTTTTCACGCACCAATGTTTCAATCTGTGAATAGTCATTACCTTTATCAACTCCACCAGCAATCAGAACAACAGGAGTCTTCATACTATCCAGTGCATACCAAACCGAATCCACGTTAGTAGCTTTCGAATCATTGATATATCTTATACCATTAATAGATGTAACATATTCCAGGCGGTGAGGTGCATTCTTAAAATCTTTAATTGCCTCCGCACATTTCACAGGATCAGCACCTAAAGATATTGTAGCCATCATAGCACACATCATATTAATATGATTGTGTTTTCCCTGTAATGGAAACATCGTAACATCAAATCGATATACTTCTTCCCCTTTGGTAGAAATATAAAGTTGATTACCATCGGAAAATGCTCCTTCTCTCTTTAACTCTGTTAATGAAACCGGAATAAATTCAGGAGTAATTGTATTGTCTTTTATGTATTTTGAAATAACAGGATCTTCTGCATAAGCAATAAATGAATCCTGTTTTGACATATTCTGAACAATCCGAAACTTAGATGATATATAATTTTCAAATTTATAATCGTATCTGTCCAAATGATCCGGTGTGATATTTAACAATACAGCAACATTTGCCTTAAATTGATACATATCATCTAATTGAAAGCTACTAAGCTCCAATACGTATATGTCTTTTTTATCAGTTATTATCTGTCGTGCAAGACTGGTTCCGATATTACCACCTAAGCCAACATTATAACCAAGCTTCTGTAAGATATGATAGGTAAGTAATGTTGTAGTTGTTTTTCCATTACTTCCTGTAATAGCAATATATTTAGCAGATTGATTATGAAGATACGCGAACTCAATTTCTGATATTACTTCAATACCTTTTGCCCGAATCAATTTCATAATCGGGGCCTTCTCAGGTATACCCGGACTTTTAATAATCAAATCTGCAGTCAGAATAATCGATTCAGTATGTACTCCTTGTTCATAAGGAATAGATGCATTTTCCAATTCTGAAATAAAGGAACTGGAAATACTTCCTGAATCAGAAACAAAACTATCATATCCCTTTGCTTTAGAAAGCAAAGCAGCACCAACACCACTCTCACCCGAACCCAATATGACAACCTTTTTACTCATACTTTATCTCAGCTTTAATGTTGCCAAAGAAAGAATAGCCAATAATATTCCAACGATCCAGAATCTTGTAACTATTTTTGATTCATGAAAGCCTGATTTCTGATAATGATGATGGAGTGGTGACATCTTGAAGATTCTTCTTCCCTCTCCATATTTTTTCTTTGTATACTTGAAATAAGCAACCTGCATCATCACTGAAAGATTTTCAATCAGGAAAATACCACAGATAACTGGTAACAATAATTCTTTACGAACCGATAATGCCAAAACAGCAATAACCCCTCCTAATGTAAGACTACCTGTGTCGCCCATAAAGATCTGTGCAGGGAAGGAATTGAACCATAAAAACCCGATACAGGCACCCATAAATGCGGCACCAAATATTACCATTTCGCCACTATTCGGTATGTACATGATATTTAAATAGCTGGCAAAAATGGCATTACCGGATACATATGCAAAAACACATAAGGTCAATGCTATAATAGCGGATGTCCCAGCGGCAAGTCCATCAATACCATCTGTTATATTCGCACCATTTGAAACAGCCGTTACAACAAGGATTACAACAAGGATATATAATAATGGTGTACAATTATCAGAAATCAAGCAGGAAATTGAGCCGTAATCCAATTCATTATTTTTCATAAATGGAATCGTAGTCAGGTTTGATTCCTCATCAATATATTTGGTCGAACTTTCTATAGTAGACGTTGTACCATTCGGCAATTGATATTTCCGGATTACAACCTCACCATTGTAATATAATGTCAGACCTACAATAAGACCCAATGTTACCTGTCCTACTATTTTAAATTTACCTTCAAGACCTTCTTTATTCTTTTTAAATACTTTTATATAATCATCCAGAAAGCCTATAAAGCCCAACCAAATGGTTGATACAAGTAACAATATGATATATACGTTTGAAAGCTTTGCGAAAAACAAGGTTGGTACTATTATGCAAAGTATAATCATTAAGCCTCCCATTGTTGGAGTACCACGCTTTTCCATTTGTCCTTGAAGACCAAGGTCACGAATACTTTCGCCAATTTGTTTATTCTGAATAAACGTTATAATTTTTTTACCAAATAGCAGAGCTATTAATAACGATAGCAATGCCGCCATTCCAGCACGGAATGAAATATATTTAAACACCCCTGCACCCAGCAGATCAAAATGTTTTTCGAGATAATCAAATATATAGTATAACATTAGTTAGACTGATATTGAAGTTGAAAATGGTACCTGTCGTTATGTCCGATAATATAATTCAGCATATTAATTACATTATTTAATAGCTCCACGCATTGATCACATTCTACGCAAATAGGATGTTTCATTTGAATCAGCTTTAGCCAATATCTAGTTTGAACAGACATTTCAGAAGCCATTGAAATAGATTCTGTAAAATCCATTTGAGTTGTAGAAGCCCATGCTGTTTCTGAATGTCTCCGGATAGACAATCCATACTTTAATAATCTGCCGGATAATTCCATCTCATTATTTTTGAGAAGAATTCCATAGAGATCCATAATTCTGGATGACAATTCAAATGTTCGGGTACTCAATAGTTCGTATGTCATGGAATTAATCTAATGCTTTAAAAGTATGTTCACCCTTATAAATATGTCTTCTTGCCTTTTCAACCAATTCAATCAATTCTTCAAAGGCACTATAATCTTCATTTAAAACAACTATGATTTTATAAATCTTAATAAACCGAATAAGATTTATTAATCCTTTAGATTGCTTAGATGCAGAAAGCATGTTTAAACGAAACTCATGATTACTCTTTGAGGTCTCTGCAATTTGGACTGCTTTACAAATTTCATTATACAAAATCTCAATCCTACCCGACAAGTCAGTTCTGCTGCAATCGTTCAACAAAACAACTAATCTCTCAACAGCATATTTTACTGTTGTCTGGTTAAAATGTTTAAACTCAAGAAAAGCGTTCATTCGTTATTTCTCTAAAATGTCTAATATTTCTTTTACGACTATTCTATCATCAAATGGAAACTTAATTCCTTTAATTTCCTGATATGTTTCGTGTCCTTTTCCGGCAATTAAAATTATATCACCTTTTTCAGCCAGCATACAAGCTGCTTTAATAGCTTCCTTTCGATCCAGTACAGTAAGAACTTTTTTCTTATCAACTACGCGAACCCCTTTCATCATTTCATCAATAATTACTTGAGGATCTTCATCGCGTGGATTATCTGCAGTCAGAATTACATGGTCACTATATTGACAAGCAATATCAGCCATAATAGGACGTTTAAAAGGATCTCTATTTCCGCCGCAACCTGTTAACGTTATTACTTTATGCGTTGCCTTTAACTGGATAATTGTCTCCAATACATTTTTTAATGCATCGGGTGTATGGGCATAATCGACAATAATATTTATTCCGGAAGGAGACGTAAACTGTTCAAATCTACCAGCTGCAGCATCTATAGAAGTCAGCTGCATTAAAACTTCTTCTTTATCTTCCCCTAGTAATACGGCCGTAGAATACACAGCCAATATATTATAAGCATTAAAGTTACCGATCAACTTAAACCATGCCTGAAAATGATCGATATCCATTTCCAAACCTTGCATGGTAGTTGACATTAGTTTCCCTTTAAAATCAGCCATAGCTAATAACGAATACGTATAGGTTTTTGCCCTGGTATTCTGAATCATTACACGGCCTCTTTTATCATCAATATTTATAATGGCAAAAGCATCATTTGGCAATCCATCAAAAAACATCTTTTTAGCACGTAGATATTCATCAAAGGTTTTATGATAATCCAAATGATCATGCGTAATATTACTAAATACTCCACCTGTAAAATGCAAACCGGCAATTCTTCTCTGAACGGCTGCATGCGAGCTCACCTCAATGAAGCAATGTGTGCATCCTTCCTGAATCATATCAGCAAGCAATTTATTAAGAGCTATTGCATCCGGTGTTGTATGTGTTGATGGAATGACCCGATCATTAATTATATTTTCTACTGTTGAAAGTAAACCTGTTTTATATCCAAGATTTCTAAACAAACGATATAACAATGTTACCGTCGTGGTTTTTCCATTCGTACCAGTCACGCCAACCAATTTCAGTTTGGCAGATGGATTATTATAAAAGTTTGATGCTATTATACCAAGCGCCTCAGATGAATCCTTAACCTGAATAATTGTGCAATCCGGATACTCTATTACAGGGAGCTCTTCACATATAATTGCAACAGCACCTTTCTTTATTACATCACCAATATAATCATGACCATCGCTGCTAACCCCTCTGACTGCAATAAACAAAGCTCCAGGAACGATTTTTCTTGAATCAAAACAAATGGCAGTAATATCAACATCTGTTCTTCCAGATACCGAAATTAAAGACACTTTGTATATTAAATCTTTTATCAGCATATCATTCCAATACTATGGTAATTATATCTCCCTTATTATACCTTGTGCCGGGCATAACGGATTGATTCGATACTCTACCTGACCCTGTGTAACGTACGCGCAATCCAACATTTTCAAGTATATAGAGTGCATCTTTCAATCGCAATCCTTTCACATCGGGAATTATACCTGATGCAATTTTTCTGTCATACCAAACAATTGATTTATTTTCAAGTCTGCATGTAACCCAATCATCATTTGCATTGGAGCTTGTATGATTAGGAATTTTCAATTCATTACAAAGGAATTTTAAATCCTCATACATACCACCTTTAATAGCAGGATATACATTTGTATTAACAATTTTACCAGGAACAAGAGGTACTTGCAGATCTAAATCCTGCGCATATATTTTATCTGCCACTTCTTTAAATACTGGAGCTGCTACATCAGACCCATATAACTGAAAACCTTTGGGATTATCAATCACTACGATGCAGCTATACTTAGGACGATCAGCAGGAAAATATCCAACAAATGACGTATAATAGGTTTTGGTATAGGTTTGCTTTACAATTCGTTGTGCTGTTCCGGTTTTTCCGGCAATTTTATAATTCGCATTTTTTATATTGCTTGCTGTTCCATGCTCCACAACACCTTCAAGCATTTTCTTTACTTTCTCCAGTGTTGCATCTGAACATAATTTATCAACTACAACTTCTGTGGAATAATTATCCAGCACCTGATCAGCCACTCTGGTTTCTTTGACAATCATTGGTCGAACCATTTTCCCATTATTGGCAATACCATTATAAAATGCCAAAGTATGTATAGGTGATAAACTCAATTCATATCCGATCGACATCCATGGAAGAGTCGTACCACTCCAGGTTTTGGATTTTGTATTTTTAAAATAGGGCTTGGCAATACCATCCATCTGAAAGAGCACTGGTTCAGTTAAACCCATGCGCTCAATGTATTCCAAAAACTTATCTGGTTTAGCTCCAAAGTATTCGTTTACTTTTTTAGAAATACCAATGTTTGAAGATTTTTCGAATGATTGCTGTAAGGTAAGTTTCCCATATCCGCCCGGTTTTGAGTCACGCATAATACGATCATAGAATTCATATTCCCCATTACCGGTATCAATACTATCTGTTAGATTTATATCCGTATCCTCTAATAAAGCTATTACTGAGGCAAGTTTAAACGTTGAACCAGGCTCGGTCAAACCTTGGTTTCCCATAGCGTAGTTATAATTTTCAGCATAACGACCTGGAGATACTTTACCAAGATTTGCAATTGCCTTTATTTCACCGGTTGCAACTTCCATTAAAACAACACAACCATAATCGGCATCATGGCTTATCAAATGATTTCGCAAAGATGCTTCAGCAACATCCTGAATATTTACATCAATTGTCGTTACTATATCAACACCATCAATCGGTGTAATTTCATTTTCATCATGAATTGGCTTCCAATTTCCTCCAGACATTTTACGGAATAATGCTTTTCCATTTTCGCCTGCAAGCTCTCTATTAAAGCTGTATTCCAGACCTGCACCTCGATTATCTTCATTTACAAAACCAATCGTTCTTTGGGCAAGAAATGAAAAAGGCATAAAACGTTTATCTATTTTTTCAAATACCACACCACCTTTAGATCTGCCTTCACTGAAAATAGGCCACTCCGACATTTCTTTCTTTCCCTGATAATTAATCAGTTTATGATTCAGAACGATATATTTTTTCCCGCTTCTACGAGCATCATTTATTTTTCTCTTGTACTCATCTGCTGATTTATCTTTAAAGTACGAATGCAGCAACATGGATAATTGGTTTATCCCTTTTCTGTAAACCTCATTATCAACAATCGTTGGATCAATACAAACTCTATAAAAGGGTATTGATGTTGCCAGCAAACTGCCATCTGCTGAAAAAATATTTCCTCGGGTTGGTTTTACATCTTTAAAATCAAGCAAATTTTCAGCGTGCATCTTTGACCACTTATCCCCTTCTACAAATTGAATACCGATCATTCGGTATACAATAGCAAATGAGAATAATAAAATCACCAAAAAGGCAATACGAATACGAAGTACGATTGCTTTCTTTATATTCACTTTTCGCTTACTATTTTTACAGGTGGTTCCATACTTTCTTCAAGTCCGATTGATGATACTTCTTTTGCAACTTCTGATTGTTTGCTTTTAAACATCAGGTCTGCTTTTAGAGTAGTATAATCAGCTCTCAGATCATTAACTTCATTTTTTAATTTATTTGTCTTACGTACCAGTTTATCACCATAATGTGCGTTGGCGATATACAGCATCATTATGAATGCAATAAATAAAACATTCGGGACATACTTAACAGGAATTCCGTCGTCAAACGCTTTTCCTATGGGCATAAATTTATCTACTATAGCAAACATACCCTTACCAGCTCTAGGTTCGGAAACCTCTGGTTCTTTTATGGGTGCTGCTTTTATAGTATTTTGTGCCATAATTTTTTATTCGCGTTCAGCTATTCTCAATCGAGCACTTCGTGCGCGGTTATTTCTTTCTTTCTCTTCTTCATTCGGATCAATTGCTTTACCGATAGAATGAAATGGTTTATTGGTATTACCGTATAAATCCTTTTCAGCATCTCCGTGAAATTTACCTTGCTGTACAAAGTTTTTCACCAAACGATCCTCAAGAGAATGATAACTAATGATAGACAATCGTCCCCCTGATTTAAGTACTTGCTGACTTTGTTCCAGTAAATCTTTTAATGCTTCAAGTTCTTCATTTACTTCAATTCTAAGTGCCTGAAAAACCTGAGCATAATATTTACTCTCCTTACCTTTCGGAGCATAAGCAGAAAGTATTTTTATTAATTCGGATGTGCGGTTAATAGGGGCATTGATGCGTTCTTTAATCAGAGCATTGGCAAGTGTTTTAGCATTTCTTACTTCACCGTACATTCCCAGTATGGTATGAAGGCCATGCTCTGAATATTTATTTATGACATCTGCTGCGGTCTTGTCAATACTTCTATCCATTCTCATATCGAGTGGAGCATCATAGCGTATTGAAAACCCGCGTTCCGGCGTATCAATCTGATGAGAAGAAATACCTAAATCGCCCAATAATCCATCTACCTGATCTACTCCATTAAGGCGAAGGTATTTTTTAATATATCTGAAGTTGGCAGGAATGAGTGTGAAGTTTGGACCAATAAGATCCTTTGCATTATCAACAGCATCGGCATCCTGGTCAAAGGCAAAGAGTTTTCCTCCTTTAATATGTTTTAATATTTCGCGGCTATGCCCACCGCCTCCGAATGTAACATCGACGTATATTCCTTCCGGATTAATATTTAAACCCTCTATACTTTCTTTTAGTAAAACCGGAACGTGGTACATAGTATCTATTCTTTTTTATTGCTTGCCAAATACTTCTCTGCTAGTTGTGCGTAGGCATTGGTATCCTGAATTAAATATTTTTCATATAAGACCGGTGACCATATTTCCACCCGGTTACCCATTCCAACTACTGTCAAATCTTTCTCCAATTGAGCATGGGTGATAAGAGTCTTTGGAATTAACAATCTCCCATTCCCATCCAGCTCCGCCTCATTAATTCCCCGAAAGAAGTTTCGCTGAAACACACGGTACTCCTCACTGAATTCATTTAAACCGGATACCTTTGAGTATATTTTTTTAAACTCCGTTTGTGAGTATAAAACAATACAAGATTCAAATCCTCTGGTTAATACAACATTACCGGCATCAATTTCAGGCAAATTGGCTTTAATACGAGCAGGCAGCACCATTCTGCCTTTCGCATCTACCGTACATTCATATTCACCTGAAAAGAAAGCCATATTATTTGCTCTGATATACAATCGGTTAAAACAAATTTAGAAAAGAAAAAGCAAATTCCAACCACTTCAACCCACTTTAACCCACTTTTCATTACTTTTTAACCATTTTGTGGAAAAAACCTCCATTTACTAACAAAAAATACAGGATGCAAACAAGTTGTTAACCTGAACATAACAAATTCATTTTCCTGTATTTTGAATAAAGGATCAAAAAAATTGAATACTTCTTCCGAAAAAAATGGCTCATTCAATTTTTGAATTATAACAATATGATAATGTTGAAAAGCTATATAAAATACATTGTTGCTGGAGGTTATATGAACAAAGGGCTGGAGGTGGTTTGGAATACTTTTCAGAAATAAAACGATACAGAATAACATATATCAAAGGGATCAAAATCTTTATTATTTTCATAAAAAACAACACTTTTAGACTTATCAACATATGTTAACATAGCAAAGCAAATACCTGTTAATAAGTTTAAACAGCCTATAAATAAAGGGATATAGACCTTATAATTTAAAAACACCAATTTAAAAGCCTATAAATGAAATTGCACTTTTCCTCTGTAAAGCCCTATTTACAAGGCTTTCAGAATATCACACAAAACATAAAGTTATCAACATTTGAATAAAATATTCATGAAGCGCTTGCAGGATAAGGCTTTTCCTATAATTTCGTATAACAATTTTAACTTTAGTCAAACATAAACCTACACACTATGAACAAGGCAGAACTAATCGACGCCATTGCAGCTGAAGCAAACTTAACAAAAGCAGATTCTAAAAGAGCTTTGGATGCATTCCTTAGCGCAACAGGAAAAGCTCTTAAAAAAGGTGAATCAGTAGTATTAATTGGTTTCGGTTCTTTTAAGACTGCTACACGTGCTGCTCGCAACGGTAGAAACCCTCAAACAGGTAAAGTAATTAAAATCAAAGCTAAAAAAGTAGTTAAATTCAAAGCTGGTGCTGACCTTTCTAAGAAAGTGAAGTAATTAGATTTACTTTTTTGACAATAAAAAAACCATTCAAATTGAATGGTTTTTTTATTGTCAAAATTTAAGATAAGAGTTGATATCAATAATACTCATTTTTTAACCTCAATTACTTTTAGTTCTACACGTCTGTTCAAAGCTCTTCCCTCTTCTGTAGTATTGGATGTAATTGGTTTTGTCTTACCATATCCTTTAGCTATTAATCTTTTTTCAGATATGCCTTTTGAGCTAAGGTATACTACGATTGATTGAGCCCTCTGTAAGGATAGCTTATTATTAAATGCATCGCTGCCAATATCGTCGGTATGTGCTGCAATTTCGATTTTAATATCCGGATTGTCCTTCATTAACTCAACAACCCGATTTAATTCTTCATAAGATTCTTTCGTAATTTGAATCGAATTACTACCAAAATAAATATCCTTCAAAACCAATGAAGTACCTTTCTTAATCGGCTTCACTTCAATAGTGTATTCGATAATACCCGTAGCAGAATAGGTTGCCTTTGCTGTACCAGATGATTTAGAAGAAGTTCTTGAACGGGAATTAAGAGGCACATCAACTTGTGTATTAACAAATGCATAACCTTGCTGACTGCTAATTTCTACGTTATAAGAACCGCCTTCCCTAAGGTTTAGAGCATATTTCCCATCTTTATTTAATGTAACATCCAGAATTATTTTTTCACCAGTTTCAAGATCCGTTATTTGTATTTCAACTGGAAGCCCTTGTCCCGATTCCTGATCTGTGACATTGATCATTACTTCTACTTTCTTAGGAGACATCAAAATTGGTTGAACTAATTGCAACGTTTCCGGTTCCTTTAAGATATTAAATACAAAAGGTATTTCCTGAGTATAACCGTTGGAAGTCGCTTTAATAAGATATTTATCCTTAACAGTTAGTTTCAATAACGTATTTTGTGCTTTATATAATTGATGCGTATAGAGAATGGTATCGGAGTTAATGATTTTGTAAACATCCAATTGACCTTCGTCCAATAAACGATTATTTTCCTTATTGACTAACTGAACAGCCAACGTTATATCGTTATTCACCCAATAATCAAAAGGGATTTTTTGTTCGTATAAATTACCATATTCAGAGAAATAAACCTTGTTATTCTTCTCATCCACATCCATAGAAATATGTTCGCCATGTAATTGTAAAAATTTCCAATTCTGAGTTTCCGACCATTTACCATTGGAATTTAAATTACTATAAAATGTAGTAAAGGAAGTATCACCAGGGGACTTGCTAAAGAATACACTATGCAAACCATTCCATTCAACTAATTTAAATTGCTTGTTACAATTTCCTTTTGCCGGGATTATTACTTTTTTGGCAGGCAACCAGGTATTTGTAATTGTGTCCTTTAAAGATTGATAAAACTGAAAACAATAATCTGAATCTGTTGCATCTTTTCGTTCGAAAAACAACATTCTGCCATCATCACTTATCGAAGGAAAGCCTTCATAATCTTTTGTATTTATAGATGAATTTAACAACTCCGGCTTCTGCCAAACGCCTTTATATTTTTTAGTAAAATAGATGTCCAAATCGTTACCGGATTTACTTTTCTGTGCACAGAAATAGAGTGTAGAATCTGTATTACAATAAGAAGGTCCACCAATTATAGTAAAACCGGATGTTTCCAAAGGAATAGGAACTTCTTCCATAGAACTTTTTGTATCGGTTTTAATAACATATATTTTAAAACCATCCTTTGTATTTGACTGAAAATACATATACGTACCGTCCGTTGTTATATCCGGAGCAAATTCATGCGCATTATTACTACTTGCAACAATTAACTTTCGATCCTGAGCTTGCAGTGCTCCGGAATAGAGTAAGATAATACTAAGAAGTATTGTATAAATATGATTCATATTGCTACTCTCCGTTTAACATAAATGCACCCCAATAATACGGGCTTGAATACTTTTTACGAATAATTTGCTGTGCATTTTTTAATGCTATCCGTTTATTGTTTGTTAGTATAAGCTGATTGTAAAACTCATCCATCAATTCTTTAGTGGACTGATCATTAACTTTCCATAAACTAAACAATACGGACTGAGAGCCAGCGGAGCGTATTGCCCGCTGCAAACCATAGACACCTTCACCATTCTGAATTAAGCCAAGGCCCGTTTCGCAGGCAGAAAGCACAACTAATTCCACCCCTGAAAAATTCATATTCGATATTTCATAAGCAGTAACAATTCCATCCTCTGCATTGCTGATATACGATTTCTTTAATAACCTCCATTTAGATTTAACAGATGGCGATAGATAAAAGCCGGATTTAAATAAAGGATTTTCATTGAATGAATATAATGGATCATTATCTGCACCAATCGAATCTTTATCCGGATCAAAGAATCCATGTGTGGCTATATGAATGATCCGATAGGACTCACAGAGTTTTAAATTCCGCTCATTTGCATTGGGTCCACTATATAATGAAACCTTCCAGGAATGTTTTGACATGATAGAGGCAATCTCTTCCACTTCCGTCAGTGTTCCGGGAAGTGGATTCAACACTACTGCATCATAATTGAAAGAAGAAAAGTCCGGAGCACCAAATAGTGCAATGCGTTGACTGGAAGAAACGGCATATACATTTTTGATCTCTCTGGAATTTGTTATATATACCAGATCATATTCATCCAATAAATATTTTTGCTGATCCGGATCAAAAAGGGTATTGAGATTAATCTGATTATATACACCATCCGGAGAAATATATATCTTTATCTTCTGCTCCATCATTGGTTTAATCAAAGACCAATATTGCTTATAGGAATTACCCTCCGAAAGTTCAAACTGAATAGAATTTTTATAATAACTTAAAAATTTACTTTCAAGTGATTTTCCATTTTTAATAATTTTAACTTCAGGTGCTTGGCTTGTGCCTTTAACAACAATATACATATAATGTATACTATCTGTATAGTACCCGCCTTTCTCCGGTTTAAATTGAATGTAACGAACTATTTCAAGTGAAGCATCTGTTTCAGATAATTTTTTTTGTATACTTTTCCAATCGCCGGATGCATTAACAGATTCTTTAAAATCAGCGGACAAATGCGTCAATTCTTTTTCAAGAAGGTTCACCTTAGTCAAAAGACTATCTATTAATTTCTGTCTATCCTTAATTTGACTATTACTTACTGTATATAACTTTGATAATTGTTCTTTTTGATTTCTCCAATTAGAATATTTCTGCATCAGATCTTTGTTTGAACTACCAAGTATAATATCACGAACCCTGGCAGAGGAATTGAAAAGTAAAGCCTTGGTATTAATCTGTAAATTATACACCCAGCCACTCAGTTCAGTATCAACCAAAGCATTTTCCTCTGCAAATGAATAAAATTGTTCAATTCGAGTATGAATACCATCATAAAACTGCTTACGTTCCTTTTCACTCATAGCAGGAAAGTATATTGAAATATACGCCTGATAAAGATCCAATGACTTTTCCCAATAAGCTTTTGCGTTAGGGAAATCCTTTTGAGATTGTTTCACACGAGCAAGATTCGCATATAAAGGTGCAATGTCTGGATGTAATTCTCCAAAAGATTGAACACGAATAGATAAAGCTTTTTTATAAAGATCTTCAGCATCTGAATATTTCTCCTGAGCTTCATACACCTCTGCTAGATTACTTATCGCGGTTGCATAGGAAGGGTGTTTTTCGCCATAAGACCCTTTAACAATTTCAATATCCTGTTTAAGGTACTTTTCCGCTTCTGTGTAATTCTTAGACTTGATGGACAACAAGGCCATATTATTTAATACGGAACCGTAAGCTGGATTATTTTTCCCAACTTGGCTTTCAAGTATTATCAATGATTTTTGGTAAACCTTTAATGCCTCTTGATAATCACCCGTTAATTCCAACGTACTTCCATAATTGCTCAGAGCGAAGGCATATTCAAGGCTCTGTGTATTGTTACTGGTTTCATAAATTGAAAGAACCCTTTTATAAGTAATCTTAGCATCTGTATTTCTTCCCAATAGTTCCTGAAGCGATGCCAGATTATTTAATGCCTGAGCATATTCGATAGATGTTTCTCCTTTACTATTTTTGAGTATAGAAAGTGCATTGTTAATACCTTTTTCCGATTTGTCATAGCTTCCTGTTTCTTTATAAAGATCTGCCAAATTCATAACAGATGTTGCATAAGAAAGGGATTGTTCTCCGAAAAGAGTTTTACTTAAATCAATATCTTTTTGATAATACTGTTCAGCCTTCGTGTATAAACCCTCCTCGTCATACAATAATGCATGGTTGTTTAAAACTGTTGAATAAACAGATGCCAGACCAGTATTTTGTTGTATTTGTTTTTCGATATCAGTATATAATTGATCTGCTTCATTTAAGCGACCCGTCTTCCTGAACAGATCAGCTTTTGATGATAGTAGCTTCCAATATATTTCATTTTTATTATCGTTTTGATAAAAATTCAATCCATTATTTATTACACTTTCCGCCTCGCTGTAATTTGATGAAGCTAATTGATAATCTGCACTACGTGAACAGAAGTATGGATAAAATTCATCTTTAGTATTTGAGTTTAACTGTTTGAGACCTTCCTGTGTATATTGGTTTGCTTTCTCATCATCACCATTTTTAAGATATATAGAAGACAAATAATAGGAAGACAGTAAATAATTATTCCGCTGTTGATTTTTAGCAGAAAGATCATAAGCATTTCTGAAAACAGTTAAAGCATTAATATAATCGGATAACTGATAAAAACATATACCTTGTCCGATACGGGTATCACACATTTCCTTTGATTCAGGTAAAGAAGCATTTTGAAGTATTTTGTCCGAAGAAGAATAAAACGTTAGCGCGTCAGAAAAATTATTCAAAGCACGAGAGCATAGCGCTAATTGATTGTATGTTTTAACTTGTTCCGGACTCTGATCTCCATACGTTTTCTTTTTCAGCTCTAATACTTTATTATATTGTGGAATTGCCTTGCTGTATTGACCTGATTGGTAATAAATATTGGCCAGGTTGTTAGATAATACAATAAAATCCAACTTATAATTATTATCATTCACGAAGGGATAAAGCTTCAATATTGTTGTATAATAATTCTCTGCTTTGGAATAATCCTTGGCTTGAAAATAATAATTGCCTAGTTGAATAGCTGAAGCATATTGCCAATAAGCATAATTCTTAGCTTTATATGTTGCCGATATTGAATTAACCTGATTTAATTGCTGAATGCCATTCTGAACCACCCCTGAATTCATCAAGCTTACTCCATATAAATATTGATATTCAAGAGTATGTAACGTATCTGTATTCTTTATTAAGTCTTTAACAGATTCCAGACATATTTTTGCATGCACATAATCTGTTTTGTTAAAATAACTTTTACAGGAATCATAAGGCAACTGAGCAAACAGAAGCCCTGTATAAAAAAACAAAAAAAAGGACATTAAACGGTTCATGAATATTTTTTAATGTAAATGATTTCAGATCCTTATATATATATATTCAAATTATCACTACCTATTATTTAATCAGCACCCGGTTAAATAAATAACACATACCAATATTGAAATTCACAACACTAATACTTTGATCCCATTTAATATTGGTAGTAGATGTCAAAGATTTAGTGGAAGTGGAAGTTGATAATGGAACTAAGGATCTTTCTACCGAAACATTAAATTGTTGATCTGCAAACATCATATCCATACCGGCGCATAATGCTAAATGTCGGCTAAAAGCGTATTTGAATCTTAATCCAGAGGTCAAAATCATCGCTCCGCTTGCTTTATCAGAACCAGATTTATACGTTGAATCAGTGGATTTAATATGATAATCAACTTCAAATTCAGGTTTTTTTATTTTGGCAATACCAACTCCTGTATAAACATCTAACTGAAATATTCGGCTGAATTTAAAAGTATACAAAAGATCAATATTCAACGAATGGCTAATCCAATTATCTCCGCTTATACTTGAAATTATATTACTGCTTGAATAACTTGAACCGGAGACGTTCGAAAAATGCTGGTTTACATCTTTAACCGAAGTATTAAAAGGATTGTTAAAACTGCGGTATGAAAACTGAAGTCCGAAATTCTTATATACATAAGCACCTGCATATATTGAACCATACCCCCCTGTTAAAGCATGTCCGGAAGGACGTATATTATCATAATTATTGTTTGCATAATAACTAAACGGAACGCTGGACCCATAAGAAAAACCTATAAAAGATTTTGCCAGATTATTCCTGACAATCTTTGTTCCTCCGTCTTTATAATAGATTGAATTGAGCTTGTACAAATATTCGGTTTTTGTTCCAAACTCCGGATCTAGAAAATCCTTATAGTACAATCGTTCTTTATCGTAAGACAGTATTTGAACAGGAATAGATTTTCCTTTACGATATAAAATAGAATCCTGCCCAAATGCATGAAACAACATGAACAGATAAGCAAATAAAAAAACGGTCTTTTTCACAAAAACAAACTTAGTTATTCTAATATAATCATTATCATACTTCATTACACCTGCAAAGGTTCTGTAATTTCAAAAAAACAGAAAAATGTAAAATATCTGTTTAATCAAACCAACACAATTCAGTTAGCAGCTTATATTCTCTTCCTTTTTCATATAAAGTCAATAATTTTTTAATAATTTATTCATATTCAATAAATTAAATTTTACAGATTTATATAAAGTTCGGATATAATCCGAACTTTTAGCACATTTATTTCGTTCTATGGAGATAATAGGTAAAAGGAACTTCAAAAGCTCAAAAGTAAGAATATCGGAAATGTTCGGCTTGTTAAAGCCATCGACGACTTGCTGAAAGAACTTGAAATTAAAAATTGGAATAATCCTCAACAACTAAAACAGGATAGACCGGATGCCGATCTTGTTCATAACGATGGATTTTATTTCTTCAATATAAATATTCACCGAACAATGATTCTAATTGAGTTTGGAGAAGATTGTGAGGCAACAATTGTATGGTGTGGGACTCATGATGAGTATGAAGCAACATTTAAAAATAATAAAGACACTATAGCAAAGTGGTTAAAAAGTAAAGGCTATATTAATTAAATATAAAATGAAAGAGCAAGCAGACTTACGAAATATCTTGAAGAAAGGAATTCTTTCAGATGAATTGGAATTGGAGCGTGCTTTAATTCTGGATAGAAAACTCCGCTTGATGGTAAAGGAACATCCAGAACTTTCCGAATCAAGAAAACAATTACGTTCGATCATTAAAGCATATGAAAGCTTAAACTGGTCTAATGATTCAATAATTACGGATAAGCGAATAAAGGAAAGTGATAGTGCTGAATTTATTGCTGAGCAGGAAAGGGTTTTCTTAGAAAAGAGAAAAGAGGCTATAAAGCTACAACTTGAAAAATTTGATCTGACTCAACAGGATTTGGGTAAAATACTGGGACATGGCAAATCCTATATGTCAGAATTAATGAATGGTATAAGTCCTTTTAGTAATAAAGATTTAATTATTATTCATAGACTCTTTCATATCGAATTGGAATATTTAATTCCAACCTTCATCACACAAAAGGAAAAGGAAAGATTGAAGGAGTCATTGAAGAAAATTAATAAACCAGATCTTAGATTGGGAAAAGATGATTTAATGTTTGCCTAAAAACGAATGTTCATTTCATGAAGACATGGTCATAAAATATTGAAAATGTTTTCATCTTTGAAATTCATCCATAAAATCGTTTCATTCCTACATTAAACGAAAAAAGGACAATTCACATAATCTTTATATATGAATTGTCCTTAGTAAAGAATTTCAATTTAAAACTACTAAACGCCTTCTCTTTTAAATTCATGTATAAGTGTTGCTACCAAGCCTGTCCATCCTGTTTGATGGGAAGCGCCACAGCCCCTGCCATTATCACCATGAAAGAACTCATAAAACGTAATTAAATCCCTGAAATTCGGATCAAGGCTGAATTTATCATAACCACCGTTTACTGGTCGCTTCAAATCCTCATTAAGCGTAAATATTTTAATCAGTCTATTGGAAAGCTCTGTAGCTATATCTTTTAGTGTAAGCATTTCGCCGCTTCCTGTCGGATACTCAATAATGAATTCATCGCCATAATACGAATAGAATTTCATTAAACTTTCAACGATCATATAGTTAATCGGAAACCATATCGGACCTCTCCAGTTGGAGTTTCCACCAAACATAGCGGAATCCGATTCTGCAGGTTTATAAGAAACGGAAAATACTTTTCCATGGTAATGAAATTCATATGGATTTTCATCATGATCTTTAGACAAAGCTCTGATACCATAATCAGACAAAAACTCTGTTTCATTAAGCATACGCTTCAACACCATTGTCATTCGATGGCCACGCAATAAAGATAAGAGCTTTGTATCTTCATGTCCATCATCAAACCACCGTGAAACCTGACCAGCCAGATCCGGGCGATTTTCAAGAACCCATTCAACACGACGTTTGAAATCAGGTAATTTCTCCAACATGGATTTTGACAAAACCTCTACAGCAAATAATGGAATCAAACCAACAATGGATTTTACCTTTAAATGTTGGCTTTGTCCATTTGGCAAGTGAATGATATCAAAGAAAAACTGTTCTTCTTCATCCCACAAACCAACGCCTTCTGTACCGATATTATTCATGGCACCGGCTATGTATAAAAAGTGTTCAAAGAATTTAGAGGCCATATCCTGATAAACAGGATTTGTTAAGGCAAGCTCTGTAGAAATACGAAGCATGTTTAAGGAATACATCGCCATCCAGCTTGTACCATCCGATTGTTCTGTTCTGCCGCCAATTGGCAAAGGCTGACTGCGATCAAATACTCCAATATTATCTAATCCAAGGAAACCTCCTTCAAAGATATTCTTACCGTCTTTATCCTTCTGGTTAATCCACCAGGTAAAGTTCATGGTTAATTTGTGTAGAATTCTTTCCAGGAAATAAGTATCTCCAACACCATTATTACGCTCCTTATCCAGTTCATACACTCTCCATGTTGCCCATGCATGTACAGGAGGATTTACATCACCAAAGTTCCATTCATAAGCAGGTATCTGTCCGTTTGGATGCATATAATATTCACGGAGCAAAATCGTCAATTGTCTTTTAGCAAAATCCGGATCAATTTGCGCAATCGGAATACAGTGGAAAGCCAGATCCCATGCGGCATACCATGGATACTCCCATTTATCCGGCATGGAGATTACATTGGAATTATTCAAATGGATCCAATGACTATTCCTGCCTTTCTTCCTGGCTTCAGGTACGGTATCTTTATTAATAGGATCACCATATAACCATTGGTGAATATTTATATAGAAGAATTGTTTGCACCACATCATACCTGCATAGGCCTGACGTTGTATCATTTTCAATTCTTCATCTTTAACACCATCCTGAACTTCATTATAAAAAATATCTGCTTCTTTCAAACGAAGAGCAAAAATAGAATCGAAGTCTTCAAACGGTGTTTTTAAATTTTTATCTGTTAATCGACATCTGATTTCTTTTGTCTCACCTGGCTTTAAATTCAGTTTATACATAGCGGAAGTTTTTGTTCCTTCACGCTGCATCATATTAACCGAACTGTTATTCCCATTAACAACATAATCGTTTATACCATCTTTACAATAGCTGTATTTATTGGCTTTATTATATAAACGTTTATTGTTGGTTTCATTTTCACAGAACAAAAGTTTATCTGCCTGATCAGAATAAAAATAACGCGTGCCTATAAAACTATGGTCAATTAAGACTGAGGCATTCTTCTGAGCCGACATCTTTGGCTTAGGATTATCATATCCAAATGCCCAGATATTTCTGAACCAAATGGTTGGTAACATAGTAATTTCGGCAGCTTCGGGACCACGATTGATAACACTGATCTTAATCAGAATATCCTCCATGTCTCCTTTGGCATATTCGACAAAAACATCAAAATATTTATCTTCGTCAAAAACACCTGTATCTACTAATTCAAATTCAGGTTCCTGGCGTGATCTTCTACCATTACCATCCAGTAATTTCTGATAAGGAAATTCATCCTGAGGATATTTGTACAACATCTTCATATACGAATGCGATGGTGTACTATCCAGGTAATAATACAATTCCTTAACATCCTCTCCATGATTCCCCTGATTACCAGTCATACCATAGAGACGTTCCTTCAGGATAGGATCCTTTCCATTCCACATGGAAATGGCAAAACATAATAACGATTTATTATCAGAAATTCCTGCAATACCCTCTTCACCCCAACGGTATGCATAACTGCGAGCCATATCATGCGTTGTATATTCCCAGGCCGAGCCATCAGCACTATAATCTTCACGTACTGTGCCCCATTGCCGTTCTGTCAGAAATGGGCCCCAGTTTTTCCATGGATTATTTTCTTTACTTGTTTTTAGACGATTGTGCTCCGCTGTATTATACTTTGCCATGAGAGAATGTATTACCTGATATTATTTATTGCAATTGAATGTTATTCGTGAATGATTTATCGATGTAAGTTATCTCATTTAAGATATATTATTTCGATTCAATTCTTTATCTACTTTTTTATCCATCAATATGAATGATTTGATATATACACAAATTTTTCCTGTTGAAATAAAATATGATTTAATAAATTATTGAAACCGCTTTTCATTTATCAGTAATTAACAGAATAGATAAGTATCTGTATCGTCTATTAAATTAACCCTTTAACACTGATTATCACTTTACTTTAAGATATTTTTTAGATTCACAAGAATCAATTAGGTGTATTTCTTATAGTAGTATCGATTGTCAATAATAAACGCATGCATCGATGCCTAAGCTAAGATAAAAAAATATATTTGTTTACACGTACATATATCCTCTATCTTGCTTTAAATTAAGGAGAAGCTATCAATAGTATATTTTTATTTATGTAAGTTTCTGCTATTAATTACATTCATCTAAGTAAATTTTATACTATTATAATATTAACGAAAGATTAATTATTAAAAAATGAACGCAGTAATTCAAAGGGTCAGCCATGCTTCTGTAGAAATTAACGGTAGCGAATATGCTTCGATACAATCCGGCTTATTGATATTGCTGGGCATCTCTACAAGTGATAATGAGACTGATGCTGATTGGCTTAGCAGTAAAATTTGCCAGATGCGTATTTTTTCTGATGAAGCCAATAGAATGAATCTTTCCGTTTTAGATACAGCTGGCGATTTATTGATAGTCAGTCAGTTTACTCTTTTGGCTTCTACCAAAAAAGGAAACAGACCGTCTTTTATTGCTGCTGCCAGACCCGAACATGCGATTCCACTTTATAACTATTTCATTAATAGCTGTGAACAATTGCTGAACAAAAAAGTCTCTACAGGGCAATTTGGTGCAGATATGAAAGTATCTCTGTTAAATGATGGTCCAGTAACAATAATTATCGATTCAAAAAACAAGCAGTAATATGACGATCAATGGATTACAAAAAGAAGTAGATCAATGGATCAAAGAACATGGTGTACGTTATTTCAACGAACTTACCAATATGACTATCCTCGTAGAAGAAGTTGGCGAGGTTGCCCGCATTATGGCTCGTGAATACGGAGAACAATCTTTTAAAGAATCTGACAAGAACAAAAATCTTGCTGATGAACTTGCAGACGTTCTTTTCGTATTAACCTGCATAGCCAATCAGACCGGTATTGATCTGGAAAAGGCTATGAAAGATAATCTTGATAAAAAAACAAAAAGAGATAAAGACAGGCATAAGGATAATGACAAACTGAAATAATCAATCTCTTTTCATTGAATGTAATACAAAAAGCATCTTTCCTTTGACTGGGACGTGTTAAATAGTTAATTTTATAGGCTTAATCTAAAAATAATATCATGAGTGTTTCTAAAACCATAAACTTTCCGATTGAACGGACAACCAAGTCGAGACTATCTGAAACAGATTTCTCTAACCTGGAATTTGGTACGGTCAATTCGGACCATATGTTTGTGGTAGACTATTACAAGGGTGAATGGAAAGATGCGAAAATTATGCCTTTTCAAAACATCTCTGTTAGTCCCGCTTGCAGTGCCTTGCACTATGGACAAACGGTATTTGAAGGAATGAAAGCTTTTCGTGCAACGAACGGAGATTTACTAGTATTCAGACCTGAAAAACATCTTGAAAGATTAAATAATTCAAACAGACGTCTTTGCATTCCTGAAATACCAAAAGAATATTTCTTTGATGCCATTGACGAATTAGTAAAACTAGATCAGGAATGGATTCCAAATAAAGAAGGATGCTCGTTATATCTTAGACCATTTATTTTCGCGAATGATCCGTTTATTGGCGTTAAACCATCGTCTGCATATAAGTTTATGATTTTCACTTGCCCGGTTGCCGGTTATTATAAAGGCACAGTGAAAGTAATTATTGAATCTGAATTTGTTCGCGCATCACCAGGTGGAATTGGTGCGGCCAAAACGGGCGGTAACTATGCCGCTTCTTTATTACCTGCAAAACTGGCAGCAGATAAAGGATACCAACAGATTTTATGGACAGATAGCAAAGAGCATAAATATTTCGAAGAATCCGGTACCATGAACCTGATGTTTGTGATTAATGATACATTGATTACTCCATCCTTAGATGGTTCTATTCTTCCGGGTATCACACGCGATTCAATTCTGACCATTGCAAAAGATTGGGGAGTTAAAATAGAAGAACGCAGAATCAGCGTAGATGAAGTTGTAGAAGCACATTCAAAAGGAACCTTGCAGGATGCTTTCGGAACTGGAACAGCAGCAACTATTACACAGATATCTGCCATCCACCACAATGGCGAAGATATGGTTTTGCCTGATGTAGCGACAAGAGAGTTATCGAATAAATTAAATAAAACCATTGTAGACATTAAGCATGGCGTTGCTGAAGATAAATACAATTGGGTACATAGAATTAAGTAAAATAAATTTATAAAACGAAAAAGGCTGCTTATTTTAATAAGCAGCCTTTTTCGTTTTATAAACAAATATAGAATATCTATACATCTGACGTCTTACCCATCCGGATAACTTCAGCCAATGTTTTTAATATTCGATCATGCTTTTTAACAAATGGATTATCCAAATCCCATACATAGCCAGCCAACACGGAACAGATCATCTTTTTATGATCCACATCCGGATTTTCCGCAAAAAATATTTCATGCAAGGTTCCATCATACCAGCCCGTAACAAAAGCTCTGAATGTATCAATACCTTGCATCATATGTTCAACAAAATCTCTTTCCCAGTTTACAGATTCACCTTTCAAAAACTGGCTAACAAGTTTACCTGCTTTTGAACCTGATTCCATAGCAAAAGTAGCTCCGGAAGAAAAGATTGGATCCAGAAACTCCGTACTATTTCCTGTCAATACAAATCCATCTCCAAATAATTTGGTAGCTGAAATGGCATATCCTTCAATTGTTTTAGGTTCGAATTGATATTCTCCACCTTCAAAACGTTCTGCTATGTGTTCCTCAGTAGCAATCATAGCTCTGAGCCTTTCTTCCGGAGTGCCTGTATACTCATCAAAGTATGATGGATCACCAACAAAACCTACGGATGTATTTCCATTGGAAAAAGGAATAACCCATATCCAAACAGTTGGCCGATGTACCATAACAGTGATCCTGTTTCCTTCCATCGTTGAAGGTGGCCTTTTGACATCCTTAATATGCGTAAACAATGTTTTTCTGGATGCGAACGCAGATGGCTTATCGAGATTAAACATTCTTGGAATAACACGTCCATAGCCGCTTGCATCTACAATAAACCTTGCTGCTATTTCTTTTTTATTCCCATGGAGATCTTCAACAGTAGTTACTGAGTCGGTTCCATTGAATTTAATATCTGTAACACCTGTTTCATATTCTACTTCAACGCCCATTTTCTCAACAGTGTCGGCAAGCGTCTTATCAAAGTTACCTCTTGGAACCTGCCAGGTCCAGGTCCATCCTTCTGAGAATTGTTCCGAAAAATTAAAATCAGCAATTTCTTTTCCTCGTACAAATTTAGCCCCAAACTTTTCCTGAAAACCTTGTTCTTTCACTGCTTCCAGAAAGCCACCTTCTTCCAGATGTTCCATGCAGCGAGGCAACAAACTTTCGCCAATAACAAACCTCGGGAATTTTTGCTTTTCAACAATCTTTACTTTGAATCCATTTTTATTGATAAGCGATGCTGCCACGGTTCCTGCCGGACCAGCACCTATTACCAATACATCAACTTGTTCTCTTTGTGCCATTCGTTAAATAATAAAATATAATTTCAATGCAGATATTGAACTTATTAAAACGTTGTTATCTGTTGCTTGGAATTTCTTCCATGGCAACAAGCTTACCGTCCTTAATTATTGGCAATACATTGTATACATCTTTTGTCAAGCAAAATTCAATATCTTTTAAAATTCCCAAACCCTTTAACCTGCGGACATGAGAAGAGTTTGATAAAAATCCCATCATATCATTTTTTGCAGAATAATATAAATTCAAAGCCGTCAACACAGAATCTTCATCGTGTGCAAAATCCCCTTTCAAGGCATCAACAACGGCACCGGCAAACAAGGTATCTTCCAGATTCATTTTGCCTTTCCAACCTGCGCAATGCAATAATACATCTGCATCCTGACTACGTAAATAATTTACAATGGCAGAAAAATTAAGAAAAGAGCCTACGATGATCTCCGATGCACCTTTTGACTTAACTATGGCCTGAGTTCCATTCGTTGTTGTTACAACAATATCCTTTCCTCTTAACTTCGGATCCTGATAACTGAATGGGGAATTACCTAAATCAAACCCTTCAACTTTACTGCCATCTCTCTCTGCTGCGGTAATACATCCTTTTTGACCCAATGCCTTACATTCATCCAATGTTGCTACAGCTGTGATACTGTTTATTCCATTCGCAAGTGCTGTAGTCATGCAGGACGTAGCCCGCAAAATATCAATAACAACTACTACTTTACCTTCCGTTTTATGCAGATGCACCATTTCCGGTGATAAACAAACGTCAATTTTCCTCATTTCTTAAAGTTTCCTGTTTCTAAGATAAGATCTTTGTACTAAATAATGTTGAATTCTTAGGTATATAGAGAGTTAGCAACGAAACATTACCCTTTATAAAAAGGAAACTTCACTACTTTGGCTTTGATTAATTTACCTCTGATATTTACAGCGATTTGGGTACCAATAACGGCGAACTTCTTCTCAACATAACCCATTCCAATGCCAATACCAAGACAAGGAGATTGTGTACCGGAAGTCACCTCTCCTATTTTATTTCCTTCCGGATCCGTTAATTCATAGTGACCTCTAGGGATCCCGCGTTCAATCATTTCAAATCCGATCAATTGACGCTTTATACCTTCTTCCTTCTGTTTTTTTATGATATCCGAAGCAGTGAAATTTTTATTCAGCTTGGTGATCCAGCCTAAGCCTGCTTCCAGCGGACTTGTTGTATCATTAATATCGTTACCGTATAAGCAATAACCCATTTCCAATCTCAATGTATCACGCGCACCAAGGCCAATTGGCTGCATGCCGACTTTCTTGCCAGCTGTCATTAATTGATTCCAGATATCTTTCGCAATGGTATTCGGAACATAAATTTCAAATCCTCCTGCACCTGTATAGCCTGTCGTAGAAATCAAAATATTTTTATGTCCACCCAAATCAATGTGCGCACAGGTATAGTGTGCCATTTCTGATACAGGATAAGACGTTAGCTGAGAAACAACTTCATATGCTTTAGGTCCCTGAACAGCAAAAAGACAAGTATCTTCAGACACATCTTTAAAATCAGCACCTTCAGCTGGCAGATGTTTTACAAACCAAGACCTGTCTTTATCAATATTGGAAGCATTAACAACAATATAATATTCTTCAATACCTGTATGGTAGACTGTCAAATCATCAATAATGCCGCCTTGATCGTTGATCAGAGCCGTATACTGAACTTTGCCAATCGGCAATACCGATGCATCATTCGTTGTGAGTTGCTGAATAACATCCAAGGCTTTGGGGCCTTTCAGAATAAATTCACCCATGTGTGAAACATCAAATATACCAGCCGCTTTGCGTACTATCGTATGTTCTTCTATATCGGAAGAATATCGTACCGGCATCAAGTATCCTGCAAACGGTACCATTTTAGCACCTAAAGCTATATGTACCTCTTCTAAGGGCACATGTTTGATTTCTTCCACTATTTCACTCATTATTTATTCCTGGGATTGTTGATGTACGTTATAATTTCTATGTGGGTTATCAGAACAGGTTTAACTGTTTCGGTTTTAAGTAAAATGATTTTCTATGATATATAGTCATTCCGAATTTTTCAATGGCTAAACGGTGCTTTTCGGTAGCATAACCAGCATTTACATCCCAGCCATATTCCGGAAATTCCCGGGCCAAACGACACATCAAATCATCTCTATGTGTTTTGGCTAATATAGACGCCGCAGCTATGGATAAATACAAACCGTCTCCCTTAACAATACACTCATGCGGAATATTGGCATACTGCTTAAACCTGTTTCCATCTACCAATAGGAACTCCGGTTGCTGTTTTTTCAATCCTTTAACAGCCTTATGCATCGCTTTGATGGAAGCATTCAGAATATTAATCTGATCAATCACGGTATGAGAAACTTCGGATACATGATAATCGATGGCATCCTTAATAATGTCTTCGCGAAGCGCATTACGTTGTTTTTCACTTAATTTTTTGGAATCATTCAGAAATGAATGTTTGTAATCTTTGGGGAGTATTACAGCAGCGGCTACCACCGGACCAGCCAGGCAACCTCTGCCCGCTTCATCCAAACCGGCTTCAATTTTTCTCTCTGTAAAAGATGATAAAAGCGACATATCTTCAAAGATAAGAAGGTATTCCCTTAAACCCTAAAAGCGAATGGATCCGAAACAGGTAAAAGTCAAAAAAAATCATGGAAAATTAAATCAATATAAGCTAATTATCAATATATTAACCAAAGCTCAACAGATTCGGGATTTTTCCATTTGAAGTTTCCTTCGTAATTTGTACTCCTGTCTTTACATACAGATTCAAACAATGAGTGCATTCGATAATCCATGGAAAACCCTTACATCTAGATTTATCTATGAAAATCCATGGATTTCTGTTCGGGAAGAAGATGTTTTAAAGCCCAATGGCACTCCGGGAATATATGGAGTGGTTTCCTTCAAAAACAAAGCCATTGGAGTAGTTCCGGTTGATTCTGAAGGATATACGTATTTAGTTGGTCAATTCCGTTATACCCTGAATGCCTATTCCTGGGAAATTCCGGAAGGCGGTGGGCCGGAAGGCGAAACACCACTTGAAACAGCCAAACGCGAACTGGCGGAAGAAACAGGCTTTAGTGCCAATACCTGGCAAGATCTGGGAAGAATTCATACTTCCAATTCGGTGACGGATGAGGAAGGATTCTTATTTCTGGCTACTGATTTGGTAGCGGGAGAAAGCACTCCTGAAGACACGGAGCAGTTAATCATAAAAAAGGTATCTTTGAAAGATGCTGTAGCCATGGTGATGAGCGGTGAAATCACCGATAGCCTCAGCATAGCCGGCTTACTGAAAGCATCATTGATACTTGGTTAATATTGAAAATTTAATTTAACAACATAATCTAAAAATTATGTACTAAGTCATTGTACTTGGTACTCAGTACTTAAAAAATGAAGTCTATTACCTCTAAAATATACATGGTCTGGGTCTGGGCCTGGTTTATAACTGTTTTTTTATTGATTTTCCCATTCTTCGTTTTGTTTATTCAGCGTGAATCCTGGAAACGATACGGCCATTTTATGAATAAAATATGGGCACATACGGTTTTCTTCTTTTGTTTTCTGCCGACTAAAATTGTGTGGAACTTCAAACCGGATAAAAAGAATCAATATATCTATTGTGCCAATCACACTTCTTACCTGGATATTCCGACTATTTGCTATGCCTTGCCGGGTTATAATGTATTTATCGGGAAAGCATCTTTGGGGAAAGCACCTTTATTCGGGTATATGTTCCGGAATCTATATATCTCTGTAGATCGGAGAAGCTCAAAAAGCAAGTACGATACCATTGTCAGTTCCATGCAAAAGCTGGATATGGGCTATAATCTGGCTTTTTTCCCGGAAGGAACGATTTCGAAGAATCACGCACCGCGCCTTATGGAATTTAAAGACGGTGCTTTCCGTATTGCGATTGAAAAGCAAGTTGCTATTGTACCTATGACAATTGTAAATAATTGGCTTATTTTACCGGACGATGGAAAATACATTCCCAAAAGGCAATTAATGAAAGCTATCGTTCACGAACCGATTGAAACAAAAGGAATGACACTTGATGATCTGGATCGATTAAAAAATCAGACATTCGAGGTTATTCAAGCAGAACTTAAAAAACATTTTCCAAAAATATATCAGGTATGACATTAGATAAAAATAGCATTGGCAAAATAGCACATTTAGCACGTTTGGAATTTGATGATAAATCCCTGGAAGCCTTTGCAACCGATTTCAATAAAATGCTGGTTTGGATCAACAAACTAAGTGAAGTAAATACCGATAATGTACAGCCATTGATTCACATGAGTGCTGAATTAAATGTACTTCGCGAAGATGTTGAGAAACCTACCATCACTCATGAACAAGCATTGTTCAATGCTCCTAAAAAGGATTCTGATTATTTCAGAGTACCAAAATTCCTAAGCTAAAAATAGCGTAATAATACTTCGTACTCCGTACCGAGTACTTAATACTTTATAGTTTCATGAAAGATCTAATCTTCTGGCTACGTTGGAAACGTTCTTACAGAGCACTCTACGTAGCCCTTTTAATTTTATTCGTGCTGTCCATCGTTGCTGCCGGACTAGCCTATATCTATGGAGATACCTATACCATTGGATGGACTTCAACGGGTGAATGGAAAAACATAACCCTAGCCCTGGATGTCTTTGATATCAATCAGTTCAGTATACAGCAGGAAAGTCAGCAGTACTTACTTCAGCAACGCTATGTACCTGGCGATGTAACCATTCATCCATGGATTTCCTATGCATATTTGGCTGCTGTTATGGCAGCATTCATTCTCATCTTAACGGTTATCAGTTACCTTGAAATATGGCTCTATGTTTTTGGCATGGGTTTGTTTATGCTGTTCCTGGTTACCATGCATACGGAACAGCTGGGTATATTTGGCATGTATAACCGCATTCCGCTTGCAATAAGCTTATTGTTTTTCTGTGGTCTTACATTTTACTTCAATGCTTATGGAAAACACATCAGTTTATTTGTACGGATAGGACTTATTAAAATTCTTACGCTGGCCTTTGCTTTATTATTGTTTTATGGAAGCAGTATAGACTATCCTATCTTGTACGCTTCAAATTATTCGATTACCATACCAATCATACTCAGCATTATATTTATGCTCATTGTTGGGTATGACTTCATGCAGTTTCTGGTTGTTGTAACCTCTTATGGAAGGTCGGAATATAAAACATCCGGCAATTCTATCTGGAACTTTATCATCATCGGCGGACTGTACCTCACTAATTTATTCATTGTTTATTTCAAGCCAGCCTTTATAGGCGATCTTGATCTGGTATTTATTCAGCCATTTATTGTACTGGCCATTTCGGCCATTATCGGTATCTGGATGTTTGCGTACAAACCGGAAGTAACGGATAACATTCCTTTTAATCCGCTGGGTGCAATCTTATTTCTTGCCTTAGGCATTATAACGTTTGCTACCATTGCTCTTGGATATATAACCTCCAACGATGCATTAATCACGACTCTTGAAACTTCTGCCTTGTATATACAGATCGGAATGGGACTGGGAATTTTCTTATATGTTATCATTAACTTCTGGAATAAATATAAAAAACAGGAAGAAGTATATAAGATCTTTCACACTACCTATCAGGTTCCTTTTTTTGTGGGCAGAAGTGTTGGCTGGGCCATCATCATGTATTTCTTTTTCTCTGCGAATAGCTTTGTCTATAAAAGCAGTCTGGCTGCCTATTACAACCATGTAGGTGATGTTTATTTATTTACAGAACAAAATGATCTGGCCAAGTCACATTATGAAGAGGCCTATACCTATGAATTTCAGAATCAGCGGACTTCTTATACCTTGGGTAATTTCTATCAGAAACAGAATGACAAAAATAATTCCTTCGAGTATTTACAGGCATGCTTGAATAAGAATCCAACGCCTTATGCGTATGCAGGATTAAGCACGTTCTATATTAATAACGATCAGCTTTTCCCTGCGATGTTCATGCTGAAAGATGGTTTGCAGAAATATCCGAATAACCCATACCTGCTGAATAATATCGGTTATCTGTATACGCTCTTTGAACAGATCGATTCAAGCGCATACTTTTATTCCAAAGCCTTAGAGTATACAACAGATGAAATTCCTGCAGCGAACCTATTGGCCTATTATGGTTCTAAAGGAAATTTTACGAAATGCGATACCATCATCAATACATATAAAAACAATTCATCGGTTGCCTACCTTGCCAATAAAATCGGTATAAGCACCATGTCTGGTATCAAGAACAATCCGCCGATAGAGATACCTGCATCCATTGTCGCAGATACACTTATTGATGCTTATTCGTATACGTTCCTGTATAATTATGCGTTCAATAAACTGGATCAGCAAGATTCACTGCTTCATAAAATACTGGATCGCTATATACAGAATCCGGAGAATGAATTTTACAAAGCGAATCTGATGTATGCAAAGGCCATACAGCTGTATTATTCTCAAACCAATATCCCTGCCGCTTTATCTATTTTAGATGAACTGGTACATACCAATCAAACACCTTTATATGTCATCACATTAGCCGATTTGCAATTGAAAGCTGGCTTGCATGAAGAAGCTGCTGAAACGTATAAATTGCTGGTTTCCTATCCCGATCAGCGTATGGTTGCTTATCGTTGTCTGGCTACATTCGAAGGCAAGAACAAAAGTGATGTTCATGAAACACTGAATGAATTATCAAAAAGTCTTAATCCGCAATCCGCTGAGATTGCCAAAACGTTATTGCAAGCAGAAAGGAATCCAACACTTGAAATCTACAAAGGACTTTCAGACAAAGAGAAAGTACAATGCCTGCATTATCATACACTCAGTCCTGCGGAATATATTCAGTATAGAAATGTGATACAGGATTCCACTCAGTCCGTACTGTTTGACATTCAAGTGATCAAAAATCTGAATAAGAAAAAGGAATATGCTTCTGCCATGTCTGTATGGAACAATATGAGTAAACCGGAATCGGTTCCTGCGAGCATTATTGCCGAAGCCAATCTGGAATACTTACAGATACTGGCTGGTCTGCAACAATGGGAAGCCGTACAGACCGAAGCTGAAAAAATCAGTTTGTTGCATAAAGATGAAGGCTACAGAGATTATTTCCTTGCCTTAAGCGAACAGCATTCAAAAGACAGTGCGCAGGCATTATCGCATTATCAGGCTGCTATAGCAAAGGTTGGTTATTCCGAACAGGTGCAGATTGATTTTGCAAAATACATCGCTGCAACCAAAGGTGACGTGGATGCGCTGGAACAATTGGTGAATGCAAAGAAAATCATATTGTATTCTACACCATTAAGTTTAGCCTACATTGATGTTTGTCTTCGCCTTGGTTTATATAAATCAGCCGAAGATGAATTAAATGAAATTCGATCTGACTTGACGGATCAACAGATTGATCATATCAAGAGTCGATTCTATATGGCTCAGGCTTCTCAATAAAACCTTCTGCGAATATGAAAATATATACTAAGAAAGGTGACCAAGGGAAAACATCACTGTTGGGTGGCACAAAGGTACCTAAGTATCATGTGCGCATTGAAGCTTATGGAAGTACCGATGAATTAAATAGTTTTATCGGTTTGCTGATTGAAGAATTACCGGCTGGTTCGGATCAGAAAGTTATTCTGAAAACGGTTCAATACACCATTTTTGAAATCGGGGCTTCGCTCGCAACCGAGCAGGATAAGGCCCATCTCTACGAAGCAAATCTAAAAGACACACATATACATCAATTGGAGCAGGCAATTGATGCCATGCAGGAAGTACTACCCGTTCAGAAATATTTTGTACTGCCCGGCGGACATAAATCCGTTGCCCTGGCGCATGTATGCCGCACGGTATGCCGAAGAGCTGAAAGACAGGTTGTAGAGCTTAGCAATACGGAAGCCATCAATCCGATTATACTGATTTACCTGAATCGTCTTTCCGATTATCTCTTTGTGCTCTCCCGTAAACTGGCACAGGATTTCGGAGCGGAGGAAGTGTATTGGATACCGGAGAAGTAGAGAGTACTAAGTACTAAAAACCTCCAAGGTCTTGAAGACCTTGGAGGTTTTGCTTTTTATACTACGCAATCAAACGCCGTTGGTATTCCTGCCCGCTGTAGGGACGATAATGAACTAATGTAACGCAGGACTACCAACAAACCAAAATATCTTTCTGGCCAGAATAGAGCCCAAAATAAATCCATATAAGAGCTGATTTAATATCTATTGTTAAAGGGTAGAATAAAGGTGTCCGCCTTATCAAAAAATTTCTTAATTAAATTACTTAATTCTAATAAATAGATATCAGGATCTTTACTAGATCCACGACTATAATTTGTCTCGATACTATTCCTTATATTCTTCAACGTGTTTTCATATTTATAAATCATGTTAAACATTTTTACAGAAAGAATATTTTTGTAATTATCATCTGTAGATAAATTGTTTATCTGATCCGTTATAAAATCTAATGTTATTAATATGCTCTTTAAATCTTGATAAATTTCATTAAAGTTTATTTCATCAATCTTAAATTCTGCGTTTTTACTGCTTAATATTTCTAATAAAAATTCTAAAGCAAAATAGCCTTTTCTTTGGTCTGTTCTTTCTGTGTTCTTATAATAAATACTTACTTTGAAATCTTCTATATACGTTTTAACTTCTTTGAACAATTCAGTTGTTCTATCAAATGATGCTAAATTCTCACTTCGTTCTCTTTCTTCTTCGCTTCGTTTTTTCTGCTCTTTTATTTCATTTACTTGTATCCTATTCGCTCTTGATTGTTCACTAAAAGAGAGGTAAACCAAAAGACCCGTCATTGAATTTATGAGTGGCGCAGATAATCCTCCAATGGCATCTCCCAAATTAGCATAATCGGCTAATCCCTTGTATCCACCTTTACTTATACTTATAATATACCAAGCATTTAAAAAAGATGCCCCAATAAGAAATATGAAAACACCTACAACAAATTTCATTAATGTATGTATGTGTGCTTTCTCCAGTGGCAATTTCAAATCCTGTATTTCTCCTTTTTTCATTATTCAAAAATTTAGTGTTTAAAATCAAATCTTTTTTAAGAATTGTGTCATTGAAAATTACCGCCAACGGTTTCGAACTTTACCCCTACCCTAGTCGGTGTTTCGGCCTGTACAAATCTTGAATATTGCTTGTATGATTACTCCGAGTCACCGACTAGCAGCAGATAATTGGGTTGTTGTTAACCTCCGCCGTTGTTGATATTATACTCATTTATTAAATATTAAAGTTGTACTTAATCGCCATCCTTTGGGCTTTAGAATACTTTTGTGATAATTATTAATACCAGGATTGCCGGCCATGAATATTACTTTCGACTCATTTTCAATGATGTTATCATGCAATGATGAAAGTGTTTTATTTAAATTTGCAACATTAAATTTATTACTTTGAATACTCAAGATTACTAACGCTTCATTAGTGCTTAGGTCCAGGCTTGTCAATTGATTATTGTCACATACTAAGGTTGTTAGTCCAGTATTTTTACACACAACCATGGAGTCTAATTTGTTAGAGCCACAACGCAAATATTTCAGTTTCCTATTGTTATTCAAATCCAAAAGTGTCAATTGATTATCCGTACAATTTAACTCTTCCAATTCTGACAAATTGTTAAGATAGAGAGCAGTCAAACGATTTCCGACACAATTTAATTCTATAAGTTTGTTGTTTGTGTTCAAATCTAAATGAGTTAGTTGATTATTGTAGCAAATCATTTTTTTCAGTAAGATATTATTATCAATTTTCAAAGATGATAATTGGTTACTGCCACATTCTAATTCTATCAGTTTTTTATTATTGCTGACATCCAATTTGGTTAGTTGATTGCCCGAACAAGATAACAAAACCATCTCTTTACAATTGCTTACATCTAAAAATGACAGATGATTATTGATACAATACAAATCCTCTAATAATTTATTATTATCCAGATTCAAAGATGTTAAACGATTTTCGTGACAAGTTAATCTTTTGAGTGCTTTATTGTTACTTAAATCCAAAGAAGTTAAGTCATTCCAACCGCAAATCAATGTTTCCAAAGACTTATTATCACTTATATCCAGATGAGTTAACTTACAATAAGAGCAATCCAAAAATGTAATACTATCCCCAATAATAGTTATGGTATGCCTTGCCGTGTCGTTATATGTATGTTTGTGGTGCGACCTATTAGGTATTAAACGTATTGAATCGATTGGAGTTCCGTCTCCCCAATCGATTACTGCATTACCAGTACCTTCAAATGAAATACGAATATCATCTCCGACTACAGATGTAATCATTATCATAGTAGATTGTTTCCACTCATGCTGTTTCTTCTCTTTTTGGGGAGAATTACAACTCACAAATGATATTACAACTACTATAACTATGAATATTACATGTTTCATTTTGACTTAATTCCCCTGCCCTAGTCGGTGTTTCGGCCTATGTAAATCTTGAATAAGTACTTGTATGATTGCGCCGAGTCACTGACTAGCAACAGATAGAAAGAGTGCAAACACCTGTGGCGTAAGCACTCTATGCAGACTGGCTCAAAGACCGTCTTAATATTATAAATTTATAAAAAAAAATTAATACTTTAATTGGAATCCAACACAGAATCTTGGAGGTTTTGCTTTTTATACTTTCCCCGCCTCGGTATTCCCAAGGCAAGATAAAAGTTTAAATAAATTCCATAAAAATCACGCAGTAGCGTTATTAACCTTCTTCCTGCCAGAAACAATTATTTTTTTTGATTTCAGTTTTGCCTTTTTGAAATATGCACTCAAAGCATCTTCTTCAGACTTAGTCAAAGCTCCTTGCCCGCCTATGAAATCTACTTCTAGTTTTTCTTTCTTAGTTTTCATGCCTAAATATCTTTAAAGTATTTATTAATCAGTTTAAGGGCCGATTGGTTCTCTATTATCATGATTCTTCCTCCAAAGTGTTTTGCGCCAAGTGAGTTTTGATAATGTTCAATCAATTGATTTTTTGAAAGAAAAGAAACATTACCTTCATGACCTCTTTGAAAAGATAATTTACAGGCAAATGCAACTAAATTCCCAGGAACGCCCGAATACATTTTACTCTTACCTTTATTGAATGGAGCACTTTCAACCAGATGCATATAAACGTGATCTTGTTTCACTTCCAAACTAATGAGTCCTTGAATCACCCTTGGATTATTGACAATAGTCAATTTGTATACATCTCTTGCTGGTTCTTTAAACTCATCTTTCCAATTAAATAACCAACCTTTGGTTTTAGTTATTAATTTCAAATCTTCTCTTGAAATTAAAGTAATATCTGTTGGGAAGCTATCCTCGGTAACAACATTCTCTATTGAATTTGTTAGTTTATCAACGATGAAGTCTAGCCCTCTTTTTGAATCGATTTTCACTTAGTTAATTTACAAAAAACCAATCAATTAATCAAATTAAGAGTGGTCAAATGATGATCGCCCCCTGCCCTAGTCGGTGTTTCGGCCTGTGTAAATCTTGAATAAATGATTGTATGATTGCGCCGAGTCACCGACAGCAACAGATAATGAATCATTTTATTGATATGCTATCTAAATGCCAAACAATTGTTCGTTCATCTGAATATGTATTAATTGGTTTGTCACTTTTAAATCTCTTAAATACATCTTCCCCATCTAAATACCAGCTCTGTTCTAAATAATGGTATCCATTTTTTGTATATGAAGAATTAGCATCTGGGTAATAATTTTGTATATGAAGAATTAGACCAAGTGTCAATCCACCAAATATTGGCGTTATCCAGAATATCTGTTTGTATTTCCAAAATTTTATAATCATTAAAATCGTAAGCCCAAGTAAAATTAGGAAGTTAAGATTTGTAGCAATTGAAGCATACATATTCCTCTTCTCAAAGTAAATATTGGATAATTCAGGCCTGTTAAAATATAGTGAATATGGATTCCACATCAATCCATAAGCAACTAAACAATTAAAAATTATTACAAATAGAACACCAATTAATTTAATATGATTAATATATTGTTGGTTAGTAAATGGATTTCTCATTTATGTTAGATTTAACAGTTCGTGGCTTTGCTGGCAAACACTAGTTGGGTTGTTGGAAACCCTGCGTTACATTTGTTCCTTACCATTCCTTACAGCGGGCAGGAATACTAACAACGGCGAGAGTTTCAAATTTGCACGTCAGCCCCCCTGGCACAAAACCTGTGTTAGTTGTAGATATTTATCCTATTCCAATTCGCCAGTTACCTATTCTAAAGCATTCTTCCCTTATATCTTCAGTTACGCGTTTCTGGAAATAGTCAATTGTAAACTGAAAGGATTCTTTTGGTATTAAATCTTCTATTAAGGTTAAACGGGAAAGGTCAAATGTATCAAGTCCAGCGAAAGCTGTGAGAAACATTTTGTCTTTTACTGAAAATTTTGACAGTAGATTTTTTACTTCACTTTCTGAAATCCATATACTAAATACCCAATTTATTTTGTCGTTAAAAACGTCAAATTTTGTCGTTCCACTTTTCCAATTATTTTTATCTGAAAACAATTGAAAGCATTTTGTTAGTGAAACAAAAAGCTCATGATGATCGAAAATATATTTGTATTTATTAAAACTAAAATCAATTATTGAATCAATGGAATAAGTAAGATATTCATAGATAGTGCCATTAGCAAGGAAGAACTTCCCATTTAAGTAACTTCTGAGTTCTAGTTTTCTTTCAATTTCTTTATCGGTAGAATTTGTTAACTCAATTAATTGTTGGTACTCTCTGAGTTCGTCAGAAATACCCTTAATGTTGAAAGTTAAGTCGTATTTGCGGTTTAACATTCTCAAATCTGAGATTTGTAAGAATAAATCAGTTAAGTATGTTTTTGATTGTAAGAAATTGAAATTATCGTCAAGTTCTATTAAAAATAATTTATCTTGTGTTTGTATACCAAAATTTGGTTTTGTACCTAAAGAAGGCTTAACAAATTTTGGCTCTTCATATATTGCTCTGAGCAACTCTTCAAACGATTCCTGCTCATTTTCAGAACTCCTGAAATCTAATATTGAAATACCTTTAAAATGGGGAGGCAAGGCACATTCAGGACCTTCATCATATTTTCCATGTCTAATTAACGGAATGAACTTTTTTCTATCCATTCCAGACATAATCTCACCAGAAATAATTTGCTGTTCATATCCAACTCCTCCCTTTCGTTCAAGAGATTTATCTTTATAATTTGGAGTCAAAATAACCAGAACCTTGTCTGATTTAGCAATTGAACTTTCCATAAAATGAGTAAAGCTCTCTCCAGGCAAAATGTCGTACTGGTCCAAGGAGACCATTACTCCGTTACTGATAAGAGAATCAGCAAGGTTCCTAACCCAGCCTTTATGTTCATTGGTGTCCCATGAGTATGTAATAAATACTTGTCTATTCATCGTGTTTATGCAACTAATTAGTAAATACATACACCCATGTGAATGTATATTTTTATTTGCTACCCATACTATCCAAACTATTAAACGAACATACCCGGATAAAATACAAAACCATCCTTCGCATATGAATCAATATCCGTATTCAGACAGAATAATTTCAATGCTTGCAAAAAATGATAAATAATTTAAACATATAGATAAAATACACATAAGTATAGTTAAAATTATCCAATTAAGAAAAACTCAGCATTTTATTTTCCATGAATCGTGTTATTTCGGGATTTTGCGGGTTTACTACAGAGGTTATCTTGAGTACTTCGGAGCTTATCTGGTTTACTTTGGGAGTAATCTAGTTTACTTCGGAGGTTATATTGAATACTTCAGTTCTAAACCTCAATATCTAGTTGGTTATTGGTAACCCTGCGCTACCATCAGTACATAATAATACCACTACAGCGAGCAGGAATACCAACGGAGGGAGGTGTTAGAACGATTCTCTATCCACCGCTAAGAACCAGCACGCTTAATAAAAAAAACAAGAAATTGCCGTCTTTAAAAAAACACACTTTAAATATTATAATCACCCTGCACTAAATACAATCTGATGTTAGCTGTGGTGCTTTTTTAATTTTGGTAATCCTATGTTCTTCAACATTTCATTAGCCTTGTCAACTTTCTCTTGAAATATTGGCTGGTCTTTAAATTGTTCTAGTGAATTATCAATACGAACAACTGGTATTTTTTTCTTATTTAATTCATCAATATTTTTCATAATTTCTTATTTGCGTTTTACACAGTACATATTATTATCCTATCGACAATGAAACTTTCAACCCAAGTCCTTGCTCAAATATTTTAAACAAAGTTGACAATTGAATATCAGTCCGTCCATTTTCAATTCTTGAAATATAAGTCTTCTTTGTACCTATTTTATCAGCAAGCTCTTGTTGAGTCATATGAGCATCCTTTCTAGCTTGCTTTAACGTTTCACTTAACACAAAAGCTTGGGAGTTTTCTTCAAACTTATCACGCTTCTTTGTTCCTATCTTTCCATATTTTGCATCAAGAAGTTCGGAAAAGGTAGTTATGTTTTTCATTACATTATTTTTTGTTGCCATTTTTCTTGTCCTCAAAGTATGCTTTCTTTAATTTTTCTGCTTTATCAATTTCTTTCTGGGGTGTTTTTTGTGTTTTCTTTTGAAATCCATTTAAAAGGATGACCAATTGTCCATCGTCAAAGAAACTAAACACGCGGTAAATATTACTTCCATACTCAATCCTCAATTCAAAAATCCCATCGGTTCCGGTTATGTGTTTTAAGAATTTTTCAGGTATTCGATCTACTGTTCTGACAACCGTCAATACATAATCAATTTTCTCTTGCGTTTTAGCTGTTTGCTCAAGATAAAACTCCAGAAAGTATTTTTTGTATAGAATTATTTCTCTTTTCACTAAGTAAAGTTAACTAATTCGTTAACAAAAAACAATAGCTAAAAGTTTCAAAAATGATTGTTTGATGTCGTAGTATTGGGCATAACCAGTAAATACACACACCCAACTGTGCATGTATATTTCATTTGCTAATGTATCATTCAAATTATTAAACGGCTTTCTTAAGCACTTCGGAGTTCTATACCGCAATATCCCTGCCCTAGTCGGTGTTTCGGCCTGTGTAATTCTCGAATAAGTGCTTGTATGATTGCGCCGAGTCACCGACTAGCAACAGATAGTTGGTTGTTGGTAAGCCTACGCTACATCAGCACATAATAATTCCATTTCAGCGGGCAGGAATACCAACTGAGGGAGGAACAACCAAGGCTACAATTTACTTGTTCCAGTACAAAATACTTAGTACTCCGTACTACATACTCTGCACTTATTTCCCTATATTTACACCTTCAAAATTTACGAATCACACAATGACCAACGAACAACTTAAGGATTTGAAAGCGAGTATATCCGCTTTGAGGGGGTATCTTTGACTACGATGCCAAAATAGCATACATCAAGGAAGAACAGGAAAAAACATTGTCCCCTACTTTTTGGGATAATTCCAAAGAAGCTGAAAAACTGCTTCGCAATATCAAAACAACTAAAGTATGGACCGATCCATACGAGGCACTGCTCACCAAATTAAACGATCTGGAAACGCTGAATGAATTCTATATTTCAGGCGATGTAGACGATAAAGAAATGGATGCCGAGTTTGCTGTGGTGCAGAAAATGCTGGATGAACTCGAATTCAAGAAAATGCTAAGCAGCGAAGAAGATCAGCTGAGTGCTATTCTTGAAATCAACCCGGGTGCGGGCGGAACAGAAAGCAATGACTGGGCAGATATGCTGATGCGTATGTACATCATGTGGGGTGAGAAGAATGGTTATACCGTTCGTGAAATCACCAATCAACCGGGCGAAGTAGCGGGTATCAAGTTTGCCTCTTTGGGTATCGAAGGACAATTTGCATATGGCAATTTAAAATCGGAAATCGGTGTGCATCGTTTGGTGCGCGATTCTCCCTTCAATGCGGATGGGAAAAGACAAACATCCTTTGCTTCTGTCTATGTATATCCTGAGGTTGATGATAACATCAATATTGAAATCAATATGGCCGATATTGAATGGGATACCTTCCGTGCAGGCGGTGCCGGCGGACAAAACGTAAACAAGGTTGAAACAGCCGTTCGATTGAAACACAAACCTTCCGGCTTGATTATAGAATGTCAGCAGGAACGTTCGCAGATACAGAATAAGGACAAGGCTTTGAAATTATTGAAGTCGCGTTTGTATCAGATTGAAATCGATAAACAAAACGAAGCCAAAGCTGCGGTGGAAGGAACGAAAAAGAAAATCGACTTTGGCTCCCAGATACGCAACTATGTGTTGTTTCCTTATAAGCTTATTAAAGACGTTCGTACAGGTGTTGAACGCACAGACGTTGATAACGTGCTGGCGGGTGACTTGAATGAATTTATTAAGGCGTATTTGTTGATGAAGTAAGCATAACTTTTGATGAAACCTCCAAGGTTTTGAAAACCTTGGAGGTTTTGTTTTTTATTTCGCTTTCATTTTCCAGATATAAAATCTATTATTTCTATCCACCTGATTATGAATTTCAATCTTCTGATAAATCCTACCATCCACTAATATTTCAGTATACAGATGTTTAAATGAGTTTGAAGCATAGGTATGTTTTTTAACATAGAAATAGCTATCATCAATTAAAACAATCTTTATTAAAAATTTTTCATTATTGGTCAGAGAATATCGAACAGTTAAAATTTCTTTTTTAATCCCATCACCATATCGGATAGTGTGTTCGAAATATTTCGTATCATGGTCAAACTTACCGTTTATTCTGATTTTACGATCGTCATCTTCAGTTTCAATATAATTGAAGGAAGGATCTTTGCGAAATGAATTTAAAAGACTATCAATTTGACTTTTAAATTTCTCAATCTCTTCCGGTTGGTTTTGTGCTTTCAATTGAATGTTACTAGCCAGAAAGAATAAAATAAGGGATAAAAAACTAAGTGTTTTCATTTGATATATAGTTAAAAGTGTTGGTTAAAATACTTATTAAATTAAGGATTTGAAAGAGGTAACAATTTATATTTCTTTTTTCGCACCTGCGGTGCTGCGCATGGGGTATCTCGGAATTGTTTTTATGCTATAGATATAACGCCCCTAACGGGGCTCGCTGACGACAATATATCAAGCATTGGTACAAACGTTATCTTTCTTTGTTTTTAATATAACAATACCCTTGTTCGTTATTTAAGATATACCTCACGGTCTTTTGCGTTAAGCCTAATAAGAAAAGGGAATTGTTTATATGTTGATCATTCGTTGAAAATCACATCCTATGCGAGCCCCGTTAGGGGCGACATATTTATAATTAAATAGAAAGGAAGAAATTCACGCGCAGCACCGAAGGTGCTAGTCAAATTTTTAAATAGAATACACGAAACACAAAATATTCCTTACGATTAAAATAAATATCTCAGCGAATCCTTTTCTGGCGCTGGTTTAAGCGCAGCGTCTCCTGTGTCTTTTATTTTGTTTCTTTGAAACGCGTACTTGAAATTATACTGGTCGAAGACCAGGGAATAAGAGACACCAGCCCCGCTGCACTAAAGACTGGCGCCAGTGAGATACTCTTCCGCCGTGCCTCGGCGCATTTATGTAATAGTAAAGTCAAAAAGAAATATAAGCAAACAGCACAAATCGCCAACCACTTGATAATAGAAACCTTGAAGGTTTTTATTTGCTCTTCGCATTCCAGACAGAAAACATATTAAGAACATTGCTATGTTTATCAAAATTTATCTTGTGATAAATTCTCCCATCTGCCAATATTTCTGTAGATATTTTTTGAGATGAAATACGGGAATCGTACGTATTGTATTTAATATAAAAATATGCATCATTAATTAAAACAACCTTAAGAATAAATTTTTGATCCGTTGGTCCATTAAAGTCGATAATTAAAACTTCTTTTTTAATACCATCTCCATATCGGATAATTTGTTTAAAGAACTTACTGTTATGGTCAAAGGTACCATATAATTTAATTTTCCGTTCACTATCCTGATTCGACATAAATACAATTACAGGATCCTTACTCAATGAAAGTAATACGCTATCAACTCTTTTTGTTAATGCTGCAATCTCTTCCGGTTGGTTTTGTGCTTTCAATTGAATGTTACTAGCCAGAAAGAATAAAATAAGGGATAAAAAACTAAGTGTTTTCATTTGATAAATAGTTAAAAGTGTTGGTTAAAAATACTTATTAAATTTACGATTCAAAAGAGGTAACAATTTATATTTCTTTTTTCGCACCTGCGGTGCTGCGCATGGGGTATCTCGGAATTGTTTTATGCTATAGATATAACGCCCCTAACGGGCCTCGCTGACGACAATATATCAAGCATTGGTACAAACGTTATCTTTCTTTGTTTTTAATATAACAATACCCTTGTTCGTTATTTAAGATATACCTCACGGTCTTTTGCGTTAAGCCTAATAAGAAAAAGTAATTGTTTACATGTTGATCATTCGTTGAAAATCACATCCAATGCCAGCCCCGTTAGGGGCGATATATTTATAGTTAAATAGAAAGGAAGAAATTCACGCGCAGCACCGAAGGTGCTAGTCAAATTTTTAAATAGAAAGCACGAAACACAAAAATATTCCTTACGATTAAAAATAAATATCTCAGCGAATCCTTTTCTGGCACTGGTTTAATTTTAAACCGCTTACAAGTGCTTGGTGTCGCCCGTTTAAGTTTTGTTCATTAAATAAATTTTTAGCCGGGCTAAACACACAACCACGGCATATACGCGAACCTCTTCCGCGTTAAGCATTCAGCTTAAAACCTTCCCCTCTTTGGAATTTGTTTTTTGTTATTTGGAATTTATACATAGCCTTAGGCCTTTTGCGTTAAGCCTTAAGCTTTCTCCACTCCCATTCCAAACAAAGCAAAATCATACTTCACCGGATCTTTGGGGTCGAAGCTTTTTAATTCGTTTGTTAATTCCACTGCTGTTTGCCAATCCAATTGCGTGCGGGTAATCAGGCCCAGGTGACGTGCCACGCGATCTACATGCACATCGCAGGGACAAACCAATTGAGAAGGCTTAATCTTTGTCCAGATACCGAAATCAACGCCCTTCTTATCCTTCCGGACCATCCAGCGCAAAAACATATTCAATCTCTTACAAGCCGATTTGGTTTCGGGTGAAGAGATGTGCTTTCGTGTACGATGCGGATGTTCAAAAGAGAAAAAATAATTGCGGAAAGCTATTAATCCTCCTTCTGTTGTGGTATCGGATTTTTTCATGCCTGTCAGCAAGACTTCTTCCATAGAAGTATATTGCGCATAGAGTTCTTTCAATAGAAAAATAAAATACAGTAAATCGGTATCGTTAAAAGTACGATGTACAAAGCCTTCCAGTTGTTTCAGGTCTTCATCCTGATGCTGTGTGATGAATTGATACGGTGCTCCATCCATCCGTTCAATCAGCTCTGTGCATTTATTGATAATGGTTTTACGTTGTCCCCATGCAAGCACAGAAGCAATAAAACCCATAATCTCTATATCTTCTTTTTGAGAAAACCGATGCGGAATGCATACCGGATCAAACTCAATAAAATCAGTATTGTTGTATTTGGTATAATTCGCTTCGAGTAAAGTAAAAAGTTGCTCACGCGAATAGGTCTTCGGTTTCTTCATAGAATAAAAAACAGATCCCGATGAAAATGAAATCAATCATCGGGATCTGTTTTATCATTAAGGAATGTACATTAAAGTAGCGGAAAGTCTGCCACTTGTTCCACCCAATCTTTCATAAGCTTTCTTCGAAATGCGAATGATCGTTTTTCCATCGGCTCCTGTATCGGTTAATTTACCAACTACACGCACATATATTTTTATTCCGTTGGATTCATTCAGCAATTGAATAATCGTACCAATGGGTGCTGTTTTATGATAAGCCAAATATTTAGGATTGTCCTGATTATCCGACATCACATCTGCGAAACCACTTTCCGTTACTTTTTTACCATCGGTTGCAGGAATCGCTTTCGTTGTAGTCTTAGGCGTCTGCATCGTTTCCAAACGGACTTTATCCTGCTGCAGTTGTATGGTATCTGCTTCAACAGAAGTATTTGCCGGCTTTGGACTAACAGCTGTCGTTGTAGTAGTGGTCGTCGTTGTACTTGTATTGGCAGGAGTCTGTACTTGTGTTTGTGTCTGCTCAACAACCGGAGCTGTACCAGGTACTTTTAAGATCTGTCCTTCTTTCAAGGCAGTAATACCAGGATTCGCATTCTTAATATCTTCTACACTCAGATTATACTTTTTAGCAATGGAATAAAATGTTTCACCGGAAGCCACTTTATGTTCGATTGTTTCTTTTGGCGCAACTGCGGTATTCTGTGGTGTCTGAGTAGTCGTCTTTGCTCCGCCTTTTGCTGGTATCGTCAATACCTGACCAACCTGCACAGAACTGCTGATACCCGGATTGGCAGCTTTAATTTCATCAACACTAACATTATGTTTTTTAGCAATACCATATAAACTTTCACCTGCCTGTACGGTATGCGTTTTAAGGGGCTCAGCAGCTGTACCTGGATTGGTAACAGGTATAGCAGAAGGCACTTTCAGAACCTGTCCCAACTTTATTCCCTGCGCAGCATCCGGATTATATTTTTTTATCTCATCAACAGACACTTTGTATTTCCGTGACAGAGAATATAAGGTTTCATTGGCTTCAATACGGTGCAGGATAAATAATTTGCCATCCTTTCTTTCAACTCCAATCGAATCACATACGCCTGCCCGGGAAACAGACACAACAGATAATAAAAGAACCAACAATAAAAATGTTCTGTTAAACAACATGCTACTTAACCACATACGCTTGTAATTCATTAGTATTTTTTATTATAATTAATTGATCTTTCAAAACAAAGAAGGTATCCATACCTATTCCATTCAATTCTCCGCGCATATTTTCATGCAGCAATTTGTTGCCGTTCTCATCTGCAACCAACATGTAATTGGATAGTTTTCCCTCTTCGTAAATATAATAAGAAATCAGCACCTTATCGCCTTTCTCCAAATATTCTATCATACGAACAGCCTTTTGACCAGTGATGACCGTTATGTATTCCTGTATTTTAGAAAAAAAAGAATTTTCTTCTTCAAAATGAAATGGATACGCTACTTGGGCCAATTCATTTCCATTTTTATTGCGTTTGGCAACCAGGTCTTTCAAAGACATTTCACGAATCAGATTCCCATCTTCCCAGTTTATTTTCAGATAGATGCCCTCTTCGTTTCCATTGGAAACAACGATTCCGTCCACATCCGGATGAATAACCTGGGCATCTTCTTTTCCCCAGAGTATTTTGCCAGTCAGTCCGTTTATAACAGCCATTCCTCTTTGTTCCGGCATTTCAGGATCGTTGAATTTCACGATCAACAGCTTGCCAGTAGTGGCAAATTTCAGACTGCTCCACCATGGGTCAAGAATAGACAGATCGCTCCACAATATTTTTTTAGCTGTAAGGTCAATCGCATGAAAAAAAGCTTTTCTGCTTTGGCCATCCCTGGTTTCAATATATAATAAACCTTTTTCAGCATCCGCTATTATCTTCCAGATCGTTCCCGGAAATTGCTTAGAAAAAGAAGCGGTATATACAGGCATGAGTATTAATTTAGTATTTTTATGACAAAGGTAGAGGAAAGTTTTAAGTTTTAAGTTCTAAAGTTTTAAGAAAAGACCCATTCAATACATATATTTAATATTGTCCATGAGAGTTTCAACCGTATTGTTTTTTATTATTTCAGCCATTCTATTCGTCCATTCAGACTTATTTGCTCAGAAGGTATTTGTATTAAAAATACGGGAAGAAATTGATCCGCGCATGTCTCATTATGTGGAATTGGGTTTGCAGGATGCAACGGATCTGAAAGCCGATTACATCATCATTGATATGGATACTTATGGTGGTGCTTTAGCAGACGCGGACAAGATTCGTACCCTGATACTGGATTACCCCAAACCGGTTTATGTATACATCAATAAAAATGCTGCCTCGGCCGGAGCCTTGATTTCCATTGCCTGTGATTCCATCTATATGGATGCGGGCTCTAATATCGGTTCGGCAACGGTGGTGGATGGCGAAGGAAAGCCGGCACCGGATAAATATCAATCTTATATGCGTTCGCTGATGCGTTCAACCGCTGAAACCAATCACCGCAATCCTGATATTGCAGCAAGTATGGTGGGTTCAGTCGTAGGTACAGACAGTATTACCGTTGGGAAAGTAACTGCCTTCACAACCTCCGAAGCCATTGCTCATGGATACTGCGAAGCAGAGGTTCATTCCATAGATGAACTTCTGAAGCGTACACATTTGGCTAATGCAACCATTATTGATTTTGAATTAGGCACGACCGATTCCATCATTAATTTCTTTATGAATCCCTATCTGAGAGGTTTGTTATTGTTACTCATTATAGGTGGTATTTATTTTGAAATGCAGAGTCCGGGTATCGGATTTGCTTTGCTGGCAACTATCGTCGGAATCGTCTTTTACTTCCTCCCTTCCTATTTAAATGGCTTGGCAGAGAACTGGGAAATTGTTATTTTCTTTATTGGTGTGATCTTGTTAATTGTTGAAATTGCGATCATTCCCGGCTTTGGTTTTGTTGGTATTGCCGGATTATTACTCATTGTGAGTTCACTGATCTTAGTGGGCCTAAACAATACCGTTTTTGATTTTACCTTTGTTCCAGAAAGAGATATTATTCAATCTTCTGCTATTGTATTATTTGCGTTAACGGCAGGAATCGTGCTGGTCTTTGCAGCAGGCAATCAATTTCTGAAAAGTCGTTTCTTCAAACGTATTGCTTTGCAGGAAACCTTTCAGTCCAGCGAAGGATATAACAGCAATTTCAATAAGATCAACCTGACCGGCAAACAAGGTATGAGCTATTCCGTTCTGCGCCCCAGCGGTAAAGTGAACATTGACGGAGAAATCTATGATGCTTATACACGTGGTGAATTTATTGAAGCCAATAAACCCATTGAAGTAATCGACCATTTATCTACCTCTTTAAAAGTAAAAGAAATTCATGTCTGATCGTCTTTCTATTGTTGCTATAATCCCGGCACGTTATGCCTCTACCCGTTTCCCTGGGAAACCTCTTGTACACATTAATGGCAAACCAATGATTCAATGTGTATACGATCAGGCAAAAAGTACCCTGGAATTGGATGAAGTTATTGTTGCGACGGATGATGATCGGATTGAAGAAGAAGTGATCCGTTTTGGAGGAAAGGTTGTTCGTACCTTACCGGAGCATCCAAGCGGAACCGATCGCTGTTTTGAAGCCTATCAGAAATTAAACCGAAGCTTTGATTTTATTATCAATGTGCAGGGTGATGAACCCTTTATTCAGCCGGACCAGATCCGTTCGCTGGCATCTATCTTAACAAAAGACGTGCAGCTGGCAACACTTATTAAGAAGATCGAAGACGAGGAAACTTTATTCAACCCAAATACTCCAAAAGTATTGATCAATGCAAAAGGGGAAGCGATTTACTTCAGCCGGCAAACGATTCCATACCTGAGACAATATCCGGATAAAAGCGACTGGCTGAAACATCATACTTTCTATAAACATATCGGTATGTATGCTTACCGACCGGATATCCTGAAAAAAATCACTGCACTGAAACCTTCTTCGCTGGAGCTGGCCGAATCCCTTGAACAATTACGCTGGCTGGAAAACGGCTATACGATTCAAACGGCAGTTACAACGATAGAAACGATTGGTATTGATACACCGGAGGATTTGAAGAGGGTAGTTAAGTTATAAGTATTAAGTTTTAGGTTTTAAGACGGGGAAGGTGAAAGTTAAAATAAAACCCTCCAAGGGTTTAGAACCCTTGGAGGGCTGCTTAGAAAACCGTCGTTTAAAACCTTCGACCTTGTGCGTTCGGGTCGAAGCGTTCGACCACTACTATTTGACTTTATAACCGAACTCCTGCAATAATGAAACAATCCGTGCTCTGAAATCTCCCTGTATCAATATCTCACCATCTTTTACGGATCCGCCTACACCTAATTTATTCTTAAGCTTCTTACTCAAATCTTCCAGATCGGCTGACTTTCCTATAAATCCTGAAACAACAGATACCGTCTTTCCTGCCCGACCTTTGCTATCCAGCATCACTTTTAATTTTTGTTTATCAGGCGGTAAGGTTTCTGTCTCAGTTTCACCATCATACTGATAATTGAATTCGTCACTGGTCGAATAAACTACCCCTGTGCGACCCTTATGTTGATTCTTAGCCATTTATCGTCTAAGTATATTTGTTGAAAATGCGTTTTTTTTCTACTTTAGCACAATATTAAACAAAACGTCCAAATGAAGTACACAATCGTTTTTTTATCTGCCATTGCTATCAGTTTGATGGCATCTTGCACACAACACATGTGTCCTACCTATGCAAATTCTGCAATTAAGTACCACTCTCACCCGACACACGTACAACACCATCATTAATTAAAATCCGGTATTAACGAAAACACCTCGTTTCCGAGGTGTTTTCTGTTGGTATCAACCAGTATTTCGCAAGGCTCCTGCAATTGCATTCACCGTGAGGAGCAATTCCGTCAGTATTTTTACAGACTTCTCTGATTGAGGCTGACTATTCACCTTCCTCCATTTCTTCAATAATTCTATCTGATCGTAATGCAGATCATTTAATGCTTCCGCTCGTAATACATTTGAATAGTAATGGTAAGAACGACGTTGTTCGAATGAATTATCAAACAACAAAGACAACATTTTCTTGGTTCTGTTGAATTCCTTTACAATCATATCCAGTATTTCAGCCCGGATTGCTTCGTCTTCTACCAAAGTTGCATAGCTTCTGAAAATCTTTTCATCCGTAGCAGCTAAGCTCGTATCAACATTTGTAAAGATATAGCGGATAATTGTATCGCTTGCCGCCATTTTCTTCAGGTATTCAAACTCTTCGGGATTTTCTTTATAGAAAGCTTCTAAAGCAAAACCCACTCCATACCAGCTGGTGATATTAAAACGCGATTGCGCCCAGCTGAATACCCATGGTATCGCACGAAGATCGGCCAGTGTTCTTTTACCGGAACGACGTGAAGGTCTGGAACCTATCTTACTTTGTTCAATTACATCAATCGGTGTAGCCTGTCCAAAGAAATGAATAAAGTTCTTATCACTAATTAAAGCTGTATAAAACTCCTTACTTTTTTCTGCCAGGTAATCCAGGTGTTTATCAAACCTGTTTTTTCTATGCTGAGTATATTTATGCAGAATCGTGTAACCTGCTGTTCCTGCTTCCAGCAGTTCCAGGTTAAAGGCCGCATTGATTTTATTGGCGTATTTCTGAGAAATGGTTTCACCTTGTTCAGTTAAACGCATATCTCCCTGTATGGAATTATGCGGTAAGGTTTTGATAAACCACTGCGTAGGACCCGCACCGCGACTGATAGAACCTCCTTTACCATGAAAGAAACGAATTCTGGCTCCGAATTTTTTACCTACATCAACCAGTTTTAACTGCGCATTGGATAAATTTGATTGACTCGCAAGAATACCGCCATCTTTATTACTATCGCTATAACCAATCATTACCTGCTGTACCTTATCTTTTTCACCGCTTAAGGTGCGTTGATATTCCAGACTGTTTTTAGTGATCGGATGTTCCAGGAATTTTTGTAAGATGTGCGGACTAGCCTGAAGATCTTCAATGGTTTCAAACAATGGAACGACAGGCAATTTACATGCAATACCTTTTCCCGTCTGTACAAGTAATCCAGCCTCTCTGGCCAATAGATATACGATAAGTAAATCGGAAGTAGAACGAGTCATACTTACAATAAGCGAACCTAAAGCATCTGTTCCGTATTTTTCAATATGTTCGGATACAACTCTATAGCACGATATTACGGCATCAGCTTCAGGTCCAAGTTTTGTACTTGGATAGGAGAACGGACGAAGGGATAACAATTCTTTATTCAAGAACTTGATACGTTCCTCTTCTGACCAGGTCAGAAAGCGATCCCCATCCATGGATGCTACATTCATCAGTTGCGATAAAGCTGCATCGTGAAATTTACTATTCTGACGAATATCAAGGTGTGCTAAATGGAATCCGAATGTTTGTAATAAACGAACCATTTCGCGTACATCATTATAAGCAATGGTTCTGGCACCAAAAGCAATCAAGGCATCACGCAAAATCACCAGATCGTCTATAAGTTTCTGAGATTCTACATAACTGAACGGCTTTTCATTTATGCGCAGCGCATATCCTTTATCTTCTTCAACCGGAAGTTTCGAAACAAGAAGCTCTATATAAAAACGGAAAATTTCACGGTTATTTGTTTCTTTCTCTAACAACTCCTGCTTACCCGTTTCTTCCAGAATTTCATTGATTCTTTTTTGAAGCGGTTTTGTAGTTTCTTTAAAGTAGCAGGTAAAACTTAAATTCTTCTCTAATTTTTCAAGATGCCTGTGCATTAATATAAAGGCATTCAAACGGAAAAGCTCAAGTGTTTCTTTTGTTACTTCACTTGTTACTAGTGGGTGTCCATCACGATCACCACCCACCCAGTTACCAAAAGACAATTTTGGTAATTTGGTATAGGTAATAATTAATTCAGGATCAAAACCCATTTGCTCCCAAGCCAAGCCCAATCTTCTATCTAAGATAGCAACCACATCCGGGAACACCGTTGTTAAATAATGAAGTACGTTAGAGCGTTCGGAACTCAAATCCGGCTTTTCCACATATATTTCACCTGTTCTCCACAATCTATCCAGAATCAATTTGATCTCTCTTCGTATTTCAGATTTTTCAAGTTCTGTATAGGTTGAATCTTCCCATTTAAGGAAAGCCAGGTATAATTGTCTGTGATGCTCTAATACAATAGTTCTTTTTGCCTCTGTCGGGTGAGCAGTTAAAACAGGTTCAATACGAATATTGCATAACTCTTCTGCAATTTGTTCCTGAGTAATTTTTTTCTGCTTTAACATCGCAAGACTCTTACCCCACAATCCATTCACACTGGCCAGAGACTTATCACTTTCATGTTTTCGTCGAAGTTTTACTGCACCATTTTCTTCCGCCATATTCAAAAGCTGAAAAGCAATGGAATACACCTGGATGTGTTTTTCTGTAATTGAATCCGGTGTAGCCTTTCCCTTCTTATTTATCCAGGGAATATAACGGGCAAGTTCTTCTTCGCCATTATCAATTAAGACCTCTTTGAAACAATCCAATAAAAATTCAAGGTTGTGATAGGTTTTACCCAACTTATCCTGCGTAACTGATAATGCACTCATTTGATAGTAATTATAGTCAAGAATGTGGTATGTGAAGAGCCGGGAGAGAATCCCTTTAAATCTTTTACAAGATACAAATAATTCATATTTTTAAAAGTGATATATTAAAATCGTTCAAAAAAAAATGCATTTATAGCGAAATGTTTAATTTCATCTTAGAATTAGCCTAAAATGCTCCGATTAAATTAAAGAGCAGAAAATAACTTGATTCATAAATATTAAGATGTAATTTCATCTAACCTTATATTATCAACATTTATTCCAAAAACAGATTATGAGATCCTATCTGATTATTCTATCCTTATTTATTAGTACTCTTTATTCAAATGCAGATGTAAAAAAAGGAACTCCTCCACCTTTGGATAGCACCGGAAAAGATTACGGTTATTACTTCACCCGTACGTTCAGCAAACCGCAATCCTGGGACAGTACCGTTTTCTATACACAAAAATTTATGGATAGTTTTTATGTAAGCAAATGGAAAATGATCAAACTGGATTCAGTTAATAAACTAATAAGAATACGTGTAACCTCTAAACTTAAAAGTCGTGGTATGCTTAAAAATACACACCGACCTGTTTATTCGAATTGTTACATGACATATGACTATGTTATCCAGTATACTGAAACGGGCTTGAATTGCAAAGTAAAACGTTTGATTCATTACTATATCTTCAATTTGGAAAATCCATATATGGGAAGTGAGAAACGGAGTATGATGACAGAGGAAAAGGAAGTTGAAATTCCTTTGATACAAACGGATCTTAAATTAGATACTAAATTAGTCTTAAATGAAGCCAATGAAATTATCTCTGAAAATATAGAAGAATTCAAGAATTATAAATGGATAATACGTCCACTGAGTGCCGCAGATGAAGATTAATATACATATACTAATAACATATACTTTTTTTACTTTATTTCTATGTTCCTTTCAGCATCATGATTATACCTTGGCAAGTATACCTACTGATCTGAAAGGAACATGGAAAATAAGTTCGTTTTCAGACTTAAAAAAAGATACAGCTCTTCATTCCCTTTCCATTTCGTTAATAATAGATCCGGAAGGAATATGTAGTGGATTTCTGGGATGCAACAATTTCAGAACAACCTGCAAAGTTAGACAGGATAGTATTTCATTTTCTGATATCATTCGGGGAAGAAAATTTTGCTTTAAAGAATATATGGACCTGGAAGATCATTACATTATGGTATTGAGCAAGGCCAATAGGTATTATATATCAAAGAATATGTTGTTTTTATTTGAAGGCAAAAAGAAGCTGGCCACATTCATTAAAGAGTAACATGTTTGTAAACCCTAGAGATCCCGACAATAAAATAATAAATGCTAAAATTCTTGAATGGGTTTTAAGCTTTCCAGATATTCCTCCTGATGTTCGTATAAGCACACGTGAAGTAACATGCAACGATCCCGGATGCAATCATACCGACACATATATTATCATCGAAGCAGACAATCATTTTAAAAAAGAATTAATAATCAGAAAGCCGCTCGTATACATCCGGAAGTGGGATATTATTCTTTAAACTGTCAAGTATTCAGGAATATTATAAATGAACCTATATTCCTGCTATCTTTAAACAATAATTCAAGTTCAGCTATTGATCATTTCTCTACATCTACCATTCTAATAATATGCATATAGGTAGAACTCTGTTATCCGAAATGAAGCAATACATCAGATGTATATTCATTTTTTTCATCGTATTCTCAGGTATGTCCATTTCATATGGACAAAAAAATCATTTAAACAAAGGGATACTTCACATAAAAACTTCAGGATTTATTCCTGTCGGTGGAAATCTGATTATTTCCTTATATGATTCAACTGTCCGATCTATGCGAAGTGATAATATTCCCTTTGCTGTCAGAACCCATACAGAACCCGTCGATTCCAGTATCAATACTGTTTCATTTACAAACATTCCTGCCGGACATTATTCTATTGCTGTTTATCATGATGCCAATGCGAACGGAGTATTCAATATAGCAACCGAAGATTATGGTCATAGTAATGAAAAGAAAGTATATTATAATTTATTGACTTACCAGCGAACACATTTCTACTTTAATGGAAATGAATTAGTAATAGACATTTCTCTTGAAAATGAATTAAAGGTAAATCCCTCCGGCTCCTACCGAAATACAACAAACATTGCTCCCATCGTTGCTTATACTCCTGAAAGTAATCTTATGATGGGCGCCAATATTATAAAGCTGTTTAAATTTAAAGGTGCGGATTCTCAAACACGAACGTCCTATATGGATGTATTGGCCCTATACACATTAAGAAATCAGCTCATCCTTGAACAGAACTATGTTCTATTTGCCAATCAGGAAAAATATATGTTTATAGGAAGTACTATTTTTAAACACTTCCCGCAATATTATTATGGCATTGGTAATGACCTGCCTGCTTCAAATAAAGAACTTATATCCTATAGTCAGTTTAGTTTTGAACATCTTGCTTTGCGGAAAGTATATAAGAAATTATATCTTGGTATGGGGTATCGGTATACAAACCTGTTTAATATGAGTAGCCCCTCCACTGGAGTATTGGATCAAAGTCATATTTATGGATATAATGGGATCGTTACTTCAGCGATTCAAACAGCGTTAAGCCTGGATAGCCGGAATAACATATACAATTGTTCCAAAGGTGCACTCATCCGATTCAAAGCCAACTTCAATTCAAAGGCACTTGGCAGCAGCTTAACCTTTCAAACATATGAAGCTGATTTACGAACATATATAAAACCATTTAAAAACAGACGTGATGTATTGGCATTTCAGGGCTATGGCTATTTTTCTGTTGGTACCGTTCCATGGAGTGAAATGGGCGCATTAGGTAGTGATGTTATTATGCGCGGGTATTATTCGGGTCGCTATCGCGATAAAGATTATATTGCCGTACAGGCTGAATACCGATTAACCGTTAACAAACTTTTTGGCTTTGTACTTTTTGCCGGAACGGGTGAAGTAGCACATGATCTGAACAAATTTACAATGCCGGACTTAAAACCAAATGCCGGAACAGGCTTACGCATTAATATAGACCGTAAAGAATTAATGAATCTGAGATTGGATTATGGCTTCGGATACCATACGTCAAATTTTTATTTTGCGGTTACAGAAGCATTTTAAAAACGTTTCACAATATATTTACCCTTTCAGAAATAGTCGATTTTACCTGATATATAGTTACATGTAATTATCTTCTTCAGTTTATTATAAGAAAAAGCAAAATAAATATACGTACAATACAATAACACAATATTAATTTTCAACTTTTCGACTTTTTTTTGAAACAAGTCGAAAAGTTTACTACTTTTGGCTCCTCATAAGAACAAGCAAAAAATTGTTATGCAAACAATTTCGACTATCAAAAGAATACATAATACCTACTAAAAAGAATAATATATGAAAAAAATAAGTACACTATTATTCATTGTTTTAACATTGACGGCTTCGGCACAAAGCCAACAGGAGCCAACTACCTTCTCCTTACAACAGGCAATTGATTATGGTCTGGGCGAAAATTATTCTGTAAAAAACTCGGTACTGCAAAGAGAAATGACAACTGCAAGGAAAGGTGAAGTTATGGGAGCACTACTACCTCAGGTAAATGCTAACGCCGATTTACTTCATTATTTCCATATCCAGAATACAATTCTGGAAGGAGCTGGTGGGGGTACAGGATTTACTGCAAGCTATCCGTGGGGACAAGTAGTACACGGAGGACTTATGTTACCAAATCAATTTCTTCCAAATGCATCAGCTTCTCAGGCATTGTTTGATAAATCAGCGTTTTCACTGCAAGGTGCCGCAAAAGCAAATCAGGATATTGCAACAAAAAATATTTCCAAAAATAAAATTGATGTTACTGTTAGCATTACAAAAGCCTATTATTCTGTTTTAGTGAATGAAAAACAATTATTGGCCATCAATACCAATTTGGCTCGACTGGATTCAGTTTACAAAGAAACAAATGCGCGTTTTCAATCCGGTCTTGCAAGGAATATAGAAGTGAGCCGTACCATGGTAAGTTTGAACAATATGAAGGAACAACAGCAATCCGTTATAAGAACAGTTGCTTTGAGCCGTTCAATTCTCCGTTATCAGATGAATCTGTCAGAATCAAATCCGCTGATACTGACAGACAGCTTACATGAAAATCAGATTAGCGAAATTAAACAGCTACTTAGCGCGCCAAGGGAAAATGCGTATGAAAACCGAATTGAATATTCCATTATCAAAAGTCAGCAGCAATATAATGCCTATGATTTGAAAACAGCTATGGCAGGTCATTACCCAAGACTTTTAGCCATTGGTACTGTTGGATACAATCCATCTGCGAACCAATTTTCAAATTTGACACAAAGTGATCGATGGATACAATATTCAAATGTTGGATTCCGCTTACAAGTACCGGTATTTTCAGGCTTTGCTGTAAATTACCGTGTACAGCAAAAACGTATTCAACAACAAATTACGGATAACAATAAAAAATCGCTGGAAAAAGAAATCAATCTTGAAGTTGAGCAAGCCTTGATCAATCTGCACAATACTATTCAGACATTCAATATACAGAAAGATAATCTTGAGTTAGCTCAGAAGAACCTCGCTGTACTAAGAGCTGAATATGAAGTAGGTATTGCATTGAACGTTGAAGTAACGACCGCTGAAGCAGATTTGATACAAGCTCAAACGAATTATTATCAGGCAGTCTACAGTGCTCTGGTAGCCAAAGCAGATTATGATAAAGCTGTAGGAAATATTGTAAAATAAATTTTAACACATTATATAAATAGATTCAAACTATATACAATTATGAATAAGAAGTTAACGATCGGTATATATGGTATTATAGGGGTCCTTATCGCAACATCCTGCAGCGGTCCGTTGCAAAGCGGAGGACTGCCTACCCCATCTGTTAAAGTGGATACGGTTGAAATGTCCGATCCAATATATTTTGACTTGTACCCAGGTAATGTTATTGCTTTAAATCAAGTTGACTTAAACAGCGAAGTAAGTGGCTTTATCACGGATATTGATTTTCAGGAAGGGCAACAGGTAAGACAAGGACAGAAACTTTACGAGATTGAAAAAAGTAAATTTTATGCAGCCTTTGTAAGTGCCGAAGCTTCTGTTAAAATCGCAAAAGCGAATCTGGATAAAGTTAAAAAAGATGCTGAACGCTATCAGCAACTGAACCAAAAAGGAATGACTACACAGCAGAGATTGGATTATTCTGAAACAGATGTAGAAAATGCAGAAAGTCAATTATCCAGTGCTGAAGCAAGTTTATTAAGAGCTCGCACAGATTTAAATCATGCAACTATAACAGCTCCTTTTGATGGAACGATTGGTATTTCAATGGTTAAAAAAGGAACCTTTGTTGTAGGCGGACAAACAAAATTAAATAGTGTTTCTTCCAACAATCCAATAGCTGTTGACTTTGTTATCAGTGAAAAAGAGATAACGCGTTTCCTAAAACTGGAGCAGAAGAAATTATCTAAAAACGATTCCTTATTTACTATTGTACTTCCTGATAAAAGTATATATCCATACCCAGGTAAAATTCTTTTCCTGGACCGTGCTGTAGACAGACAAACAGGTACATTAAAAGTACGCCTTCAGTTTCCGAATCCTGACAAATTACTTAGAGATGGGATGAGCTGCAAGATTAAAGTAGAGAATAAAAATGCGGATAAAGTAATTGTTATACCAAACAAGTCGGTTGTAGAGCAAATGGGTGAGTATTTTGTATACGTGGTAAATCAGGATACTGCGAAACAACACAAAGTACAGATCGGACCTGTTGTTGGGAAAAACATCATTATCTATGATGGCTTACATGAAGGCGAAACATTTGTAGTAGAAGGAATACAGAAATTACGTGATGGTGTTGCTGTTGAAACAAGCACACCTAAACCTCAGGACGTTAAAAAATAATTAAGATTATGATCGCAGATTTCTTTATAAAACGGCCTATAATGGCCATCGTTATTTCGCTTGTGATTATGTTGGTTGGTGGTTTAACTATGTTAAACCTTCCAATCAGCCAGTATCCTGAAATAACTCCACCAATTGTACAGGTAACAGGTAATTTTCCTGGAGCCGATGCGTTGACGGTTGAACGAACTATGGCAACTCCTATTGAAGCTCAGATAAACGGTAGCCCTGGAATGTCATACATTCAATCAAACAGTACCAGTGATGGTACAATGACTACGAATGTTACTTTTGACGTAGGTACAGATGTAACGACCGCCACCCTGGATGTTCAAAACAGAGTAAGTGTTGCATTACCTCAACTTCCGGACGATGTTAAAAGAACTGGATTAACAGTTAAAAAACGGAATCCGAGTATTTTGATGCTGGTAGCGATGTATTCTCCAAAAGGAACGCATAATGTTCAGTTTGTAGACAACTATACCAACGTATACATCAAAGATGCATTACTTCGGGTGAATGGTGTTGGTGATATCTTCACCCGTGCCGATAATTTTAGTATGCGTATCTGGATAAATCCGGATAAACTAGCTCAATTAGGTATGACAGCCAATGAGGTTGTCGCGAAGCTTCAACAGCAAAATATACAAGTTGCTGCCGGTTCCGTCGGTGCTTCCCCACAAGTTGCTGATCAGGCTTTTGAATATACACTTCAGGTAAACGGTATGCTTGAATCTGTTGAAGATTTCAAAAATATTGTCGTACGTACAAAGCCGGATGAAGGTGATATTGTTTATCTAAAAGATGTGGCGCGTGTTGAGTTAGGAAAATTCAATTACGGTAATAACAACTTTGTAGACGGAACTAAATCAGCTTATCTGCTCGTATATCAAGCCCCAGGTAGTAATGCACTTGAAACAGCAAAAGGAGTATATGCTGCCATGGAACAATTGAAAAAATCATTCCCGGCAGATATTGATTATGTAGTTCCTTTTGAAGCAGTATCCGTTGTGGAGGTATCTATAGATGAAGTGGTACATACACTTGTTGAAGCCTTACTATTAGTTGTTGTTGTGGTGTTCTTATTCTTACAGAGCTGGAGAGCAACACTTATACCAATTCTTGCCATTCCGGTATCCATCATCGGTACGTTCATTTTCTTTATACCACTCGGCTTTACCATCAACACCTTAACCTTATTCGGTTTCGTATTAGCCATCGGTATCGTAGTGGATGATGCGATTGTTGTGGTTGAGGCAGCCCAGCATTATATTGACCATGAACATCTTTCTCCGAAAGATGCGACTTCCAAAGCAATGAAAGATATATCCGGACCGGTAATTGCCATTGCGCTTATACTTGCCGCGGTATTTGTTCCGGTTGGATTTGTACCAGGTATTGTCGGAAGATTGTATCAGCAATTTGCTATTACCATTGCTGTGTCTGTATTAATTTCAGCATTTATTGCACTTTCCTTAACTCCGGCTCTGTGCTCTATGCTATTAAAACCAATGCACCTGGATGAAAAATCAAAAGGCTTGAACCGATTCTTCTTTAAGTTCAATTCATGGTTTGCGAGAGTAACAGATTCATATGGTTCCGGAGTAAAATACTGTATCAAGAAGGCTCCGATTGCTATCGTATTATTGATATGCATATTTGTTGCTACAGGCGGATTGTTCAAAACTAAACCAACAGGTTTCATTCCTACGGAAGATGAAGGTCGTTTAATTATCACCTTTGAATTACCGGATGGAGCTTCTACAACCCGTACACTAGGTGTTATGAAAGAAATCATGAAGGTAGCCAAAGAAAATCCATCCGTTGCGCACTTTGCTGCCTTAGGAGGTTTGAATGCTATTACCTTCGCTTCAAAATCCAATAGTGGTACTGTATTCTGCCAGTTGAAACCTTGGGCGCAACGAAAAGATAAATCCATGCAGGTTGATGCGATTATCAAACAATTGCAGAAAGGTTTCGCCCCAATAAAAGAAGCAAACATCATTGTAATCCAACCTCCTGCCATCCCTGGACTTGGAAACTCTTCCGGTTTCAGTTTCATGCTGGAACAGAAAGAAAGCAACGATGATATTAAAGGCTTTGAAAAAGTTGTGAAAACATTTACGATGGAAGTAAACAAACGTCCTGAAATTGCTAAAGCATTTACATTCTTCACAGCACGTGCTCCGGGTTATAAAATCAATGTAGACAGAAGCAGATGTGAGTTGATGGGTGTTTCAAATGCAGATGTCTTCAACACCATACAAACCTTCATGGGTAGCCGTTATATCAATGATTTCAATATTTATGGACGTAACTTCCGGGTAGTGGCTCAGGCTGATACCAGTTTCCGAAGCGATATCAAAGATCTTGGAAAATATTATGTGCGAAATGTAAGCGGTAACATGATTCCGCTATCCACACTGGTTTCTGTAACACCGATTGAAAATGCCCCATTGATTTCGCATTACAATCTATACAGATCTGCAGAGATTAACGGAAATGCTAAACCAGGTTATAGCAGCGGTGATGCTATTATTGCTTTGAAGGAAGTGGCAGCTCAGGTACTACCGGTTGGTTATAGTTATGAATTCTCAAACCTTAGTCGGGAAGAAATCAAATCCGGTTCCAGTGCGATATATATCTTTGCACTAACGATTGTGTTTGTATTCCTGTTCCTGGCTGCCTTGTATGAAAGCTGGTCAATACCATTCTCGGTTATGCTTGCAGTACCACTTGGAGCTTTCGGAGCCATTCTTACCTTAACCTGTTTACCTGCCTTAAGCAATAACGTATATGCGCAGATTGGTCTTATTACACTGATTGGTTTGGCCGCAAAAAATGCGATTCTGATTGTAGAATTTGCTAAAGAACGAGTTGATAGAGGTATGGAGATTGTTGCAGCAACACTTGAGGCCGTAAAACTCAGATTACGTCCAATTCTTATGACTTCCATGGCATTTATATTAGGAGTATTACCATTGGTATTTTCTTCAGGAGCAGGAGCGGTATCCAGACAAACGATTGGCTGGACGGTATTTGGTGGGATGCTTGCCGCAACCGGGCTCGCCATATTTATTGTTCCTGTTTTATACGTCCTGATCGCAAAAATTGCGTATAAGAATGTAAAAAAGGATGTAGCAAATACTGCTGACGATAATCATTCAACATCACACATATCTTAAGTGATAAGAATCATGTATCAGAGAGGAACTATATATCTCTCTGATACATTAATATACCGTAATGACAGAGAAAATTAAAACCGAAGATACTAAACTGGAAGCCATCGTTTGTGCTGCTCAGAAACGATTTGCCCATTATGGCTTGTGCAAAACAACCATGAATGAAATTGCAACGGATGTGGGCATGGGGAAAGCTTCTTTGTATTATTATTTTCCGGATAAAGAAACATTGTTCGAAGCTGTTATTATAAAAGAGCAAAATGTCTTTTTTGATGAAATGAATAAAGTCATTGATTCAGGAATAGAAGCATCTGCTCAACTTAAAAAATTTGTAAAATTAAGAAGTCTGTATTTTAAACAATGTCTGAATTTATCTAAACTCAGATCAGATGTTTTGAATAATTCCAGACCTGTTTATGTAAAAGCATTTGAAAATTTTAAGAAGGAAGAACTGGAAATAGTCAAAAATATTCTTCAGCACGGTATTCTAAATAAAGAATTTAAACGCATCAACAAACAGGAATACGCTGAATTTCTTGTAAACATGCTTTTAGGCTTAAGGCTTGTAAAAGTAAAGTACAAGGATGTGAATGATTGGGATATGGAAGACTATGAAGATCTGGAGAAACAAGCGTGTAAAGTTGCTGGTATGTTTTTAAAAGAGATTCAGGCAGAGTAGAATACTGTTATTTTCATTGCTGCACATAAAAAAGCCCTGTAAAATTTACAGGGCTTTTTGTTAAGAGTTAAGAATAAACTGTTCTTAGTAAGCTATTATTGCTTCTTTGCTAGTGTTATTATAGGTCCAATCAAGTTTTAAATAAGAAGGACAAACTTCTGCAGGTGTAATTACAGATCCTGTAGATGATACACCAAAAGTAACTGCCAATTCAGATGCCAAGCCTTGATGTGTGTATGAACCAGCATACGGCCACCAGTGTGTGCAGCTTGAAGTTAATGTAGGGAAAGTATATGTGTATAATAAAGGAGAGTTAATCATCCCGCTAAAGGCATTTCCAAATCTGTTAATACCTTTAACCTCAGCACCAGCCAATGAACCTGGCTGACCAGCAGCAAGCCCAGAAATAGAAACGAATACTGAACCATTTGAATACGTTTTAACTTTTTGTCTTGCATGACTCCATGTACGAACAGAACCATCATCAAATACAATAGTAGCCGTTCCCACGTGGTTAGTTGTAATGGAACCGGAACTAATAGTGCCAGCTAGAAGCTCTGCAAAATTTCCACTATTCACATTTGTAATAGTATCAGCTCCAGTAAGTGTCCATGTTTTTCCATTTAGATGTGTTACTGTGTATTTATATTTAGAAACAATATATGCATTGGCATAACGCCAAGGTCCATTATGCAAGGTAAGACTATCATATCCAATTCTTATTCGTCCGGATTGGCTCAAACCAGTAAACGTTAAAACAATCATCTGGTTTTTAATGTTACTGGTATCAATTGTAACCCCTGATAAAATTGGATTGGCAAGACGAGCAGTTGATGAACTGGATCCGTAAACAGACCCAGAAACAACTGCTTCACTTTCTTCAGCAGCTTGATTTGAAGTACTGGAGTAATTTGCCTGATCCTGAGCTGCTGTAGTTTCTGAAGATGTATCATCAGAAGGACTCGCTTCTGTCTTTTTCTTGCAGGCACCAAATGCCAGCACTGAACATAAAAGCAGAGCAGAAAACTTTAACATTTTTTTGTTCATAATGAATAATTGTTTTACGGTTTGTGTGTTTAGTGTATGAAAACTAGAAATTAATTCCGAAGAAATTCTGTTTATAAAATATTAATTATCAATTCAATAAAAGGAATAAACGCTATTATATAATGATCTGTGTTATTTGTACGAAGGAAAATTCAAGAAGTTTTCTTTACTTATCAATAATCGTAAAATATTATATTTATTTGAAAACCAAATAAATACCTCTATTAATAAAAAAGCCCTGCCTATATGATTTAGACAGAGCTTTTTTTATTAACGTTCCTATATTTAGTAAGCCACAATAACTTCTTTACTTGCTGAAAGATACGTCCAATCAAGCTTTACTCCGTAGGGACAAGGTTCAATCGGATTTAAAATAGCACCATTAGATCCAACTCCAAAAGTAACTTTCAAGCCAGAAAGAATATTTTGATGTATATATACACCAGAATATGGCCAGAAATGCGTGCAACTAGTCGACGATCCTACCGTATATCCATAAATTAAAGGGCTAGCTACAGGTATCTGTCCATAAAAAAGTTCTCCGTTTCGATTTGTACCCCAAGCCTCTATACCAGTGTATGTCAAAACATTTTTTGTACCCGTTATAGTAGCCGTAATTACCCCTCCAAATGAGCCTGGAGTTGAATATGTTCTAACTTTTTGTCTGGAGTGGTGCCAGGTACGTACAGAACCATCGTCAAAGGTAACGGTTGCAGTACCTACATGAGTTGTGGTTAACGATGTGCAACCATTTGTTCCATTAATCAGGTAAAAAAGATTATCTCCATTAACATTAGTAATTGTATCAAAACCAACCAGGGTCATTTTTTTACCATTTGAATTGGTAATAGTATAATTATACTGTGATATAATTTGAGCTCCTGGAGTATGCCATGGGCCCTTGATAATTGTTAAGCTATCCCAACCCGATCTGTATTTTCCGGAATTACTTACTCCAGTATAACTAATAAAGAATTTATTAGCTCCTATTGAATCAACCGTAGGTAGCTCCTGGAACAATAAGGTTGACCGAAGGAAAAGTCGGAGTACTAGTTAAACGTGCATTCGAATAAGAACTTGAAAGCACAGCATCTGCTTCCTCTGCAGATTGATTGGAAGCACTCGAGTAGTTTGCCTGATCCTGAAAGGTTGTACTTTCTGATGAAGTATCATCAGCCGGTGTTGCATCTGTCTTCTTTTTACAAGCTCCAAAGATAATTGCGGCACATATAACCAGTGCTGAGTATTTTAATAGTTTTCGTTGCATAATGTATAATAGATTAACGGTTTGTGTTATAAAAGTAATCTAACCTATTCATCAAAGCTGAAGCAATTCTGAATCTGTACCAACTTAAAACAAATAATTCAATTCATAGAATTTTAAACTGTCAATTATGATAGTAAATTATAAAACATTGAATTACAAGGCAGTTTTCACAAAGTATTGGAAATTTATTTTTTATTAAACACCTGATGATTTTAATTCATTCATTAAAAATACGCTATGGCTTGCTGCTCATTTGTAGAAAGATATGTCCAGTTTAGCAAATATGCATATGGGCAAACAACATCCTGCAAAATCACTCCGGTTCCAGTAACCCCATATGTAACCTGCAAGCCTGACAAAATTCCCCTATGAAAATAAATACCGGAATATGGCCACCCATGAGTACAAAATGAACTGCTATTATAGGAATACGATAACGGATCATAAGAAGCAATCTCTGCATAAAATTGTTCTCCATTTCTATTAATACCCCAAACTTCAACGCCCGGGTATAAGGAATTATTCAATCCAGTAATTGTTGAATTGACAAATTCTGTTCCTAAGGCTTGTGAACCCGAAAGTTTCCGAATATTTTTTTTGTTATAATGCCATACACTTGACTGGCCATTGCTGAATGTTATAGTTGCTGTTCCATAATGATACGTAGTAAGACTGGTAACTTCTCCTGAAATCAAGGACACAAAATTACCTCCTTCCACGTTCATAATTGTATCAATACCGTCAAGTCTCATTGTATCGCCGACTGTATTAGAATTTATAATTGTGTAATTGAACTTAGATACAATGTATGAACCTTTTGTACCCCAGGTACCGTGTACAAATAAGCTATCTGTGCCTTTTCTGATTTTACCGGATCCGCTAAGACCTGAATATGCTAGAGCATAAACCCCATTTCCTAGGGAATCAAATGTAGTACCTTTCACTACAGATCCTGTATCCGAAGCAACTTCATCTGCTTCCTCTGCGACCTGATTACATGCGCTGGAGAAATTTGTCAGATCCTGTGCAACATAAGTCTCTGAAGAAAGGTCAGTAGCCGGAGCAGCTGAATTATTAGACTTACTGCAAGATCCAAACAGTACAACTAAACCTAAAACAAATGTTGATACTTTTAATACTATTCTTTGCATAATAATGGACAAATAAAGGCTCTGAGGTTTAATGTATTCACGAAATCAATACTCAATTTTAAATATAAGCATTTCACGCAAATTAAATATTTTCCTGCAGTTCTTACCTTTTAAACGAATAATGTGCCTTTTATTATATCCTAATTGTCGAGATAATCTTAAAATTCATATGGATAATCTTTTTTAGGGAAGATCTAATTCCTCTTGCAAGAAGTGAAAGCTGATCAATTGGGGGTGTCAAGAGTATTATACCAACCATGTTACTAAACAGATATCTATCACCAATTCCCTGTAAAATGTGGTATTATTTTAACAATACAATACGATATTGAATTCAAAAACTTATAACGATACTTTATAGTATTCTCAAATACAGGTTAATTGATTGTATTCTCACCCTTGATAATCGAAAATCCATTAGCATGTAAAGCCATGCATTTGTATGCTCCTTACTTTTATCTTAAATTTAGCATCAACACTTGTTTGATTCCATCTGATGCTCCGTTTTTTGTTTTTCGTTATGACTATGTGTAGTATAGTTTCAAGCTCTGCACAGTCTAAGCTTATGTTTCTATTCTCAGATAGTACTACAGATAAACATCATGGTTTTTTGGGATATCCGGCTTTTTCCTATGCTCCTGAGACGCGATTATCGGTAGGACTATCCCTGATTTACTATTTCCGAACAAATAAACGGGATTCATCATATAGGCCATCTATCATGCATCCGGTAGCCGCCTATACAGAGGATAAACAATTTTACCTGGAAAACCCATTTCAGTTATTCTTTGATAAAGAAAAATATTATATATACGGAATAGCTGCTTACTATAATTACCCATATAATTTCTATGGAATTGGAAATGGTGTTCCAAGATCTTATGTAGAAAAATACAATTCTATTTATGGTAATTATGACATTAGTTTTCTCAGGAAAATAAACAGGCACTGGTATGGTGGTATAAAATTAAAAGGTGGCTATTATTCAATTACACAAACGATTCCTGGTGATTTACTGGCCTCAGGAACTATTACAGGAAGCAAAGGTGGTAACTCGATTGGTATTGGACCGATGTTCTTATTTGATAGCCGGGATAATATTTTTGCTAGTACAAAAGGTTCCTTTGTTGAAATTTCTTCAGCATTCAATTCTAAACATCTATTAAGTAATTACTCCTTTGCATCCTTTATTCTGGATGCCCGAAAATTCATCTCTATTAAAAAAAATGTGTTTGCTTTTCAAACTTATATGAGTGCTGTGACGGGGAATGCACCCTTTTATCAATTAAGTCTATTGGGAGGTCCGAAAAGAATGCGTGGTTATTATGAGGGACGTTATCGCGATAATGATTATATCATGGCACAATGTGAATACCGTTCTCCTTTTGTGATGAACCGTTTTGGCCTTGTCATTTTTGCAGGAGCAGGAACAGTTTTTCATAATATAAACTCTTTTAACCCGACCTACATACAGCCTTCCTATGGTGGTGGATTGCGATTGAAATTTAACCGCAAAGAATCCTTGCATGTTCGTTTAGATGCTGCATTCGGTAATAATACAATGGGTTATTATTTATATTTAAGCGAAGCTTTTTAATTCTATTCCTACATTTAATTTTTTTATTTTTCTATCCGGTTTGTAAATAATGTAATTTATTTACATAATTATGTAATATATGGCCGTCCGCAAAACCTATCTTTATATTAATATAGCACATGTTTATTTGAGTACATAAACACTTATACTCTAGCATTGATATTTCTCTGTTTATATTCTATTGTGCATTATTTTCGATCCGATTTTCTTCTGTTTAGATTCATCCCAAACCTAACCGTTAGCAAATGGTGTCAAAACAATCACCTTTTATTTTATACTCTGCACAATGAGCAAAAAAAGAATTTTCATTATACTATCAATTTTAGTAATAATAATAGGCAGTTTTTATCTGTTCATTCGATTTAAACTTTCAAATAAAGAACTGACTGAATATATTTTCCCAAATGTTGAGATTGCCAATGTAAAGCTTGTAAACATAACCGATAAACATATTAATCTGATTGCTTACTTCACTGTCAATAATCCAGCACCAATCGGAATAACCATAGATAGCATCCGATACATTGTTCATATAGGTGGCAAAAAAATATTAAATAGTACCTACACACATTCTGTACATTTAAGTGCCTCTGGTCAGTCAAAAATTGATGTTCCACTTACTCTTTATTATAAGAACATGCAAGCCATTGTAAATAGATTGCAAAGAGAGCATAAAGATAGTATAACGCATGTTTTTGATATTACTTTATATAGTAATCTCTTTCCTGGCAAGGCTTTTCATATTGAACGGGTAAGCGAACTGCCATTTCTATATATACCGGATATTAAAATTTTAAAAACAAAAATTGCTAAAATAGATATTCAGGGTATTACACTGGATTTAAAAGCATTGATAGGTAATAAAAACAATTTTTCCTTTACCTGTAAGAATATATCTTACCAATTAAAATTCGAAAATCACAAAGCGATGAAAGGCTTCATTCCTGGAAAAGTTATTCTATCAGCAAAAGATTCAACGCTGGTAAATATTCCATTAAAGATTAATTTTAATGAAACTGAAAAAAGCCTTATTGATCTGATCCGAAAGGGAAAACATTTCCGATATGATATAACCTTGCATGTACAGCTTGAAACAAGTAATCATTCTTTAAATGGAAGTAAAGTAATTATTGAAGCTTCAGGGGAATGGAAGAAGCTTAGAAAAGCATTGAAAAATTAATTAAAAACCGGTAATGTTTTAAAATCGTTTAAACAAACCAATGTTGGATCAATCTTTAATTTTTCCTTTAATACTGTTGAATATACACTTCTAAAATCATATTCGTATTGTAAGTCTCCTTGATTCAGATTAATCAAATCCGGATTTTTCCCTATAATCTTTCCTGAATTATTTCCTCCAATAATAAACATAGGTGCAGCCTTTCCATGATCGGTACCGTTGCTTCCATTCGGTGTTACACGTCTGCCGAACTCAGAAAAAATCATTACTGTAACGCGATTCAGTAATCCGGAAGATTTCATGTCATCATAAAAGTATTTGACAGCCTTCGATACCTGTTCAAGTTTCGTATGATGCGCATTTAATTGATTGGCATGTGTATCAAATCCACCAAAGCTAGTATAGTAAACCTTACTTTCAAGATTTCCTTTTATCATTCTGCTGATCCAGTATAAATTTTTTGCCAATTGAGAATCCGGATAATCCGCCATTTTATAAGCTGATGTTTTTTCAATCGCGGTCTTAATCTGATCTGACCCTTCAAAAGCACTTATTGCCAATTTTCGAACATAGTCTAAATTTTGATTCACAGAGGCAATGTCTGCAATCGGATTCATTCCTTTTATTTGTTTTTCGAATAAATCCGGATTTTGTAAGGCAATACTATGAAATGAATTACCCTGCATGGCCAAGGAATCAATGGTATCAATGTTCAGGCCTTTTAATACATCTGTTTTGTCTGTACAGGTTGCATCAAGATAGCGCCCCAGCCAACCTGTATTCAGATATTGGCTTGCATCAGAAGCGGTCTGCCAGATTTCCATACTGCGAAAATGTGATCGATCAGGATTCGGATAACCGACATTTTGAACAACACTTAAATTACCATCCTGCATCATTTCACTAAACCCTTTCATGGCAGGATGCCAACCCATATTACTATCAACTTTGAATAATTGATCTTTGGGAATAGCCAGATTACCACGAATATCATAATAGACAGAGTCACCATATGGAACGAAGGTATTCAAACCATCATTACCTCCACTCAGTTGAATAACAATAAGTATATTTTCCAAATCATCTTTTCCTTCATTCAATTCCTGATTGGTTAACGGTATTGCTTTCAGAAAATGAGGAATCAGAACTAATCCCCCAATGGCTGTTCCGGTTACTTTGATAAATTCTCTGCGGTTTTTCATAGTATATTATACAATCTGAAATTGTGGAGTTCTTAACATATAACGCACTAATAATTTTACTGCATCTTCAGCATTCTGACTGTTTGGATCAAAATCATACTTGATTATTTTTTCCATATCCTGCTGCATTTGATTATCGACGTCAAATATCAGCTTATCGGAAAACTCATTGATAATATCCAGATTGGTTTTACATTTATTACTCCAAGTTATGTGCGCAACAAATGGATTTGCATCTTCCGGAAATTCTTCTTCATTCATGTTCATAGTATCCGGAGTTTGTTTTTTAGGTGCGGGAGGATTAAACATGAAATTGATTGCTGCATTGCGGGCGATAAGTTTTCCTGAATCAAGCCAGGCACGTCCTCCATCCCAACCTTTCACATTAGGTGGAATAAATAAATCCATCCCCTGATTTTTAAGAAAGTTCAAAGAAGGTTTTACAGGTATTTTTTGAAAGCCAACAACATCATAACTCTGCAACAGAAATACCAACGGATCTTTAATTTTAGCGCCGTTAAATTTTTTGATATCTACATCCGAAAACATTTTCTTTAACAGTGGTTTGATTTCAAAGTTTTGGTCGCGTAAGTACTTTGCATACTGATCAATCATTTTCTGATCTGGCTCATCTGTAATAAAATAATTAATCAGTTTTTCAGTGATGCGGTTTGCGGCTTTGGGATGTTTAAAGATGGCTTCAACTAAATCATCGGCTTTTAAATTACCCGTTACACCAAGGTAAGTCTTGGTATTATTATCTTCTTTTTTAGGAACATAATGTCCTTTTCCAATATGTTCAGATAAACCGGCCAAAGCACGCGCCCCTTCTTTTATGTCAGCTTCGGAATAATTTCCTATGCCCAAAGTAAAAAGTTCCAGTAATTCGCGACTTAAATTTTCATTGGGAGCACCTGCCTTATTCTGCTTATTATCCAGATAAACAAGCATGGCATTATCATATAAAACTGCCTTTGTTAATTCTTTAAAATTCCCAAAGGCATTATTGCGAAATAAATTATTCTGAGAAAACATATACGTAGTATTGTTTACCTTCAGATATGAGCTGACAAAATGATTGTGCCAGAACAAGACCATTTTTTCCTGAAGTGGATTTTCGGCAAAATACATGCGGTTGATCCACCAGGCCTGAAGTTTTCGCAAACGCTTCCTGTCTTCCTTTTGCAATGCCATTGTTTCCTCCTTGGAAAGGTTTTTACGTTTTTGAAATAAATCAAAAACTTCTTCATCCGTTCTAATGAATTCCGGTCTTTCAGCTTTAAACGAATGGTTTAGCATATCATTTATATATGACTGTATGGACTGCTTATTTTTCAGAGAACGGCCAAAGCCAATCCGAAGCATATATATTTGTGACGTATCCATCTTATTTCATTGAAAAGAAAATAAATAATTTCGTTCAATAAACGACATTTTATAAATACATATAAAAAACGAAAATCAAACCATATCATTTAGATGTGAATAATTTAACCCCAAGCAAAATAAGTATAATGCCAAATATTTTGTGTAACACTTCGTTGCTGGCATAAGTAGCGATTCGGGCACCAAAAAATCCGCCAATGAAAAAGCCTACTGCTATTAAACCCGCTACTTTCATATCAACAAAACCTTTGTTGTAATATTCATATGCTGCAAGTAATCCAATTGGTGGAACCATTGCAGCCAAGGTTGTTCCTTGTGCCAGATGTTGAGAAAATCCAAATAAAAACATCAATGCGGGTACTATTATAACACCTCCCCCTATTCCGATCAAACCGCTTAATATTCCTGCCATAAGCCCAAGTGTCATATAAATTGTCATGTCTTTCATACAAATATTATTACAGGTTATTGATGAACAAATATCAAATCAAAATACATTTTAATTATGTGGAAAATTTGTTTTTATAAAAAAATCCTTAATGCAGGATTGAAAAAAATATTCAAAAAATCGTTATCCTTTTCAATTTTTAGAATTTTTGGGCTGACAGCTAGGACATATTCCTTCAATGGAATAGGAATAATGTATAGAGGAAAATCCTTTTGGCGTAATAACCTTAGGGGCTGACACCGTTGGCATGCAATAAGTATGATGACATTTTATACAATTGAAGTGTGGATGTTCATCTATGTGTTTATGTTTATCACAACCTGAATGACATAGTGCATATTTAGCTACACCTGTTTGATCATACATTTTGTGTATAATACCATTTTCTTCAAATGTTTTCAACGTTCGATACAAGGTAATTCTGTCATATTCCTTTTTTGAAAAAGCATTTTCAATATCATTTTGCGAAAGCGCATACGATTTGGATAAATATAATTTCAATACATCCGTGCGTACAGTTGTCTTTTTCAGATCATTCTCTTTTAATAAAATATCTATTTTTTGCTCGATCTCTTTATTCATTAACGCTGTTATTAATAACCAATTAAAAATAATATTTTTAATTAAATAATGCAATAATGTTGCATTTGACTTTTACGAAATATACATTTGCAACACTATTGCATTTGAAAATATCATTGAAATCAAAATTGAGACATATTGCATTAGCCTACTTTATTCTATTTATAATTGGAATACAGACAGGTATGCACTTTTTTCACAATCATTCACATCGTATATCATATGAATCAAAATCAACCGTTATACTTTCAGAAAATGCATCAGATTGTTTAGTATGTAGTCTTCATATAAATAATGAGTTATTTTTTATTAATCCTGAAATAGTTGTTTTCGTTAATAACATCTATATAAATCATTTCAGTATTTTAATTACCAATACCTTTCCGATTCAATTTTTAAATCTTCAAGGGCGCTCTCCACCTGCAGATACAGGAATTCTGAGCTAATCATTTTCATTCCAATTTAGTTTTAAAACTTTTAAATCGTGGTACCATTATTCATGCGAATAATGGCATTCCTTTCTTTGTATATACTATCATTCTATGGTATATGTCAGGAATGTCATTTTATTATACATGGGAAAGTCTTAGACTCTTCCGGCACGAATCCATTGCCGTATGCTATTATCCAAATCAAAGAATTAAATAAAGGAGTTGCTGCTGATAGCGTCGGACATTATGTAATTAAAAATGTATGTGCAGGAACCTATACGTTAGAATGTGATTTGATCGGCTATACAAAACACATTGAACAGATTATCGTCAGTGGGAACCAACATCACAATTTCAATCTTAAGGAAGATACTGTAAGTCTGAAGGCTATTATCATTTCATCGAAAGAAATTGACGAAAAACCGTTGCAATCCTTATCTGTTTCAAGCATCAGCAATGAGGATCTTTTACGAACAAGAGGTACAACACTGGGAGAAGCATTGAAAACAATACCCGGGCTTAACTCTTTACAAACAGGTCCATCGGTATCCAAACCCATGATACATGGTCTGCATAGTAACCGCATACTGATTCTTAACAATGGAGTAAGACAAGAAGCCCAGCAATGGGGTTCTGAACACGCACCGGAAATAGATCCATTTATTGCAAACAGGATATCGGTTATTAAAGGTGCTGCAAGTATACGCTACGGTTCCGATGCCATAGCAGGAGTCATTCTTGTTGAACCTAAAGTATTACCTGCAAAACCTGGTATATACGGAGAGCTCAATCTGGTAGGCATGAGTAACAGCAGGCTCGGAGCCAGTTCGGCTATGCTGGAGGGAGCATGTGATAAAAAGCTGAAAGGCTTAAGCTGGCGCATTCAAGGGACTGCAAGAAGGGCGGGAAATAGTAAAACCGCTCATTACTACATGGAAAATACTGCCTTTGAAGAAATGAATTTCTCATCAGCCCTATCATACAATAAAAGAAGGTTATCCATAGATTTATATGGTAGTCAGTTCTACACCAGACTAGGAATATTTACAGGTTCTCAGGTAGGCAACCTGGCCGATCTTCAATTGGCTCTTCAAAGTTCAGTTCCAATAACTCCATCGTATTTCAGTTACAAAATAGAAAGACCCTACCAGCAGGTAACCCATGATCTTATAAAAGCAAAAACGATTTACAGAATCCGGAGTAATTCAACCATTGAACTCATGTATGCCTGGCAACAAAATAAACGCTACGAATACGATTATGTTCCACTGAATGGTTCATTGAACCCTGCACTCTTTCTTCAGATATCAACTTCTATTATTGATGCTACCTGGCACCATCAGGTATCGAACAGGATAAGCGGATCAGTGGGAATAAATGGCATCACCCAGGGAAATATACGCGAATATCAATTTCTGATTCCGAACTTCCGAAATAACGGAGCTGGAGCATTCCTGATAGAGAAATATAAAAAAGACAAACTAACCATTGAAGGTGGACTTCGCTACGATTATCGTTGGCTTCGTGCCTGGATGGTTGATAATAATACGGCACAAATCATCACACCTACCCGAACATTTAGTAATGCTACCGGAACATTTGGAATTGTCTATTCGCTGAAAAAAAATCTTACGTTCTCTGTCAATGCAGGTACTGCCTGGAGAGCCCCTACTGTAAATGAATTATATTCAAATGGTGTACATCAATCGGCAGCCTCTTATGATATTGGTAATCCCAACCTGAAATCCGAACGGGCATACAATTTTATTACAGCACTTAATTATTCTGGTAAAAGACTATTTGGCGAAATTGGGTTCTACAACAATCAGATTAATAATTATATCTATTCCAAACCGGATCTTCAGCTGATTTATACTGTTCGTGGGGCATTTCCGGAATTCACCTACACACAAGTAAATGCAAGGTTCAGAGGATTGGATATAAAAGCCTCCTATGTTATACGTGATTCGATCACATTCACGACCAAAGCTTCTTTACTCTGGGCGTATAATCAGACCATTCACAATTATCTGATATTCGCACCTTCCAACAGGTATGAAAATAGTATACGCTATGCTGTTGGAAATCTGGGCAAGTTGCATGGTATCTATTTCATTCTTACCAACATTTATGTAACGCATCAGTGGCGCGTTCCTCCCAACAGCGATTATACAAACCCACCTCCAGCCTATACATTATTTAATGCCGATCTGGGATTCAATGTACGTATGGGGAAAGAACAGGTTAATATCAACTTCTCAGTTACCAATATATTAAACACTGGTTATAGAGATTACCTGAATCGCTACAGGTATTTCACAAACGACGTCGGACGTAATTTTACCATACGTCTTCAAATACCTTTTACACTAGTATCAAAAAAATAAATATATCACAACAAAACCCCTATATGTATGTTACAGTCAAAAACAAAAAAAATCCTGATCGGAATATTCCTGGCAGCAGTTATGATCGGCAGCTGCAACAAAAAAGAATCGGCCGTTGCCCCCAATATTTCCAATGAAGCTTTAACAACGGTTGTTCTTGCTCTTAAGAATACCAATGCTCCTTATGATTCGGATACTGCTACCTGGCAGCAGCTTCTGGGAGCCAATGGAGTCCCATTACCCATTGATACAAGCAAAGCCGTTCTGAATCTTCATGCGAATTGCTTATATACTGCACAGGTGCTTATTTATGATAAAACACAAAATCCACCGACGGATGTTTCGGCAGAGATTCTGCAACGGGAAAACTATCATTTGTTTTTCTTTCAGCCTACTCCTGTATCCCCTTCGAACTTTTTTGTTAGTGATACTACTACCAGCATTCCCGGCACAACCATCAATCCCACTGGCCCATATCTGAACCTTACTGTTAAACGCACGGACTTAGATACAAATAATCCTCCTATGCAGGTTGGATTAAGTGATAATTTCATAACAGGTACAGCCAGTTCGGGTCACCTGCGTCTTGTTTTAAGACATCAGCCCAATGCAAAGAACGGAACGTACTTTCCTGGTTCTTCTGATCTGGATGTAACATACAGAGTAAGTATTTATTAAACATATTATAATTTTATAGAAAACATGAAAAACAAACACTATATAATAATCGCATCGTTTCTTCTGATTGTTCCAAATCTCTTTGCACAAACGAATAGTAAAAGTTTTATCGGATTATCGGGTGGTATTTCCGCTCCTGTCGGGAATTATGCAAAGGCAGATGCCGGAACATTCGGCAACTGGAACAATACATCTGGATTTGCTAAAACAGGCTATACCATTGGAGCGGAAGGAGCCTGGTTCTTCTTACCAAACATTGGTATAGGTGGAAGTATTAATTATACCGACCATGGCGCATTAAACAGCAAGGATGTAAATACACTTGCCACATCCTATCAGGAAGCATTTGACGTAGATCAGGCCGCCGTTTCAACGAGTGGAAGATATCAGTCTTTAAATGTAATGGCAGGTCCGTATCTTTCTTTACCGTACAAGAAATTTAATTTTGAAGTCAGAGCCATGGCAGGAATATTAAAAAGCTTTTCAACGCCTGAAGTAGATATCGTATTGACAGACGCATCCATCAATTATCCGTTTTCACAGAAGAGCTCCACAGCAAGTGCATTTGGCTGGCAGACTGGTATAGGATTACGTTATGCATTGACCGAAAAATTTTCACTAACAATACGTGGAGATTATTTTCACTCCAACGGCATTACAATTGAAAATACAAATAGAAACAATTCAGCGGGCAGACTCGTCACAAATCAACCCATGTCTTGGATCAATGGTTCGATGGGTATTGCTTATTCAATCGGGAGATAAATGACAATAAAAATTGTCTCAACGGCAGATTAAATTGTATGATATCAGTATCGACATTTATCTGCCGTTAACATTTTGATTCTATAAATAATATTTAGAATAATTACTATCCACTCTTAATTATATTTTTTATCTTGGATCTATGAGTACAAACAATATTAAAAAAATAGCTTTTTTATCTTTCTTTTTGCTTGTTGCAATCCATCTGATTTACTTTTATTTTCATATAAAAATACCATTATCGCTGTTGCTGACGGGAAGGGTCATCGTATGTGCATTATTCTTTATATATGCCGTATACAACAATAAACTAACTACCTGGATTTTTGTAAGCATGCTCATTGGTGCTGAAATCGGGCATGATTTACCTGAAGTTGGTAGTCACATGAAAATAGGTGGTCAGATTTTTCTGAAACTTATTAAAACAATAATTGCCCCACTTCTTTTTGCAACGCTGGCATTTGGAATTGCCAGCCATTCTAATCTGAAACAGATTGGAAGTATGGCATGGAAATCTATTCTTTATTTTGAAATAGTAACTACCCTTGCACTCTTTATAGGTCTTATATGTATTAATATCAGCAAACCTGGAGTAAACATACAAATCCCTGCCGCTTCTTCTATCGAAAAAATTGAAGTAAAAAAACAATCCTGGGAAGAAATTATTCTGCATATATTTCCGGAAAACATAGCTAAATCCGTAGCAGAAGGTCAGATCTTACAGATTGTTATATTCAGCATTATTTTCGGTGTGGCGCTGGCTTTGGTAAAAGAGCAATTACGATTACCCATGTTGAGTTTCCTGGAAAGCCTCTCTGAAACCATGTTCAAATTTACAAATATTGTGATGTACCTTGCCCCCATTGCAGTCGGAGCTTCCATTGCTTATACAGTTAGTCAACTTGGGATAGGGATACTTGTAAATTTATTTCATTTGCTCGCTACTCTCTATTTAGCCCTTATTGTTTTTATTTTACTTGTATTTGTTCCGATAGCTTTTATTTGCAAAATCCCAATCTTGAAATTTGCAAAAGCTATTGCAGAACCTGTATCTCTTGCCTTTGCAACCACAAGTTCTGAAGCAGCCCTACCCAAAGCAATGGAAGCGATGGAAAGATTCGGTGTCCCCAGAAAAATCATTGCTTTTGTAATGCCGATGGGTTATAGTTTTAACCTCGATGGTACAACCGTTTATTTATCCCTTGCTTCTGTTTTTGTCGCTCAGGTTGCGGGGATTGAATTAAGCTGGGAAAAACAATTGCTGATGGTTTTTACCCTCATGCTTACCAGTAAAGGAATTGCAGGTATTCCAAGAGCCTCACTGGTGGTACTATTAGGGACAGCTGCTGCCTTTGGTTTACCGACAGAGCCTATTTTTATTATACTTGGCATCGATGAACTTATGGATATGGCCAGAACATCTGTAAATGTAATCGGAAACTGTCTTGCAACCGTTGTTGTCGCAAAATGGGAGGGAGAATTTTCAAATCAATCATCTATTCAGAACAATGACATTTAACTCGTTACAGGCCACAAATAAAGGCCTGTAACGAGTTATTCAGTTCTGATGGAGACTCATTGAATTTCCGTCCGGATCTTTAATAGATGCAAACTTCCCCCAAGGAGTAATATCAATTGCTCCAACCGTAATTCCTTTTACTTTTAATTCCTCAATATCTTTTTCAATATCATCCGTTGAAATAACTAATCCATGCATACTTCCTGCCTGCATTTTTTCAAACCAGTTTACCAATGTAAGTGTTGCACCCCCACCCGGGAAACCGAGCTGAATCCATACTTGATCTTTTCCCATTGGAGCTTCTGTAACAAGGGTTAAGCCAAGTTTTAAATAAAACTCCTTTGCTCGTTGTTGATCGGTAACAGGGACCGATATGATTGTTGCTGATTTCATTTTTTCCTTTTTGTTTTGGTGTGTTGATTCATTAATACTTCAAGCTTCTTTAACTTCTTATTCCAGAATCGATCAAAATAATGTATCCAATTTTGTAATTGATTAAAGCCCTCTTCATTCAATGTACAATAACGCTCCCGACCAATATCTTCAATCGAAACAAAACCAGTAGAATGAAGTACTTTAATATGTTTAGAAACGGCAGGTCTGCTCATATCAAAATTCCCAGCCAAGGCATTTATCGTTAAACGCTCCTTAGAGAGCATCATCAACATTTGCCTCCTACTTGGATCAGCAATTGCCTGAAAGACATCAAATCCCTGTTGACTTATGTGCATTTGTATTATTAATTAAATTATCCAGTCTTTTCTTCACATGTATTTTCCATCCGGAATTCATGACCATGTACGCAATGAAATTCTTCCAACCTGCAAATCCTTTATGATCCAGGATTAGTTCCGTACCATTATCTTTAGGAGTTAGTGTCCAGGTTACAATGGAGTCCAACACAATCTTTCCTTTTCCTGGACCACCTTTCCAACTGTAGGAAAGTTTTTGAAATGGGACTACCTCTAAAACCTCACAATAAACAATACCATCAAAGCCAAATTTCACCTTAGGTTTGGTATTAAATTGAAACCGATGACCTACTATTGGCTTGAAATCATTTTCCATAAGCCATTTCTCCAATAACTCCTGCTTTGTAAGGAACTCCCACACTCTATCCGGAGGATGTTGAAAAAACCAAATGTGTTGGATATCTTTTTGCATAAACAATTTATAAGTAACTAAAAAGTTACACAAATAAACATGTAACTTTTTAGTTACACAAACATTTGACTATATTTTTTAAAAAATGAGAATACAATGAAAAAGGTCAAACAATAACCCTAAAGTATATTGTTTGACCTTTTCATATTCAGTCAAATCCGGCAAACAGATATTTTATTTGATTTTCACAATTTTAGTAGTATAAGTACTTCCTTGTGTCGTAACAATAACGGTATATAATCCATCTGCAAGATTCTCCCCTAGTTCGATTTCGGTGGACGCGATATCCGATTTGCTGTAAACCAAAGAACCCGTCAAGCTGTAAATACTAATGCTTTCAATATTTCCACCGTTTTTAAGTTCAACTTTTGTGTTATTCTCAAACGGTTGAGGATATACAACGATACTGGTTGTTGAAAGGCTACCTCCTATTGTTCCCGTTGTTGTACAGGCTATCAAACCTGTTGTACCTCCTGTACAAACACCGCAATTATCAATCACTGCTGTCCCGTTCAGTACATTCGCACAATCATAGCAATTCTGCGAAGATATACTCACAACCAGCACCCCTGATGTACCTGAACAACCGGATCCATTAGTTACTGCTACGGTATAACTACCTGCTGTGGTAGCAGTATACGTCTGGCTTGTCCCTACCTGACTTGTTCCATTCATCCAGCTATAGGTAGATGCTGTTGCAGTACTAAGAACCGTTGAACTTCCTGTACACATCGGCATATTTGATCCGGAAGTAATTACCGGTACAGGCAAGGCATTTATTATTACCGTTATAAGTGATCTCGGACTTTCGCAAGTACCTGAAGTCTGGGTAACATAGTAGTTCGTACTTCCTGTTGTTGCCGTTGAAGGAACCGGTGCACTTGTACTTCCTGATCCGCCTGTAGCTGTAGTATACCAGGTTAAGCCTATACCATTTGCAGTTAAGGACGTGGCTGTGGCGTTCTGACAGTATGTTACCGGACTTGTAACCGTCGGTGCTGTCAAGCTGGTGTTCACCGTTACTGTTATTGCTGCTCGGGGACTTTCACATCCATTTACTGTCTGAGTTACATAATAGCTCGTTGTTCCAACTGATGTTGTGATTGGAGTCGGTGCCGTTGAAGAAGATGCTCCGCCAGTTGAAACTGTATACCATAGTAAATTGGTACCTGTTGCAGTTAATGCTGTTGCTGTACTATTTTGGCAATAAGCAACCGGACTTATTACCGCTGGAGCTGAAGGAGTAGCATTTATGGTTACTACAATTGATGCTCTTGGGCCTTCACAACCATTTGTGGTTTGAGATACATAATAGCCTGTTGAACCTATTGTTGTTGTTACCGGGGTTGGTGCTGTTGAAGAAGATGTTCCTCCTGTTGCAACCGTATACCACTTTAAAGCAGTTCCTGTTGCAGTTAAAGCTGATGCCGTAGCATTCTGGCAATATGTTACTGGACTCGAAACTGTAGGGGCTGCGGGTAAAGCATTCACCGTGACAGCTATCGATGCTCTTGGGCCTTCACAGCCAGTTAAGGTCTGAGACACATAATAGTTTGTTGTTCCTATAGCTGTTGTCACTGGAGTTGGTGCGGTTGCAGATCCCGTTCCACCTGTTGCAACGGTATACCATAACAAACTTGTACCGGTTGCGGTCAGTGTATTCGACGATGCATTCTGGCAATATGTTACTGGTGTCGTAACTGTTGGTGCTGTCGGTAAAGGATTTACTGTGACAGCTATCGATGCTCTTGGGCCTTCACAGCCAGTTACGGTCTGAGAAACATAATAGTTTGTTGTGCCTGTTGCTGCTGTTGATGGCGTTGGTACAGTAGTGGATGATATACCGCCTGTTGCGACCGTATACCATTTTAATGCAGTTCCTGTTGCCGATAAAACTGTTGCCGCTGCATTCTGGCAATATGTTACCGGTGTTGTAACGGTTGGTGCTGTCGGTAAAGCATTTACTGTTACCGCGATTGTTGCTCTTGGGCCTTCACAACCAGTTACTGTTTGAGATACGTAATAATTTGTCGTGCCTGTAGCTGTTGTTATTGGAGTCGGTGGTGTTGTACTTGAAGTACCACCTGTTGCAGCTGTGTACCATAATAAATTTGTGCCCGTTGCGGTCAATGCTGTTGCCGTCGCATTCTGGCAATATGTCACCGGTGTTGTAACTGCTGGTGCTGTCGGCAATGCATTTACAGTTACAGCAATTGCTGCTCTTGGGCCTTCACAACCATTCGTTGTCTGGGACACATAATAGTTTGTTGTTCCTGTTGTTGTCGTTACAGGAATCGGTGCTGTTGTACTTGACGTACCACCGGTCGCAACCGTATACCATTTTAATGCTGTACCGGTAGCTATCAAGGCTGTTGCAGTAGCATTCTGACAATATGTTACTGGTGTCGTAACTATCGGAGCTGCTGGTAAGGCATTTACTATAACTGCAATCGATGCTCGCGGTCCTTCGCAACCTGTTACTGTCTGAGAAACATAATAACTTATTGAACCTGTTGCTGTAGTTACTGGAGTTGGTGCTGTTGAAGAAGATGTTCCTCCCGTTGCTACAGAATACCATAACAAACTTGTACCGGTCGCTGTCAACACTGAAGCCGTTGCATTCTGGCAGTATGTTACCGGTGTGGTTACCGTCGGTGCGGACGGTAAAGCATTTACCGTTACAGCAATTGCTGCTCTTGGGCCTTCACAACCTGTAACCGTCTGAGATACATAATAGCTTGTTGTTCCTGTTGCTGTTGTTACAGGAATCGGGGTTGCTGTTAACGCCGTACCGCCAGTAGCAACTGTATACCATTTTAATGCTGTTCCAGTTGCTGTCAACGCTGTTGCCGTTGCATTCTGACAATATGTTACTGGAGTCGTTACTGTAGGTACTGCCGGTAAAGCATTTACGGTTACTACTGTTGCTGTTGAGGTCGTACTCAGTCCTCCTGAAGTCACGGTAACCGTATAAGAACCTGATGCAGTTGCTGTATAGCTTGCTGCAGTTGAGCCGCTAATGGCAGTACCACCCTTGCTCCATTGATAGGTATAACCTGTACCTGTATTGGCACTGAGTACAACGCTTCCGCCTGTGCAAAAAGTTGTAGTTGTCGCAGGTGTTATAGTAGCTGTTGGAGCCGTTGTTGTTTGTATATCTCCATAAACAATTCCTCTTCCATTTGTACCAACATACATTCTTCCATAAATATATTCATCACCACCGCAATAATTTGCCGTGCTATATTGATGCTGACTATCATTGATGAGATTCCAGGTAGTAGCATTATCATCAGAACGGTAGAATCCATAAACGCCACCAACTGTACCCAAAATAAAAATGGCTGGATGTGTTTGGCCTGGAGCTGCTTTCCCAAATCCAACGCTATTGCAAGCTGTAACATTAGAAATTTTTGCAACGGTTGTTCCGCTGCCCGTTACCTTATACAAAGCACCACCAGATGCTACCCAAAATTCACCTTCGATACCGAATACAGGCCTTGGCAATCCATTACCAATTCCTGTAGCTGTTTGAGTAAACGTTTGTCCGCCATTCGTACTGGTATAAACCGTTCCCCCACTAACTGCATAAAATTTACTAGCATTTACTCTATCGGATGCAACGCGAGCACCACTCGGAATGCTTCCACCACAAGTTGTCCAGGCAGCCCCATTATTGGTACTATAAGAAGCTACAGCATTGCTTGGTGCATAAACAAATGTTGTACCGCTGGCTGAAACAGCAATATCCTGACTGCTGCTTCCACTCGGTGTTCCTGAACAAGCCGTCCAGGTTTGACCATTATCTGTTGAATAGGCAGCTACGGGGGTTCCACTTGTCACTAATGCAACAATAGCACTATCACTTTCTGCAAAGTCTAATCCATTGGTATTATTACCGCCGAGTGTAAATGCAATACCTGACTGAGCAAGATTTGAACTTCTTGTGCCCCTGATATCTCCCAATTGACTGAAGAAAGCTCCTTTCGTTGTAGGCACCATTCCTACACATGCCGTTTCTTCCAATCCCTGATCCTGAAAATTCCATGTCACGCCGGCACCATTTCCATTGGCTGCAGCACTTTGTACATTGGTACTTGCCCAAATGCCGGCACCTGTTCCATATAAAACATTATTTGCATTAAATGGGTTAATAGCAATTGCCTGAACCCAGTTTGTAGCACCTGTTCCTATCAAAGCTGTGCCGTTCGCAGTTTGATAATTAGCCCCATTTGCATTGTATGTTGAAACTCCGGTGGACCACCATGAAACAGGAGGCTGTGCTACTACATTCCAGCTTGTTCCACCATTACTGGTTGACAGCAATCTATCAGGCGCATAATAATCTAATGTAGATATAACAACATTCTGAGGGTTTTGAGCAGAAACACTTAATCCTCCTGCTGTACCTCCCCAATTAGCGGTTGGCGTAACATTTGTCCATACTCCCGAACTTGTATTGTATTTCCATATCTGACCAGACAAAGTAGTCTGTGTTCCTGGACCATAATCATTGGTATACGATAACCATAAATTCCCATCACTGCCCAATATACCATGACTTGGCATCAATGCAGTAGGCCCGCCAGCAACAAGGTTCCAGGTAACTCCAGCATCTGTTGATTTATATAAATTACTATTTGTAGAAGTGGAACCTGCAACACCTACATAAATCGTCTTAGAACCGTTACCACTTGTTCCGCTCGTTTTATCAAAGGTTACAAAACTAAGGCCGTACCCATTATCACCAAGCGTTGGAAAACTTGTCACCTGGCTCCAGCTTGTAGCTGCATTGGTACTTTTATAAAGACCATTATTTCGGGATCCAAAATACAAAACTTGTGTATTGTTCGGATCAATCGCAAGACGTTCGCCCATTCCACGTCCATTCTGATTTCCTCCCATCGGAATACCAATGGTATTTGTAGTCCAGGTAGTACCTTGATTTGCAGACCGAAGCATAACGCCATTCCCTGAACCCAAATACATACCAGCCGCCATATACACAACATTCGAATCAATAGGATCCGGTGCAATACTTTCTCCACCATAATAATTAAAACTGGTCACCATATCATTAAGCGGTATCCATTTATTCTGACTGGAACTCCATCGATAACAGCCTCCAATATCTGTTCGCGCATAAATCAGGTTAGGTGTAACCGGACTATAAATGATGGCAGGCACAAAGCCCCCAGCCAATATGGTTACATTGTTCCAATTATAGGTTTGAGAAAAAGCGCCCTGTAATATCAATAAAGTAAGGCATACCTGTAAGGCACTTTTTTTCAATAATTTTGTAATTTGGTAGATTGTTATCATAGTATTTTTATTGAATTCAACTTATTGTTTTCTATTACGTTGCACTTATCTTAAAATCTGAAATATTCAATTGATTATTTAAATAATGCAAGTCTAAGTCTAATACAAAAGACAAATCCAGTTGCAAATGGTAACGCTTTGTTGAAATTATTTTCCGGTAACGCATTCATCATTGTCATTTCATATTTTATTTTAACAGAATACCAATAATTAGTCGAAACGACAGAAGATATTTTAACCAGTCTTCTCTTTACTTAATTTTGAGTAATTTTTAAAATCCGATTAAATATGTACGAACTCCTTTCAATCTTTATTCTGGAGAAAGATTGATATTAGAGTAATTTAAACAATGATTTTTTTGGGGAGTAGCCTCAAAAATAGAAATATTTAAATAAATTACTACATTAATCTTTTACAAACAAATGTATTTATTTGAAAATCAATCTTTAAATAACCAATTACCGGTCGATTTCTTACTATTTTTAATACACTCGTTTTGCATTAATTAAACGTAATATTCAACAGTTACTAAAAATGACCGAACTCAAGCAATATATATCCTCCTACTTTGGGATTCATTCAGATGATATGGAAAAAATTATCTCTTTATTCAAGCAAACAAGTTTGAAAAAAGGAGATTTTTTTACCAAGACCGGATCTGCATGCGATAAATTAAGCTTTATACAATCCGGACTTTTAAGAGTCTATGTAATTACTCCTGATAAAGAAGTTACTCAATGGATATCAACACAAGGGTACTTTGTGACAGATCTTTCCAGTATGATTTTTAATACACCTTCGCGCTGGACGATTCAAGCCTTGAGCGATACAGAACTATATACCATAACAAAAAATGATTATAATCGAATTGGAGAATTAATTCCGCAGTGGTATAAACTTGAAAAATTATTTATTGCGCGTTGCTTTACCATTATGGAAGATCGCATTTTCAGTCATCTATCCATGACAGCAGAAGAACGATATCATTTTTTCTTTTCACAAAATAAAGAACTGTTCAATCAAGTCCCGTTACAGTACATTGCTTCTATGTTAGGAATGACTCCGGAAACATTCAGTCGGATCAGAAAGAAAAGTATTTCTTGATTTTTATCAAGTGCTATCCGGAATTTGCTTCAGATCTTTGTCGTGTTCAAACAAAGCAATTATGAAGTACCTTACCGCAATGGCATTAATCATGCTATTAAACACGACAATTATGGCAAAGCAAATTCAAACAGAAATTATTATTAACGCATCACCTGAAAAGGTATGGACCATTTTAACGGACTTTTCAAATTACCCAAATTGGAATCCATTTATTACCTCTATCAAAGGACCGGCGATCGTTGGTAAAAAAATAATAGCCCGAATAGAACCTCCAGAAGCAAATGGAATGACTTTCAAACCAAAAGTATTGGTGTTTAAAACCAATGAAGAATTCCGTTGGATCGGACACTTGCTAATCCCGGGTTTATTTGATGGTGAACATCGTTTTGAATTGATTGATAATGGAAATGGTACAACTACTTTCAGACAAAGTGAAACATTTCATGGTATTCTCATACCCTTATTCAAAAAAATGCTGGATGTAAATACCGTAAATGGCTTCAATTTGATGAATGAAAAACTAAAAGCAAGGGCTGAACAAAAGTAAAACTGGCATATTAATAATCTCCTTTAAATAAAAAATCAGAAGTCACGAAATTTACTTTCGTGACTTCTGATTTGTATTCAATATGTTAAAATTAGAAACGTACTATTTAGTAGCTTCTTTAAGCGCCTGATGTTCTTTTTCAGCACTAGTAAGAGAAGTATGAAGACCTGTTGCATGTGATTTAACTTTAGCAGCATCAGGAGCTGTTTTAGATAACTCAGCTGTTAATTCTTTATGATGCATTTCAGCTGCAGTATGATGTTTATCAATGGCATCATGATGAACTTGTGCCGCTGCTTTCTTATTTGCAGGAATAGATGCTTTCAATTGCTTATGCGCTGCTTTTGCTTCATTCAAATGTTTTCCTGCTTCTATAGCAGCTGTTTTATGTTCAGCTGTTGTTTTTGTTGCACCTGATTTGATTTTGTTTGCATGTTCAGTTGCAGTAGTATGATGCAACGTCAATTTCTTGTGCAAATCATCTTTTGTTGGTGTTGTAGATGTTTGTGCATTTACAGAAAAAGCAGAGATTAAAGAAATCACAGCAACGCTTACTAATTGTTTTACAGTTTTCATAAAATTAAATCTGATTAAAAGTTAAAGAAACGGTTAGGATAAAATGAGTAACATACTTTTTGAAGTAAATTACAGTTTCTTAATATAAAGAATACATTCTGTAGGGAATCAGTAGTTATAGCCAAAACCTTCATGTAATCGAATAAAACAAGTATTACGATTTAATACTTGTGTCTAATTCAATAAAACTAAGAATGAACAATTATAATTGTATACGTATTAAGTTTTATAAACAGCTATTTAACAAGTGTGACTTTTTTAGTAATCACATCCGTTCCATCGAATATTTTAATGAGATATTCACCGCCATATAGGGTTCTTGTATCAAAATAAGCAATAGTGCTGCCTTGATACAAGGTCGTCTTCTGAACAAGTTTGCCTGTTATATCATACAATTCAATAGGAATATTCGTATTTGATAAATTATTCATTTGAACAGCCACTAGATCACTTGCCGGGTTTGGATATATATTAATTGTAGCTTTATCCAGCACTCCCGTAACGATAGCGGTTGTTGATGGAGTATAGGTAGTTACTGATTCTGTTATTGAAGTAATTTGGGAAGCTGTTTTAGTTCCATAGTATGTTGGACCAACCGCATAGGGATAAGCAGAATTCCAGTTCTTATCAACGGTAGCAAAATAACAATAGGTACCATTAGGATATTCCGGAGTCACGCAAAATCTTCCATTATGAATATCCAGATAATCGGGAGTTGATGTTGATGTGGCATTGTATTGATAATCTTCTCTGAAATATCCCAAGGGATATGTTGTGCTTACAGCAGGACCTGCCGTTACAGAAGTTCCATCGTAATAGGTTGTTCGGGTTGTTATGTTACGCAATGTAAAGCTTGACTTCATACGAATGATCCCCCCTGTTCCATCTGTATTTTTATAAGCATATGCGCCATAAATGGGAAAACCATCGTAAGCAAAGCCGATAAGCGGAGAATGTTTTGTACTATCGAGCGTATATAATCCATCTGCAGCATATAGATTACAAATAGTAGAAAGAACTACTATGTCCAGATTAAAGGCACTCGGATTCTGATGATGATGATAATTACCCATAGCAGGATGTCCTTTTGAACAATCAAAACCCGAACGTTCACTCAATACAGCATCTCTGTTCCAGACCATATCGCCCGTTCCACCTAATGGACCTCCAGCTAATGAACTGGTAGAGCTTTTCCATGATACTCCATCTCTGAAATCAAATAATGCTGCACCATTAATAAATATTCCAATATCTCCACCAGATGTACTAACGCCAGTTCCTGTATTTTGTACAGGACTTAAAGGAAATTTAAAAATAGCATTCTGAGCTGTTGCTATAGACGGATTTCCATCTAAGAAGGGACCTGTTATATAGGCAGGAATCCCCTGAGTGCTTATATAAACCCAACTGGAGGAATATTGTACAGTCTGAACATTGGCAGATGTTGCATCTATAACAGGTGTTGAATTACCTGAGACATAATGCCTGCCCGTTATGCCTGTGGTATTTTGCAACCAGGAAGTAATAACCGGATTTGTTTGTGCAAAAATGAAGGTATTGCTTAAAAGAAGGAAAACGAAAATAATATTTCTTTTCATAAAATGAGTTTTGTATTAATGATTGAAACGCTTTAGAAATAGAATTTGTTGGCACATGCTACATTATTTCTTTGAATCAGGATAAAATACAGATCTCGGATAGGAATACTGCGGATCAAATAAAAAATGTTTGTCCGTAAGAGTTAATAAAAAAGTCACAAGATCTACTTTATCATTTGAACTTAGTACAATTGGATCTTTTAAATACTTTGATAAGGTTTTACTTGCATGAATACCTGTTGTATAATGTTTCAGTACATCATTCAATTTTTTAAAACGTCCATCATGCATATATGGATATGAAAACTCAATATTCCGAAGGGTTGGCACTTTAAATGTTATCGAGTCTTCCGAACGATTTGTAATCAACATTCTCCCATAATCTTTAAGTGTGGAATCAACTTCCAATCCATTATTTTCAAATTGCAAATTTGTAAACAATGGTTCAGTATGACAAACAGCACAATGCTTTTTAAATAAGATATATCCATTATTTTCCTGCAATGTGAATGTGGCTTGATTCCGCATCACACTGTCATATTTTGAATTTGCACTGACAATCGTAAGCATAAATTGAGCTATTGATTTTAAAACATATTCTCCGGTAATGATACTATCATCAAATGCTTCATAAAAAAGCTTAGGATATAGCGTAGTGCCTTGCAATTTGTGAACAATTTTATCAATCGACTCATCCATTTCAGATGGATTGCTCATTGGAGCCAATGCCTGCATATCCAAATGATTAATTGATCCATCCCACATAAACGATTTATGCCAGGCAAGATTCACTAGTGCAGGTGAATTACGCGTTCCAATTCTATCTTCAATACCATGACTCAAGGCATGATCCACATGTGTGAAGGCTGTATATTGAAGATGACAACTTGAACAGGAAATAGTATTGTTACGGGAAAGTATGGGATCATAAAACAATATCCTTCCCAATTGTATTTTACGTTCAGATAAAGGATTTTTAGAAAAATCATAAGCAGGCTCTGGCCAATTCGGAGGCTTTCTAAAAAGAGGTGTCTTAATAGTAATAAAAGCAGAAAAACATAAGAATAGCATACAAGATAACAGTATGTACTTTTTTCTTTTCATTATTTCGTAACAGTAAACATTTCTATCAATTTGCCCGATAACAATACGGCATCCTGACCCGGAGACATTATGTGATTTTGTTTTGAAAGATCAACACTCTTCAACCACTTTTCAACATCAATTTGTATATACGAAATTCTATTTTTTCCGGAGATTCGAAGAAATAGTTTATTCAGAGCATTATCCTGATTCTGATAGCCCCCCAAATGAAATTGAAACTCATTGTTTCGTGTTTGGCAAATATTGCTTTTACCTTCTATTTTCACATTGATATAACCGCTCTGCCAGGTCCAGTACATTCCCTTTGTTGGATCAAGATCTCCACCCAATGCCCCTGATACATTTGTAGTACTGTCTATTCCGATATTGAAAGCAACATATGAATATTTAATCGCTACAGGAATGTCTAAAGAAATTGTTAATGAGTTTGCATCAGAAACATCCAGTAAATGAAACGATTTTTTTTCTTTCCAAACAACTGAATCTTTATATAGAAATTCAATATTCGAAACATACAATTTAACTGTTTCCAATTGAATACTATCGTTTGTACCGATACGATAATAGGCATCATTCAAATGAATTTCTGAGTTCCCAAATGTCGGACGGAATATCAAAACATGCTTTTGTAACTGGGAAAGACCAAGGAATATTTGGACTACAGAGAAAAACAAAGACAGCAAAATTTTATACCTCATTGTTTTTACAAGCTATTGTACTTTAAGTAATTTTTTCTGCTTTATCTGATCAATTTTCTTTAAAATCCAATCATAAATCCTTTGTATGATTTTAATGATTTGAAGATAAACAGTTACAAAAAAAATACCGATTGAAATACCAAATACAAAGTAGCTAGTAATTGAAATAAAGGTAACGGCCCCTAATGTTCTTGTAAAATTATTCAGACTCGCCAGATGTTTTATTTTCTTTATATTGAACATTCTACTGATTCCATTTACTAATGGATTAACATTCCAGAATACCTGATAACTCAAGAGCCAGAAACAGCAAAGTAAATACATCAGCCATATGGGACGAATTTTCTGTTCTCCCTTTTCCAGAGCCAGAAACTGATTGGCAAGTATCAATGATCCAGGAGTTGTTCCATATATAGTTTCGTGCATATCACTGATTTCAAAATCTCCGATATAAATGATTCTGTTTGCAACAAATGCATCCTTTAATTCCTTTGGCAACAATAAGAAGTCATTTGCATATAAAATGGGGTAACGTTGTTCCTGAGATGCAAGAAATAAATCATACCAACGAATCGGGTGATCAATTATAAAACTTCTGAATACGGGTCTATTATTTTGAATGTTCCACAGAGGACCGGAGTATATAGAATCCCCGTGAAGCTTCTCATACATTTGGAGTGAAATTGTTTTATAACCATCCGGAGTTATGGGCTGATATTTAAAGAATGCATCGCTTGTAATTCCCATGAGACCTTCTTGGAGTGTCGTATAACTGGCCACGGCAGAAGGCAAAGCTACAGCAGGTTTTAATACTTGACCATCGCTTTCATTCGCAGATACAATCAAACGATCACCTAGCTTTCTGCCATTCACCAATAGCAATGAATCATCCGAAGAAGCATCTTCCAGCACAACATCCATAACAACCATCAGAGGTTTGTTTTTTGTTTCTGCTATCTGACCGAGCATTGAGGCTAATACTTTTCGATCTGTTATTACTTGATCTCCCAGTAATTCTTCTGACTCACCCAGTTTGGGAATGAATTGTTTATTATAGGCAACATTAAGAAATAAAAAACGTTCCGGATCCGGCTTCGTCTCTGCACCAAAGACTATTTTTTTTACAACCGTTAATATCCTGGCAAGAAAGTATTCATCTTCATACACTAAAGGGCTATTCATCCACATAAGACTGAGTAAGAGCATTAGCACGGCATGTGCCAGCGCAAGAAAAATTCTTGATTTAAAAAATGATAGTCTTAAAAATAAACCCTTCATTGGAAAATCATTTCATTGCCTCCTTGAGAAGTATCTCAAGCAAGGCAGCATCACATTTTCCGTATACTTCACCTATATATGCTTTTAATTGCATGCGAATGGAAGCATCATTAGCACTGTCAGTTTCATAAATTTTCTTAACCAGACGCAATTCATTTACAATATCTTCCCTCTGTTTGAAAACGGGATGGAAAGAGGCCACACATTCCGAGTCGTCTACACTTCCATTTACATAATATAATTTTACAATTGGCAGACTATCCAATTGAATGACATCACCCTTTACTGTATATAAAGGTTTATATTCCAATAATAAGGTATTGTTTTTCCAACCAACCTTCTTATTGACATTTTCCCCACGATATTTATAGGAATACACAAAATAGTGTGTCGGGTCAATCGGCCATTTAGCTGCATTCAGTAAAACAGAACCTGAACTATCGCAAAACAAAAAAGAACCATATCCAAAATACTCAGCAATATCTTTAACATCCGTTCCTGTATTTTCATTGATGCCACCACGTGTATTTAAACCAGCGGCTTGACTTATCGGTGATATAACCTGGCTAACTACATAATTCAACTCTGAACCGGATTTTCCTGCATTCGGTTTTAATGTATAACGACCTGTCTTGGTATTAATCAGAACCGCAGAAGCCGTATTATCAGAAAAACGAATCTTATCTGAAGGAGTAATAACATCTCCCTGCATAATTTCCTTGCCGTTGCCTTGATGAAATAATTTACCTTTTATATGCATTACATAGAATGACTGAGCGGATGCACCTAAGCACATGGCTAAAATCAAACTAAGAGATATGACGATTCTTTTTAACATTTTTTTATAAACAGATAATCAATAATTAAATGTACGTTTTTGCTCGTATTGAAAAAAGCATCACAACTATTTAATTTTAAGCCATAACCGAATTATTCACAGACACCCAATGGAAAGTCCATTCCTCTGCTGGAACTATTTGGATATTGAGCAGTACCTTTGTATTTCTTTGTTAATTCCGGTACGATATCATTCACATATGCTTCCAGTTCTTTAATCGTTATTTTTCCATCTTTCGAACCTGTACAGCTATTTAACCCTTCTATAAGCGCATACGTAAACACTCCATGTTTCAATTCCTGAAATTCGGTTGCATATTGTTCCGTACCCGTTGCAGCCAATACAACTACTCCGGCACTTCTTGATAATTGCATCACCGCTTTTTCTTCCGCTGCTCCACGCATAGCTAAAGCTTCTACTGCACCTCCGCTTTGACAGGCATCAAAAATCACTACCTGCTTTTGTGCTTTAATACTGGCACAAAGATTTTTCAGCTCATTAGCCGAGATAGCCAGACTATTCAACATCTGATCATTTCCATAGAGCTGTGTTACATCCTGTGGAACAAGGTAAAATTGCGGACCTCCGTTTGTGCTGCCTTCACTCATTACACCATGGCCTGCATAAAAAAATACAAATACGTCTGAAGGGCCTGCGCTGGCAATTACTTTATTAAAAGCTTCCAGGATACCTATCTTAGTTGCTTGATCATCGTACACTTCAATTTTCTGAATACTTTTAAATATGTTACCGGATCTGTTTACAAGAGCTGAAACAAAGGCCATCGCATCCGGCTTGCCATAATTCAGTGCATATTTGGGGTTCTTATAGTTATTGATTCCAACGGATAAAATATAAAGATTGGAAGTGGCTTCAGGTGCTTTCAGTGTTACGTTAATTTCATCTGGCAATGATTCCGTTCGTTCTGTATTGAAGGCTGTGGTACGAAATACATTTTCGCCCGGCACAAGCGTTACATGATACGTTCGGGAGATCGTTTTAGACGTATTGCTTAAATCAATATCAAGATCTTCTGTAGCCCCAGAACCACCTCTAGTCAATCCACTCAATAATTTTCCATTTTGAAATAGGCGAATTTCATCCACGCCACCTCCTTGATTATTTGCCTGCACAACTATTTCAAGCGTTTCATCCGAAGTGCTAAATGTAGATGCGGGTTTTATTATTTGTACTTTCGGAGGTAATTTAAAATCCGCTTTCATATTAACGGCTGGATTGAGAGCCAGAATATTTTCACCTGCCAGCACTCTTTCACCTAAATCCGGGATATAAAATTTTTCATAAAACTGACTGGCTGGATAATATAAAGCCTCCTTACCAGCTCCCTGATTTACGTGCCAGCCAATGAGCTCATCGGCTCCCGGTGAACAATCAAAATGACCATCCGGTGTCCATAGCACCCAACGTTCATTGTCCGGATGCATAAATAATGACAATAATAATTGACCATCAATCATATTATACCAGCGAATGGTACCGTCACTCATGGCTACTGCAACAACTTTATTGTTCCCGGAAATATTTACACACCAAGCAACACCAGGCGAAGGCACTCTCCAGATTTCAGATCCACTGGCATTAAAACAAACAATATTCCAATCTGCTCCAAAGACTAATTGTGTTCCATCGGATGAAATATCAACCGAACGATTTGTTTCACCACTTTGCAAAAAGGAAACATCTGCCCAATTAACTTTTGGCAAAACCGGACTTCTTGCATTCAACCAATCGGTAATCTGAATACCTTGTCTGTTATCAGAATATCGTTCACCTTTTGAAGAATCCATTTTTAATTGCCTTTCAGCAATTGAAAACGTAAGCGGTTTTCCCCCATAAGGAGTAATTCCTATTTCGGTAGCATCTGTATTTATTTTAAAATGTTTTTTATTGTTATCGTTGTAGTGATTAATTTCTGAACCTACATGAAAATATTCGCTACCATCCATTTTCAAACGCGCGAGTTCAGGTGAAGCACTGCAAAATACAAATGAATTATCGGGTATAGTTTTTATATCCTGAACCCGGCTTAAGGCTGCCGGAATATCTGCATCTCCGCCACTACCCTGATGCGACCAGACTCTGATTTGTCTGCGCCAAACATTATTGCCATACAACGTATAATTTCCTCCAGCAAGAAGATAGTTCCCATCAAACGAAAATGAGAGTGCATTAAACTCCTGATCCGAGGACTTAATATCTGAAACGTCAGGTTTGTACAATGTTTTTAGTGATTTACCATCCAGTACATGTATAGCTGTTGCATCCAGATAGCAAACACCTAGATACTTTCCATCCGGTGTAAAGTCCATGGAGAATGGTTGTTGAAATTCTGTATTAACCTGTTTGATCAGTTCAAAATTTTTATTGTAGAGACGTATTTTACCATCATAACTAACAGTAGCCATACGACCCGATTTATCAAACGTAACAGAGTAGCATTCGCCTTTATAATCCTTTAACTTTTTCTCTAATATCCAGGCAGATGTTTCAAAAATATTCACACCACCATAACCGGATAGTCCTGCAGCCAGAAATGCTCCATTGGGAGAAAATTCCAGATCTGTAATCAGATTGGAAATCCCTTTTAATCTTCTCTTCATTGTATTGCTGGCAACATCAAACAGATAAATCGAATAGCTGCTATCCCAGGTATATCCGGTCCATCCGCCCAAGGCTGCAATGCGCCCATCAGGAGATAAGGCACAGGCATATAATTTACCCTCAAATTCTTCTCCAATTGGAATACGAAATGTTTGAATCAATTTACCAGATGAAGCATCCCAAAGCTTTGCTGTTTTATCGGTACCACAGGTAAGTATTATCTGACCAAGCGAATCAGTACTGATCCGTTGAATACTGGCTGTATGCATTTCAGTATTCAAGGTTAGAACAGGATTATTGCTTTGACAATATCCCAGAAACGAAAAACAAAAGAATATGATCAGTAAAAAAAGATGTTTCATATTGAACTATTCGCGATGTTAACTAATTATAACTTTTATATTTTCTAAACAATGAATCATTCCGTTAGAATTTACCGAAATTAATTTGAATTAAAAAAAACCGATTTTTAATGATCGTGAATGACGCGCTCATCTGCATAAATTTAACAATTATATAAAATGGTTTTTCCAATTTGCTGTATATTTGACAAAACATTTCAGTCTATGAAGATAAAAGCAACAAATTATTTTATTTATACTTTACTGGTAATCTCTCTTTCTATCAGCTGCAAAGAAAGCAACCATTCTTCTGAAATTTCTAAAGCAACTATACCAGACTCCACCAAACAAGATCTGAGAGATCATGAAACCTTGATGTCTGTTTTATATCAACAGCAGGCGGCAGAGTATCGCGCTCTTTGCAACCAAGCCTACAACCTGGCACATATTAAACTGAAGGAAGAACTCAAAAAGAAACACAGCGGATTACCGATTGCTATTGTTACCGATCTGGATGAAACCGCACTTGATAACAGCGATTTTTATGGAGAGCTGTATAAAGACAACAGTACTTATGATGCGGCAAGCTGGACAAAATGGTGTAAAAAAGAAAAAGCAGATTCCGTTCCCGGAAGTGTTTCTTTCTTCCGCTATGCAGACAAACAGAAAGTACCTATTTTTTATATTTCGAATAGAGATACGTCTCTTGTTGAAGCAACAATGAATAATATGAAAGCCTTGGGTTTTCCTCAGATTGAGAAAGAACACTTTCTTTTCAAATCCAACACAAGCAGTAAGGAAGCCCGAAGAAAAGAAGTTTCAAAAACACATCATATCGTTTTATTATTAGGAGATAATTTAAATGACTTCGATTCAACATTTGAGCACAAAGCGATTATATATAGAAAGCTTGAGGTTGATAAGGTTAAATCAATATGGGGAGATCGATTTATTGTTTTTCCAAATGCCATCTATGGTGAATGGGAAAATGCATTGTATGATTACAAGTCGAATCTAAGTATAAATGAAAAAGATTCGTTGAGAGTATTGAGGTTGAGAGGGTATTAAGCCTAAGGCTGAAAGCAGAAGGCCTAAAGCAAGGTGCTTCAAATAACTTGACTGGTTTCAATAATACAGAATTATTGAAACCAGTTTTTATTTATAAAAACTAATAAATCTGTAAGCATTACGATACCATACAAATCAATAAACCTAAGCTCTTCCCGTAATCCTTTTAATTTCTTTAGATTCAAATAAATAATCAAAACAATCGGAATTATTGAGAATATTCTAATAATTCCATATCCTGGAAAATGAAAAACTTTGAAAAGGTATGAAAGAAAAACAGGAAGTAAGATAAAGCCCAGTAAGCTTTTGTAAATCGGGCTCATTTTTTTGTTTGTTATCAAATAAATAACAAACAAAAGTATAGCGCTTAAATTAAAAACAACAAAAGATATAATACCAATCAATTTTACATTGATACTTTTTGAAACAAGCAATCCAAGAAGCATTAAACTAAAACAAAGAATGGCTGTTTTTATGATTTTATTCTCAGTTCTGTAAAAGTATACTCCTGAAAAACCTAATAGCGATATTTGAAACAGAAACATGAATATATTATCCATCTTAACTATTGCTTTTATGAATTCGTACAGGCGATTATTTTATTGATCATTCAAACATTTATCTCCCCAAAAATACTTCCAAACCCACACCCCATACAAATCTATTTCTATACATCGTCATTGGGCATGAGACGCTTGTTATAGAACGAAGGTTTAAATTATAATTCACATAACTGATAATATTCAGATTTTTATTATTGGTAGGAAAGGAAAAAATAACATCCGACCATATAGAAGATAAATATGTATTAAACTGTGATTTAGCAAGGGCAACATTAGCGCCGGAAGGATTATCTTTATTCACATCCATAACTCTCGCATTTGTTAAAAACATAAGTCCGGTTCCGGCCATTAGTTTTATAGAAACTCTTTTGGACGAATACAACATTGCACCAATCCCAATTCTTGCTGTCAGATATTGATAATTATTTGTTGTATAATACGTTTTATTATTTCCGGTACTATCCGTGTAAATTCTCTCACGATCTATCATATAACGCACACCTGCATTAAAAAATAATCCTTTCCATTTTTTCGTTGCATCCAAACCGAATACATAGCTTAAGCTGGCTTGAGTCATATTCAATCTTTTCTGAAAATATGTTTCGTAATTACTGCAATGCTTGTAATTGTTTACATAATCATAGATACCAACAACAGGTGAAATAAAAAATGTACCTTTCTCTGTATTAGTTTTGGTATGAACCGTTGTTGTATCAATGTATACTTTCCGATCAATAATAACGGGTTCATCAATATAAACAATGGTATCTCCTTCCGGAGTTATTTCAATACTATCCTTTTGAACCTGGGCGGAACAATCAAATAAAGGTGTACTAAATAAAAAAAGAAATGGTATTAATACTCTACTAGCGTTTTCGAGTGACAGGCTTTTTATATACAGTATCGATTTTATAAATAGTGTCTTTCCTGCTGACATAAATTTTCTTTCTCGGACTTGAAACAACACTATCACGTTTAACAAGAGCTGAATTATTTTTATCTTTATTTTGAGGAATACCTAACTGACTATTTCTTTCAGCTACCGTATCTAAGTCCAAATTACTAAAATTTATGACTTGATTTGTTTGCGGACTTATTTTTTCATTTTCCGGATTAGCCTTGTTATTATTATCCTTTGCCGATGTTGTTATATCTCTTGAATCAGGATGAGATATTACTTCGTTACTTTTACCTTTATCGTTTTTTATAATGGTATAATTTAAAGAAGAATCGGTATTTTTTTCATCAGAAATCGTTGCTTGTTTTATTTCAGAAATAGATTCCGAACGAATGGCAAAGTATGTACTTATTCCCGCAACAAAAATAAGTCCGGCACAATAATAGGCATTGAATGATCTTATAGAAAATTTCCAGAAACTATAAGACGTATTAAGTCTTGAGGCAATACTCTTCCATGACTTTTGCTGGTCAAAGTCGACTTCATATTCCTTAAGTACATCGTATGGTTTATTTGGCATTTATATATGAATTGGATGTAGAGCTATTTGTTTTACTTTTCAGTATTTCGTTCAGTTTTTGTCTGGCTCGCCTCAGGCGGCTTCTGGAAGTAGCCGGATCAATATCGAGTACCTGTGCTATTTCTTCATGAGAATAATCTTCAATAAAGAAAAGGTTAAATACCAGTCGGAATGGTGTGTCCAGTTCCAGTATGGCTTCCATTAACAACTCTGGACTGTATACGGCATCATCGGTTTCTTCGTTTTCAGGATATAAAGATTCCTGAAGAACGGTCTGGTCTACTGTATTCCGTTTATTCTTTTTAATCTGATCCAGACACGTATTTACAACGATACGGCGCATCCAGCCTTCGATATGGCCTTCGCCATTGTATTTATCGATACTGTTAAATATTTTAACGTAACTATCCTGCAACAGATCTTTTGCCGCATCGTGATCCTTCATATAACGTACACATACAGCATACATTTTTTTGGATGTATGCATATATAAGGCATTCTGGGCCTTTGTATCCTTTTTAATACACGAATTAATAATTCGTTGTAAATCCATTCGCGAACTGTACCTTAATGACGATGAAAATATCTAAATGTGCCCGATCTATTCAAAATTAAATTAAAATAATTAATTTTTTTGGTATATTTTGACTTATTAATGCTTTTATCCAACAAAAATCAAGGAATCTCTGATATGAAAGAGTTCAGTTTTTCAAGCCTATTTTCATTCATTATAATTCCTGTTAGTTTACTTTTCACAGCCTGCTACCAAAAATGCAATTGTTCTGATCCGGTTCCTATCACTGCAACGAAGAAAACAACGCTAACTTTCCATTCTGATACCATTACATATACTAGTGCCAGTCGTTATGCACGTGTCAATTCGTTTTATCCTACATCAAACTGGGTAAGCCAAATGAATTGCCTGCAGGCAAACGTAGGGACAGTAGGAGGAAACTTTTTAATTACACGGGGCTATTTTACTATGGATCTCAGTTCTTTGCCCGCAGATACTTCCCAAATTAAATCCACTGTTTTGGTTTTGCATTCCAACTTTGATGCCGCTGACCCTTATTATGGGGGAAATCAAGGCACCGGTGCCGTAACAAATAATTCCTTTTATCTATCCAGAATTATATCTGCCTGGAATGATACAACCATTACATGGTATAATCAACCAACTGTTTCTTCAACAGATTCTATTACTGTTGCTGCAAATGGAAGTATAAATCAGGTTTTTACTATTGATATAACTTCACTTGTAAAAAAAGCAATTGCTTTAGGGCAGGCTAATTATGGTTTTCGGATACGAATGATCGATGAGACTACAGAATATAATTCCATAAACATAATAACAGGGGTTTCAAAGCCAAGCGACCGGATATATGCCGAGAAACTGGGGGTTCAATATTATAAATAATATCGAAATACATTAAATTGATTTTTCATCCTGGTAATTACACATCTCATACTTTTATTATAAAGCCATATAATATATGACTGGCTTCCTATTTCCAAGTAGAATTAACCGTCCTATTTAACGATAATAATCACCTTCATAATTTTTTTGATTTTTTTCGGGCACATTTTCTAAAAGTCACAGTCATAAGTATAAAAACAAAAACTATTTGACGGATATGAAAAAATTAACCTTCCCGATTATTGCTCTTACAATCATTTTTGCTTCCTCATTAATGATGTTATCCTGCGGTCCTAAAAAAGACACAAAAGTATTAACCCATGATACTATTACCTATAGCAGCACCAGTCAATATGCCCGGGTAAGTTCATATTATCCGACAAGTAACTGGGTAAGCCAGATGAACTGTCTGCAAGCAAACGTAGGGACAAAAAATGGTGGTTTCCTTATTACACGGGGATATTTTACTATTGATTTAAGTTCCTTACCAACGGATGTATCACAGATTCAATCAATCACATTTATTCTTCACTCTAATTTTGATGCATCAGATCCTTACTATGGTGGTAATATGGGAACAGGTGAAGTTGCAGGCTCACCCGATGGCAATGCATTCATTATCTCAAGAGTTATCTCAGCATGGAACAGCTCAACCATTACCTGGAACACCCAGCCACTTGTTTCTCCATCCGATTCTGTATTAGTAAGTAATACAAGCAATGGTGCTGCCAATGCTGTTTACACCTTTGATGTAACAACACTGGTAAAAAATGCTATACAAAACGGCCAGGCAAATCTTGGTTTCCGTATCCGCCTGCAGGATGAAACAACTGAATATAACAGCGTGAATATTATCACAGGTGTTTCAAAACCAGCTGATCGAGTTTATGCAGAGAAATTAGCGGTAGCGTATTATAAGTAAACCATACCCCTTATTATATATGAAAATACGGTATTCAATAATAGTTGTGTTATTCGTAACAGGGCTATTAAGTTCTTGCAAAAAGAAATCAAATGATAACCCGACTCCTATTACACCAGGGATCGTAACAACCTTTGCAGGCTCCGGAAGTATTGGATCTACTAATGGTTCCAGCACTACAGCCTCATTTCATTCACCAACAGGAATCGGCATTGACGCACAGGGAAATTTATATGTATCGGATGTTAATAATAACATAATTCGGAAAATAACAGCAGCGGGTATAGTAAGTACTTTTGCAGGATCAGGTGTACAAGGGCTCGGGGATGGCCCTGCCAGTACTGCCAATTTCAATATTCCATCTGGTATTGCTATAGATGCCTCCGGAAATGTTTATGTAGCCGATTCATATAATAACATCATTCGTCAGATTTCCGGAGGAATAGTAAATACTTACGCAGGTATTGCCGGCAGCGGTGGAAAAGGAAATGGCAGTGCTTCCAATGCCTATTTTCTGAGGCCATCAGGACTTGCGGTGGATGCCTCTGGAAATCTATATGTATCGGATTCCGGAAACAACCTTATCCGTAAAATTACTCCTGCGGGGAATGTGACAACATTCGCAGGTTCAGGTGTTAATGGACATACAGATGGTACAGGAACAGCTGCTTCCTTCGATTCTCCCGCAGGTATAACTATTGATGCTTCCGGAAATATTTATGTATCCGATTCAGGTAATAATCTTATCCGAAAAATAACTTCCGGTGGAGTTGTAAGTACACTGGCAGGTTCGGGTGCCGCAGGATCATCAAACGGAACAGGATCCGCCGCAACGTTTTATGGTCCCCAAGGAATTACTGTAGATGCTTCCGGAAACGTTTATGTGGTAGATACAGGAAACAATCTCATCCGTAAAGTTACGGCTTCTGGTGTTGTAACTACATTAGCCGGCTCAGGCAAAGAAGGATCTACTAATGGGACAGGTACAGATGCTTCATTTTATGTCCCGATCGGAATTACTATTGATGCAGTAGGAAATTTATATGTTACGGATTCCTCCAGCGAGCTAATTCGTAAAATTACAACCTAAGAACATTCCTGAGATGATTGATAATAGCTAATTACCTATAAATAGCTCCTATCTACTATTCAATATTTGGATACAGCAGATATACGTTAATACCATTTTTTATCTCTACTACCAACCCAATAAATAAGGAGGGGGTCATGCCCCTCCTTTTATTCATTATGTATAAGTCCGAATCGAATTCAATTGCAGTTGCTATTGATTCAAGTAAAAAAAACATCATTATTTATCCAAACTCAGGAACAGGAATTCTCTACATTCCTGATCTATCCGAAAATGTTGAACTGCATGTATACAATACAACAGGTCAAGTAGTTTCTTCACAATCGATAAATCCGGGAAATTGCTATCTTGATCTAAGTGATTTGGCTTCGGGAATCTATATGTTATCTTTTAAAGGAGCGAATACATCCTATAGCCCTGTTACATGGTTAAAGTAGCACTGGATTTGTATTCATGTAGATTTCCGGAATATGAAGTAAGAAAAAACTACAATTAAGGCAAGAAAAAACCTTAACAAGCTACTTTGTACTTCATACTAAGTACTCAATACTATTCCCCAGTCAATACCAGTCTGCCAAGTTCAGGCGTATACAAGTTTTTATAATATTCCCCGGAAGGATAGTATAACGCTTCTTTGTATGGACCTTGATTTAATTGCCAGCCAATGAGTTTATCAGCATCCGGAGAACAATCAAAGCGTCCATCCGGTGTCCAGAGTATCCAACGTTTGTTATCCGGATGTAAAAAAAGAGATAATATTAATGAGCCGTTTTCCAATGAGTACCAACGTATGGTTCCATCATCCAAAGCAGCGACAACAAATCTATTATTATCTGAAACAATAACACTCCAGGCAATACCGGGGATCGGGGCCTCCCATCGCTTCACTCCTGAAACATCTGTACAATAAATTGTCTGATCCGTGCCAAAAATAAATTGCTTCGCATCGGATGAAATATCCACCGACAGATTCGTTTCATCATGCTTCAACAAATGAACTGTTTCAGTATTAATACTAGGAGGTGCCAGTTTTGTAGCATTCATCCATTTGGTAATTTTAAATCCATCCCGACGATCCATATACCCATTACCGATAAAGGGCTCTTGTTTTATAAATCTGCCGGTAACAGAAAAGGTAAGTGGATTTCCGCCAACAGGTGTTATACCTATTTCCGTTGCATTATCGTTGATTTTAAATTGCGATCGATTGCTATACTGATTCGTTTCAGATGAATTCATATAAAAACGAATACCATTGGCATTAATACGTCCAAACTCAGTAGCAGTGCAGTATATAAATGAATTATCCGGCATAGGTTTCATATCCAGCATAGGATTCATTGAGGCGGATACGTCCTTATTTGTACCTTGCCCCTGCTGCGACCATACCCTGATCTGGCAATAGCCTTTTTTATCCTGCAAAGCATATGTTCCGCCAGCAAGCAAATCATTGCCATCATACGAAAATGAAACACTGCTTAATTGTTCATACGATTGAATGCCGATTATATCTGGCTTAAAGAGTTGTTTCAAGTTAGTCTTATTCAATACCTGAACAAAGGCTGTATCACTATAGCCAACAGCAAGTAAATTGCCTTCTGGTGAAAAAGAGAGTGAATAAGGTTCTCCGCCTGTAGCTTTTATTTCTGCTATCGGTTCAAAATTTTTATCATATGTTCTGATTTTACCATCCTCACAAACCGTGGCAAAATGTCCCCATTTATCAAAAGCTATATTATTACAGTCTCCGCCATAATAAGGTATTCGTTTCAGCATTGACCAGTCATTAGTTTGAAAAATAAATACACCCGTATAACCGGCAAACCCAGCCCCAAGATGATGACCATTATGCGAAAATTCCAGATCCAGAATTCTGTCCGGTAAATTAGAAAGACATTTTTTTAATGTATTATGTGATACATCAAACAAGTAAATGGAATAGTTTTTATTTCCCTGAAAATCTGTCCAGCCTCCCAATGCCGCTGTATGTCCATCCGGAGATAGCGCACAAGCATACAATTGTCCTTCGTGACCATCATCCATTTGTACATGAAATGTTTTTAATAAAGCTCCAGTCTCAGCATCCCACAGACGGGCAGTTTTATCATCGCTGCAGGTTAATATAACTTTGCCAGATGCATCTGTACTCAATCGTTTGATTTTTGCCGTATGCATTTTGGTATTAATGACCAGCATAGGTTCAATATGCTGTGCCATTGAAAATGAGATACAGCAATAACAAAATAGCAACAGAGAAAGATGCTTCATTTAATAAAGTTATAGGTTTTAAGTTCTAAGTTTTAAGAAGTATCGAAAAAAATATTATCGACGTTCTTAAAACCTAAAACTTATTACTTAAAACCTTCCGGAATAGTTTCTCCGTGCATTTTGTTTCCATTTTTATCATAATAGATACATTCCATTTTTATAAGATCACTGGTCCATTTCTCGACACCTGCTTCAGCAGCCTGCATACAAAAAGTCTGGAAATCTGTTTGCCCTTTTTGATGAATCTCAAGAATGTGTTTGAATTTTTCTGACGAAGCATTACCCGAAACAATCCTGTGTACGATGTTTGCAGGTGTATTAACGACAGAATTTCCATCTTTGCCGAAAAAAACATTCCTTCCACTTTCAACCTGAAAATCGTATGTAACAATACCTAGTTGTTTAAGTTCCTGTACATAACGAGGATAGTCTGCTCCCGTTTTTGTTTTTGAATGTGCCTCCTGAATTTGTTGTAGTGTAAACATAATCGATTTTATTTTTACTGTTTTTATGAACTAATTGATTGGATACAAAATTGTAAAAATACTGTTGGCTATACTTGTAAAAAATCGTTTTTCGAAAGATCAAGTCTTTTATTTATATTTAGGGCATATTTTATGAATCCATAATAGTTTACACTGTTTCCCTTTATTAACAGAATGAAATTTGATAGTTACCTTCCCGCAGATGAACTCAAACCTTATGTAAAAGCTATTGTTATCAGTGAGTCTGAAACAGAACAAACATATAAAGTTTTACCCGATACTTCAATGGTGATCGGCTTTCAATATAAAGGAAATCTTTCCTATGTTAATAAAGACGTGGAAATACCGCTTTCCAGTTCTGGCATTACTGGACTGCGGGATAGTTTTCGTATTTTTAAAAACTCGGCGGGTATTGGTTCTGTACTTGTTTATTTTAAAGAAGCAGGTGCTGTACCTTTTTTCAATCACCCCATTCATGAATTATTTCGTGAAAGTATTTCTTTAGATAATTTCATGTTGAAATCAGAATTATTAATCCTGGAGGAACAACTTTGCGAAGCAAATTCAGACAATACACGTATTGCTATTATAGAACGTTTTTTGATTTCACGCATGAAAGAAACTCCACCTGATTCTGTAGTGATGACGGCTCTTTCACTTATTTATAAAAGTAAAGGTACTATACGCATTAAGGAATTAACCGAACAGCTTAATATCAGTCAAAGTCCACTGGAAAAGCGCTTCAGAAGAGCTGTTGGTACTTCTCCCAAAAAATTTGCCTCGATTGTTCGGATAAAAAATATTATTCAACAATATAAACAAACAGATTCTTTAACTGAAATAAGCTATGAGGCGGGATTTTACGATCAGTCCCATTTTATTAAAGAGTTTAAAACCTTTACCGGAAATACCCCGGAAATATTTTTTAAGAAATAAGATAGAACACTAAAAATCACTTATGTATTCCATACTTCTTTCTCTGCATTCTACATTCCGATGGATTGTTTTATTTACAATTGCTTATGCTCTATATCGAAATTACTATGGATGGTTTACAAAGGATATATATACGGAACGAGATAATTTTATTCGGCATTCAACAGCGACGATTGTTCATATTCAATTTCTGATTGGGCTATGTCTTTATTTTATTAGCCCTATTGTAAATTATTTCCTGCATCATTTCAAAGAAGCAATTCATGAACGCGATTTGCGATTTTTCGGAATGGAACATTCCCTGATGATGCTGACTTCTGTTATCTGTATTACAATCGGATCAATGGTATCAAAAAGAAAATCTTCTGATACAGAAAAATTTAAAACAATGGCAATATGGACATCAATTGGATTACTTATTATTCTAGTTAATGTTCCATGGCCATTTTCACCGTTTACAGCAAACAGGCCGTATCTGAGAGGATTCTAATCGTTTCATATACTAATACGAGCGTATACCCGATTTTCCTTTATCTAATATAATATCGGCAGGTTTCGATTTGAAACACTACCGATATTGATATTTCTAAATTTCAATTCAAATAATTCACTACTTATTTTTTTCACATTTAGCCTTACACATCATTGCATGATGAAGATGTGCTTTCAAGCTGGGAAGTGTTTTTGTTGCCCAATCTCTGATATCCGGATCACTGCATTCAGTAGCCGCTTTATCAAACATGGTAATTGCATTTTCATGCCCCTTTACCATCATATCGCAATATTCCTCGTCAAAATGAATGCCGTTTTTATGTTCTAATTTTTTATATGCTTCTTCAGCATCCGGAGTTAAACCTGCCGGAATAGCAATGTTCTTCTCTTTTGCAAGTTCAGATAAACCTTTCAAGCATTTTGTATGATCTACATCCATCATTTTACCCAATTCACTAACGGCTTTCATTGTACCTTTCTCCATCGCCAATTGTCCCAAGGCTATTTCTTCTATATTAATTTCAGCAGCTTTGGAAAGGAAAGCAGCATCCTTCTCTTTTTTATTTTCATCAATAATGGCTTCATTATGAATTTCTTTTGCTTCTTCTTTATTCGATTTACTTTCACAAGATGCTGCTCCGAGTACAATACATACTAGCGCGATTGACTGAAATACTGTCGATTTAATATTATTCCTGATTTTCATTTTTCTGTTTTTAATTATATGCAAATACTATTTTACTGACTGTAAATTTCGATGAGAAACATATGTGTTCTCAACAGATCAAATGTAGTAAGTACTTGATATGATGTTATTATATAATTTTAGAAATAAGTTGCATCATTTACACTTTCAAAAATCCTCTTCGAAAACACAACTTCATTTAATAATAAAAACAGATTTTGATAATACTTCAAATATGTAAGTCTGTCCGGGAGCTTCATAGCTATTCGAAAAAATTGATGTATTTGTAAAAAAGTTTAATGCCGGATAATTTCTGTTTAAATTACCGAAACGAATAGCGTTTTATATATTCAAAATAGTAAAGAAAATACTATTTTTTGATTGTATTTAGTTCAAGCTTATTCCAGATTTTTAACTAAATGGAAACCCAAATGGGCTGTTTGCATGAATGAGTATAACAATTACAGCAATTGAGTTTTTATAAATCGATTATTTAATCAATGGATTTACTCTCTTTCCTTATTAAATCTCTCCGTAATATATATGAAAATAGAAGTGTAATAAGTAATGCTGCTATTCCTTCCATTAATAATGTATTCGGTGCACCCATATATTGCGAAATACTTCCGATCAATAAACCACCCAGGGGCTGCAAACCAAAAAATGCCATTGCAAAATAACTGATAACCCTTCCACGCATATCCGGTGAAGCGGTTGTTTGTATAATCGTATTACAGATTGTGGTTTGAGACATCATTCCAAAACCAATCAGTACGGCAACAAACAAGGCAAGAGACAGGTTATTTATATGAGAAAACAACATCAGTCCTGCACCAAAAATAAGTGTGTTGATGAACAATACTTTTCGCAAATTAATATCCGGTTTCAGCGATGCCAGAAAAATAGTTCCACCGATCGCTCCCAATCCTATAAAGCTATTCAGGTATCCAAAAATAGCAGCATTACCTTCAAAAATCACTTTCGCATAGACAGGTAATAAGGTAGTGAAAGGTAAAACCAGAAAACTGGTGCAGGCCAGAAATAAAATAATAAACCCAATAGAAGGCGTTTGTTTCAAATAGTTATAACCCTCCTTCAACTCAGCCAGTACTTTTTTTGTATGAACCTGCGGCACATACTTTGCAAGCTTCATGAATAATAAAGAAAGGATCACAGCAGCAAAACTTGCCGTATTAATGAGAAAACATATGCCGGCACCCAGATGTTCCAGGGTTATACCAGCAATGGCAGGCCCAAGAATCCGTGCCAGATTTACCATAGATGAATTTAGCGCAATTGCATTCGGAAGATCCTCTTTATCATTCACCATATCATATACCAGCGATTGCCGGGCAGGTACATCAAAAGCATTGATCATACCCAGTAATACATTTAGTATAAGTATCTGCCAAATACTGTAATGATCGAGCAACACTAATATCGTTAATAAAGCCGCCTGAATCATCGAAGCGATTTGTGTAACAAGCAGTACATGATAACGATTATAACGATCGGATATAACACCACCCAACAGCGAAAATACAAAAGAGGGAAATTGTGTTGTAAAGACAGCCAGACCAAGCATAAAGGTGGAATGTGTCTGTACATAGACAAGCCAGTATACAGATGTCCGCTGCATCCAGGTGCCAATTAATGAAACAGACTGCCCGGTAAAATACAATCTGTAATTACGGCTTTTAAATGCTCTGAATGTGGTAACGTTCATGTATGGTAACTCTAATTAGTTGCTAGTTATCAGTTACTAGGTACTAGACAAAATTTGGCTTCTAGAACCTAGTAACTGATAACTCGTAACTAGATTCTTGGTGGTTGACCGAAAAGATAAAACACCTCAACAGAAATTTCAGCCGTTTGGAGTTTGCTTTTTGTTATTTGGAATTTTCTAAGGCGTTGAGCTTTTGCATTAAGCATTATCAACCCTGCAACTCAGTTTCTCTATTATATCATCCGTTGTTCCCTGTTCACCCAGTCTGGGGAAAATATGATGAAGGCTATTCAGATGTACTTCTGTTACAGTATCTGCCATAGCATCCGTAGCAAAGCTTATGTTGTAACCAAGTTCTTCGGCTGTTCTGGCGGTAGCTTCTACCCCTTTGCTGGTGGAAACTCCCGTTAATACAATTCCAGTAATGTTGCGTTTCTGCAGTTCACTATGCAGATTCGTATCGTTAAAGGCACTCCAGGAATGTTTGGTTACAAAAATATCAGAAGGCAGTATCTTCAGTTCTTCCACAATATCTGCAAAATCAGGCATAGCCGCGACTGCTTGAGCTGTACTTGCAGCAACATTACTATCCTTGCGCATAATATGTTTAGGGGCAACAGGAATAACATTTACTGCGACAATTGGTAATCCCTCTTTCCGGAAGGCTTCAACCAATCGGGCTGATTTCTCTACCACTTCATTGAGTCCGGCTACCGGCATTTTCATAATACCTTTTTGCAGGTCAATAATGACCAGGGCCGTATGTTTATCAATAGCTGTTATCATATTATTTATTGTTTCATTTTATCCGCAAATGTAATACTCAGGTTCACACTCATCAATAATACTCCGATGAAGAATATGTATAAGGCAAGCTTCGTTTTAGCATTCATTTTACTGACTTTGAAAAGAACATACCCGATCACAAGGTTCAATAATCCCCACAAGACATTAATTAATGGAGAGGAAAGTCCTTTACCTGGAGGATTTGAGAAGGGAGATGGAAAAGGATCCCCGCAAACGCCGCTCACATAATGCGGAACGAAATTCGCTAGAAAAGCACCTGCAAAGAATGCTGCAATGTAATGATACCATTTAAGAGGACTGGTTGAAGTTTGTATTTGTTCCATAGTTGTACGTGTTTGGTTTTTAATTGATATGATTACTATTATTTAGATTCCGATAACTTATTTAATATGGGGAGAACTTTAATCAACAATTGCATTTCTTTCTCTGTAAGTGTAGTATCAATGATACTTCTTAACCATTCATCGCGTTCATACCTGGTTTTCTCTACCAGCTTCTTTCCACCAGCTGTAAGTGAAATAGATACTTTACGTTTATCTTCTTTGGAAGGTGTCCGTTTAATAATTCGCTGCGCTTCCAGTTTTGAAAGTATCTGCGACATGGACTGTGTCGTGATTTTGGTTAAAACAGCCAGTTCACTGGGCAAAAGGGAAGGGTTTCTGAACAAATGCGCAATAGTTTCTACTTCCGTCATAGAATATTGATGAACCGAAGATGTCTGCTTGCGAAGTCGTTTGTGTAGTGCAGCAATTTCTGTGCGTAAAGAAGATGCTAATACTGCTGAATCCATATATGTACTAAAACTTGTTAGTTTACCTAACAAATATTGGAATATAATTGGAATTAAAAAATAAAATGGAGAATTTTTTGAAAGTTTTAAGTTATATATTTTAAGACAGAAACAGGGAATCTTGGCGATGCGATCGTTGGTGTTAAATAAGTTACCAGTCTTTAGTACCTAGTTCCCAGCAAGGTATACTTTATGATACTGCAACCCAGGAACCAATTAATCATTGTTGTTGTCTTTCATTTGTTGTTGCTCTGAAGTTATTCGACATTTGTAAATCAGAAATACCAGAGTAGGTATAAAAAAATGATTAAAGAAATCAATAGACCTGAAAGAGGTAATTTTATCCAAAGAAACTATACGATTGAAATCTTATAAGCAACTATTCCATCTAACCATATAAAGCAATGGAACGTAAAAAATTTATACAAACAATATTAGCCGTTGGAGCCATGGGGACATTAAGCAGTTTTAAAAACTATACAGATAGTCTTCTTACGCAAAGTAAAATGATGCCTGTATTATTCACATCACATGGAAATCCGATGGATATTCCTGTTTCAAGAGAGGAAAGGCCTTTCTGGAATACTTTGTTTGAATTGGGTAAGGATCTTCAACACAACTATGACGTAAAAGCAGCACTAATAGTGTCCGCGCATTGGTGTACAAAAGGAACGTATGTGAATATTTCACCCGAACAAAAACAGATATACGATTATTACGGGTTTCCAAAAGAATATTACGATGTTCACTATCATGCAAAAGGATCCGCGGAAATAGCACATGAAGTAAAGAAAATAATTCCTTCTGTTTCCGAAACAACTGACTGGGGTCTTGATCATGGAGCTTGGCCCATGTTGATGCATTTATTCCCCGATGCCAATATTCCGGTTTTCCAAATGAGCATCGATTATTATGCAAAACCCGAATATCATTATGAACTGGGGAAACAATTAAAATCGTTGCGAGAAAAAGGCGTATTGATTATTGGTAGTGGTTCCCTTATTCACAACTTAAAACTTGCTATACAAAAAATGCGCAATAATGATATGACTCCTTTGGGCTGGGAAGGAGAATATGATTTGTGGATAAAGAAACAATTGGATGAACGGAATTTTACAAACCTGATCCAATATGAAACAAGTCATAGATTAGGTAAACTTGCCTCGCCAACACCCGACCATTATGTGCCTGTACTATATAGCCTGGGCTTGATGGATACCAAAGATGAGCTCAGTTATTTCTATGAAAAAACACCCTCACTACCGGCATTCAGTGAAAGAAGTTTTATATTGAAAAATTAGTTGCTAGTTATTAGTTGCTAGTTGCTAGAAGGTGAAAGTCTAGCAACTAGTAACTTACTCAGGTTTGCCTTTTCCATCATTAATAAAATTTACCAAACTGCCTGTTACATGTCCATTCCATCCGGTTTCACAATCGTTGTAACACTCTACACCCGGAACTAAGCCTACGTGAATAAAATCAATTCTGTTCTTGTTCTTATCCGATGAAATATCGAAAACAACTTCCGTATTGTTCCATTCCTTTTTTGCTTTAATCCATTCCAGATTACAATCCGTTACTTTCCAAACCACTTTTTTATCCTGAACCAATTCGCTGATTACGAAATCAACAAACGTTTCACCAAAGCGAACCGTAAATGCATCGTTTAACTTTTCTGCACGACCAGTAAAATTCTTGGCCCACCACAAATTTACCTGACTGATTTTTTTCAATGTTTCCGATGCAGAAGCATTAACGAAAATTGTTCTATGAAAATTCTTATTGAAATCACCTTTACCTGTCGTGAAATAAGAAAACAAACTTGTTTTTATCCAATGGGTCCAGCCAATGCTGCAATCCTTATAACAATCAACATCGGGAGTAAGACCTTCATGAATGAAATTCACAGTAGTTACTCCATTATCTTCAGAAAGGTCAAAAATCAATTTTGTATCGGCCCATTCCTTTTTATCCTCGTACCAAGGCATATGGCAATCTTCAATATGCCAAACAACTCTTTTACCGGGAATGATTTCTGTAACGGTAAAGTTAAAGAAGGAATCCCCTCCCATCTTTACTACAAATGTATCTCCTTGCTTTTGGGAACTACCCGTAAAGTTTATTCCCCACCACTCCGGTACATTGTTGATTCTTTTGATAGCTTCACTTGGGCTTATTTTTGCAAAGATACTGCTGTTGAAATCAATTTGAGTTTTCGTCCTTGTTTCCATAATCCATTTTGTTTTGGGTTTAATCATTTAAATCTTTTATCGTCTGTGCATTTCGGTATACTTTTGATTATTCATTTCACTTTGTTATTCAGAATTGTTTCCAGTTTTTTCAGTTTGGATGACCAGAATTTGTCAAAGAAATTAATGAATTCCTGTAACTCTTTAAAGCCTTCTTGCTTCAGTATACAATGTCTTTCTCTGCCAATTTCTGTGATGGAAATAAAACCTGCATCATTCAGAATTTTGATGTGCTTTGAAACCGCAGGTCGGCTCATGTCAAAATTTTCTGCCAAGCCGTTTATGGTTAAACTTTGTTTTGAAAGCATTATCAACATTTGCCTGCGACTTGGGTCGGCAATCACCTGGAAGGCGTCAAATCGTTGTGCTACCATTAGTTGGCTTCGTTTAATAGTTTAATCATTTTTAATACATTCGTATTCCAACCATTAGTCATTGCGCTAAATATGGAAAGGTTTGCTTCTTTGAAACCAGTTTGTGTTAACAGCAACTTAGTACCCTTACCATGTTTTTCCAATGTCCATTCAACACGGGTATCAAGCGTGATATCGCCATCGCCCGGACCGCCTGTCCAGGTATATATGAGTTTTTGAAAAGGAATTATTTCAAGCACCTTACAATGAAAAATACCGTCCAGATCAAGGCTTGGAATTGGTTTTGAACGAAACTGAAATTCGAAACCAAGCACGGGTTTAAAGTTATTCGGCATTAACCAAAGCTCGATTAACTCTGCCTTTGTTAGATACGCCCACACCTCTTTCGGAGCTTGATCATAAATCCATTCGTTTTTGATTTCACTATTCATAATAAGTAACTTTTAGGTTACTCAAATGTATAAGTAACTTTTTAGTTACGCAATTATTTTTAGAAATTATTTTCAAAAAGTGGGAATTTGAGTAGTTATTGGGCTTTTGCAAGTAAAAATTTGTGCAATGTATCGTTAAGAAATTACCCCTCCAAGGGTTAATGCAATACCATATCTACTATTATTGACCTATAGCTAATGATTAAACGAAACCCTTGGAGGGTTTTTGAGATATGCTTGAACCATCGTTAGTTTCCCAAATCAAAAGCTTCTGCAACCAATTCAAAAGAACGTCTTCGGTCTTCATAATTTCCGGCCATAGTAGAAATAATAATTTCATCTACATCAAACGTTGCGGCCAATGTTTCAAGCTGTTCTTTTACGGATTCCTTTGTTCCGGAAATGATTCGTCCGCTGTTGTGTTTGTTAAGCTGTAATTCTTCTGAAGTAAAGACATACTTTTTTATACTTTCATAATCTGCCAGTTCATTAAAATTACCGGATGCAATTTGAATGAAAATATAATCCATAAATTTCCGCATTTCCATTGCCTTTTCTTCTGTATCTGCGCACAATACAAAAATAGATAGCAATGCATGTGGCTCAGGAAATGTTTCAGAAGGTTTAAAGTGTTTCTTATAGGTCTCAATAACTTCAGGTGTAACAAAGCCATTGATAAATTTGGCAACAACCAAACCCAATCCAAATCTGGAAGCAATCAGGCTACTGCCGCCACTTGAGCTTAAAATCCATTGTTGAGGGATTGTTTCGCATTGAGGTACCGCTAAAATCCGCTTATTATCTCTGGTATAGGCTGTATCTGAAAAGAAGTTCTGTAAATGATCCAACTGACGTAAATAGCTTTCTTCAGCAAAATCATTGGAAGGGTTTAATAAAGATGATGTAAGACGATCGGTACCGGGCGCTCTACCCATACCTAGATCAATGCGCCCGGGGAAAAGTGTTTCCAACATTCTGAAATTCTCAGCAACTTTCAAGGCACTGTGATTGGGCAGCATAATGCCACCCGAACCAATACGGATATGATTGGTTGCATCTGCCAGCTTTACCATTAAAAGCTCTGGCGTTGAACCTGCTATAAAGATAGAATTATGATGTTCCGATACCCAAAACCGATTGTACCCCAAACGTTCTGCCAACTTTACGGTTTCAACCGTTTCATCAATGGCTGCTTTAGCGGATTTGTTTTTTTGAACAACGGATTGATCAAGAATGCTGATCTTAATTTTTTTCATTTGTATGAATATATCTTACTAATAACAGTTATAAGAATATTCAGGCAAAGAAAGTTCCATTATAAACAAGCACAAATATTTCCGCTGTTGTGTCATCGACCAACAGCCCTGTAATAAAACTGTTCGACATTGAAACGTCGAAAACAAATAAACAGGATTTATAATCCTGTTATACATAAGGATTACAAATCTCATTCATCTGGATTCCGGATTAAACATCCGAAATAGCGGACAACATTCTCAATCAAACTAATTAAGCTTCTTTTTAAGATTATCCAGATAGCCTTTCCATCCTGCTGAGCAGGTATCATAACATTCAATTTTCGGAACCAAACCCTCATGGGTAAATTGCACATTGGTTTTGTCCCCCTCTGTTGAAAGTTCAAAGCCTATTTTTGTGTTATTCCACTCTGAAGTATCTTTCAAAAAACTAAGATTACTATCTGTCACTAGCCAAACTACTTTTTTGTTCGGAATTAATTCTACTAATTTCTGGCTCGTATAGTGTGCACCGTCTCCGGCTTTAAATGTAAATACATCATTGAGTTTTTTACTTTGACCTTTGATCGTTTCATCATACAATCCAGACCACCACTGCTCAATATGCAATAGTAATTCAAAAATTTCCTCGGCCCGTTTTGACGTTTTAAAGCTATAGCTGAAATTACCCTTTTTCATATTTTTATTATTTTAGTTTTTTGAAATAAAAGAATGGCATTTATGTTCATTAATTTTATTTATTCGGCAATCCCCATTTTTGAATCAATTCTTTATTGAGATCATTTTCTTTCGTATTGGGATTACCTTTACCGGTTGTAATTAAATTTTTTAAACTCCCTTGTATATAGCTGCTCCATGCATCCTGACAAACGGTGTAACATTCATATTCGGGCACCAATCCAATTTGTGTAAATTGCAGAAAAGTTTCACCTTTCTTTTCAGAGATGTCAAAAATAATTTTATTCCCTTTCCATTCACTCTTATCCTTCGTAAAATTGAATTGATTCTCCAATACCTGCCAAACTACTTTTTGATTGGGAATGAATTCTATTACTTTCAGTTTACAAACATGTACATCCTTATATTGATAAATGAACTCATTGTTCAATTGTACTGTATTCCCCGTAATATTTTCACTCCACCAGCCTCGTACATTATTGACCGCAGTAAAAGCCTCCTTAGGGGACTTATCTACTGTTATTTTTGTTGTAAAGTTTCTGTTTTCCATAGTATGTATTTTTTGTTTGGTTCTTTATCAGGAAAATTGATACAACAAAAATACTGCCTTTACAGTTATTTACAGTGTGCAAATCAGACATTATTGAGGGTTGATTTGGACAAGACATTTTTTTACCTTTAATATTAAAATTTCAGACTATGAAACATATAACAATCCTAATTCCGGATGGACAGGTAAATATGGGAACTATTGCAACGATCATAGGAGCAATAGAAATTTTTAACGAGGCGAATACCTATTGGGAGAAAAGAGGAAAAAAAGTTAATTATAAAATACAGACTGCTGGAATATCCAAAAAAGTAAGCTTCAGCAATGGTGTGATTATGTTGCAACCTGATGTTCATCTTTCAGAGATAAAAAAAACAGATCTGATCATCGTACCGCCATCAAACATCCGGAATGATACAGACATATTCAAAGGCAATAAAGCCATTATACATTGGATCGAAAAACAATACATGCTTGGTGCAGAAGTTGCCAGTATGTGTTCCGGAATTTTCATGCTGGCTGCGACGGGAATTTTGAATGGTAAAACATGTTCCGCGCATTGGGCACATGCTGAAACATTCCGTAATGCTTTTCCAGATGTTCATTTAAAGGAGGATAAACTGATAACTGCTGAATCGGGCATTTATACCAATGGTGGTGCTTATTCTTTTTTAAATCTTCTGATCTTTCTTATTGAGAAATATTACGACAAACAAACGGCCATCTATTGCACCAAAATGTTTCAAATTGACATTGAACGGAATGCTCAATCTTCATTCGTCATATTTTCGGGACAAAAGAAACATCAGGACGATGATATTTTACGTGCACAATCATACATTGAGAAAAATTATCAAAACAAAATTTCGATTGAGTTTTTAGCAAACAAGTTTAGTATAGGAAGAAGAAATTTTGACAGAAGGTTCATAAAGGCAACAGGCATTACACCCCTGGATTACCTGCAACGGGTAAAAATAGAAGCTGCAAAGAAATCATTGGAAAGTACTCGAAAAACGGTTAATGAGGTAATGTATGATGTGGGATACAACGATCAAAAAGCTTTTAGAGAGGTATTCAACCGCTTAACAGGTATGTCACCGGTAGATTATAAATTTAAGTATAATCGGGAATATGAGACTAAGAATTTATAAAAGGATTTAGTAAAATGTTTCTACTACTAGTTAGTTTAAGCTAAGATATTTCAAGCGTCTGCATGGATTTTTCATAAAAGCCGGTTCCCATCTCCTGTAACCTAACAACAAATATTTCCGCTGTTGCGTCAACGACCAACAGCCCTGTAATCTATCCGTTGCAATGCGCGCCAACATAATGGTATTTGACCAAGCTTCCTTTTGGTTTTTTTCATCAAAGTGGGCTCCCATCTCCTGTAACCTAACAACAAATCTTTCCGCTGTTGTGTCAACGACCAACAGCCCTGTATTCTATCCGTTACAATGCGCGCCAACATAATGGTATTTGACCAAGCTTCCTTTTGGTTTTTTTCATCAAAGTCGGTTCCCATCTCCTGTAACCTAACAACAAATATTTCCGCTGTTGCGTCAACGACCAACAGCCCTGTATTCTATCCGTTGCAATGCACGCCAATATGATAGTATTTGACCAAACTTCCTTTTGATTTTTTTCATCAAAGTCGGCTCCCATCACCTGTAACCTAACCACAAATCTTTCCGCTGTTGCGTCAACAACCAACAGTCCTGTATTCTATCCGTTGCAATGCCCGCCAACATGATAGTATTTGACCAAGCTTCCTTTTGATTTTTTTCATCAAAGTCGGCTCCCATCACCTGTAACCTAGCAACAAATCTTTCCGCTGTTGTGTCAACGACCAACAGCCCTGTATTCTATCCGTTGCAATGCACGCCAATATGATAGTATTTGACCAAACTTCCTTTTGATTTTTTTCATCAAAGTCGGCTCCCATCACCTGTAACCTAACCACAAATCTTTCCGCTGTTGCGTCAACGACCAACAGCCCTGTGAAATAGTCGTTAAAGTTTTTGGTGTGCTTTTTGTAAATCAAAAGTGTCTGTTTATTTCAACTAATAACCCTCTATAATACCATTCTATTGAAAGATATGATGCCGTCAGTAAAATTACAAGAGTTGCAACTAATAGTATCAAGGTATGTTTATATATTTTTGCTTTGACAACATATTTTAAATATACCACATTGATAGTTGTCATTATAAATGATATAAGCAAAGAAGAAAAAATAAAGTTTTCGAAATAACTTTTTGCCTCGTTGTGTAACAGCTCAATTGATTTTTCTTTTGTCTCTGCAATCGGAGCCCTGACAATTAATGCCAATTTCAAAACGAGTCCCCATGCGATTATGAATACCAAACTATTAAATAAATAAAGTCCTGAAACTTTCAATCCGGGATAGTTGCGTTTAAAAATTTGTATACCGATGAGTAAAGTCAAAATCGTCCAAGTAAAAAAGGCTAGATAGAATCCTATTAAAAGAATTGTCTGTAAAGTATAGTCTGTCATTTTTTCTTGCTATCAATTTTTTTGTATTCAAACTCATTCAGCCATGTGTATATCCATAACCTAACCACAAATCTTTCCGCTGTTGTGTCAACGACCAACAGCCCTGTAATCTATCCGTTGCAATGAGTTAGTATTCCCGCTTTGTCTACCCCTGTTTCATAATAAACAGCACTTGAATATACATATTCCTCTGGTTGACTACAAATTCCTGCTGACACAGGATTATTATGAATATATTCTAATTTCTGCTAAAATATTGTATCGTTATACAATTCAATTGACAGAGCACATCGTTTCCAAAAGTGATAACTCCTGTCGCTTTGTGTTGACTTAAACAATTCAAGTATATGCGGATGGTTCATCTCCAGATCGAGTTTTATACGTTTCGAACAACTTTCTAAAAATTGTCTTTGAACTTCAGATGATTTAATATCGCCTTTGACTTGCCAGATAATATGTAGATGATTATCCATTATGCAATACGAATATACAATAAGTTGATTCTTCTTTATTTGTTCTCTCAACTGATCTAAAATTATTCCTTTATACTTCGAAGGTTTTAATAAACGTTTCCAATGTCTGACTGTAGCTGTAAAAAATACAGGGTACTGAATAATTTTTTCCATAGCATTGTAAATTTAATTTTTATATGCTTTTGTTCAAATAGTGTATGTTTATCATGTTATATAAAGTGGGCTGTTGGTCGATGACACAACAGCGGAAACATTTGTGATCAGGAACTGGATGAAAAACGCTAACAAGTGATATCCATCTTCCATTTTCTGTGCCACCCAAGTAGTCGTGGTTGTGTCAACGACCAACCACCCAGTGCTATCCAAGCACTGGGGTTATCATAAACGAACCTTACAGAAATTTAAAATTATTCTTTGAAACTTGAGTTAAGTGGGCTGTTGGTCGATGACACAACAGCGGAATCATTTGTGATCAGGAACTGGATGAAAGACATTACAAAGGTGATAAACTTTAATTTCACTTCGCCCCTACCCAACTACCTTCACAATCTTCATCGCATTCACACCTTTCATCCCTTGACCATCTTTATAAAAAGCAATTCCCACGATACAAAGTAAAGAAGCATCCGCTTGTACATACGATGAATCCAGTTGGACAGAAAGATTTACCTTGATTCGGAGATCAAGCTTTGCAAAATAGCGCTCAGACATTTCCGTAGCGGCGAAAAATGATGCCGACGGGTACACAGGAAGATACTGTTTACTATTTGCCTGTTTTTCAAAACGGGGAAAGCAGAGTAAGGTATGTATCAATGCAAAGGAAGTTGCTTCTTCCGGAAAACAAATATCACTTGCCGGACAAAGCGAAGCTTGCCATACAGCAGATTGATGCACCTTGGAAACCTCAACAGAAATGCCCGACTTAAAACAACTATCAAACGGCACGAGTTTGTTAAACTCAAAACCTGTCAGGATTTCCGGAGCGGTAGATGCATCCAGTGTACGTTCACCAGGATCGCCCGTACCTTTTGCGATCAGCTTTTTCAAACAGCCAACCAGGTTACCGATCATGCTTGCATCCGAATACTGTTTCAGATGATTACCGATAGCTCTGCGCAAACGCATGCCAATCGTTGATACCGTAGCAAATTCCGAATTACTCTCGCGTATGGGCGCACAGGATTTTGCGGTTTTAATTTTTTCTTTAGAGCCCCCGCCCTTTTGGCGCATAATGGTTTTCCCATTCCTCTGGTACATGCTGAAATTCCCGAGACAGCCATTCATCTGAAAATCTGATTTTACTATTGCCATGCTGCTTTTTTGAAATAATGACACAAAACTACAACGCTTGATGTAAGCAAGTCAATCAAAAATCCGAATGCTTATCAACGGGAATAGGGCATATTATTCACAATTTAAAAAAGCTTGAGTAAGTGTACGGCTAGTGTACAAGCTCCCAGGCACAGCTTTAAGCTTTGGGTATTTGGGTTCATTTGTTTTTTGATATTTGGAATTTCGTGAGCATATTTTTTAAAATAAAATTAAAAAAACAACATGGTGGGTGGGCATTTTTCCTGTTTCACCCTCTGTTTGTTTATTATGTTTATTAATGTTTATATATAGTAGTTGTACACTCAGTAGTACACCGACCCGTACACTTTTTACACCGGTATAAACATTCACTTGTACACCGACCTGTACATTCACCTGTACATTTGCTGGTTAACCTCCATTCTGAAAATGAGGTATTTTTATGAGGGTGAAACACCCACATATTGCCGTGCCTCAATAGTTCTGGAAAAAGTTTTATTGCTTTTGTTTGCGTTCTTCATCCGTTTCCGAAACCACAAATAATCCCGCTGTTGTGTCATCGACCAACAGCCAATTTGTCTGAACTATGATTTATTTGATTCTTATGATTGAACCATTTTATCCTGTAAGATAAAGCGCTACTGTATCGAACTATCACTGGCCGTCAGACCGCTTTTTCGAGCGGTCCGACGGCTTGGTCGAATGAAAAAATGTTTCAGATACTTATGACGGTAGTGTGGTTCTCTTTCCGTTGGTATTTCTTGCCCTAGTTGGTGTTTCGGCCTGCACAAAATTTAATGAGCGCTGTAAGCTTATGCCGAGTCACCAACTAGCAACGACTTATTCTAGGGTTAAACCCCTCTCGCCGATTGGTGTTTCTGCCCGCACAAATACATCAACCATGCAGAAATGGGAACGCAGAGCCACCAACAACCCACTTTGCTTAAAATTACAAAAAACAAATTCCAAACAGACAATACCATCGCTACTTCCACGCCCTTTCACATTAAATATTTTTTAATGCATATAAACCAAAATCCATATTCACTATATTGTTTTCACAAACGAAGTATAGTTCGCATCATCAACCAGACTTTACTACGGATAGCATTGTACTAAGTACTCTGTACTCTATACTCAGTACTTCCATCCGACATGTCCTGCAAAAAATCCAACAAGATATACATGTCCGAAGCAATGTCTGTAAAGTTATTCGGTAACAAAGTATGGTTTTGAATGATATAACTCAGATAGATTTCGGTAATACTTCGGCGCAATTGATCCGGTGGTACAGAGGAAAATAAACTTTCAATTTTTTCTATAAGCTGCTGTTTTTGTTCACTGTTTTCAGGATTTGCTTCAGAAGGTAAAATGGTATTCATAGCTGTTTTGGTTAAAGATGTTTGTATTATTAAATCTTTATACATTACCTTGCGCCCCCGTGCAAAGCAGTATTCAATGGACATAACAAAGCTAAGGCGAAAACCTTTTGTATGTTATTTAGATTTTGAATAACTTATGCATTATTTGAATATTAATACAACTTTAATTCTATATAGCTATGGAAATAGAAAGAGAAATATTCGTATCACTCATTACCAGTATTATTACTTGGGTCGCATTGACATTTGGGAAAACTATTATAATTCCTTTCTATGAAAGACTCGTATATAAAGGGGTTTCAATTCAAGGCATTTGGAGCCAGAATATAAAATATGACATGGGAACGCCCAACCAGATTGAGTATACTGAAACTATTAATATTACACAAAAGGCCAATAAAATAACAGGTATATATACCGTTACCAATATTATACCTGGTCAAAAAACTACAACTGCAATTTATACTATTCAAGGATCAATAATTAATGGATATGTCACATTTAAAGGTGAAATATCGAATAATAATAAAGTTGGGATATGCAGTTTCTTACTCAGAGTTACTTCAGGAGGAGCGATAATGATTGGTTCAAATATTTTTATCGATCAAAATATTGATGGCATTTCAGCATATCCTGATCAGACTTATACAAGACAATCATAAATTTAATAGAACACATACAGCCATTATGTGGTTATTAGATTTTGAATAACTTATGCTTTATTTGAATATTAATACAAATTAATTTTACATCATCACTATGGAAATCGGAACAAAAATTAAGAAGGTAAGAGAAATGAAAAAATATTCTCAGGAGTTTATGGCCGAACGATTAAACGTGAGCCAACCTACTTATTCCCGTTTCGAAAAAGATGAAACCGATTTAACCATCTCTCAGTTAAAAGATATTTCTGAAATATTTGAGATGCGGGTTGAAGATCTTATCAATCTGGATGAAAGAATTGTTTTCAATAATTATGGAACCGCACATGATAAATCCTTTTCAGTAATTTATCAATCTGTATCCGACAAAGAACGTGAATTATATGAAATGACAATAAAGTTATTGGAGGATAAGATTAAGTATTTGGAAGGGAAGTAATCTATAATTATTCAAAATTATTCAAAAAGTTGGCATTCGATAATTTTGATATGGTTAGCATTTTCTTTGTTTCCGCTATTCCCATTCCATAAAAGCCAGATAAGTAGCAATGCATTTATGAATATACTACACCTCATATGAGTGCAGTTGATAGGCGAATTGAGAAAAGATTCAAAGTTAGAGTCGTTAAATTCTATTCTAATTTTATATAAAACTCAACTTATTCCCAATATTCAATTTCAGATTAATTGTATTCCCTAAAACAAATCTTTAGATATTTGTAATTTCAATCAGGATAATAAAACGTGAAAACACACCCTAAGAATAAATGAAAATTTAGAGTGCATTATATTGATATTCAGATTAACATTAACTGAAAAGTCGTATTAAATTAATGAAAATCTTTAATTATAGTGCAAAAAAGACATTTTACAATATGTTATCGTTGGATTTCCTAATTAATCTATTGAAAATACCACAAAGGTATTGTAATAAAAACAATAAATAAACTATTAAATAGTTGTATTTAAGTATTATGTATAATAGATTTAAGTTTGGAGAAACATTTAGGAAGTATTAACTTTTCATTTTAATGATTAAAGATTTAATAGAGCATCATTTTGCATCAATTGTTTTAATAGGAGATTTTAATCCTAAAATTTTTCAACCAAACTGGTTTGTTCAAAATGATTTAATTAGAGAACAAGAAGGAAATGATGTTAAGGATTTGGTTATTCATAATGAAGTAGTTTCATTTAATTTAGATTGGCTAAGCATTCAAGTCACTCGAGAAAAAATAGTTGTTCTCTCTGATCACGATGCGTATTTCCAGCTCTTATATGACTTTGTGGTTGGAACATTTAAATTATTAAAGCATACTCCAATAAGAATGTTAGGAATAAATCACCATATACATATTAGAAATACAAAAAATACTAATTGGAATGAGTTTTCATCTACTATTGCTCCTAAGAAAATATGGGAAAAAGCCTTTCCTAAAGGTGAGTATGAAACTATTGTTATTAAGGAAGATATTGAAAAATACAATGGCTTTATAAAAATGACTATGCAACCTTCATCACGCATTGATAAAGGTATTTTCTTTGAAGTAAATAATCATTTTCAAGTAAAGGAAGATGATAAAAAAAAAATTGGCTGTATCGAAATTATTACAATTTTAGAAAATGAATGGGATAATGTTAATCGTAATACATTACAATTAATTGAAACTGTATGGAATCATTAATGAATAATACATTATTGGAAATTGATAGTTCAGTGGATGAAAAATTATCTACAGATAAAAGTCCTAAAGATTGGGGGCATCAACATTATTTATCCGAATTACCTTTGCATATTATAGATGGATCCATTCTTAATTCAAATAACTACAAATCCACTCCATACAACAGTCAATACGATAAAATCAACAATGTAAATGAAAATTACATGGAAAAGGATTATAATACACCTAATCCAACATCAATTAATGAAAAATTTGATATTGATATAAAGAATAATTTTATGAATTCATTCTTTAAACGCAAAAATGGTTTTGAAGCAATACAAAAATGGGAAGGAGTTGTAACATGTTTTAAGAAAAATGATAAAAGCTTTACATCTCGTTTAAAAGATCTTACTAACGGCGGTACTGATGAAGAATTGATTTTTTCAGTAGATAAAATAAATAAGGATGATTTAAATTTATTGAAAGAAGGAGCTGTTTTTTATTTTTCTATAGGATATAGAATTTCTAATTCAACTAAAAACAAAGATTACTTATTTAGATTTAGAAGATTGCCTTCTTGGACAGAAGATGAAATAATTGATGCATATAAAATTGGAAGTGAAAAACTTAGTAAAGTTTTAAAAATACGATCACATAATGATTGATAATTTAATTGAAGTATCAATATTTGGTGGAGGAGCAGGCTATGGAGAATCAATTTTAGTTAAAATATCGAATGAATACTTTGTAATAGATTCATTTCAAAATCCTAGAACTTCAAAATCATTTTTAATAGACTATTTTAGAGAACAAGATATTAATTGTGAAATTGATGTAAAATTAGTTATTTCTACTCATTGGCATGATGATCATTTTAAAGGATTAGCAGACATATTATCTTTATGTAAATCTGCTGAATTTTATTGCTCTGATTGTATTTCCACTGATGAGTTTAAAAATATATATTCTTTTGGTGAACTTGCTCCAATAATATCCCCAACCAAAGAAATAAGTAAAATAATCAACGTTCTAACTGAAAATAAAAAATGCATAAATTCGCTTAAAGCAGAGCAGTTAGTTTATAAAAATCAAATTAATGGAGTTGAATTGAAGATTTATGCTCTTTCTCCCAATGATTTTGCTATAACAAAGGCCCGAATACAGATTTCAGCATCATTAACCAATATGACTGAAGATAGAGTATTACCTAAAGCTCCTTCACCTAACGACGCTTCTATTGTACTTTTTTTTGAATATGGAGATATTTGTTTTTTACTCGGAGGAGATCTTCCATATAACAACGATAATCGACAAGGTTGGAAGAACATTATTGAAAAATCAATGTCATATAAAAATAAAAAATCGTCAATATTTAAGGTATCACATCATGGCTCCCAAACATCTTATAATGCAGATATTTGGAACAAATTATTATTAACGCAGCCAATTGCTTGTTTAACTCCATATAAGAAAGGGCATTTTGTACCTAATGCCTCTGAGATTAGAAATATACTAAGTCATACTGAATATGCATTTATAACTTGTAAGAACGAAGTACTTAAGAAAAGAAAAAAACGATCGACTAAAACTAAATTATTATTAGAGGAACTAAAAATTGAAGTTTATGAAATTCCATATGACTTTGGTCATATTAAACTTACAAATCCAAATTTTACTAATACACGAAATATTTGGGGGGTTGAATTACTTGGAAAAGCAATAAAACTTCAAGATTATTAAAGATAAAAGCACTAGTCCTTTCTACATCGGCATGGGAGATTGCCGTATGTATTAAATGATGCGTAGCTATATATAATTTCTTACCCTGTTCTTCTCCCTTATCGTGTTCATCATACCAATGCAAATATTTTTTAAGTAAGTCGGGGTAATCGCTGCGGTTCAAGCATCGGTTTATTCGGATAAAATGATACAAAAACCATAGTTCAAACGCCTCATTACTGGCGGCTGTTGCAAAGCCCTGTTCTTTTGCAAGTCTGATAGCATCGTTATATTGCTGATGCGGTGTATCGTCTTTATCAAAAACAATCCAGTAATAATCGTATCTATCTTTTACAGCTGGCTTCTTAGCAATAGCCTCCTGCACAGTATGTAAAGCATTACCTTTTCCGCATACTATACAACGCACTTTAAATTCTTTGAAATATCCTTTCTCCGTTTCACCTTCACAGAATACCAATACCCGGGGCTTTTGATTTCGCCCTGCACGTATTGATTTACCCGTTTGAGTTTTGCGTAGAGATGCCATACTAAAACTCTAAAAAGTTATCGAAGTCTCCCAGGAAAGGCACTCCTCCATAACGGCCTTCCAGGTAATGCTGTTCCCAGGGTTCATCGTTGCGAACCGACTTGCCTTCTTTTTTAAAGCTGCTTAAAGCATATAGGGTACTTTCTCCCTGTCCATTTTTATCGGTGAACCAAACCTGGTCTCTCCTGAAAACAGAGGCACTCAAGAGATTGGTATTATGTGTGGTGAAAATTAACTGTGCATGCCTGGGATTGGTTTTATTGTTCTGAAATAAACCAATGATACGTGTAGTCAATTCCGGATGAAGTTTTACATCCAGTTCATCCACTACTACCGGACTACCTTCTTCAAGAGCCATAACAATAGGCCCCGCCAGATTCAGAAATTTTTTGGTCCCTTCCGATTCAAATATATTAAATGGAAACTGTATGAGTTCCAATTCGTTTTTATCATTCAATACATAACGTTTGGAATAGAGCTCATTTACTTTGGATGGCTCCCGTAGTATGCCATCGTTTTCAGCATTTCCTGCAATACGGAAATTAACCGCAAAAGCATCCTTTTCTTCAACAGCAATATCTGTAATCCCGAAATCAGCAAATTTCAGCAAATCAATAATTTTATTTCGCTTTAGCGGATCACTCAATAATTTCAGTGTATAGTTACTATACATAAAATCGTGAATCCCTGACATAATTTTCAGAGATACAAAGTACTTGTATATATCTACACATAAGGGATCGTTATGCACCGTACCCATAGAAAGCAATAATGCTTTGCTATGCACCATGTTCTTTTTTACTATATCCCGTAAGATGGGGCTATGGTTCATTTTAGAAAAAGATTGTGCACTGCGTTCAAAAATAGTGGCTTCGCGTTCTGTCTTTCTTTTCAGGTATTCTTCTGTAATACCATCCTTTGTACAACGAAAGCCATAGGTATAGACACTTTCATGAAGAGCAAATTGCAATTCAAAAGAAGAAGGCGCAGCACTATAGCTTGTATTTAATTTAAAGGAATTATTTACCAGATCTGAATCTGGCACATGTTGCTGTGAACTTAGTACCATAGATTGCATGAAACCCAGGGCCTCAATAAAATTACTTTTACCGCTGGCATTGGAGCCATATATAGCAGCAGACAATAAGATATCCAGTTTGTCTTGCCACAGGGTTTTGTTCTGTGTATCATTAAACCGTCTGCTTTCCTTTTTGGAAGAAGCAATCATTGAAAAATCTGCTTCTTCTTTAAACGATTTAAAATTGTAAAAACTGAAATTAATTATCATTTTTTGTGTATTTTATACAAAAATATATAAATAATAACCAAAAACAAGTTTTAATATCTAAATTGTTCGAGGGTTTATATTTTCCAAATCAGTCTTTTGCCCTAGTTGGTGTTTCGGCCTGCACAAAAGTTTATAAGCGCTGTAAATTTACGCCGAGTCACCAACAAGCAACGACTCATTCTAAGGTTCCCCCTTGCAATTGGTATTTCTGCCCGCAGAAAAAAAATCGACCTATCCAAGGGCTTCTCCCAGTCCCCGGCATACCTGCCCCCTATCTAAGCCGTAGCTCAGGCATATATATTCCGCCTATGATCCGTGTATGATCCGCCTATATTCCGCCATTAAAGTTTGTGAGTTTGGAATTTTATTAAAAATAAAGGCTATGAAAATTCAGTTATGGTCTTGTAAAAAAGACCGCCTGAAAGCTATTACAATTTACAAAACAATTTGCGCTTAATGAATGCATTCATCATTAAAATGGCATTAAATCTTTAACCTCTATGCTACGTAATTGCTGAAAGTATAGGATATTTGTACCATAAGAAAGCAACCATGAAACATATACGAACGAAGTCCATTCCAAACATAATATTACCACTATTGCTACTGGGCATTATAGCGGGTATAACTGCATGTAACAACACTATAAACAACAAAGAAATGACCGAACAAACAAGCAGTGCTATTTTCCCAAAGGGAGAAAAATTATCTAATGAATATTTTACAGGTAATGCCTATTTATACAAGTTATTAGCCAAGGACAAAAACAATGAATTTGCCTTGGGTAGCGTAACGTTTGAGCCTGGTGCAAGAACCGTTTGGCATACGCATCCCAAAGGACAAGTCTTAATCGTAACCGAGGGTGAAGGCTTTTACCAGGAAAAGGGCAAACCAGCACAAGCATTGAAAAAAGGCGATGTAGTAAACATCCCTGAAAATACAGAGCATTGGCACGGTGCTTCTGCCGATCATAAATTGGTACACATTGCCATTACCAATTATAAAAACGAAGAAAATGTGGTATGGCTAAAACCGGTAACGGAAGAAGAGTATAATGAAGTGAATAAGAAATAAAAACAGAAAATATTGAACATACTAAGTCACAAATCCAGTCATGCTAGCAATGACTGGATTTGAACCAGTTGTAGGTGTCTTCAAAATGGTTATGAATACTAATCTTACAGAAAGTCAGTTGTTATAGGTATTCGAAATATAAGTAAATCACGCGCTGGTAAAGGTGAGATAGTTTTATCGGACATTATATTTTAGCATAAATAGTGAAGAATTTAATGTTCAACATCCAATTATTACAAAATATAAAAAATATATTTCCATTAGGGATTATCGCTTGTTAAAGACGAGAAAATTAATTAATCCTCTCCGAATTATTTCTAATAGCGTTTTTAACAGCTGCCTTTTTAGTACCCTTTATTAATGAATGAGCTTCGTTAGCACCATGTATTATATCATCTTCCGCTGCTATTGGATCATGAATAACTTCTTGTTCCCAGTCTTTAATTCTTTGACCAGTTCTTTTGGGATTAGTAGGATACTTAATTTCTTCGTGAACCGTAATCTGTATTACAACGGTTTTGCCTTCTGAAATATGGTACGATTGAAATGGATCAGAACAATACCTCTCCCAATCACATGATAATTCTAACTCATTAAAAATAGAATCTGGTAGCTCAATTTGTCCAGGAGGAAATGCCTCTGGCTTAGCATATCTATATAGCTTTTCTCCATCCGGAATTATATCCCCCTGAGCCATAATTAGAAATAAAATTTAAAACTAGTTTTACAAAATTCTCCTCATTAACAGATGTGATATCACAATAATGATCTTGAATCAAAGTTTCTATTTCATATTCACCATTGTTATGAATATTTAAAAACAAAGCGTCATTATTATATTTAATTTCAAATGATATACCACCCGATGGCAGTGGTCCCATTATTATATTGGGAAATGATAAAGTGAAGACTTTCCAAAAATGCACACTTATTTCAACTAATAGTTTCTTCCCAATTTCTATTATATTTTCATTGGGCTGTTTGCTATCTCCTGAAATCCAATTATCCCCTAGATTTTTTAATGAATCTAAATATGATATTCTTGATTGAATTAACATACTAAAGCCAATAAGATCTCTCGAAATTAACTCTTCAGGTGTTGTAAATGAAGATGCAATAGAAATGGCATATTGATATGCAATCTTTGTAGGCTCAGGTGAATGATACGCAACTAAGGCCGGTCTCACTGGCGAGCCATTAAATTCATAAATTTTATTAAATGAAGATGCTGTGCTTATTATCCCTAATGATTGATTTGTCAATGTCTCCATTTTAAAAGAATGTCTTCTTGAATACTATGCTCAAAAGATTTGACTTGGATCTCATTGGCTTTAGCAAACCACTGATCTGTTTTATCTTCACCTTCATATTTCCCCTTAATTCTACATTCCAAAATTAAGAGTTGATTATTTTGATGAATAACAGCGGAATTAATTGAAATAACACCATAGCCATTAATTTCTTTCAACGGTAACGTATATCTTACAAAGATGTTGTCTGGAGCACTATCGGTACCAGGAATAATAGGTACTGAAATCCTTAGAATCTTATTGATTTCTGAAAGATCATTTATGTGCTCTTGCCAAAATATTCTATCTTGATAAGTAAGTGTGTATGTTTTAACCTGTTTGTAAAAATCAATAGGTGATCCAGAATCAACAAGCTTTTTTTTAACCAAGTTTAAAACCTTCTTAAATTTTTCATAAACAGCCTCAAATCCGGGATAATATCCAACAACCTGATCATCCGGTCTCATCCAATTAAGAAGGATAATATTTTGTTGTATTTGCAACATCCATTTTTTATCGTCTGAAATCAAACGATAAAGAGTAAATCCAGTATTGGCATAATTCATATTCATGATTAACTGCCCACCCACCGGCTCTTCTTCAAAAATAGGAGGTGTAGTTTGAATTATTGGATATTCTGACTTAGATAGTTCGCCAATTATCTCAAATAAAATACTTTTTTCGATAAGAAAATTGTTTTGAAAAATGACTCCGCAAATTAATTCTGACAACGGAGCCTTTGCATAAGATGCAGACATGTCTGGCATATTCAACTAATGATACAGGTATATATCAACTTAATTTTTTTAAATATATCATTGAGTAGATATACTTTATATTAATTTCATCTAATATCTATATTTAAACGGAATATTATATAAAATCTGGATAAATATATTCAAACTACTTGTATTAAACCAAAAATTATTCTTATTAATAGTATCAAAACCTAAGTTTGTATAATCATGTAAAAATTTAAACTTACTTAAATCAAAAAATAAAGCCTTGTAAATTAATAATTTACAAGGCTTTATCGTTATTAGTACCTAGAGTCGGAATCGAACCGACACACCTCACGGTACACGATTTTGAGTCGTGCGCGTCTACCAGTTCCGCCATCCAGGCATTCAATGCATCCACATCCAGCTGATGTGGGGTTGCAAAAGTAAGGATTCTGAGGAAGAAAACAAATTCTAGTTACTAGTTTCTAGGTATTAGGTGCTAGAATGCAGGTCTTAAGTTTTAAGAAAAAGTCACCGTCTTAGAACTTAAAACTTAATACTTAGAACTTTACACGCTTTCCTGGAAACGGATTTGGACCTGGCTGTCGTATTGAAGACCAAGTAGTTCGGAGGCATTTCCGTGGCAAATGGCTATTTCCATATTGCCGCTGCTGTTAAAAAGTACCACGCATTCCCCGCTTTCAACTTTATTATAGCTGTCAGAAATGCTTTCTACACTCTCCCGCGAAAACATCACAGAATATGGTCGGTTATCGTACACCTGGTGAAACATGTCGCGGGTTATATTGGTCACCAGGTTGCCGTAATGATCCACATGAATCACTTTGCCCCAGATCTGGTTTTTGGTGATTTTAACCTGCTGCAAGAGCATATTGGTTAAGCCCGGTAATTCGATTCCCATATTGTAAATGGAACTGCCGCTGGCCAAAGCAACCGCACTGGTTGCCAGCAGACTCTTTTCCGGGAAAACAGGGGAATATTTATCGTCCTTGCGCAATTCAACCGCTACGGTCGGCTGCTTATCGCTTAACAGGGAGAAAAAACCATTGTCAACGCCCACAAAATAATGCTCCTCCAGTTTAATGGCCACAATCTTTTCCCGCCCCGAAACCGGCATGTTCACGCAGACCAGGTGCACGGTTCCCTTCGGAAAATCGCGGAATACATTGCGCATGACATAGGCAGCATGCGGTATATTGAAATGTTCTATTTCATGGGTAATATCAATAATCTGCATGGTATGATTGACCGACAAAATCTTCGCCTTTACGGATGCTACATAAGGATCCCTCCAGCCAAAATCGGACATAAAAGTAATAATAGCCATGAACCAGCCCGTGTATTTTTAGTATATTTGTATCAGCCTTTCTTTACCTTTTTAAAGAATAAAGGATTAAAGTAAAAATAAGCAATTTTTGTTGTGGTTCTACCATTAAAAAAAGAATAAGCATTGATTATAGAAAAAGTAATTTCGCTTGATGATCTTCCCGTTGCCGAATTCCTGGGTGTTCATAATAAGAATCTGAAAGAAGTTTCTAACGCTTTCCCTAAATCCAAGATCATCAGCAGGGGCAATGAAATCAAGATCATTGGCAGTATGCTGGAGGTGGAACGCATTTCAGATATCATACAGGTGCTGCAGGATTACTTCAACCAATATGGGTATCTGAATGATAAATATGTTCGATCCGTATTAATACCGATTGACACTGAAAATGAAAATAATTCTTCCGAAAATGCATCCGGCGATCCGGCAGATGATGTGATTCTGTTTGGCAATCGTGGTATTGTGATTAAGGCCCGTACCTTAAATCAGCAGAAAATAGTTAAGGGTATCCGGGAAAATGATTTGATGTTTGTGATTGGCCCTGCCGGTACAGGTAAAACCTATATCTCCGTGGCATTGGCCGTAAAAGCATTAAAGAATAAAGAAGTAAAGAAAATCATTATTACGCGTCCGGCCGTAGAAGCCGGTGAAAGCCTGGGTTTTTTACCGGGCGATCTGAAAGAAAAGATTGATCCATACCTGCGTCCGATTTACGATGCACTGGAGGATATGATTCCGTCAGAGAAATTGAAATATTATTATGATAATAACGTTATTGAAATTGCTCCGCTTGCGTATATGAGAGGGAGAACCTTGCATGGGGCATTTATTTTGTTGGATGAGGCGCAGAATACCACACCAATGCAGATTAAGATGTTTTTGACCCGAATGGGTACCAATAGTAAAATGGTTGTAACCGGAGATCGTTCGCAGATTGATCTTCCCCGAAACCAGAAATCCGGATTGGTGGAAGCAACTACCATTCTAAAGAATATTAAAGGAATTGCTCAGATTGAATTAGATAAAAAAGATGTGATGCGCCATAAACTGGTAGAACAGATTCTGGACGCGTATGAAAAAGACCAAAAACAAGGAGAATGATGAACCGTTTATTTTTTTTATGTTTTGTATGTATGTGTGTTGGTTTTACGACCCGCGCACAAACTACCATTGTGCATTGCGCCAACGATATTTTTCTTCAGCAAACGGCTAAAAACAATCCTGCGCTTAATAGTCAGATCAATCAACTGAACGCCCGCTTAAATGCGGCTTCGGTCTCTAATGCCCGTACGACTACAACCATTCCCCTACTGCCCGATACAGTTATAACCATACCGGTGGTCGTACACATTATTCATAATAATTCGGATGGCTCTATCGGTGGCGCCAATATTTCGGATGCACAGATTCAATCTCAGATTGATGTATTAAATAAAGACTACCGACGCTTAAATGCAGATACAGCGAATGCGCCTTCTGTTGTCAACGCTGTTGGCGCAGATGTGAAGTTTAATTTTTGCCTGGCTACTATTGATCCTAATGGTAACGCCACCAATGGTATTACACGAACATATTCATCCCAGGTTTCTTTTATTTACCCAACCGATGAAACAACGGTAAAAGCCCTATCCTATTGGCCCAGCAATCAATACCTGAATATATGGGTATGTAATTTATTCTTATCGAATACGACACAGGTATTACTTGGCATTACGCAGTTTCCGGGTGGAGACACGCTCTCCGGATTAGCAGCTACTGATGGCAACGCCCTGACAGATGGATTACTGGTTAATTACCAGTCTTTTGGAACAACTGGCAGTACACTACTACCGCAATATGCACTAGGCAGAACCGTAACGCACGAAATAGGACATTGGTTTGGTTTGTTTCATCCATGGGGAATTTACAATAGCGGTGATTGTACATTAAGTGATTATTGCAACGACACTCCTGTATGCGGAGATCCCTATTATGCTTCAGCACCGTCTTGCAATTCCAGTTCTTTCGCCAATAATCCCCCTGTGAATTGCTCCGACAGGCGGATGTTTGAGGATTTCATGGAGTACTCGGATGATGGCTGTATGAATATATTTACACAGGATCAGAAAACACGTATGCGATTGGCCTTAGTTTTAAGTCCAAGGCGATTGGCTTTACTATCTGCCAACAATCACTGTAATGCTTCAATAACAGCAACTACCGCTCCTGTAATAACAGCAGGTTTATTTTTGAATGTATTTCCTAATCCGGCTACAGATATCATTACGATTCAAACAAATTTCAGCAGCACGCAAAAACTGGAATATAAAATATACAATGCCATGGGCCAATTTGTGTATGATTCACAAGAACAAAATCCATTGAATGGAATGAAACAAATCAATCTTTCAGGCTATGCCAGCGGTATTTATTTTATCCAGGTAAGCGATGGCTCGCAACAGATTGTTAAACGAATTGTAAAGCTATAATCAGTCATTAAATTCATTTGACTGAATACAGTAAATGTTTTCATACGAATAAAAACAGAAGAATGATTAACCGTTTATTTTTTATCAGTTTCTTCATGATGTGCATTGGTAGCAATACTTACGCTCAAAAGATCATTCATTGCGCCAACGATATCCTTTTGCAACAAACCGCTAAAAACAATCCCTCGCTGAACAGTCCGCTGAATCAATTGAATGGCCGATTGAATGCTGCTGCCAATGCGCGAACAACATCCACCTTACCCGATACGGTTGTAACAATCCCTGTGGTTGTTCATATCATTCATAACAATGCTGATGAATCTATTGGTGGAGCCAACATTCCGGATGCCCAGATACAGTCACAAATAGATGTCTTAAACAAAGATTACCGACGTTTGAATGCAGATACTGCGAATGCGCCTGCGTCCGTAAATGCGGTTGGTGCAGATGTAAAGTTTCAGTTTTGCCTGGCGCAAACAGATCCGAACGGTGATCCTACCAATGGTATTACAAGAACGTATTCTTCCCAGGCTAATTTCATTTATCCAACGGATGAAACGACCGTAAAAGCTTTATCCTACTGGCCGAGCGATCAATACCTGAATATCTGGGTATGTAATCTGTACTTATATAATACCACACAGACATTGCTTGGTATTACACAGTTACCTAGTGGTGATACACTTTCAGGTTTAAATGCAACCGATGGCAACGCCGCAACCGATGGTGTCCTCATCAATTATCAATCTTTCGGAACAACCGGCACACTGTTATCACAATACGCATTGGGCAGAACAGCGACACATGAAATCGGACATTGGTTTGGATTGTTTCATCCCTGGGGGAATTATAACAGCGGTGATTGCACCTTAACAGATTACTGTGATGATACTCCTGTATGCGGCGATCCTTTTTATGCAGCAGCTCCTTCCTGTACAGATAATCCAGCGATTAATTGCTCAGACAGGCGAATGATTGAAGCTTATATGGAATACTCAGATGATGGCTGTATGAATGTATTTACGCAGGATCAGAAAACACGTATGAGATTAGCCTTGATATTAAGTCCAAGGCGACAGGCTTTATTATCCTCTTCACATGGCTGCAATGCCGCTATTATACCAACTACAACAAGCAACAGCAATTTATCCATCAATGTATTTCCAAATCCTACAACGGACATCATTAATGTCCAAGTTACTTTCACGGGAACAAAAAATCTTGAATATAAAATATACAATGTACTCGGTCAATTTGTTTATGATTCAAAAGATCAAAATGTGTTCAGTGAAACAAAACAAATCAATCTTTCCGGCTATGCCAGTGGTATCTACTTTATCCTGGTAACGGATGGAGTAAATAAAATTGTTAAACGGGTAGTAAAGTTTTAATTTTTCAATTCAGCTATGGGGGAATTATCAAGGAAGCATATTCCAATGCTTCGCTATGCATTCTATTTAATGGGAGGAATCCTTATTGCCAATTATTTGACAATTCCATTACCCGTCACAGTTTCAATTTTTATTCTTTCACTTGGCTATCTCATTTACCGAATAAACAGAAGTATCCCACATTACAGGATTCATCTTGGCATTGCGATATGCATTATTGTAATATCCTTAGGAGTCATCCGGCAAACAATGTGGATGCATACGAGTAGTCAAAAAACAACGGATACATCCATTCGGATTAATACGTTTCCAGCATTAAAAAATCATGCTTTGCGCTTTGAGGCCATAGCAGTAAGAGGAAATACGTTTGATTTTTTTGATGCAGAACAATTCATTGTTTCCCTTAACGATACAAATGCAAATGTCGCATACGGAGATGTAATACGGCTTACTTCAGAACCTTTACCCGTAAAAGAAAATGAATTAGCCTTTCAGTTTGATTATGCCTCCTATCTTAAAAGTCGTGGCATTATCAAAACGGTAACTTTATGTCATGCAGAGAAAATACCCGATCATCCGGTACAGGCAGTATGGTACAGGTGGATCAATAAAAGCCGTATTCAATTCAAACGCATAACAGAAATTATTTTCCGGACCAGTTCTTCAAAAGCCTTAGCGGAAAGTTTATTATTGGGCTATAAAGAAGATCTGGATGCATCAACCAAAGATGCCTTTCAGAAAAGCGGTGTATCGCATTTGCTTGCCGTATCCGGCATGCATACGGCCTTGATCTATGAAATACTGTTTCTGCTCTTCGTTCCCTTAGGTTCATCGCAAAAGCGTCGGTTTGTATTTCTTGTATGCGCATTATGCGTACTGGTATACTTTACGATTCTGAGTGGCTGCTCTGCATCCGTAGTGAGATCTGCCATTATGTGCAGTGTGGTTGCGATCGGCTATGCTTTCAGAAAAAAAGGCAGTGGTTTGAATACCTTGGGCATAAGTATGTTTATCATTCTTTGGTGTTGTCCTTATCAACTATGGGATCTTGGCTTTCAACTTTCTGTAATGGCTGTATTTGGTATTTTAACATTGCATGCTTATGTGTCCAGGCATTTTGAAAACATGCACATAATTCCAAAATATCTTTTGAATGCAACCTCTATTACGGTTTGTGCGCAGATCATGACACTACCGATTATTTTATATCACTTTCATTCTTTCCCGATTTATTTTATTCCTGCCAATCTTATCCTTATTCCGATTTCAACCATTGCTTTATTTCTAACTATGTCCAGTATCTTCTTCGCCGGAACAGGTATTTACTTTCAATGGCTCTTTATCGCTACTGAATGGACAATAGAACTATTTGAGAAAACAACAAGTCTTCTGGCTTCTCTTCCAAATAGTATCCTATATCCGATCTCTTTCTCCAAAATTGAATTTATATGCGTACTGATACTGATTTCCATTTACCTGTTTGCATCTCATTCCAGAAGACTGTTTTTAACAGGACTATGTTCGATATCATTTATCTGGAGCGGCTATCGCTTATTGAACGAACATCGTTATTTAATCAGAGAGGAGAACATTTTCATCTGCAATAATAAAAAATCGGCCATGATTCAGATCAACGGCTTCAAAGGTTCTGTTTACACTCTAGTGGCATTTAAAGACAGGGATATTAAAAGCCTTCAGGAGTACTTTAACCTTGCCGAGATTCAGTTACAAAGTATTCCTTCTCAACAAGCAGGTATGATCTGGAAGTATCGCAATAACTATTCCTGCTGGCAGTTTAAAAGTGCAGCCATTACTACTGATAAAAAATTGTTGTATTTGTTTTCATATCCGAAAAATAAACAAAACCCATTGATAGAAGTAAGCCATCAAAAATCGCTCAATACAAAAAGTATCGTCTATCTTAAATAAAATTCAGATATTCTAATTATATTTATATAAAGCATTTTAGATATAGTATGAAATTTATTAAAACAGAAATTAAAGATCGGATAGGCTATATTATTATAAACAGAGCTGAGAAGCGAAATGCGTTAAACTACGAGGTTGTTAAAGAACTAAAGGAAACATTTCATTCCTTTTCATTGAATGATCTGGTAAAAGTAATTGTCTTAAAGGCTGATGGAAATATCTTTTGTGCGGGGGCAGACCTTGAATATTTACAAGAATTACAAAATAATACCTATGAGGAAAATCTGGAAGATTCAACTCATTTGATGGAATTATACAAAATGATCTATACCTTGAATAAGGTAGTGATCGCCCAGATTAATGGACATGCCTTGGCGGGTGGCTGCGGACTGGTAAGCGTGTGTGATTTTGGCTTTAGTATTCCGGAAGCCAATTACGGTTATACAGAATCGCGCATCGGATTTATTCCGGCTATTGTTATGATTTTCCTGATTCGTAAAATCGGAGAATCCAATGCCCGACATATGCTGCTTAGCGGTAATGTTATTAAGGCGCATGAAGCTCTTGACTATGGCCTGATCAGCAAAATTGTGGATTCAGATAAAGAACTTGAAAAAGAAGTATATGATTTTGCTCAACACTTAATCATTCATAATTCCGGCACATCTATGGAACTCACCAAACAGATGTTGAATAAAATTCAAAGCATGGATCTTGATCAAGCTTTAACGTATGCTTCATCCATGAATGCAAAGGCACGAAGCTCGGAAGATTGCAAAAAAGGTATTCAGGCATTTTTAGATAAGGAAACGATTAAATGGTAATAACCCCTTTGGGGCAAATTCCAAAGAATAAAAAGCAAATTTCAAACGAAGGAGTTTAGTTGCTAGTTTCCAGTTGCTAGTTATTAGAAGGTAAGCACCGTGGTCTGTGGCACACAGAACACCTTCACCGTGTCCTGTGTTACTCCACAACCTATTGAATTAGATAATATCCACTATATTTTCAGATTAACTTTCATTCATTCGAATTAAGTATTGAATATTTCCAGTATGTTCGGCCTCATGAAAATTAGTATAAGAAAACGCCTCCAAATGATTATTAATCATAAATCCCATTGAGGACCGTAATGGTTCATAAGTTTTAAAAATATCATTTTTGAGATCTTCATTTAATTTCTCTACTGTCAACAAAATAGCTTCTCTAATTTCTAATAAATCTGGTTTCTTCTTCCAAGTTGCAGGAGAACTATTAATTTTAAAGAACTCATTTAATTCATCTGATATATACATTGACAAATTACTTCTCAAATACATTAGGCGTTGTTGCGAAACAATACAATGTCCAATATGCCAAATAACATTATTATTAAAACCTTTAGGTATTTTAAACAATTGATCCTCCGACAAACTTGTAATTATTTTATGCAATTTAATTCTACTGGCTTGAAGTAATTTCAATTCAAAGTTTACCATATTCATAATTAATCCATTTATTCAAATTTGTAACATATACCAAAAATAACCGCTTCATCTTTCTTTTGAAATCAAATTCATCCCGCACCATGGTCTGTGGCACACAGACCATCAACTCATTAAAACATCAACAAAAAATAATAAACTATTGATCCAATTTAAACAGTTGCTCGCAATACATTCATTGGATTTTGGGCTGTGTGCCACAGACCACGGTGCGAAGGAAACGATTAAATGGTAACAACCCATTTGGGGCAAATTCCAAAGAATAAAAAGCAAATTTCAAACGAAGGAGTTTAGTTGCTAGTTTCTAGTTGCTAGTTATTAGAAGGTCAACATATTAGCTTCTATTAGCCATGGGGCACACAGAACACCAACTTAGCCATGGTTAGGAGTGTTTGTGTAAATTAATATTGGAAAAAATTTACACCGTATACAATACAAACCGCCAACCACCAATAAGACCAAATCAAAAACTATTTGCAAAACGTTTTTAACTTTTCAGCTATCTGTTGTTTGTGCGAAGGTAAAAGATTTGCTGCTCTTCGGATATCCTCGCAAGCACTTTGAGCATAACCCATTTCGTATTTTATAGATGAGCGCATGTAATAGGCTTCACCGTATTGCTCGTTCAATGCGATTGATTTATCCAAGTCTTTCAGGATATACTCCTTGTTTTCCGAAAAATTTTGCATGGCTACATTGGCGCGAAAATAATAATACATAGCAACCATAGAATCCAGGTGAATGGCCTTATTGACATCCGTATGAGCCCCAACTTCATTCTTTTGCTTCATAAGAACATAGGCACGCAAATAATAAACATCCCCTGTATCCGGCTTTATCGATATCAGCTTATTGGCATCTGCCAAGGCAGCGGTCAGGTTCTCAAAACTGACTTCTCGCTCGACCCTCAAACGCAAAGCTGCATAATTCTTTGGATTAAGTTTCAAGGCCGTATTCAAATCGGTCAAATTGTTTTCCTGCAAAGTAGCTCTATAATAATATGCTTCATCATATTTTGGATCCAATTGGATCGCCTTATTAAAAGATGTAAGAGCGGCAGATTTATTTTCCAGAGCCTTTTCAATTCTTCCCTTTAATAAAAAACTTTGGGGAGACTTAGGATCAAGGTCAACCGATTTATCAATATATTCTAATGCCTTCCGATAATTTTGATACTCTTGAACAAACACGAAAGCCAAAATTCTATATGCATAAGAACTGGCATATGATTCAATACATTTTTTTGAAAACTGTTCTGCAGATTTCCAATCTTGCTGCTTAGACTTCAACCCGATTAAATATTCATAAATGGCTTTACTTGGTTTTTGTTGTATGCCATCCAAACATGCTTGTTCTGCTTGACGCGAATCACCTAAACTATCATAACAAATTGCCAGGGTAACATATAAGGTATCTGTTTTTTTAATATGCTGAATACACATTTGGCAATCATCAATGGTTCCCTGATAATTCTTTAATTGAAACCTTGGTATCGTTCTATAACAATACCCAATATAATTCCCTTTATCGCATACGATTGCTGTAGAAATATCGAATTCAGCCCCTTTCAAATCTTTTTTTTTTATTTTACAACTTGCTCTCCAAAAATAACCCTCGGCAGATGTCTTTAAATCTGCACTATGCATGGCATAAAATGTAAATTCATCTATAGCCAAATCATATTCCTCTAATTTGTATAATGTTATCCCTTTTTGTAAATGCAATACAGTATAATATGGATCTATTATTAAACCTTGATTAGCTATTTTTAGAGCCTCCTTAAATCTGCCCTGTATATTTAATACCCTGGTCAAGTCAAAATATGTTAGATTGATTTTTGAATTTTTACTAATAGCTATAATAAAATCCTGTATCGCATTGTTGTATTCGTTAATTTTTTCATATTCTTCTCCACGCAAGAGATATGAAGGAGCACTCGCCTCGCTTGAGTCCAAGTTAATTGAATGTGACAGTGCATCAATTGCCTCTTTGTGTTTATTTAATTTAGAATAATTCATTGCTATACCATCATACATAGCACCGTACCCTTTAGGCAAATGAGTAGGATGATTAAGAGCTTCTTTGTAATCCTCCAAAGACTTATCATATTCATGTAATAAGAAATAGCACTCTGCTCGAACAGAAAAAATATCCGGATATTGTAAATCTAAATCAATAACTTTACTATAATATTTAATGGCAAGTATATAATTCCCTTGATTAAATTGATATAATCCATTTTGTATATTTTCTTTTACCAATAATGTATCAACCTCTTCATGAAAAATACTATAAATACATTCATTGATGGTTTCACTTCCCTTTACCGAATAAATACAATACTGAAATAAACAAATACTAAAGAATAAATACCTATATATCATGATAATAAAATCAAAAAAACATCTTACGCTAAGCCAATTTTAACTAACTGTTCTAATGCCCAAACAAGCTCTTCGGAATTTGTAATTCCGAAGCCAGATAAAAAGGATTTAAAATCCGCTTTTAACCATTGAGATTCTCTCACAGCTTCCCATCCAGATCATAAATTGTAACAAAGCTCTTTTTACCCAACAATCCTTTTCGGCCAACAACCATTAATTTAGTCTGCCACCAAACAATATGATTTCTCAAAGCAGAAACACCTTCGTCATTTTGCAAAGCTAGATCTTTTGTCTTGCTGCCATTTAATTCATTCCATTCTACATAATGTATCTGATTGTATACTCCTGTGGCATTATCGGAGTTGGCATATACCATCCGGATTTTACCTTCATCACTTACGTTCATAGAAAAAGAAGCCGATAGGACTCCAGCGCTGATATCATTCACTTGTGACTTCAGGTAATAATTTTCCCAAAGCAGATCGTCGTCTTTATTGAAGGATAATAAAATAATGGCTTCAGCACTTACCTTCCCTACTTTCTCTCCCCAGTTTTTAATGTCATTCACACTGCCGGCATCATAACTATAATTTATAACCTCAATATCTCTCTTTTCGATTACGATGATTATCTTTTCGTATTCATTCACGATAAAATCAGTGATCTGAAAATTGATCCAGTTTTCATCTGCGGCAACAGATTTATTTGTGGCGCGCAATGCTTTGGCCGTTTGTGTCAATCCTTGTGAAATATCATGCACGTTTAATTTATCAACTACATTTTCTCTGAAATCAAATTTGGAGTACATTACCCCCATAAGTTTTTTATTGGTTGTTACGGTATTCGCAACGTATACATTATCATCATTCAGAAACTGCAATACCAATCCATCACGCTTTGTAATCGAAGATTGAATATCCAGGAAGACATTATCCTTTGTAGTTAAATTATAACGGATCAAAACAATACGGCCGATTTTATCGCAATTCAGAATATGAAGTTCCCCTCTGTTATTGATATAAATTCCGTAATTAATAAAATTGTTATCAATACCGATATTTCCTTGAGAAAGGATATTAAACTTTATGTCCGTCACCATCGCGAAGGCTATTAAACTCTTCTGACTATAATCATACGTATAAATCAATACCGATTTTTTATCCGGAGAAAAATGAATGGTATACTGATATTCCAGGGGAGTATTAAAGTTTGCAGGCAAACTGGCTGAAATAGCCATTTCAAATGTTTCTTTAGAAGCCCCTTTTGACAAACCGGCAAGCCACGGCCCTACTGTCTGCTCGTGAATCGTTTTATCAAAGAGTTTGGTACCATTGTCTGCATTAAAAACATATACCTTTAATGCTTTTTTCTTATTTATAATATCATGTATTTCCGAAAACATGTACAGCTGATTATCGATCAAATGCAATTCCTTATAATCCTCCTCCTGTGGTACAACTAATGGCACACTGTATTTAAGCTGCAAGTTCAGATCATATTTTTCAAGCACATAGTCTGAGGAACCGCTGATACCACCTTTGACTTTACTGATCGAAATAAAGAAATCATTTCCCGCAGGAATACATGCAATCTGTTTACTGGTTTCAAGATTGGAAGATGCAATACTAAATACATTTGATTTAGTTTGTACCTGGGCATAAGAGCTAAAAATGCCAAATAACAAGAATACGGTTAGTAAGCGAATCATTGATCGTAATTAATTTATTCAAAGAAAAGTATTATGAAGTTAATCAACTATTGCAATGAATCCAACATTGTTTCAATAGTTTCATAAATAAATGTTAATTGTTGATTATCAATAATATATGGAGGTATTATATAGATAATATTACCTAATGGACGTAAAAGAATACCTCTTTCAATAAAATAATCATACAAATAGTGCCGTATGGAGTGATCATAAGCCGATAATCCGTTTTTAGTTTGAACCTCAATGGCCAGAATTGTTCCGATCGATTGAATGCGTTTGATGGCACTATGAGATTGTATTTTCGTTAGAAAAATTTCATGCGACTTACTAATACGCTCAATATTGTCCCTACATTCCTGGGAATCAAATAAGGAAAGACTCGCCAATGCTAATTGACAAATTGTTGCATTAGCCATGTAGGAATGACCATGAAAGAAGGCCTTATTAAAATCTTCAGTCGCAAAAGGCTCTTCCACTAATGCATTGCAGGTAGTTACACCTAATGGAAGTAAGCCACCTGTTATTGCCTTTGAAAAGCACATCATATCCGGACTGGAATCACAATAATGAGAAGCGAAATCTTTCCCTGTCCTGCCAAAGCCTGTCATGACTTCATCAGCAATACACAGTACATCATAATTTCGGCACAGCTGAATCATTTTATCAAGTATAGCAGGAGAATAAATTTTCATCCCGGCAGTTCCTTGTATCAAAGGTTCATAGATAAAGGCTGCGACAGATTTATTTTTAAGATATGTTTCCAGATGTTCAAGAACTTCTGCATCATTCGTGCCATCCGGAAAAGGTATATATAAAACCTCATGCAATAGTTTATCAAACGAAGCTGTAAACAAACTTCTCGCACTAACAGACATTGCGCCAAATGTGTCGCCGTGAAAGGCTCCTTCCAAAGCTAAAAACACTGTTCTGTCTTCTCCTTTATTTTTCCAATACTGAACGGCTAATTTTAATGCTACTTCAACAGCCGTACTGCCATTTTCGGAATAGAAAACCCGCTTTTGATCACATTGAATAATATCCAGTAATTTCTTGGCGAAAGTAACGGCAGGCTTATGTGTAAAGCCTGCAAATAAGGTATGATCCAGCAACAGAATCTGATCTCGTACAACGTTCGCCAGGTATTCATTTCCATGCCCATGGATATTTACCCACCAGGATGAAATCCCATCCAGCAAAGTAGTTCCATCTTCCAGATGCAGATACATCCCTTTGGCAGCAACCACTTCCTGATAGGCTCTCTTAATCAAAAGAGGTGTGTATGGATGCCAAACATAAGCGGCATCATCTGCCAACAAATCATTATTCATACCAATGATCAAATAAGGTTATTGCATATTTACTGATTGTAAAGGCATTAATCTCTTTTTCCGGAAGAATCCTTAATAAGAATGTATAGCCGGTATGCTTTAAAATAATACGCTCGGACTCTTCATTCAAGGGACCATTAAAGACAATTCCCTTTACTTTTATATTTCTTCGCTTTAATTCCTGTGCTGTCAGCAAGGTATGATTAATACTTCCCAAATAGTGATTAGAGACCAGAATCACTTCTGCATCTAATTTCGTAATCAAATCGGCAACACATTGTTCTTCATTCAAAGGAACAAGTATTCCCCCAGCACCTTCGATGATCAAATCATTACCATTTGTATCAGGAAGACTAATGGAATCAAGATCAATATGAACTCCTTGTTTCTTAGCTGATAAATGAGGAGATGCTGCCAGGTCCAGACAATAGGCTTCTTTGTGAATAACCGAATGAGAACTGCGCAATAATTGCTTTATGGTATTACTGTCGGTTTGTTCTGTTCCCGCCTGAACAGGTTTCCAATAGTCCGCCTGCAAGGCATTAACAAGTATGGCACTAACCAATGTTTTACCGGAATCCGTTGAAATAGCCGTTACAAAATATTTCTTCATAGTAGTTTTTTGGTAATGGCTGCTAAATCATGTATTTCCCTTTCAGAATTAAATGTATGCAAGCAAAAGCGAATACGTTCTTCGCCTTTCTTTACAGTAGGCGATAAAATCGGCCTTACATCAAATCCTGATTGTTGTATCTGATCGGCAATATATTTAACCTTATCATTTCCTTCTGTTTTTACCACCTGAATAGGACTATTGCTTACAATATAATTTTCATACTCTTTAAAATAGGATTGAAAAATCGATATCTTTCTTTGAAGATCCGTAATTCGTTCCTTATGCTGTTGCAAATACTTGAAAGATTCCTGAACAGATATAAATGAATGCGGAGAAAAAGCAGTGGTATAAATAAATGCCCTGGAAAAGTTAACCAGATAATCGGTCAGAACTTTTGAACCTGCTACGCAAGCACCATGAATTCCCATTGCCTTACCAAAGGTATGAATACGAATAGCAACATCATCCTCTAATCCTTCTGCAATAACCAGTCCCCTACCTTCTGTACCAACAGTTCCTGTGGAATGTGCTTCATCTACAATAAGACAACTATTATATTGTTTACAGATTGAAACAATTTCCCTGATCGGAGCCCGATCGCCGTCCATAGAGTAAATACTTTCTATTACAACGAAAACATCACCTTTAGCTTTTTGAATCTTGCGTTCTAAATCCTCCACATCATTGTGACGAAAGGAAATTCTATCTGCGAAGGATAATCTGGCACCATCTTTTATACTGGCGTGAATTAATTCATCGTATAAAATCGTATCTCCTTTCTGTGGAATGGAAGACAGTACCCCAACATTGGCATTATAACCTGAATTGAATATAAGTGCACTTTCTGTTTGAAAAAACAAAGCAAGTTGTGCTTCTGTATCTTCAGCTAGCTTACTATTGCCTGAAAGTAACCGAGAACCTGTTGAACCATTCAATAATTTTTTCGATATACTTTCTCCAGCAGATTTAATATTCTGATACAATTCTTTTTCATGGGCAAAGCCAAGATAATCATTTGAAAAAAAATCAATTAAGCCCTCGCTCCGTTTTAGCTTGCGAAGCGAATTGTCTTTTATTCTGGCATCAAGTTTTTGTAAGAGCTTATCCTTGTATGACATTAGTATTAATGTATGCAATTTCAATCCAATTATACGGATTAGATAGCATTAATAATACTACTGATGATTTTTTGTTATGCGGATAGTATGCATCTGATTGATTTTCTTGAAATGATTTATAAAAATTGCATTTATGAATACTATCTTAAAGCGTATTCGGAAGCTGTATATTGAACAAGGTACCTTCTCCTTCTATAGATTCTAATTGTATGCGGGCACCTAATTTTTCTATAATCTGTTTCACAATGTATAGCCCCAAACCTGATCCGAACGATTTTTCGGATGCACGAAAAAACATATCATACACCTTCGGAATATATTTATGTTTTATTCCCAAGCCATTATCTTTTATATCAATATGCACAAACTCCGCCTGATTATAAATGTGTATTTTAATATAGGAATTAACATCAATGCGTTGATACTTTATGGCATTTGAAATCAAATTCATGAAAATAATACGCATGCGACCTTTATCAGAATCGATATCCACATCCGGATCTATAACAACCTGCAATTCTATCCGATCAGCATTTTCCATGTACTTTAAATTTTCAAAACAATTAAATATGATGGATTTAAAATCAATATGATGGGAGCTAACCTCCAGTCTGCTATTGCGTGTTAAGTTTGTAAGATCTAATATATAATTATCAAGCCGTTTAACACTTTTCTGAGCTTCGCGAATACATTGATCAATAATTTCCTGATCTTCTTCTTTCTCCATTAAATTCAACAATCCTGTTATAGAACATAATGGTGCCCGAAGATCATGCGAAGCTTTGTATACAAAACTATCCAGTTCAAAATTCGTTTTCCGCAATTCCCGTTCAACTTCTTTTATCTCTGTAAGATCAATGGACACACCAAGTATGTAAACCTCACCGTCAAAACTATTTTGAAAAGGTACCTTAATGGTATGTAATACATTCTCCTTTCCATTGAAGTGCGTAACGATTTGATCCTCCAGTGTTACTTTTTTCCCATTTTGAATAACTTCCCGATCACTATCTTTTACCTTTGCTAATTGCTCTGGATCTTTAATAAAGAATGAATCATCTTTCCCCAGAAAAGTCGTTTTATTTGTATTGAATAATGCGGCTTGTGCATCATTTAACAACACATATTTACCATCCTGATTTTTCAGAAAAATAGGATGTGGAACTAATTCAATTAATTTTAACAGCTTACTCTTATCGTCTGAAAGTTCAAGCTGTTTATTTTTCAAACGTGTAATATCATGTGCTGAAATAAAAATAGCATTATGAGAATGAAAAACAGAGGAAAGATTGACCCAGACAATTTTTTTTGTCTGGTAATCAATGAATCTGCACTCTAAAGAGTTGTCGTGATGTCCTTCATTTATAATCTTACTAAGTGCTTTATTAAAATAAATGGCATCTTCAAAATAAACCAAGTCAAAGAGATTCAGCGTCTGTTTCTGGTCATCTTTTAGTCCAATGAATTGTTTAAAAGAAGGATTCATTTTCAGAATAACTCCTTCTTTATTAATAACAAGCATATAGTCATTTGACAGGTAGAAAAAAGCTTCTACAGACATTTCATCTTTCTTCACTTATGGCATATTATTTAGGACTGCTCTTAACTTCCTATATATACGGTGAAGAGAACTTCTGCTCACTGAACTATAAGAAGATTAAATAGAAGTAAAAAAAGAATTTTATAAATAAAATATTAAAAACAGAATCTATCTATAAATAAGTTGAATTATTTATAGATAGCCTCTTCAGAAAATGATGGATTATTGAATATCAATATTTATAATTCATTTACAGAATTTTCATTTTTGCTCCAGGCATCAAGATTCGCCATTGTAGTATCGACGATGCCTGTAATGGCGTTTGATGTCAAGAAGGCCATATGCCCGGTAACCAGAACATTTTTAAAGGTAAGTAAGCGTGCAAACAGATCATCCTGCGGAATGGTCGTTGTTTTGTCTGTAAAAAATAAGCCCTTTTCATTTTCATATACATCTATGCCTAAGTGACCTATTTTACCGGATTTAAGGGCTTCGATCGCATCTTTCGTATTAATGATTCCGCCTCGGCCTGTATTAACAATCAAAACGCCATCTTTCATTTTGGAAAAAGATTCCGCATTGAACATATATTTAGTATGAGCATTTAATGGAGCATGGATAACAATAATGTCTGAATTACTAAAAACAAAATCCAGGGGATGGTAGACTAAACCATATTTTTCTGAATATTCGTTATTGGGCTCCGGATCAAAGCCAATTAGATTACAACCAAAGCCATTTAAAATTTTAGCTGTTGTTCCACCAATTTTACCAATACCAATGATACCAACCGTCTTTTTGTGAAGATTAAAACCAACCAATGGATCTAAAATGAAATTATAATCTTTTACACGTCGATCGGCCTGAATAATATTACGCGCCATGGTAAGAATCATGGCCACTGTATGCTCAGCAATGGCATGCGGAGAATAAGCCGGAACATTGGCAACACGGATACCAAGTCGGCGAGCAGCCTCAGAATCTGTCTGATCGTGTCCGGCAGCTCTTATCGCAATACCTTTAACACCATAAGCGGCTAACTTTTCCAATACAGGAGCTGAAGCATCATCGTTTACAAAAATACAAACGGCAAATGCATCTTCTGCAAAATGAACGGTATCAAGGCTTAAGGATTCATCAATAAATTGAAATTCAAATTGCCCGTGCGCATACTTTTCAAAATAATGTCGATCGTATGTTTTGGTATTATAGATGATAACTTTCATATTTATAAAGGTTTGTAGCTGTTTTCATAATATTGCACATATTTAACCCAGCATCAAATGATTTATATTACTATAATTAAAAAAACACTCCTACATTTGTTTTAATTATTACCAAACCCAATAAATATGGATTTTGTTATACAAGCAACCAAGCAGACCAGAAGCAATTGTCTTAACCTAATCAAGGATCTTTCATCCGATCAGTTAAATTTTATTCCGGAAGGATATAACAATAATTTAATCTGGCATGTGGGACATATGTTTGTTTCGGAACAGATACTTTGCTATTCCAGAAGCAATACACCTTTGGTCGTTCCGGAAACGTATCTTTCATTATTCAGAAAAGGAACAAGTCCGCGGGAATGGACTTCAAAACCTGATATAAAAGAAGTTATTCATTACATGAATCTGACTTCAGAAGCCCTTGAAGCCGATTATCATAATAAACGCTTTGGTGTTTTTACTGAGTATGCCACTTCTTCGGGTGTTGTTTTAAAAACAATAGAGGGTGCAATCATATATAGTTATGGACACGAAAATCTGCATTTTGGAAATATTATCAGCATGATAAAACTTATTCGCTAACAAAAAAATTGCCCTTTACAAATTGTAAAGGGCAATTGAAAATAAACATAAACTATAAACTACGAGAAAACACAAATTTTTAAGGAGTCTTACTCTCTGAAACAATTTCTCCTTTGATTGTTAAGATTGTTGTTGCCGGTGATGTATTGGCAATAATGATTATATTTTTTTCAAACGGCCCTGACTTGTTCTCAATTTTAAAGCCTCCTTTTATAACTGCTGTTCTTCCAGGTTGAATACTGGTTTTAGGCCATTCAGCTAAGGTACAATCACAGGAAGTTTTTACATCTTGTATCGTTAATGGCTCCGAACCGGAATTGGTAAACGCAAAGTTGTACCATAATGTATCTTTCCCCGGCTTAATAGAACCAAAATCATGTTTTGTTTCCTTAAAATTCATATCAGCCTGTCCATTCGAAAAGAATGAAAAACCAACCATTAATATGAATAAGAAAGAATGTTTCATCATAAATTTTATATCATTATAATTTCCAATTTAAAGGACAATTATTATGCCATAATTAACATGTTTAGAACTACCCAGATAAGTTTTATTAATAAATGAATTTAGGTTTTTTTCATGTATTTATTTATATGAAAAAAACCGTCGATCTCTATAAGGATACTCCCAAGTGTATATATAAAAAGATTACCATCAAATCTTGTGACAAAATAGTTTGTGTACGACATTATTTATTTAATATCTTGGTTGCCTGTATTCTTATCGATGAGAAATGATTAAATATGCTTTAAAGAAGATATTTTAAAAGTTTGTCTTTTATATCCATTCCCATCAAACCATTCACATACCACTCTATCAATATATCGTTCTTCTTTTATTGGATTCCATGCAAACTCTATAATTGTCATTGGTAATCCACCAGAATTTAGTGTTACTACACCACCTATTATAATTTCTTTTTCTTCCATAGCCATTTATTGATTATTTACTTTTTGTGGTTAAATCCATCAAAAAAATCTTTGATGGAAATGTTGAGAGATTCGCATATTTTATGAAGTGAATATACTGTAATGTGTTTTTTGCCATTTTCTATTTTTGAGAGTGCATGTTTGTCAAAATCACCCAATAATCCCAGTTCACCCAGTGTTATTCCTTTTTCTTTCCTTATCTTTTTTAGTTGTGCACCCATTTTAAGGGCAAAATCATCTTTATCAATCATTTTCATTGCCATTCTTGTACTGGCAATGAGTCTTTTTTGAAACAAAAAATAGTTGTACGATCATACAACAAATCAATATTTTTATCTATAATTGTGTTGTTTTATCATACAACACATACAAACCCCCAAATCATTTATGGAAACAGAAAATAATCAGGAAGTGCAACCAGAAAAAAGAACATTAACCAATAAGATCGGGATATTCATTTTTGCATGTTTATGTCTTATAACACTGTCATTATTTTTCACATTTAAAGATTGGTGGAGTGGCTTAATATGGGCGATAATATTTGTTCTGTTAATTGTGATTTTGGACAACAAATTTGAGAAGTCATTTAATAAAGAACTCTCATTTACAATATCTTTTTCCATCACACTAATCCTGTCAATTTTTGTTTTAAAATATTCCTTAAACAGTAAAAGAGGAATATATGACACTCCTGCAAGTTCATCTAATTATTCCAGTAGTGGCGAAAGATGTCTCAATTGCAATAATCCCATATCAGGCAAAGGATTTAATACAGTTGGAGGTGAAGAATATGCTTGCACAGATTCACAATGCTACTACTGTTCCCGTAGTTGTGCAAAAGCATCAAGACCAAAAGGATGGTAATCAATTTTATTTATAAACCAACAATTATAAATCGCATGAAAATAGCAACATTGTTTTTATTTATTGGTATGATTATTTTTTCTTGTTCAGAAAATAAATCTGGAAATACCGAAGAAGTAATAAAAGAAAAAGTTTTTGATACAGAGGAAGAAATTTTAAAATCAATACAAGGAAAAATATATTCAGAAATAGTGAAAGAATGGGGAAATCCAGATTCATATGATTATTTTGGTAAGTATTGGAAGCATGGTATTAAGATGAGAGAGTGTGACGAGGTATATATTAATTTTTCATTGGGTGCATTGCAAAATCAAAAGCCAACAGAAGTTCATTGTTCTTGCAGTGCATATGAAAGAAAAGTATATGATGAAACTTATAATAAACAAAAAAACGACATCGTATGTAGGGGAACAGACGGTTATTTTACATACTTTTTAAATATGTCAGGGACATTCAATAGCAATCCTTATTTAGTATTAAGAGATTTTTCAGATGGATTGGCGGCATATGGTCAAAGTCTGGATTATTCATCAAAAGGAAAGCAACCAACTGTATATGGTTTTATCAACGCTTCAAATGAAAAAATAATCAAACCAATATATTATGAAGTGGGAAATTTTCATGAAGAACTGTGTTGGGTACGAAGTATATATGATGATAAAAAACAAAATATTGTTAGATATATTAACAAAGAAGGAAAAGAGATTTTTGAACCAATAAGTAACGTATCTGAACCACATGATTTTTGTAATGGTATTACACAGATAAATAACAAGTATTATGACACAAAAGGAAATATTGTTTCTAATCCAATTAAAACCTGCAAGTATGTACAAAGAGATTTAAACGATTCACTTGGGTTGATAAAGATGGAAACAAAATCTGTTTTCGGATTGCAGGATCAGGGATATAAAGATGCATGGGGTATGGAAGTATTTAAAAGAGTTCCAATTAAAGGAATGTCTGGATACAGAAAAGACTCAATGATTGTTGTGGAACAGAAATATACCTTCCTTGGAAATTTTCACTATGTGAATGGAGTCAATTATATTAAAGAAGAATATACTGGTTCTACTAATAATATTGATACAGTTCAGCCGAAAAATAATCTTGTTGAATCAACGGATATCACATCTAAATCGGATGAAATATTTTTAAATGGGGAGGCTATAGCAATTTATGAAAAAGTGTATTTTTATAAAAAAGCAGACTTGTCAACAAAAAGAAAGGTGTTTATTGTAAAAGGGCAAACAGTTTTATATGATAAAATTTCAGGAAGTTTCATGTACGGAACTTATACCAATGAACAAGGTAACACTACTTCTGGATGGCTTTTTAAAACTGACTTTAACTTATTAAAATAAATGAAACACATTTTAATTTTCACTTTTAAAAAATATAACTATGGAAGAATTGGCAACACGAATAATGCAAGTTATTACACTGGAAACTGATTTAGATAAAATATCCAGAATTCAAGATTGGAGATATTTTGTTTTTCATAATCCTGAAGAAATAAAAATAAATGAGAGCATTCATAATATGAATACACTCACCTCTTATTCGAGAAAAGTTTTTGTTTGGAGATTTGATGATATGGGAACTGCACCACAATTATATAGAATAATCATGAAAAGAATTGATCCATCATTTATTGACAATGTGTCAATAAATGATGGTGAATATTTTTGTGCTTATTTACCAATACCAAAAGGTCTTTAATATTTCTTATCCCATTCAGAAAAATCTTTGGCGATCCTTTTTTTTATTTCTTCCAATTTAATTTCATTGGAGTCTTTAGAGAAATGGATGATATCATGTATATCTTTAAGTGTATTATCATACTTACCAAAGTAGAAAAAGAAATTATCAGGGGATAGATCAGGCATTATTGACATAACATTTTATTCATAAAATAAACACAAAAAATATGAAAGTAAATAGTTAAAGTGACAGCAAAATAAAATGCCATACGTATAAGTATGTATGGAAAATTTCAGTGGAGTTTCTTTATTTAAGTTTATGGACAAATTTGCAAGTGATGAAGATTGCAAGCAATATTTATTTGACTTAAAATTCACGAAAGGGTGCACCTGTTCCAAGTGTGGAAATAAGGAATGGTATAAGGGAATTAAGAGATATACCAAGGTGTGCAAGAATTGCCGTCATGTTGAGTCCTGCACGTCAAATACACTGTTTCACAAGGTGAAATTTGGCCTGAGAAAGGCATTTTGCATCGTTTATGAGGTGACAACGACGGCAAATGGGATGTCTGCTTTGCAGATATCCCGAAAATATGATGTGAATTATGACACTGCGTGGTTGTTCTTAAAAAAGGTGAGATTGTCAATGGGATCATCTGAGGCGTATCCAATGACAGGAAAGGTCTTCGTGGATGAATTTGTGATCGGTGGCTTTGAGAAGGGTGCAGTCGGGAGAAAAGCCAATTCGAAGAAAATTAAGGTTGTGATGGCAGTTGAGACAACAAATAAGAATCGGGTTAAACGGGTGTATAATCTCAAGATATCCGATTATTCCACCAAGGAATTGTCAAAGTTGTTTGACAAACACATCTCAACGGATGCAATGGTGCAGACGGATGAGTGGAGAAGTTATCGTCCGTTAAAAAAGCGATATGACATCACAATGGACAAAAGCATCAAAAATAATTCGCCTGTAAACAGGATGATCCAACAATTAAAGTCATGGATCAGGGGAACGCATCATTCCATTTCTGCACATCACTGTGAAACGTATTTAAATGAGTTTTCCTTTCGCATAAACAGGAGTCAATTTAAAGATGTGGTCTTTCATAAGTGTGTCGAACGCATGGTTAAGGCAAATAAGTCCTCTCGCTTGCAGGTGTCAAAGATCACCCTGATGACACGGGAACAATTTGCAGAACGCATCAACTTATATGAGATGATGAATGCCAAATATGTCATCAATAATGCCAAAATCCGACTGGTGGCATAAATGTTCACCAATCCACACAAAAGCCCAATGAGAATGTTCTCATTGGGCTTTTTCGGTTTATATCGTTAGATTGATCTGAAACAACCAACAATAAAAATATGGTCATAGAATCATTACCATCCCAAAAACAAATTAATGAAATGATTCGAAAAAACACTCTTTTCACAGAAGAGGAATTTAATACGCTTTATGAACAGAGTTATTTGAGAGAAGATTATTGGAATATTGGTCTTAATGTTTTTGACAGACTTACTGATATAATTTATGATGACGATGAGGAAAGAAAAGAATGGAGAAATCATTTTGCAATTTGGTTTAAAAATGAATTTGAAGATGATGCAACATTAGAAATTGATGTTGTAAAAGACAGGGTACGAAAATCTTTATGGATGTTGATTAGTTATATGAGGAGAACTCCGAGAAATCAATAAACCACAAAACATATTCTGTCTTTTCCTGAATTATTTTTTCGTCTGTATTGCCAGAAGTCCTTATGTACTCATGTTCTGATATTAGTTTATAGACTTCATCATATCCCTGCAATTCTATAGGAAGTCTACCATTATAAAGTCTTCTGGATACCCTACAAATACCAAACAACATTTCGTCAATTGTTGGTATTGCATCTTTTGACCATTTCCTTTCATTTTCTACCATGAACATAAATAGAAATAAATTTTGTAAATTAACTTATCATTTATAAAGAGGGGAACCTAAACTTTTTAATATATAAAAATAAAAAGCTATGGATGCAATATTTAAGAGTAAGAAAAAGAAAAAAGAAATTACACGGGAAGAATTTGAAAAAGAGTGCCAGATTGATCATAGAAAAGATATAGTTAAACAAATTAACAAAATTGAACCTCCTAAACCACCCCCAAAAAAGTAGTTTAATTATTGCTACCTCATTAAAATTACAATCCAGATAAATTAATAAAATCTAAATGGGTAGTTCTAAACATGTTTATCTATCTTTAAGTTTCAATAGCCTATTATTTTTGTTTTTCGTATGTAAATCTGCCTACAGCTTTAAAAAATACTGTATTTTAACAGAAAAAAGAAGGCATTCATTTTAACAGAACTTATTAAAAACCGATCCATTATGCATTCAAAGCATGCTCCAGTTAATACAAAATGGAGTCTTTTTTTAGAAAAAAATTCTGATTCAGACTTTGAAACGATTTCGGCTGGTTTTCAATCCATTTTTGCTGAAAAGGACATACCAATCGTTTGGACTCCCGATCAATATCCAATTAAAGCGAATGTTGCAAAATGGATGGAGGATTTAAGCATTAAAAGCTATCAGGACTTTTATGAATGGTCTGATGTTAACAGAATTGACTTCTGGAATAAAGCTATTGATGAATTAAAAATTCGTTTCAACAAACCATTCTCTTCTGTTTTGTCACCTTCAGAAAACCCTGATAATATAGTATGGTTGCCAGATGCGCTATTCAATATTGTTGAAAGTTGTTTCTCTGCAGATCCGGAACAAATTGCGATCTACTTTAAAGCAGAAAACATTTCCGAGATACAATCTATTTCTTATGAATCATTATTTCAATCCATAAAACAATATGCTATGGGATTCCGATCAAAAGGATTTATAGCAAAAGACAGAGTTGTTCTCTATATGCCTTTTAGCATTGAAGCGGTGCAATCATACCTGGCATTAATTTATATAGGAGTTGAACCGGTATTGATTGCTGATAGCTTTTCTTCTGTTGAGTTAAAAAAAAGAATTGAAATTGTTCAGGCAAAAGCCGTCATAACTTGCGATGAATATGTTTACGCAGACAAACCAATAAATGTGCTGTCAAAGGTGTTGGAAGCATCGCCGGAACAAATCATTCTTCTTAGTAACATTATTCCCAACGTACTTTCAATCCGCAATGATAATAGTGACTTACTACTTAATGAACTGAAAGGTGAATTTACAGATGATATAATACCGCATTATCACTCTTCCACCGATACGATCTCGATCTTATTTTCTTCCGGAACAACTAAAGAACCGAAAGCTCTTCCATGGACAGCTGTAACGCCTATTAAATGTGCCACCGATGGCATGTTATTACAGGATATCCATGAAAAAGACGTTATCACCTGGACCAGTGGAATGGGCTGGATGATGGCTCCATGGCTCATTTTTTCGAGCTTATTAAACAAAGCTACCATTGCCCTTTATAGCGGATCAACTACTAAAAAAGAATTTATTGATTTTACTGTAGAGACAAAAGTAACTGTACTTGGCACAATTCCTTCAGTTGTAAAAACATGGAAGGCACAACAGTTTGGTAAAATTACGAACTGGAGTGTCCGGGTTTTCAGCTCCACAGGAGAGCCTTCTGAAAAAGAGGATTATTTGTACTTAATGTATATGAATCACTTTAAGGCCCCCGTTATTGAATATTGCGGTGGCACCGAAATTGGTGGTGCTTATATTAGCAGTTCGGTGCTATTACCAAATGCGCCTTCCTATTTTAATACACCTGCGCCGGGAGGTGGATTTATATTGTTGAATCCAGTGAAAAAATTATGTTCTGAAGGAGAATCCGGTGAGGTATTTATTATTCCACCATCCATTGGGCTTTCGCAACGTATTCTCAATAAAAACCACTACGAAGAATACTACCTGGATATACCAGCTGTTGAAGGGTTTCCGATGCTTCGTAAGCACGGAGATGGATTTGTATCGTATTTTTTTGAAAATATTCGATATTATAAAAGCATGGGCCGGACTGATGATTCCATGAACCTTGGTGGAATTAAAGTAAGTTCTGTGGAATTAGAATCTGTCATAAATCAACATCCACTGATTACAGAAAGCGCTGCTATTTCAGTACAAGAAAAGGAAGGTGGACCAGAAAAGCTTATAGTATTTGTGCAGGTAAAAGAGAAAGATGTAAAAAAAGATCAGTTGCAGAAAGAATTACAAAAAATCCTTCAAAGTCAGTTAAATCCTCTTTTTAAAATAAGTGAAATTATTCTCAAAGAAAGCTTTCCACGAACGGCCTCAAACAAACTCATGAGAAAAGATTTACGAAAGGAATTTCTGAACCAACAAAACATTTAATCAGGCTCAAAATGAAATCAGATTTGCTCCAATAAAACTACAGAATCATACACTATTATTGTATTAATAATTTGAATTAACCAATAAACCGTTACAATTATGAAAAAGTTGTTAATATTTCTAACTGTGATCGCAAGTTTAATTGTATTCAATGTACAAGCTTCAACAGCCATGCAAGGCCATAAACATAAGAGATCACATCATCACTATAAAGCTCATAAAATGGGCAAACCTCATGGTAGAATAGATGCTACTTATCAAAACTAATTCGCACCTTTCTTCTTTTGTTTAGTTTAGTTAATTAAAGAGATAGAGTTTTTAAACTCTATCTCTTTTTTTGTTAGTATACACACTCAATTTAATGATATTGGAGGAATGGTATATTGAGCGGAATTATGAAAGGCTAATTTATGTATGGAATACACCATATAGTGAATTAAAGGAAACGTTGATAAAATCTGTCCTACCTCTTTTTCATTTTCAGCTATAACGGTTGTCCACAATTTCGATCGATCCATTGATAAACTGTAAGAAGTTACAATACCTTCATGCATCAATTGATTGATCCTGGCTCTTTGATCCGGAATTAATGAAATAAAATCATCATCAGGTTCTTCCGGAAAATCTATGTCGATTAAATAATGATCCATACTTTATATTACGAATATCAAGTATAATTTACTATGATTTTAATGAAAATTATTTTGATCGACGGATAACTAATTAATATAATGAGTATTCACTATGAAACTCTGCAGAATCTGTCCATGCTGGGATCTTAGTAAAAAAAGGTGTATTATATACAAAAGAAAGCAGAAGAATTTCTTTACCAAAATTGATTTTTGTGGAGATGAAAAAGCTTAAACTTTTACTATATCTATATGAACCTCCAAAACTGAAAACATCTTTATAATTTAATAAAGATGAAACAACATAGTCACTCATTACCCCGGGAGTATTCCTCCATAATACATAATTATTTAGTTTCAGGAATGCTGATACGACAACACTATAATTCAGATAAAATGTATAGTATCTTTTATAGACAATTGGTGCGGCTATGGGACTTACTGCCGAATTGAAAATCTGACTTGAAACAATTCCGCATTCCAGATCCTTTTTATATTTTACGGTTATTCCTATAGAACCATCAGGAGATGTAGCATTTCCGTTTGCCGAAGCCGAAGGAGCGGAAAAGGATGTCTGAACAAAACCTAATGCAAAACCCGCAGCTACTTTTACATTCCTGAACAAGGAAATACTATAGGCATAATTTGCATATCCGCGGGGATGATTTATGTATGGACCATCCTTTTGATTATAAAAAAAAACTCTAACCAGATGGTTATTTTTTTTCTGATATTGTAAAACTCTTGAAGCTACAAAAGCGAATGTATTAATTTTACTAAAAGCCCCTGTTCTGGATTTATAAGAAAGTGCAAATTCTGTTTTGCCTTCTTTTGGGAAATAGGCTGGAGATATTAATGCCATATTACTGAAATATCCGCCAAATAGATCCGGGTATATATCATTCGTTTGCCCCTTAACGGAGAAAGGGGTTATCAATATTAAAAATAGTATCCTGCAATGAGTAAATTTCAAAATTTTATCCTGATACCCTGTTATTCAAAATTATATTATTTTATTTGAATTTCGTTACTTAATTTATTGAAGATTGTATACTTAGGTAAGAAGTGAATACAGAAATAAAGGAAGACGATATTCCAACGTATATAAAACAAGGAAAAGATAGAGAGGTTGTCCCTCTGCTATATAAAAAGGTATTTCCTGTAGTTGAACGATATATTATTCGCAATTCGGGCAAAAAGGATGATGCATTAGATGTTTTCCAGGATGCCCTGATGCTTTTATACAGGCAAATTATTGAAAATACATTTAATAGTAAATACAAGGTTTATGGCTATTTATACAAAATATGCACATACAAATGGATAAACAAAGCAAAGAAAAACAGTAAAATAAGTTTTATTGAAAGTATAGAGGATGATGCCGTTCAGGAAGAATTTGACATGCCGGAAGTATCTCAAATAAATGTGGATGAAAATCTTATCCGTAAATTATTTTCACCTATTGGAGAAAAATGTATTGAACTGCTTACCTATACAATTTACAATAATCTTCTCATGGAGGATATCATGATTAGAATGGAATTGAATTCTGTAAGTGCAGTAAAAATGCAATCCAAGCGCTGTAAAGAAAAGCTCGTAAAAGAAATTGAGAAAAATCCGGCGCTAATTGATCTGTTGAGAAAATGAATATTGGTGATACTACATATGATAAAATTGAAGACTACCTGAATGGCTCTTTGTCTGAACAAGATCGAATTCTTTTTGAAAAAGAATTATCAACCAATACTGATCTTGCCAACAAAGTATCTTCTCATAAAATAGCAAATGAAGTAATCATTCAACAAAGACTTCTTACTATAAAAAGTATGATCGCTGATGAACATAGTAAAGCGATTGAAAAAAATAATCAGATAAAGTATGGTATTGGAGGAGCAATTATCGGTAGTGTTTTAATTACAGCACTTAGCTATTATTATACAATAAAGACTGATGAACCAACAGTAGTAAATCAAAACACAACATCCATTGTTCATTTACATCCCTCCAATAATAATTCATTAAAGAATATTAGTAAATCAAATAATAATAGCAAACAAAATAGTAGTATCAATAAAATAGAGATACCCGATAGTATCCACCAAAAAGATCTTCATTCAGATCACATATTAAGTATTCCGGATGAAAATACACAAGTGATTCAGCTACCACAAAAATCAACAATTGATGTTTTTGAGCAAACTCCAACGGAAGTTGATTTATGCAAAGGAATATCCATTCGTGCTGACATGGAAGTGAAGAGAACATGTGAGGATGAATCAACAGGTGCGGTAATTGTATCTAATATACAAGGTGGTAAAGTACCATATTCAATAGAAATAATTGATCACGAGAAAAATATTTTGCAAAACAGAAGCTTACCTTCAGGCAACTATACCGTAGTGATAAGTGACGCAAATAAATGTTCAACGAATTATTCCAACATTGAGATTAAAGAAAAAATATGTGACAAAGATTATTCATTCAACCCGTTTGTTGGTGAAGTATGGAACATTCCAGTATATAAATTAAACGGCGATCTTTCCATTTATGAAAAATCAGGTTTACTATATTATAAGCAATCTATAACAGCTAATGCTTCCGAAAGCTGGAATGGATATGGAAGCAATAATGAATTAGAGACAGGCTATTTTGTATTTATAATTCACTATTCCGATGGAAGTTCTCAAAGAGGTTCCGTTACTATTGTCCGATAAATGAAAAAATATATCTTCATATTGACTCTATTTCTTTGTATTTGTAGCAATCATACTTTTGCACAGACAGCATCAATTCCAGATACGGCATTTCTAAGTTTTATTAAAAGCAATTATCCAAAAATTATTGACACAAACAATAATCTAATTATTAGTAATGCCGCAACTGTTTCAGGAACGCTAAGCTGCATAAGCCTTGGCATATCAAACTTAGAAGGCATTCAATATTTTACATCTCTTACAAAAATTAATGCTACTGGAAATAACTTAACGACAATACCGGACATTTCAGCTCTTACAAATCTTAATTCTCTTGCTTTACAAAAAAATAATCTGACTTATATACCTGACTTAAGCAAGCTCCAAAATCTTATTCATTTATTCATTTATCAAAATCAACTAGACAGTTTACCCTTACTAAGAAACAATACCTCTCTCCAACAGATCATAGCGTATCAAAACAATATCACCATCCTACCAGATATTTCAAACCTTACCGGATTATTAAAATTAGATGTTGGACAGAATCAATTAACTGCCTTACCCCAATTGAATGGAAACACCGCATTTCAGGAAATAATATGCTGGGCAAATCAAATAAAAGTATTACCGCCAATAACAAACCTTACAAATCTTACCCGCTTAAATGCTGGCAATAATCTATTGACAGTTACTCCTGATATTTCAAATAATAAGCAATTATCAATTCTTGATTTAAATAATAACTTTTTAACACAAGGTCCGAATTTATCTGGAATGACAAACCTGACAAGTGTAAAGCTCTACGGAAATTATTTTAGTTTTGAGGACTTAGCACCATATATTAATATACCTGGCTTTGCAAACAATTTTATTATTTCACCAATGAAAATATTTAAAGGTGATACCATTGAAGGATATTACAATGATCCAATTCCGTTAAGTACAGGTATTGATCATTCCCTATCAAACATAACATATACATGGAGAGAAGGAAGCGATTCTTTAGGCTCAGTAACTAATGATACGTTTTTGATATCACAAACTTCAGGAATAAATGAAAGATACTATTACGCAACTATTTCAGACCCCTCTATTCCTTCATTGCAATTAGAAACCGATTCGTTTCTTGTTCACTTTAATACCTGTCCTCAGTCATCTGATTTTAGCTATAAAGCTACCAGAGTTGATTGTGATAAATCAGGTACATTAAATCTTTCGATAAATGGTTATGTTTCGCCTAATACTTCCTATACATTAACGGGTACACAATCCGGTATTTCAAATACTTATTCAAAAGCTTCTATTACAGAATTAACAGAGGCTTCCTACAATCTAAAAATATCTTTATCAAAGAATTGTACATTAAATCTCACACAACCCATTACACTGCCATATATAGATTGCAAAGAAACCTTTATTACACCTAATAACGATGGAGAAAACGATAGCTATTATATAAATGGCCCGGGTAAAGCGGTGATTTACGATAAAAATGGAAATGTTGTACAACGTGTTTCTCTGCCGTATGAATGGACAGGATCAGGATCTGGTGTCGCGTTGGTTCCTATCGGTTATTACATGATTGATATCAATGATGGTCAGCAAATGGTCCATGTTAGTGTTATTTATTAAGTAACTATTTTTATTTTTTTGATTCAATAAAAATAGATTGTGCTGTCATCTTAACTACAGGGATCTTTTCAACAATATTTCCGATTTGAATGGACGGCTTTATTAAAACGTCTGGAATTCCGGGCAGAAGAAAATCCAGGTATTCAACTTTTGTTGAGGTGAAGCCTGCTTGTGCTAATTTCTTTTTTATAAATGGTGCTGAAAAGGCCATTTCATCGGGCTCCAGATTTGCTTTTTTTCTTAGAATCGGAATATTAAAAATCAAGGCACAATAAGGGTTATAAATATTGGGTTCCATAAAAATAATGGATCCACCCTCCTTTAATAATAAGCGTAAATTAGCAAGCGCGGTATCCAAATGATAATACAGGTGATGTAGAATTCCGTTACCTATAATGTAATCAAACCGTTGTTCTTTAAAATGATCAATTTTATTAAAATCAAGAACATCGTATTTTAAATTATCCAGTACATAATTCTTTTTTGCACCTTCAATAAATGGGACACACAGATCTGTACCAATCACGCGTTTACCTGTTTTTTCTGCAATCCAGTAAGCTATTTCACCCGTCCCACATCCAATTTCAAGAATATCAGCATCCTTAGACAAATCCATTTTATTAATCATCCAGTCTGCTCTTCTTGACATTCTAACCTGTGTTGATTTTGTTAGAACGAATCCTTGATTAAAGCCTCTGTCGTCAATTATGCTTCCCATTTCTAATATGTTTTTCGAAATATATTTTTACGAATAAATTTTGGTCTCTTTTTGCTTTCCTCCAGAATCTTTGCCTGATACTCACCGATAATTGAAATGCCCAGCAACTGAAGACCTCCGAAAAAAAGTATGAGTACAATAATAGTTGTTACACCGTGTGGATTTCCAGGCTTAACAAAATACAAAATAATCTGTAGAATTATGGCCAGAAAAGAAAAAGCGGTTAAAGACCATCCAAGATAAGTCAGTAATTCAAGCGGTACAAAACTAAAGCTAAAGATCGCTTTTCTTGCCCATGCAATATTCTTTCTCCAGTTATTGGTTGTCACGCCAAACATCCTTTCCGGACGAATATAATCTACACCTGTTTGTTTAAAACCTACCCAAGCTCTTAATCCCCTCATAAACTGATCGGTTTCAGGAATCTTTACAAGCTCTGTTACCACTTTTTTACTCATTAGCGAAAAATCCCCTGCATCAAGAGGTACTGGAACAAATGCTATTTTTTTAAATAAACGATAGAATAATTTATAAAAAAAAGCAAGGCTCTGACTTCCTTCCCGGGCAACTCTGCGCCCATAAACAACATCATATCCCTCCTGAAACTTCTCATAAAATTGTTCTATCAATTCGGGAGGATCCTGTAAATCTCCATCCAGCAATATCACACCATCACCCGTGGATATTTCCATCCCCGAGAGAAATGCACTTTGAGAACCAAAATTACGTGAGTGCTCAATTGCAACTACATGGTCGTCGCTATTAACTATATATTCTAGGACTTCATTTGTATTATCTGGACTGCAATCATTTACAAATATAATTTCATAATCAACATTGATTTTTTTAAATGTAGCAGTTAAGCGCTGATACATAATCGGGATTGCTTGTTCATCTTTATAACAGGCAATTACGGCCGTTAATTTATGTCTGATTTTATCCTGAACAATTTTCTTCTCATATAAAGGCATTGACCAAGTTTTCTGCCACTGATACGTCTTTTCAAAACCTTCTTTCAAACTTGTTTCATTCTTCCAGCCCAAAAGCTTTTCTGCTAAAGACGCATTTCCATACCATTCTTTCAAGTCCCATTTTCTGTTAGGAAAATCACCCCAATGCGGTTCTTCGCTTATATGGAAAATATCTTTTACGGTAGCTGCTACATCTCTGATTGTACTCATTTTATTGCCGGCTATATTCAGAGATTTGCCTTTAATACTATCCCAATCAGCATTCGAAGCCAATAGTGTAGCATAAACCGCATCATCAACGTATACAAAATCTCTACTAATGTCAGGCTGAACAAGCGGTGGATAAGAACCTTCCATACCCTTTGCAATCAACTGAGGAATTAATCTATCAGGCTCTTCATACGGACCAAAAATAGAATAGTACCTAAGGTTTACTATAGGAAAATCCTTTACCACTCCATAATACTTAATCATATTGGCTGCCGACACCTTCGTAACAGAATAATGACTGTTAGGTATCATGACATCATCTTCCTGAGGGGCTTTACAATTAAGTCCATACTCGCTGCTACTTCCTGCATGAACAAATGCTTTGATATTAAAGGCAGAAGTGACTTCAAGTATATTCAATAAACCAATGATATTGGTCTGGTATGTCAATTCAGTATTGTTCTGCTTTGCATAGGCTCCATAAGCAGCTAAATCAAAAATAGTGTTGAATTTATGTTCTTCAAATAATCTTTCGATTTCATATTTTTTAATAATATTACAATGCAAAATATGATTATGATCCAGATCATCCAGCCTCCAGGGAATAAAAGGTTTACTGGTAACAGCAAAAACATCCTTCCTGTATTTGAGAATCTGGCGCATTAAGTTTGCCCCGATAAAACCTCCTGCCCCGAATATTACAATAGGGCCTTCCAGTTTTAAAACTTCTTTTTGAATTTTTGCTTGTAAGTCCAAGGTATCAATTATTGAATTTATATAATATTGTTTAATGCTTTCTGAATTCTACTTAATAAACCGCTACCTGCCAGATCATTTTCTTCCTGATGAAATGTTTGATTACCATACTTTCCACTGATGTATCCATTTGCATAAATAGAATCAAAGATTATTGATGTGGAGCATTTTTTAAGAATAAGTGAAGCAACAGCTTCGTTTAAGCCACACTGCCCTTTATGTTCTTCAATTGTCAGGACATTACGAATCTGGTCAATTTTTCTAATTAATTCTACAGGGATTTCTTCCATCGGAAAAATACCAACAGACCAAATTTCAATTTGCTCAAAGAGCTCTATAGATAATTTATATAGATTCTCTAAAATAGGTCCTGTACCGATAATTATCAGCTTAGAGCCAGATTTAAACTTTCTCCATGGAGCAAATTTCGGTAAATCAGGAATAGCAGCCGTCATGTTTAGACGCAGATAGTTCGGAGAAGGATCCTGAATCATTAGTCCTACTACATCAAAAACATCCTGTGATGTGACCGGTACATAAACCTTCATATTCGGCAATATGCGCATCGCACCAATATCTTCAATGTTATGGTGGGTACTGCCCATTATTCCATAACCATACCCACCACCGTTCCCAACTATTTTGACCGGAAGATTGTGTAGGCACACATCGTTTCGTATCTGCTCGTAGGGGCGTAAGGTTACAAATGGAGAAATACTGTATACAAAAGGAACAAAGCCTTCGTGGGCAAGACTAGCAGCCATGGTAATCATATTCTGCTCAGCAATACCCATATTAATAAATTTTTCACCAAAAGTTTCCTGTACTTTTTCCAATGCCATAAAACCCAAATCACCCGTAAGGAATAGTATATTTTTATGGGATATATATTCATTAATAACCGCTTGTGCAAACTCTACTCTCATCCATTCAGTTGTTTTACCTTTTCATTTAAAAAAAATTCAATATCAGCGTTTGCAAGTTCAAAATGTTCGTCTTTCATTGGTAAATAGTGACAATCAACAGTATCCTGAAAATAGCGGACAGCATTTCCTTTTATAGTATGGCAAATAACGGCAAGTGGCTTTTGTAGGTTTGTATAATATTCTTTCGCTTTAAACAAAGAATTCATATCATGGCCATCTACTTCTATGACATCAAAACCAAATGCTTTTAATTTTTCATCCAATGGATTTAATCTGATAATATCTTCGGTTCTTCCAAAGCCCTGAATATTATTTCGATCAATGAGCCAAACACAGTTTAACAGATTGTGATGAGCAATAAACATAGCCGCTTCCCAGATACTTCCCTCATTAAGCTCGCCATCGGATGTGACACAAAATATTTTTTTATTATTTCTTTTCAATCTGGCAGCAAGTGCCAGCCCCCCGGCCAATGACAATCCATGTCCTAAACTTCCCGTAGCAAAAGGAATACCTTTAATTTTCCCAGCAGGAGGATGCGCTGCGAGATATGTTCCGTTTTTATAAAAACTAGTAATATCGTCCTCTGTTAAAATTCCATATTCAGCCCATACACTATATAAAGCAGCAGCAGCATGGCCTTTGGATAATATCAGTTCATCATATACCCCCATCCATTCAAAGCGAAGGAAGGTCAGTATTTCTGCGCATGATAGGGAACATCCAATATGTCCAGCATGTGCATTTTTATACATACGCAAAAATCGCTTCTTTATACTGTACGATTTATTTAATAAATCAAATTGTTCTTGTACATTCAAGTTCAAAATACTATTTAGTGTTCTGCAATATTAACTAAATTCAAGATTATCTGTAATACAAGCCACTAAGATTCTTACTGATGCTACATCATAATAAAGAAATCTTATCCACGAATTAATAAATACTGTGTAAGGGCAAGTTTTGAATATATTGAATTTTAAATAATTTAAAGGCTTTTAACTAATTTATAAAATTCAACTTTACTAAGAAATGAACAATTACTTCAAAAATGTAATTATCCTATCTTTTTTCATATTACTAACTTTTGTGTTCACCTGGCCATTAATTCTAACTATTCAGAATGGCTTTATTTCACCTGTAAATGGTGGTGATGCTCCTTTAAATATTTGGGACATATATCTTTTTAAATTCAGTCTTCAGAATCACATTTCACCATTCTATACGGACACGTTGTTTTTTCCTGAAGGCGCAAATTTGATTATGCATGGGTATATGCCAGCAATGTGTCTATTTAGCATGTTTTTCAAAAACAACATACTGGCTATGAATATATATCTTATACTGCATTTTATACTATCGGCATTTGGAGCTTATTTACTTTCGTTTAAACTTACAAAACAAACATTAATATCAATTATTGTTGGTATTGCATTTGCGTTTTCTGCCTATAAGATGCTCCGACTAACGGAACATTATATGCTTGTATTAACGGCAAGTGTTCCATTTTATATTATATGTTTTCTAAATGCTTTTACATTTACAGAAGGCATTTTTTTTCCAAAAATACTTTCTATTAAAAATGTTATTTTTTGTCTCTTATTAGGGATTTTTACAGCCTTGAATGATTATTATACAACTATATATTTACTGTATTTTTCATTGGGCTGGGCTTGCTTTTATAAATTCATCTTTTATTGGAAAAAATGGTCATGGAAAAAGAAATTAATAATATTGCTTACATCTTTTATAGGTATGCACTTAATAGTAGAACCATTGCATGCATATGGCTTTGATGATCGTGGAGGTTCATGGTGGGGAGGCGATTTGCTAGCCTATTTTATTCCGGATTCAAATTCATGGTTATGGAACAGGGATATATTTAGAAATATATTTCCCGCTTTATTTACACATGAGCCTAACATGGAATTCCAGCTGTTTATCGGATACAGCATGATTATCCTAACCATTTATCTGATTTATTACTGTATTAAATATCCTTTGCCAACAGAATTAAGTGCATGGATCTTTGTTCTGATACTTTTCTTTTTAATTACTTTACCAAGCATTAAAGTCAATGGCATAAGAATTATATATGCCCCTACTGCTATACTTCATTTCATTCCTTTCTTTAATAATCTACGCTGCAATACAAGAATATTGGAATTGATTACATTGGTATTACCCCTTTCTACTGCAATCATGCTAAGTAATTTTTTACAGAATAAAACATCTGTTCTTATTAAATATGTTTTACCAATCATTTTTATAGGCCTGACGATTATGGATCTTAAGCCCACGCCTTACACGATAATGGATACTAAATCTATTCCAGCAATATACGATGATGTAAAAGAAAGTAATGGAACGGTCTTAACACCTATACCCACGGGAGTTGCCGATGGACTTCGACATGATGGAAAATTCATGAGCTTGTATCAATTTTACCAGACATTTCATCAAAAAAAACTTAGCGGTGGCTATATTTCCAGAGTGCCGGAATCTACTTTTGAATACTATGAAAAAGATAGTGTTATGCATACTATCCTTTCCTTGAGTAAAAACATGAATACTCCTTTTAAAATTCCTTCGATATCTGAAAAAGAAAACTATTACCGAAATTTCAAAACGGATATGTTTTTGATTGAACCTTCATATAGAAATAGCAATGCAGAAACGTATATAGATGAATTAATTAAAAACAAAAAACACTATTCGATTTTAAAAAATAATTATCGTCTTATTATTCTTCAATAGTTTGAGTTATATATTGTAATCAATATGATTTATGAATACATAGTTCAAATGAAATTCATGTATTGAAGAGTTTAATGACTAACAATAAAATATGGTAATAAAAAAGCAAGCTCTAAATTTTAAATAATTAGAGCTTGCTTTTTGTAGCCTGTACGGGAATCGAACCCGTGTTTCGTCCGTGAAAGGGACGCGTCCTAACCCCTAGACGAACAGGCCATTTTCTAATGGAATGCAAAACTATGAGTATTTTTTGTAAATACAAAACCTATTACCATTTTTTTCCTAAAATATTTATACGCATTCACGGTTGATTTTGGATACGGGTTATTGTATGTTTGTAGCTTACACAGTGTAAGACGCAAGATTTATTAGTTGTTTAATCCTTAGTAGTTATGTCAACAATTAAAGTAGGTATTAATGGTTTTGGCCGTATTGGTCGTTTGGTTTTCCGTGCAGCGGTTAACAATCCTAAGATTCAGATAGTTGGAATCAACGATTTGATCGATGTAGATTATATGGCATACATGTTAAAGTATGATTCTACGCATGGTCAATTTAAAGGTACTATCGAAGTAAAAGATGGAAAATTGGTTGTAAATGGCAATTCAATTCGTGTGACAGCAGAAAGAGATCCTGCAAACCTTAAATGGAATGAAGTTGGTGCTGAATATGTTGTAGAATCTACAGGTCTTTTCTTAACATTAGATACAGCAGATAAACATATAACAGCAGGTGCAAAAAGAGTCGTTTTATCAGCTCCGGCAAAAGATGATACTCCTACTTTCGTTATGGGTGTAAATAATAAGTCATATACAAAAGATATGAGTATTATTTCAAACGCTTCTTGTACGACAAACTGTTTAGCGCCTATCGCTAAAGTATTAAACGATAATTTCGGAATTGTTGAAGGATTAATGACAACTGTTCATGCTGCTACAGCAACACAAAAAACAGTTGATGGACCTTCTGCTAAAGACTGGAGAGGTGGACGTGGAGCATATCAGAACATTATTCCATCGTCAACTGGAGCCGCAAAAGCTGTAGGATTAGTAATTCCTCAACTTAAAGGTAAATTAACAGGTATGTCATTCCGCGTTCCTACGCCTGATGTATCAGTAGTTGATTTAACTGTTCGTTTGGATAAAGCTGCTTCCTACGAAGCGATCAAAACAGCAATGAAAGCTGCTTCCGAAGGTGATATGAAAGGCATTCTAGGCTATACAGAAGATGAAGTAGTTTCTACTGATTTCTTAGGAGATGCACGTACATCAATCTTTGATGCAAAAGCAGGTATTTCTTTAAATGATCATTTTGTTAAGGTTGTTTCCTGGTATGATAATGAGTGGGGCTATTCAAACAAATTAGTAGATCTGATTGTATATACAGATACAATCAAGTAATAAAATAATTAGAGATAAATAAAAAAGCCTGATCATGTTGATCAGGCTTTTTTATTTATGCTTCATAATAAGGAATGTCAGGTATATCGTCATCTATACCTGATGATTCTTTAAAATTACTTCTTACATTCTTATCAATTTTGCCCTTTTGAATCAGATGATGTTTGAAATGCATTTCAATCAATCGAAACCATTCATCTGCAGTCAAATAGCCTAAGGTAGGATGCTTAACTTTACTGCTTGGCTTTTTATAATCAATATCTTTCGCCACTTTATAAATCAATTTCAAAAAGCGGTAAAAATCATCTTTAACCTTTTCTGTACTTAATGGCTGATGAGGTTCTAAATAGGGATTGCTTTTATATTTAAAAGGTAAATACCCACCAACCAAAAAGAAAAAAAAACCTTTTATCGTTTTACCTTCATTGACATTTGAGTCTTTATTTGACAGGCATTCCTGTATACTCTTAATATGAATTTCCTGTGTATATGTCAACAAATGATCATATATCTGACCTATCGACCAACTTTTATCCGTCAATTTCTTCTTGAACTGATTTTTACCGTAATAATCAAGTTCCTTTAACCAATATTTAGCAAGCGGTAATAGCTGTTTATAGGTATTTTCTGCACTCATAACTCCTTTTCAAAGCCTATTTACAATAATACTATTATTACGGGTAATTTCTTCTGCTGTTAATAAAATCTCCAAATAATGTTTAAGGCACTGTATAAAATTAAAGAGGATGAAACCTCTTCAGATTTCATCCTCTTTGCAGAAGTAATACGTTAAAAAATATCAAAAAGATTGTATCCAAAAGTTTCTACTCAAAGGTGTAATATTTTTAAGTATTTTAAAACTATTATGAAGATTATTTTATTAAATATTTCTTCAATATTATGCAACATATTGATAAAAAGAATATTATATCAGTTTTATCGAACCAAAAGCCAATCTTATGTCTGCATAAGAAGTGTTATTCCTATATGTAATATTGAATACAAATAATACAATTTAATAAAAACTTTACACTACTTTAAATCTATTTATTACATTCAAGGATAGTATCTTTATTTAATCAAGAAACAATAAAAAAAGTACTGCACTAAAAGGCTAAGCCTTTTAGTGCAGTACTTTTACTATAAGATTATAAATCGCTATAATATGTATTGACTCAAATCCCTGTTTTTAACCAAACCTTTCATTTTTTCTTTTACAACTTCTTTTGTAATTAATATACTTGAATCTGGTTTGATAAGATCGGGTACATCAAATAATATTTCATTTAATAAATGACTCATTACGGTATGCAGCCTTCGTGCACCTATATTTTCCAATTCGACATTCAAATCAAATGCAACTTCAGAAATTTCAATTAAAGCGGCATCCTCAAATTCAATATGAACCTGTTCTGAGGACAATAAAGCTTTATACTGACGTGTCAATGCATTGTTAGGTTCTTTAAGAATATGATAAAAATCTGCTTGCGTCAAACTATTTAATTCAACCCGAATCGGGAAACGTCCTTGTAATTCCGGAATTAAATCTGATGGTTTAGACATGTGGAACGCTCCGGCAGCAATAAAAAGAATGTGATCGGTATGGATAATACCATACTTAGTATTTACTGCACTACCTTCAACAATAGGTAGAAGATCGCGCTGTACCCCCTCCCTGCTCACATCCGGGCCATTACCTTTTTTGGAACTCGCAACTTTATCAATTTCATCAATAAAGATAATTCCCATGTTTTCTGCTTTACGAAGTGCTTCTTCTTTCACTTCGTCCATATCGATTAACTTTGAGGATTCTTCTTCCAGCAATACTTTCCGGGCTTCGGCGATTGTAAGCTTTCGTTTTTTTGTTTTTTTAGGCATCATATTGCCAATCATTTCCTGAATATTCATCATTGAAGCCTCATCCATTTGGCCTCCAACCAAGCCTACGCCTGATCCATGTTGCTGAACATTTATTTCAATCTTACGCTCATCCAATTCGCCATTACGGATTTTCTGACGAAATAATTCACGGGTTTGTTCATTTAATTCCTGATCACTATCCGGCAAAAAATCATTGCTTGAAGACACTGCCGCGGTTTTAAACCCTGGACTAGTTTTTACAGCAGGGATAAGGATATCCAATATCATATCTTCCACAATCTGCATTGCTTTAATACGAACTTGTTCTTTCAATCTGGCCTTAACCATATTAACAGATTGTTCAACCAAATCCCGAACCATACTTTCCACATCACGCCCTACATAGCCTACTTCTGTAAATTTAGAAGCTTCAACTTTAGTAAATGGAGCATCGGCAAGTTTAGCTAGTCGTCGAGCAATTTCTGTTTTACCCACACCTGTTGGACCAATCATTAAAATATTATTGGGAACAATTTCCTTACGCATATCATCCGGAGCATACATTCTTCTCCATCGATTTCGTAATGCTATTGCTACATTTCTTTTGGCATTACTTTGCCCAATAATATATTTATCCAGTTCAGTAACAATCTGTGCCGGTGTTAAAAACTGACTTAACTCATTCATACTACTTTATTAATAATTATTTCTTTATCCATTCATTAATATTCAACCCTAAGGTAAAATAACTTGTACCTCCTAGAATAGAATAATATGCTCTTGTAAAACTAACATCAAATTTTTTCACACGTAGCATAAAGCCCCATGAAAAACCTGCCGGGCCTGCCTTGCTTTGCAATTTCAACTCCCTTCGCATTAAAAAATTATATCCAAAAAGTGCATGAAAATTCTTCGTAAAAATAAGCTCACCACCTACAACAAAATGCCTAAGTATTTTATCGCTAATCGTTGTGGGGATAGGTGATGTCGTTCCATCCAGGTTCACCTTTACGTTTAGGCTTGGATCGTTGTATACAACATTCATCGTATACAAATGATTGGCTGTTAAAGAAAGTCGCAATGGCATGTGTGCGGGTTTGAATGTTGAACCCAATTGAATATCAAAAGGAAGATTTACCTGTTGACCCTTAACATAATTATTAAGATTGAATCCAACATTTCTAAATACCAAACCTACGGTAAGCTGTTCTTTGGGATGTTTATACAGAGCTCCGAAATCAACCATAACTGCTGTGGCATGATATGTTTCAATCGAAGAGTGAACAAATTTCCCATTAACCCCCATTGAAAACGGGCCTTGCGATCGCGCATAACCAACTATTATAGCATACTCCTGCGGATGAAATACGACCCCTGTTGCATTCCCACTCGGATCTGTTTCATTGATCGTTCCGTAATCAAAGTAATTAAGACCGGCACTTAGCATTCCTTTTTTCTTCAATGAATAGGCTCCAAACAACGTTGATTTTTTTATATCTGCAAAGTATGGCTGATAGGTAAAACTAACATGCTTGTGAATGGAATCATTTAATAATGCTGGATTCTGATACCCCATTGCCACATTCCTGTCCAAAACTGAAACATTTGTACCACCAATTGCTGCTTGCCTTGCGGAAACCGGAACTTCCAAAAAAGTATATCCGGTCCTACCTCCTAATTGAGCAATAGTAATAAGCGGAAAACTACTTATTAGAAACAAAAAAAAGAAACGCAATAGAGTCATGCTTGTAAAACGGAAAAGAGGCAGCAAATTGATATCTGCCGCCTCAATTATTTTTATTTTTTTGCTTCTTTCGTACCCTCTTCTGTGATTTGAAGATTAAAAGGTTTTTTAATTTTTTGTTTTAATAAGGCAATTGAAAGTACTTCATCTGCAGTTTCAACAAAATGAAATTTTAAATCTGCAATATCAGGCTGATGAATTTCTTCAATATCCTTTTTATTCTTTTTACTCAAAATAATTTCCTTAATACCAGCTCTTTTTGCCGCAAGTATTTTCTCCTTAATACCTCCAACGGGCAACACTTTCCCTCGCAATGTAATTTCACCAGTCATTGCTAATGCTGACTTTATTTTACGCTGAGTAAATGTTGAAGCCAATGAGGTATATAAGGCAATACCTGCAGACGGACCATCTTTAGGAACTGCGCCAGCAGGGACATGAATATGAAGATCAAAATGTTCAAATACACGATGATCAATACCTATTGAATCAATATTAGCCTTTAATAAAGATAATGCTGCTGTTGCAGATTCTTTCATTACGTCACCTAATTGACCAGATAATGTAAGTTTGCCTTTACCTTTACTGATACTGGATTCTATAGTAAGAATTTCACCACCGAAAGGAGTCCATGCCAAACCTGTAACAATACCAGCTAAGTCATCCTGTTGGTAGGTGTCTTTATCAAAATCTTCAGACCCGAGAATTTCTCTTACCTGTGCAGGTTGAATCTTCTTTGTATAGTCAGTGCCCATAGCCAGAGATACCGTAATATTTCTTACTACTGCCCCGATTTTGCGTTCCAGATTCCGCACGCCCGATTCTCTGGTATAATCCTCAATGATTTTAACAATGGCTTCATCCGTAAATGAAATATCTTTCACCTTCAAGCCATGCTCTTCCTTTTGTTTAGGAATAAGATATTTTTTTGCAATCTGAATTTTCTCTTCTAATGTATACCCGTTAATTTCAATAATCTCCATTCGATCCCGTAATGCTGGCTGTATCGTATCAAGAGAATTTGAAGTAGCAACAAATAATACTTTAGAAAGATCATATTCGACTTCAAGATAATTATCTATGAAGGTTGAATTTTGTTCAGGGTCTAATACCTCAAGCAATGCAGAAGAAGGATCTCCTCTGAAATCTTTTCCTACCTTATCGATTTCATCTAAAATGAAAACCGGATTGGAGGTTTCAGAACGTTTAATTCCTTGAATAATCTTGCCCGGCATTGCACCGATGTAAGTCTTGCGATGACCGCGTATTTCGGATTCATCATGAACTCCACCCAATGACATACGGATATATTTCCGATCAAGAGCTTTTGCGATAGACCTTCCCAAAGATGTTTTACCAACTCCTGGAGGGCCATACAAGCAGAGAATTGGAGCCTTCATGTTGTTTTTCAGCTTTAATACTGCAAGGTATTCTAATATGCGTTGCTTTACTTTGGTAAGACCAAAATGATCTTCATCCAATACTTTTTTAGCATGAATAAGATCGAAGTTATCCGTTGATGTCTCACCCCAAGGCAGGTCAACCATTAATTCAAGATAATTGAATGTTACCGGATAATCCGGTGCCATCGGATTCACACGTTGCAATTTTGACATTTCTTTATCAAAATGCGCACGCACTTTATCTGTCCATTTTTTGGAAAGTGCCTTTTCCTTTAACCGTTCAAATTCCTGTTCACTGTTAAAATCTCCGAGTTCATCCTGCAGAACTTTTATCTGCTGACGCAGAAAATATTCACGTTGCTGCTGATCAATGTCTGTATGAACTTTTGTATGAATCTCCCGCTTAATTTCAAGCATTTGGATATCCTTATCCATCAGCTGAAGCAGCCATGTTGCACGTTCAACTGCATCATCAAATTCTAATAGTTGTTGCTTATCTTTTAAATCAGCATTGATATTAGACGATAAGAAATGTGTCAGGAAATTTGCGCTTTCGATATTGTTGATAGCAATCTGTGCATCCTGCGGAATTTCAGGATTCATCTTTAGAATCTTTGTTGCAGATTCTTTAATAGATTGAATCAGAACTTTAACTTCTTTCTTATGAACATTTGGATGAATGTCTTTCAGCATACTAACTTTTGCCTGCATGAAAGGTTCATCCTGAATATGTTCTTCAATCTTAAATCTTCTTTTACCTTGAATAATAATGGTTGTATTACCATCCGGCAATACAAACATTCTAAGTATTTTGGCTACCGTACCAACTTTAAATATATCCTGAAAACCAGGCTCCTCTGCTTTTTGATTTTCCTGTGCAACAACACCAATAATCCTATCCCCTTTATAATATTTTTTAACAAGACGAATGGATTTTTGTCTTCCAACAGTTATTGGCAAAACTACGCCAGGAAAAAGGACAATATTTCTTACTGGAAGTATTGGTAATACTCCAGGGAATTCTTCCTTATCCATTTCAGCTTCTTCTTCAGGAGTTATCAATGGAATCATATCCACTGGTTCAGACTCGAGAATATTCGACAATAATGACCACTCCGTTTTATTCATGCTATCCATATCTTCTGCCACTAACCTACTTTATGCCAATATGGCATTTTTTTAGGATTATTTGCTTATTTTATCAAATTAGAACTATCTTTATATAAGTTTTACAATTCGCATGCCATTATACATTTTTCTAAAAATAGTTTCCGACTTAAAAAGAAATAGAAGTTTATGCATTGGCTTAGTCCTATCGTTTGCATTTATTTTCTTTTTTAAGGCAGGCTATTCCCAAAAAAACAAAAATAAGAAATCTTTTCAAGCTATAAGCGAAGCCGGCCATTTAGACAGTATATCTGTCATTCACTCTGAATATCAGTTTGAATTTAAAAATATTAATAAAATTCCTTTTTATTATAATGAAGCCGAATATTTAAAGATCAAAAAATTAGAAGAGAATAAGGATTATGCCAATTTGATGGCAGCACTAGAGAAATATGTAAATAATTTTGGCATTCAAAATTTCAGTAGAAATACTGACATGATATGGAAATTAGGGCGATTGTATCAATTATTTGGATATAGTGACAGAGCTTTGTTCATGTATCGAACAGCGTTAAAAAACCTAAGAGGGAAAAAAATAGAAGAAATAAAAAAATACTATGACACGCTCACCGCACCAAGTGTCGAGGCATATGTACCACTCGAATATTACTATGAATTGGTAGAATACCGAAAAGCAGTCGACACTCTTGTTCCACCTAAAAGTGTATTTTTAAATATGGGTGAACTTGTTAATGACATGCGTTATCCGGATTATGGACCAACAATGAATGTGCAAGGTAACATGCTCATATTTACCAAGCGTAAAAAAGAACTGACTCCTACCAAATTGAGCTATCGTGAGAACGAAGAGCTTTATTATACCATCAACTACGATGGCTTCTGGGATGAATGTTTGCCATTCACAAACGTTATTAATTCTCATTGTAACGAAGGGTCTGCAACTATAAGCAAAGATGGAAGAACATTGTATTTTGCCAGATGTATCGTCCCTGAATTTCAATATGATTGCCGTGATTGTATGGGTTCTTGCGATATATATGTTTCACATCTGCAAACAAACGGGCAATGGACTGTAGCTGAAAATTTAGGTACAAACGTCAATAGTATTTCATGGGACTCACATCCTACTTTATCGCATACTGAAGATACTCTTTACTTCGCATCTGATCGTATTGGAGGATTTGGTTTATCGGATATATGGTATACCTATAAGTTGCCAAAAGGTGGATGGGCAAATGCTCAGAACCTTGGACCAATAATTAATACAAGGGGTAATGAAGTAAGTCCATTTTATCATCCAAAGTATGACGTGTTTTACTTTAGTTCGAATGGTCAGTTAATGAACTTTGGGAAAGCGGACTCCATTGAAAACGTGTACCACACCTATGATATTTATAAGTCGCGCCTTATTGAAAAAAAATGGCAGGAGCCTTATAATATTGGGCCGCTTGTAAATGGTACCGGAGATGAATATTATTTCACGATTGATTCAAAATCAAAAGATTTATTTTATTCTAAGTCTGAAATTGACAATCTACAAAATTTAGACCTGTTCAGTTTTCCATTGCCGATGGAAGCTCAACCGATGGCTTATACAAAGTTTAAAGGTTCACTTACAGATTCATTGACGGATGAACCATTCAAAGGTTTGGTATCTGTGATTGACTTAACAAATGGTATTGAAGTTGCTCCCAAATACATGCGAGATGATGGTTCATTTGAATTTGATTTAAATGATAATAATGAATATTTGTTGGTGATTCAAGGTGAAGATTTTTTCCGTATTGAGAAAAACTTCCATCTAAGCGGAGATACTTCTATTAACATTAAAACAAACTCATTAAAGTATAATAAGTGGAAATTCAGTTCCCTTGAATTTGAAAACAACAGTTCTGAAATTCTGCCTGAAATGTCGGGAGACCTTGATAAAGTGGTAGATTTTCTGGTTGATCATCCAACGATATTACTCAAAATATCTGGGCATACAGATGGAAGCGGTGATCCTGATGCTAACCTCAAATTATCACAGGAAAGAGCGGATGCCATTAAAGCTTATATTGTTGAAAAAGGCAAAATTGATCCGGAGAGAATTAATGCCGCAGGCTATGGTAGTCAGAATCCTATTGTTCAACAAGAAAACACGGATGCAGATAGAAAAATAAACAGACGTGTTGAATTTGAGTTAATACGGGCAGCACCACCAGAAGAGAAAACAAACGAATAATTTATAAAGGAGATATAAAAAGAGAGCAGATCATATAAAATGATCTGCTCTCTTTTTATATCTGTAATCTCACTGAATTATTGTGCGTTGGGTGGTGGTAATTGATTAATAATCTTTTGTGCCATTTTAGGAACATTATCACTTACGATTTGATATACGTAACAGTTATTGGAATTATAATGCACTTTAAATTTATCCCCTGCAATTTGTTTTCCAGTAGAATCAAAGATAGAATAATGTACTGTAAATGTTCGCTCATAGTTGAGAGCTGCACGATCTAAACAGTTTTGATAATTCGTTTTAACTTCAAATTGATTAATGAAAACATAATAATCAATACCATATTTTGTATTGAAATAGGTAAAGAAATCTGGATTTCTGATACTCACACCAAAATACTTCCCATTATCATCTGGTAAATTTGTGTTCTGTGCCTGTGACTGCGGATCGTTATTGCCTGTAATGGTTCCTACAGAATTTTTAATCCAATTATTATTCTTTTTAACATTTGAAGGAGTAGTTGATTGTGTTTGCTGCACCAGTTTCGATTCAATTGAATTAGGATTAATTAACGATTGCTGATAATTATAATTTACAGATGAATATATTTTGTTAAGATCGGTTAATGAGTCTTTAATTTTGCTCCCCAGCAAATGTATGGTTTCATATCCCTGCGCCATTAACAATGTATTCAGCCTTCTTCGAAATACTTCTCTGACTTTAGTACGCGGCATATTTGATTTAGCAGCAATTTCATCATCAGCATCCGAAAAGTACAGATATGGATCAAAAGGAACAACCAGTATTTGTTTACGCGTAGGATCGAAATCATATGGTGTTCCCATATCATTAAATGGCGGTGATAGTGCAGGTAAGCTGGACACTACCGGCTGATTTAAATCTTTAGGAGAAGTGGAAGTCACTACAGGGTTTGTAGTAACGGGAGTTGTAACAGTATTCGTTGCTGCATTAGTAGCGTTTTGCGGAGTTGAGGTAACCGATGGTGTTTCAACAACTGTATTAGATGTTGGATTTGCAGGAGTTGAATTTGAAACTGTAGTACCAGTCGTTGAGTTTTTATATCCCACTACTATTTCCTGCCCAGCTTTAAGATCCATATTGTTCATCTTAAGCAACTGATCAACGCTTGTATTATACTTTTTTGCAATTCCGTAATAGGTATCACCTGGTTGTACTTTGTATACCAAAGAATTATCTGTTGGTTTTACAGCCTGATGCTGCATACTCTCAGGATTATAGGGAATGCTTATTACCTGACCAACTTTCAATCCATTCTCAAGTTCTGGATTCGTTTCAAAAAGTTCTGTAAGTGATACGCCGTATTTACTTGATATCCCATAAATAGTCTCCCCCGGTGAAACCATATAACGTATATGCAATTTATTATTCAGCTTCGTTACGCCTATAGAATCCTGAACTCCTGCATACGAAGTAAGACTTATGATTAGTCCGATGATAGGTATTAAACTCTTCTTGATCATATCACTGGTTTATACGGTTAATTAAAAAAAGTTTCTTATAACATCATTATAGATAGCAAATACCATTAAAGATAACAGTATTGCCATCCCAATCTTTTGTGCCGTTTCCAGAAATTTATCGGAAGGTTTTTTTCTGGAAACTATTTCATACATTAAGAACATGACATGTCCACCATCCAACGCTGGAATAGGAAGAAGATTCATAAAGGCAAGAACCATTGATAAACTTGCCGTTAATCTCCAGAAACGTTCCCAATCCCAATTTCCGCCATACGCTTTCCCGATGGTTAAAAAACTCCCGACAGAATTTGATGCCTTCAATTCTCCACGGAAAATTTTAGAAAATGCTTTTATCTGATCCGTAATAATCTTAACTGAAATCTTTATCCCGTGGGGAATTGCCTGAAGAAATGTAAATGAACGTATTGATGTTTTCAGTATTGGTTTTCCTTCTGCTACAAATCCGATTGTACCGCTGCTATCAACTAAGGCCGTAAGATTTATCTTTTTCTTAGCTCTTATAACTTCCAGCGAAATCGTTTTATTCTTGTTATAAGAAAGCTGTTGTTTAAACAAATGGAAATAAGGAACATCAACCTCATTTACTTTAATAATAGAATCTCCTGCTTTAAGACCGGCTTTATATGCATTTTTACCTTTAATGACCTCCCCAACTTTAAAACCTGAAACACGATCGATCAATCCGGCCGCATTTTTTTCAGATAATTTATTCAGTAAATCGCTAGGTACAGGAATCACCTTTTGTGTATCACCTCGAAGTATTGTGAAAGAGGCATCCTGATTCAATAATGCTTCACTGAATTCAAAATAATCATCAATTTTTTTACCGTTTACAGCAATGATTTTATCACCTGTTTTTAAACCTATTTCTTCGCCTAAGGGAAGTGCTACTATACCATATTTATTTACTTCCTGAACACTGATATATTCTTCACCGATTATCCAACTCAAGCAGATATTAATAGCAAATGCTGTAATCACATTCACAATAATTCCACCCAACATTACAATCAAACGCTGCCATGCTGGTTTACTTCGAAATTCCCAAGGTTGTGGTTCAGCCTTCATAGCCTCTATATCCATTGATTCATCAACCATTCCGGATATTTTCACAAAACCGCCCAAGGGTATAGCACCTACTGAATATTCCGTTTCACCTTTTTTAAAACCAAATATTTTAGGAGGAAAGCCAATTGAAAATTTTTCAACCCGCATGCCAAAATATTTTGCCGACAACATGTGACCCAATTCATGTACTCCAACTAAAAAGGATAATCCCAAAATCAATTGGGTTATCATAATGATTACTTCCATCAATGTATTTATAAACTATTTAATTTTCGAATTAGTAAGCGATTTAGCAAATGCCCTGGTATCAGCATCGGTTTGTATATAAGCTGCTAAATCCGGTATAGCAATATACGGTACTTTTGCCATACATTCTTCAATGAGCAAAGACATTTCCAGAAATGTAATTTCATCTTTTAGAAATTTTTCTACAGCTACCTCATTTGCAGCATTCAAAATACAAGGCATATTTCCACCTTCTTTTAACGCTCTGAATGCCAAGGATAAATTTTGAAACGTTTCTGTATCGGGTTTTTCAAATGTTAAAGAAGGAAATTCATTAAAATCAAATCTAGGGAAATTTGATTCTAATCTTTCCGGATAACTTAAGGCATATTGTATAGGAATACGCATATCGGGCAAACCCATCTGTGCTTTAATAGATCCATCATTAAACTGCACCATCGAATGAATAATGGACTGAGAGTGAATAACAACATCTATCTGATTTGCCTCTAAGCCAAACAACCATTTTGCTTCAATTACTTCAAGTCCTTTGTTCATCAATGAAGCTGAATCAATGGTAATTTTTGCACCCATGGTCCAATTGGGGTGTTTTAGTGCTTGTTCTTTTGTAATATTCTCAAGCTCAAATCGTTTTTTTCCTCTAAATGGTCCGCCGGAAGCCGTTAGTATTATTTTTTCAATTGGGTTGATATGTTCACCAGTCAGGCATTGAAAAATTGCTGAATGCTCTGAATCAACAGGTAAAATAGCAACTTTATTTTTAATAGCTAAATCCGTAATCAAATCTCCAGCTACAACTAACGTCTCTTTATTCGCTAATGCTATATGCTTACCTGCTTTAATTGCATTGATTGTAGGAATCAAGCCCGCATAACCTACCAGAGCAGTTAATACAACATCGATCGTTTCCATTTCAACAACAGAAGCAATAGATTTCGCACCACAATAAACTTTAATGGATAATGAACTTAATGCATTGTTGACCTTATCGAACAACTTTTCATTTCCGATAACAACTGTATTTGGTTTAAATTCAATAGCTTGTTGAATCAATAAATCTGCATTATGTTCAGCCGTCAGAACTTCAACTTCAAATCGTTCAGGATTTCTTCGGATAACATCAAGTGCCTGCGTACCAATAGAGCCGGTTGAACCTAAGATTGCAATATGTTTCTTTTGTAGGTCTTTCATTTCGTTTAATTAAAATGCCATTTCGTCCACAAACGTCCTGTCATTTGATAATCTTGGAGCTTTGTTCTGTCCACCCAATTTGCCCATTCGCTTCATTCCAGCAATAAATCCGGATTCTTTAACTACGGTTATTACCAAGGGTCTTAGGATACTTCCAACAATCAAGTCTTTGTAATAAATATTCAACTGTGTCATTTCTTTATCCAAATCACTTGCGAACTCAGTCAAATTATTTGGTTCGTTTACAAATTCAATAAACCATTCGTGATAAGGAAGTCCTTCCGAAGGATTCACTTGTGGTGCAACAGTAAATTCAGTTATTGAAACATCCGAATATTTCTTCAAAACATTTTTTAACGCATTTTCAACTTCTTCACCGATTACATGCTCGCCGAATGCAGAAATAAAGTGTTTGACCCTTCCTGTGACAACAATTCTATATGGACTTTTAGAAACGAACTTAATTGTATCGCCAATAGAATATCCAAAGAGCCCTGCATTAGTGGATAATATCAATGCATAATTTACACCCAGCTCAACCTCACCAATTGTTAATCGAGTTGGTTTTGCGGAAGCAAACTCTTCTGCCGGAATAAACTCGTAAAAAATGCCGCTATTCAGTAATAGCAACAGTCCATTATTTTCCGTTTGATCCTGAAATGCAATAAACCCTTCTGAAGCAGGATATGTTTCAATTGAATCAATTTTTTTACCGATGCTATCAAATAATTTATTTTTGTATGGAGTAAAATTTACACCTCCATAAACTAATAATGAAAAACCGGGAAATACATCTTTGATTTTTTTACCGGTTCGCTCAACTATTTTGTCAAAATACATTTGAACCCAGGGAGGAATTCCGCTTATCAGCGACATATTTTCAGACTGCGTCTCTTCAATAATCTGATCCAACTTTTCTTCCCAATCTGCTATACAGTTTGTGATATACGATGGCTTTTGATTACTGCGTAAATATTTTGGCACATGGTGATTTACAATACCGGATAAACGACCTATATAAATTCCATTCTTTTTTTCCATTTCAGGACTTCCAGATAAAAAAATCATTTTTTTATCTAAAAAGGATGCATTTCCTGTGTTATGAATATAATTCAATAGTGCATCTCGGGCTCCATTAATATGAAAAGGTATGGATTCCTTAGAAATAGGAATATATTTTATGCCTGATGTCGTTCCGGACGTTTTAGCAAAATAGAGTGGCAAACCTGGCCATAGTATATCTTTCTCTCCGTTCTTTATTCGTTCTATATAAAGCTTAAATCCTTCATAATCTCTTACCGGTACATACTCTATATATTCTTTATGATTTTGAATCGATTCAAATTGATGATCCTTACCAAAACAAGTGTGTTTTGCTTGATTAAGTAAAGATATAAATACTTTTTGCTGTGTTTCAACAGGATTATTTGCCCATTGTTGCTGTTTTTTAACAACCCAGAATGCAAGTGGTTTGCTAAGGAAAGACCTAATACCCATATGAAAGCAAGATAAAAAAAACTAAGGAGAATAGATATATCATTTTAAAGTTAAAATATTTCCAGACTATGTTTTTTATGTTATAGCTTTTAATTTAAAATGTTCCGTATTCCAAAATAAAAAGAATAAATTGCCCTTTTAAATTAAAACCCATGATTTCAAAATTATCTATTGTTATACCAGCATACAATGAGGAAAGAACAATTCATTATATTTTAAATAAGGTACTGGATGTTCAGTTAATCAATAACATTGAAAAAGAAATCATTCTTATTAACGATTGCTCCGAAGATAATACCAAACAAACAATTGAAAAATATATTGCAGATCACCCACAAAGTAATATAATTCTTTATAATCATGAAAAAAACAAGGGCAAGGGTGCTGCGCTGCATACAGGAATTGGAAAAGCAAGCGGAGATATCATACTCATACAAGACGCTGACTTGGAATATGATCCAAAGGAATATAATTTACTTCTTCAACCTTTCATAGATGGTTTTGCTGATGTTGTCTATGGCTCAAGATTTATTGGAGGGAGGCCGCACCGTATTTTATTTTTCTGGCATACAATTGGAAATAAGATGCTAACTTTTGCTTCAAATATGTTGTCAAATCTAAATTTGACAGATATGGAAACATGTTACAAAGTCTTCAAGAGGGAAACGATTCAATCTATCCATTTAAAAGAAAAACGATTCGGGTTTGAGCCCGAGGTTACAGCTAAAATTGCTAAAATACCCAAAATACGTATATATGAAATTGGAATCTCTTATTATGGAAGAACATACGAAGAAGGTAAAAAGATCGGTTTAAAAGATGCGTTCTGGGCATTGTTCTGCATAATCAAATACAATTTGTTTAAATAATGAACCCATATTATACAGGGTCCTGGACACTTTTTAATGTTTCGCTTTGAAAAGATTAAAGCCCTATCATCAGCATATTAGTTGACGAAATGAATTTATTTTTTATTGAAAGTTTCAAATTTTATATCTTTAAACCCGATTAAAACCATGTTATTCTTTTTATGAAAAACTTTATCATAACAATTACAACTGCGCTAATAGCTGGATATCTTGGTTCATTTCTGTTCTATTCAGGTCATAAATCTCAGATTTCTGATTCTGCAACTATTACTGCCGTTCCAACTTCATTTGTATCCAATAATACTTCGTTATCAAGTACAGGTGGTGCCGATTTTACAAATGCTTCATCAATAAGTACTCCCAGTGTTGTGTATATAACAACGGTTTCAGCCAATCAAAATAACAACAATTGGTTCGACTGGTATTTTAATGGAAACGGTAATGATATGGTTTCAGGCTCAGGGTCTGGAGTCATTTATTCGAGTGATGGTTATATCATCACAAATAATCATGTCATTCAAAGAGCCGAGAAAATAGAAGTTGTTCATAATAAGACAACTTATACGGCAAAAGTTATTGGTACAGATCCTTCCTCAGATTTAGCAGTATTGAAAATTGATGCAGAAAACTTACCGGCAATAAAAATCGGTAACTCTTCTTCTGTTCAAATTGGAGAATGGGTATTAGCTGTCGGTAATCCTTTCAACTTAACATCGACTGTTACTGCCGGAATTGTATCCGCCAAAGGAAGGAATATTAATATTGTTAACAGTCGCTTCCCGATTGAGTCTTTTATACAAACGGATGCAGCCATCAATCCTGGTAATTCAGGTGGTGCGTTGGTTAACACACAAGGAGAACTAATCGGAATAAACACGGCAATTTTATCAAAAACAGGTAGTTATACAGGATATGGATTTTCCGTTCCTGTAGACATTGTTAAAAAAATTGTTGCAGATATTATTAAATATGGTGTCGTTCAGAAAGCATTTATAGGCTTGGAAGTAAGTGAAATAAACTCTTCCGTTGCAAAACAACTAAATCTTAATAATCTTGATGGAGCCTATGTAACATATCTGCAGAAAGACGGCGCAGCAGAAAAAGCTGGACTGTCAAAGAATGATATAATTCTTAAACTGAATGATAGAACGATCAATTCAAGAAGTGATTTTGATGAATATCTTGCTTATAAGTCTCCTGGTGATAAAATTAAAGTTGTATATAAAAGATCCAATAAAGAGAATGAATGTTATGTAATTCTAAGCAATGAAGAAGGCAGTACGGAAATCATTAAACATGAATTATTTGAATCCAAAAATTTAGGGGCCGATTTCAGTACAATTCCGAAAGTTGAGAAAGACAGAATGGGGCTTACAAATGGAGTACGCATTGTAAATGTAAGAAATGGTCTTATAAGCAGGCTGGGACTTCAAGAAGGCTTTGTTATAACTTCAATTAACAGAAGCCCTGTTAATGATCCAAAAGAAGTGACACATATCTTAGAAAATATCCGCGGACAAGTAATTATTGAAGGCATTATGAGTAATGGCTCACACGCTATTTACCAATATTATTTCTAGTTCTTGATTTGTACCAATTAAAATAAAAATGACTGTTAGTATATCCTAACAGTCATTTTTATTTTCCTGGCATTCAGAATAAAAAAACCGGCATGGCGTCCGGTTTTTTCAATTGAGGATTATTCTCTGACTTACGTATTATTCGTTGATTAAGCAGATTTGATTTTTATTTTTTTAATCAAATCCTGCATCGTTGCTCTGAACTTTTTGTCTGTATCCATTAAATCACTTACAGAAGTCAACGCATGTATTACTGTACTGTGATCACGGCCTCCAAAATGATTACCAATTGATTTCAAAGACATGTTGGTATACTCTTTTGCAAAATACATTGCAACCTGACGTGCAATTACAATTTCACGTTTACGAGTTTTATCCTTCATTTGCTCAATTGTAACCGCAAAGTATTCTGAAACAAATTTTTGTATGTAATCAATATTGACTTCTGTTTCAACATTCTGAACAATATTTTGAATAATTTGCTTTGCAAGTTCAAGGTCTATTTGTCTTCCGCTAAGCGTGTGTTGAGCAATCAATGAATTGACAACACCTTCCAGATCACGCATATTAGTATCTACACTGTATGCAAGATAATCTATAACATCGGCAGCCAGTTCAATACCTTCACTCTGCATTTTTTTACAAATGATAGCATTTCGTGTTTCATAATCAGGAATCTGTAGATCTGCACTCAAGCCCCATTTGAATCGCGATAATAAACGTTCCTGTAAACCCTTAATATCCTTTGGAGGACAATCACTTGTAATGATTATCTGTTTTCCGGATTGATGCAAATGATTAAAGATATGGAAGAATATCTCTTGTGTTTTTTCTTTACCCGATAAGAATTGTACATCATCCAGAATTAATACATCCAATCCCAGAAACTGATTTGTAAATTCCTGAGAATTATTATTCTTCATTGCTTCTATGAATTGACTTAAGAAGCGTTCTGAAGGAACATATAAAACTTTTTTATCAGAATGATTTTTCTTGATCTGATTACCTATCGCTTGAACCAAATGTGTTTTGCCTAATCCAACACTGCCGTATACCAGAAGAGGATTAAATGATGTTACACCCGGCTTATTAGCCACTGCCAAACCAGCGGAACGAGCAAGTTTATTGCAATCACCTTCAATAAATGAATCAAACGAATAGTTTGGATTCAGTTGAGAATCGATTGGTTGCGCTGGAACAGGAACTTCCGTTTTTATTTCTTTTGACAATCCCGGATTTACAGTCCGGGAAATAATACTTCCCTTATGTAAGGTATTTCCAAAAGATTTACGATTTTGATCGTTTTTATCCACCAAAATTTGGTATTCTAATCGTCCATCAGCTCCTAATTGCTCATTAATAGCCTTTCTGAGAACATGGACATAATGTTCTTCTAACCATTCATAAAAAAACTGACTTGGAACCTGTATTGTTAAGACATTGTTAACGAGCATTAATGGCTCAATTGGCTCAAACCAAGTCTTAAAACTCTGGTCTCCAACACATTGTCTGATGTACGCCAGGCAACTGTTCCAAACTGATTTACAGTCTTTTACATCAATCATATCTTATGGGTGTTTAAAAATGTATCCCCTTGAAAATACAAGGGATGGCAAAGATGTGAAAAAAAATTTTGGTAAAAAATAACACTTCAGCCTTGACTTTTTCACTATTCAGAGAGCCACTAATTTAACAATTGCATAACATTAAAATTCATATTTTATTAATAAATATTCTTTATTTAATACAAAAAATAGAGCATTGTTAATAACTATGTTATAAAGTAAAATATACGTGCATAAAGAAATTTGCTGATGTAACATTTTAATTAGTGAATACAACTATTATTATTATAATTGTGGAAAACCAAGTGTATAAACGGCTGTAAATTTCAAACAAATTGAAGTAACAAATCCATGAAAAGAGTAAATAAATAGATAAAATCCCTTTTGAAAATTCAAGCAAAAGGAGCACTTTTAGAATTCAGTACACCGAATTAATTTTTCTTTAATCGAGGATTCTTCTTTTATACACATTGCTAATTTTTGGCATACCTGGTTTTTAAAAAGACAAAAATCAAAAAAATGTTTCAGGAAGTCCCGAAAGAAAATTTTAAGCATAAATGTCAAAATGTTTTTTTGAAAAGCAGGGAACTATCTCCAAAACTTAAAAAGCGATACCTTTGATTTAATGCATGGTTATATAATTCCTTTAGCGGTTCAATTCCAATAAAAGAGGAAACTAAGCACAATAATGTGCTTTTAGGCTGATGAAAATTGGTTATTAATGCATCACACATTTTAAAAGAATAGCCAGGCTTAATTAATAGAGCAGTGCGGGCAGAAAAGGAATTTAATCCGGATGCATTCATATAATCCAAAATTGCCTGAATAGCATCCGAAACAGATAATCGTTCTAATGAATATGCCTCCCATTGCAATAATTCCGGCAGTCCTCCTTCAGGATATGGATGATAGTGCATTTTACATCCAAGCCAGTATATACTTTCCAGGGTGCGCATTGAAGTAGTGCCTACAGGTATTATCGAAAGCTTATCCTTATCCAATAACTGCTCTATGCACTCCCTGGTTATATTAATATATTCGCTATGCATGATATGTTGCGAAATTGAATTTGTTTTTACAGGTTTAAATGTGCCGGCGCCTACGTGTAGTGTTACAAAATTCTGCTTTACCCCTGCAGCCAAAAGTTTTCTCATCAGTACTTCCGTAAAATGCAAACCAGCTGTAGGCGCAGCAACTGAACCCTCTTCTGTGGAATAAACTGTTTGGTATCTGATTTTATCTGATTCCTCAGTATTCCTTTTCATATATGGAGGTAAGGGTAAATCACCGAATAGTAATAGTATTTCGGAAAAACTTAACGATACTGGATTCCAGGAAAATTGAATAATAAAATAATCTTCCTTCTTTGAAATTATTTCAGCCTGTAAATAAATTTTTTCACCTGCTTCAGTTTGAATGACGCGTTCCAACATATGCTGCTTCCAACGTTTTGCATTACCAACAAAACATTTCCATACGACACTTCCTTTATTTGAAAGGCTTTCGGCATGACTTCCGTGACCATCAGCAGGTTCCAGACTAAATAATTCAATGGTTGCAGCCGTAGATGTCTGAAACAGAAAACGAGCCTGAACTACACGTGAATTATTAAAGATTAAAAGTGCGTTAGAAGGCAGAAATTGATCAATCAAACAAAAATTACTATCCGTAATAGTACTGTTTTTATAAACCAGTAATTTCGATTGATCTCTTTTCTCCAGAGGATATTCTGCGATATATTCTGCTGGCAAATCATAATCATATATATCTATGGAATCCGGATCTAGCATTTTAATATACAAAAGGCCCCCTTTGTTTAATTTTTTGATTTAATGGAATTGCAGATAAGTAAATAATACGAGCATTTATATTGCCCGTCAATTCAAGGCTTCCAGCAGGTATGATATAAAAAGAATTAGCCTTTAAAGCTATTGTTCCATTAATTAAGATATCTCCATTTAAAACATAAATAAACGAATTACGTGATGGGCTAGTATTAATAGTGAACGTATTTCCGTTTAATTGAATATCCTGATAAATAAGATCCGTTTGAACTTTTAGTGGAGATCCATTACCTACAATATGTTTAACTGTTACACCATTGATTATTTCTACAGGGAATTGTGACGAGTCAACTTGTTGATAAGATGGACTGGAGGATTTTTGTTCAATGGGAATATTCAACCATAGCTGTAAGCCTCGGTTTACGCCTTTTGTGCCAGGCATTTCAGAATGAATTAACCCCGAACCAGCCGTGAATCTTTGAGCGCCGCCAGCATAAACAATTCTATTATTACCTAAATTATCCTGATGTTGAAATCCGCCTTCAATCATATAGGTAATCGCTTCAAAGCCTTTATGCAAATGGTCCGGAAAACCTGCAGGTGGCTGCACATTAAAATCATCCAATAATACAAATGGATCCAGATGATCAAAATTTGACGATGGAAACAAACGCTGTACGGATGCTCCATCTCCTTCATCAGCAAATTCTGCCTTATAAATTACCCCTTGTTTCTGGCTGTAGCTGCAAACAATAATATTAAACAGAAATATTACTAAGAATATTCTCATTGCCATTCTATTTAGTTGAAATGTATAAGCCATCTGTTCGCGAACAGATGGCTTATACATTTATATTATTGATTTCTATTTCAATGTTTGTTCTTCAAATATTTTCATGATATCAGGGGTCATACCAGTAGATGAAAACCCTCCATCATGCATTAAATTTTGCATTGTTACTTTGCGGGTAAGATCCGAAAACATTACGATTGCATAATCTGCACATTCGTCAGCACTGGCATTTCCCAGTGGAGACATCATATTGGCAAAGTCATAAAATGCGCCGAATCCTGATATGCCTTTACCAGCAGTTGTTTTTGTTGGTGACTGAGAAATAGTATTTACGCGAACATTTTTCAATTTGGCAAAACGTCCGCCATAGCCTCTTGCGATCGATTCTAAAGCAGCTTTAGCCTCGGCCATATCAGTATAATCAGGAAAGATACGCTGTGCTGCGATATATGTTAAAGCGAGAATAGAGCCATATTCATTCATGGCATCCTTCTTCTCTGCTATATGCATAATTTTATGAAAAGATAGTGCCGATACATCTAAGGTTTTCAAAAACCAATCATAATTCAGATCACCATATTCTTTCCCTTTGCGGATATTCGGACTCATGCCAATGGAATGAAGGATAAAGTCAATTTTTCCGCCCAATATTTCCATTGATTTATCAAACAAATTCTCAAGTTCTTCCAAAGATGTTGCATCCGCCGGAATAATGGAAGATCCGCATTTTTCTGCCAGTTTGTTGATCTCTCCCATCCTCATTGCAATCGGCGCATTTGTAAGCGTAAAAGTTGCCCCTTCTTCGTGGGCACGTTCAGCTACCTTCCATGCAATAGAATTCTCATCTAATGCGCCAAAAATGATTCCTCTCTTACCTTTCAACAAATTATAAGCCATGTTTCAATATGATTTTCAATAAGGTTCAAATATACAATTTTTACAAAAGCATTTAATGCTTGGCACTCAACATTTCCTGAGCATTCTTAATAGCAATGGAACTTGGATTTTCTCCACCAATCATTTTCGCTATTTCTACTATCCGTTCTTCTTTTTTCAATTCTTTCATTCTACTTACAGACCTTGCGCCACTTGCATCTTTATAAACAAAATAGTGTTTATCACCCAGTGAAGCTATTTGCGGGAGATGTGTAATGACCATAACCTGATGGCGGGCCGACATTTCACGAATCATTTTACCCATTTTGATAGACACTTCACCGGAAATACCTGTATCAATTTCGTCGAAAATAATTGTAGGTAAAGCAATTTTATCAGCAAGAACATATTTAATTGCAAGCATTAATCTGGAGAATTCGCCACCTGAGGCAACTTGTTTTAATTCACCGGGGGCAACGCCTTTATTTGCGCTGAACAACATATTAATCTTGTCTACACCATATAAACCAGGCTCCTCAACACTTAACTGAATTGTTAACGCTGCATCCGGCATTGACAATTCCTTCAATAAATCTTTAACTGATTTTTCAAGTACAGGAACTGCTTTCATTCTATTTTTAGAAACAATAGCAGCTTGATCAACTACTTTTTTAAAAGCTATTTTTGTTTCTTTTTCCAGCGCAGCTACATCCTCTGTTAACTGATCGAGCGATATTACTTTACCCTGAAGTTGTTCTTGCATAGCAAGTAACTCTTCGACCCTTTGCACACGATGCTTTTTCAGTAGACTATAAATCTTATTCAATCTTTCTTCAACAGGAGCTATAAGTGCTGGATTATATTCCACACTTAAAGATGCAGTTTCAATTTCTGATTGTACATCCTTTAATTCAATACACACCGATTGTAAACGATCGGCAATTGATTTATATTCTGAAGACCATTGCTGAATAGACTGAATCTGTTTCGTATATAATTGAAGTAATGAAAGCAAACTTTGATCAGAACCTTGTAATCCTTCTGATGCAGACTCAAGTTTCTGCTTAATATTTTCTGCATTTTCGATTCGCTTCAACTCAGCCTCTTTATCTTCCATTTCTCCCGGCTTGAGATCCGCTTCTAACAGTTCATTATAAATAAACTGATTATAGTCTGATTGTTTATTCGATTCGATTAATTCTTCTCTTCGTTTTACCAATCGTTGTTGAACATCTTTGTAATTTCTGAACATCTGCTGATACTGCTTAACCGAAGATTGGTTCGATGCAAAATCATCCAGAATAGATAGTTGATAACCCATACTTCCTAGCAATAATGTATCATGCTGGGAATGTACATCCATTAAAAAATCACCTAGTTTTTTCAAAACATCCAATGTAACGGGTGAATCATTCACAAAGGCTCTGGACTTCCCTGTATTACTGATTTCTCTGCGTATAATACATTGGTCTGCATAATCAAGATCATATTCTTCAAATAGCGCATTGAGTGCATAAGAACCAATTTGAAAAGTGCCTTCTATAATACATTTACCTTCTTGATTCAATAATACTTTTGTATCGGCTCTATTGCCCAATAATAAACCAACAGCACCAAGCATGATTGATTTGCCGGCACCTGTTTCTCCAGTTATAATATTAAAGTTTGAGGATGGTTTTAATTCTAGATCCTCTATCAATGAATAATTCTGAATAATGAGATTTTGAAGCATCCTTAGTAAGAAGATATTTTGTCTGTAATTATTTCAGCAATATCAGATATAGAAATGCGTTGAATATGATTTCTAAAATCTTTAAAATAGCATTCTGTTGTACTCCATTTAGTAATTTCCCCATGAAAGGTTGTTCCATCAATCAAAACAACATTCAATTCAATATTAACAAGTTCTGATTTTTTATCAGCAATATCATTTCTACTGATCCTCTGAAGTCTTTTTCCCATACCTTGAATATAAGAATTACTAGGGGATTTCGTGTATTAGCTAGCAAAATGTTATCTTATGTTATTTTAGCATTCCACTATAATAATCCGAGTTCAGCGGATCCAGTTCTCTGAGCAATGGAACTGCCTTACTTTTCATATCATCAGACGCATCTCTAAAAATACCATATAACTCAATCTTCTTTGCTAGAAAGAAACTCCGGGTCAGAATTGCATATGGTTTTAATTGATTAACTTTTTTAATTGCATTTAACATATCCAAAGCCTTTTGTCTGGCAGTGTCCGGATCTCTTAAAAAAACATCTAAACCTAAACGATGGTAGTAGTAAAAATTTTCTCTGAAAGGAAGCATTAACTGGCTATACAAATTATCTATTAAACTGAAACGATTATTAGGATCGCCGCTTGTTGCCCAACCGCCACCTGCCTGCACGGCTATATTGGCAACATTATAGGCTTTGTCAATAAACGGCTGTCCACTAAACTTCCCAAAGCTTTCATAGTCTAATGCAATAATCACATAGGCATAAAAAGCCAGCATGGATGTTAGGTTTGAGTTAAATGTATTATCGTTAAAATTCAGTGGTTGACCAACAGCTAAATCAAAAGTAAAATTTTTATCAATGAAATTTATCAGAGGTGTTTCATATGCTGTCCCGAAAACAGGTCTGGTAGAAATTACCTGGAGTGTCGCTACATAAGATCCAGCAGCAGGTTGTTGGGTTATTTGTATTGAAAAGGTACCTCGAATTCGCTCTTGTGGCTGATAACTATCGTTTGTCCATTTTCTATCATTAAGAAAATTGGTAATAGTCGATTTCATATCTGTAATTACGGACGTCTGGACATCCGGAATTTGAGTTGCATCAATTAGCACATTAATGAACAATTCCTGTTGCTGTGCATTGGAACAAAATGAAGATAGAACGAAAAACGGAACTATAAGTAATATAATGCGTTTCATAATATCGAAATATAATTCAAGATATCTTTTGCGATCATTTCCTTGCTCTTAACCTCTGTTGAGAAAGGTTCTTTACTTGTTGAAAATATTGTCACTTTATTTGTATCCAAAGCAAAACCTGCACCCGCATCATTCAATGAATTGAGAACTATAGCATCAAAGTTCTTTGATTGCATTTTCTCTTTTGCGTAATACTCTTCTCTATTTGTTTCCAGAGCAAAGCCAATAAATTTTTGTCCTTTTTTCTTTCGAAGGCCGCATTCCCTGGCAATATCAGGGTTCTTTTTAAGCGATATCGTAAATGTATCTTCGCTCTTTTTAATCTTAACATCCGATACCGAAGCCGGAGTATAATCTGCTACTGCTGCAGCAAAAATAGCTACATCCTGTTGTTCAATACGAGACATTACTTCTGTATACATTTCCATACCTGAAACAACTCGAACCAGATTAATTTCCTTTGGTAATTTATCTAAAACAGAAGCATGCACAGGTCCGCAAACAATGGTGATATCTGCACCCATTTTCCAGGCATGAAGTGCTAATTCAATTCCCATTTTTCCTGAAGAATGATTTCCAATAAAACGAACTGGATCAAGAGCCTCGTATGTAGGACCGGCAGTAATTAATATTTTTTTATTAAGGAATATCGATGTTGTTCCGATTTTTTCAGATATAAAAGAAATGATATGTTCCGGTTCAGCCAATCTACCCTGTCCAAACAATCCACTGGCTAATTCACCTGTTTCTGCCTCGATTAATATTACACCGTTATTCTGAAGTTTTATTAGATTTTCCTTAGTAGAAAAGTGCTGATACATATCAAGGTCCATGGCTGGACAAACATATACAGGACATTTAGCAGAAAAATAAACAGCAAGCACTAGATTATCACAAATTCCATTGGCCATCTTTCCAATGGTGTTCTCTGAAGCAGGAGCAATCAAAATAATGTCTGCCCATAGAGCAATATCTACATGATTGTTCCAGATACCATTATTACCTTCCGTAAAAGAATGATATACTGGATTTCCGGAAAGTGTTGCTAGTGTAAGAGGAGTTATAAAATCAAGAGCAGAAGGCGTCATAATAACACGCACTTCTGCTCCTTGTTTGATTAATAATCTTATTATATACGCGGCCTTATAAGCAGCAATGCTACCACATACGGCCAAGAGAACATTCCGTCCGCGTAATGTCATTATATCTTTATTTCTCGTCCTCTTTTCTTGGAGTAGCTGAAGCAATACCCGTATGTCGGAACATTACTTTGTCTTCAAGAAATTCTTCCGTTGCCAATGTAGATGGCTTAGGCATTCTTTCGTAATATTTAGAAATTTCAATCTGCTCACGATTTTCGAAAATTTCTTCAAGATTATCTTCTTTAGAAGCAAACTCAGCTAATTTAGAGTTTAATTCTTCTTTGATTTTTATAGAAATTTGTCTTGCTCTACGCGACATTACAACAAGTGATTCGTAGATATTACCAGTTTTGTCAGCGATCTTATCGTTGTCTCTGGTTATTAAATTTGCTGATACAATCGGAGGTTTCAAAGTATGTAATTGTGTTATGTGAACGTATTTATTTTTTTGATTTAATTTCTTCAAGAGATTCCATTATGTTATCATAATAGGCCTCAGAGGATTTTTTGTATTTGCTGTCTGGATACTTGTCTACAAATGTATGGTAAAACTCAATTGCCAAATAATATCTATCTTCCTGTATTTTTCCCTCAATACTGTTCTTAGCCAATTTATATTGGGAATAAAAACGAAGATATTGTGCCTCTTCGGTATATTGAGTCGTTGGATATTCTTTTATAAAATTGCTTAGTGCAACAACCGCAGATTTAAAATTCCCTACTTTATGATACATGGTTGAATGTTCAAACGATTTACGCATCAGTTTTTTATTCAACTCATCTGCAATAGTATTGCACTGTTCAGCATATTCAGTTTTAGGATAACGAACCAAGAAATTTGACATTGCTTTCATGCAATCGTATGTATTCGTTTGATCCAGATTATATACCGGAGAATCCAAATACAATGATTTTACATACATAAACATTGATTCTTCAACACGTTTACTTCTTGGATACGTCAAATAGAAATCCTTAAAATAATAAGCGCTCATCATGTATTGCTCTTGCTTAAAATAGTTATTAGCAAGATAATAAAGAGCATCCTCTGCTTCCGCTTTACCTTTCAGAATAGGCAGAATCTCCTCCAATAGAACACCAGCCTTATAATTATCACCGTTATTGTAATACTCTACGGCTTTAACCATTTTTTCCTCCGGAGTATACGTTTTTTGAATTTTCGCAAAATCCCCACAAGAAACCCCAAAAAAGGCCCCTATCACAAACAGAATAAGAAACTTGATATTTTTAAACGGCATAGCTTACAAATGTACGAAATGAATTTGTTATTACCAAAGCTCAAAACAAGTATAATTTACTGATTACAAAGCTGTTCCAACAACACTATCTCTGCTTGGCCGCTCTTTTTTCCTCCATTTGAACCCTTTTAACTTTATATCTTCTGGTTTTACCTCATGGGGAGGAATAAATTTAGCAACAGGTTTATTAACAAAAGTAATTGTACTTAATTTGTCTTCCTTAAATAAAACGACAATTGATCCGCATTCTGCTTTATTGACACCCATTAATTTTTTTTCGCCTTCTAACGCATGATAAATGCTTTCAGCATTCCCCTCTACAAATACTTTTTGTATGTGGTTATTATGGAAATAGGCAGTTATTTGACGCCCTTTAATCTGATTGAAGTTTGTTAATGTATCCTGTGAAATGACAAAAGCATTAACATGCATGTGCATCATATGCATTTTCCCATTCCGTTGGACCATCCAGATAGAGTCAGCAACGAGTTGATTTTCCCCATTCCACAGCACAGGATTGCGGTATAAATAAATAGTAGAATCATAAAAATTATATACTAAAGAATCACATTTACCTTGCAATTCTTTTCTGAAAATCTGAACATTATAATAAGCCTTAATTAACTTCACTTTATTAATCGTATCATTAATAGAAATCAGTGTATCAGCTTTTAGAAACAATGTATCAACGCCACTAATCTGATACATTAAAGGTGAACCGTATACAATGGAATATCCCTGCTTCCCCTTATACTGTGCGTTTTGACCAATAACTATTATACTATCTTTTTTATTGGCAATTTTTACATCTCCATCCACAAAACCAATTTCATTTTTCTCATCATAATCAATCCGATTTCCTGAAATCATATTATCACCCGACATGACCTGAGCTTTGCCTGCAAAATACATAATGGATGTTGATGTATTGTAGGAACCTTCTTTTGATTTAATTACACCATCTTTCGTTGTTATTTCTGTCTCGCCCCTGAACGTTGCTAATCGGGAAAGTGTGTTGTATTCAAGTGTATCAGCCAATAGAGAAAACCCTTTATTAGGATTTATGATACTTACATTTTTCTTGAACGTAAAAATTTTAGTTGCTGTATTATATATACCGATCTTACTTTTAAGAATATTGTCTTTATCAGAAATATTTGCGCCTGCAAAATAACTTACAATTTTATTTTCACGATCGTAGTTTAACTCAGTTGTTTTTAATATTGTTTGTTTATCAACCAAAACGACATTTCCGATAGCTTTAGCCTGCTTGGTATTACCATCATATTCTAACTTGTTACAATTCATAGATAGGGTATCCCCTTGCGTCATTCTTACCCGGCCAAACGCTTCAATATAATTGGTTTGTGCATATTGAAAGGCTGAATCACAATACAAGAACATGTCACCTTGTTTGAAAATAACATTATCTTTTAATTTAACATACGCCTTCGCACCCTCACTTCCCTGAAGACTACCCGCTTGTATCAATTCAACTTTTTCCTGCGAATCCTGAGCTTTGACTTTTATTGAGGGAATGATAAAAGAAATTAGAACGAGAATGTATATTGTCCGAAACACCTGCTTAATCATATTTACAAAAATAATTAAATTGTATATTTAACCTATGTTACATGAATTGCGCCAATTTATATCAGATAAACAACTTTTCTTACCAGAAGAAAAAATTCTTCTTACTGTAAGTGGAGGTATTGATTCTATTGTCCTGTTCGATTTGTTTTTAAAAGCAGGATTTTTATTTGGGGTTGCGCATTGTAATTTTTCGCTTAGAGGTTCAGAATCAGATGGAGACGAAGATTTTGTGTGCCAATTAGCCATCCGGAATGGGATTTCTTTTCATGTAAAACGGTTTAACACCAGTAGTTTTGCCCATGAAAAAGCGCTTTCGATTCAAATGGCGGCACGAGAACTCCGATATAACTGGTTTGAAGAATTATTAGATGAATATCAATATAAATATGTTGTAACAGCGCATCATCTGAATGATATTATTGAGACAATGCTTATTAATTTAAGCCGGGGTACAGGAATCAGTGGGCTACATGGTATTTCTGAAAAAAACGGACGAATTATCAGACCGCTTTTATTTACTGGCAGAGATGCTATACGCGAATATGCCGATGAAAATGCGTTAAAATGGAGAGAGGACAGTTCCAATATTGAAGAAAAATATGCGCGAAATCTGATACGACACAGAGTTGTGCCTGTTTTAAAAAATCTGAATCCAAATCTGGAGGAAACATTCAGACAAAACGCTGAACGCCTAAAGGGCGCAGAAACTATTTTTAAACATCATATTAGTAAGTATAAAGAAGAACTTTTAAGTTTCGAAGGAACAGATTATACTATTAAATTAAATAAATTAAATACCTTACCGGAACCATTTACTATACTGACTGAATTGCTGCTGCCTTTTGGTTTTAATTTCAAAACGATACAAACAATTTACCAGCAGAGGTTTCAAACCAGTGGAAAACGATACTATGCGCCTAAATATATTCTTTATTTAAATAGAGGTACATGGGTAATAACTAAGATTAATGAAAATGAATCTTTTGAAATACCAATAAATGGGATTGACGAAAATGTTGAATTTCCTGGTGGAGCCATCTCTTTTAAAATAATTGATGCAGTTGATTTTAAAGGATTTGTTCACTCTAAAGATACTGCATACATTGATATGAATCTTCTCAAATGGCCACTATTCATTAGAAGCTGGAAAGAAGGCGATAATTTTCAACCTTTGGGAATGAAAGGCATCAAAAAAGTCAGCGATTTTATGATAGACGCCAAAATACCTGTACATCTCAAAAAACGTATTCCGATATTAGTATGTGATGATCAACTCATTTGGGTGACAGGTTATCGACTGGATGATCGATTTAAAATCACCGCTGCAACGGAAAGAATATTGATATGTTCATACAAACCATTGGTCCAAGACATGGACAATGTAAAAGACAGAGAATTTTAAGTTTTTTTTATTAATTTGTCATTTCAAAAATTAAAGTATAAACCCTATATAATTATAAATCATGAAAGTAACCGTAGTTGGTGCAGGTAATGTTGGTGCTACTTGCGCAGATGTATTAGCATACAGAGAAATTGTTAATGAAGTAATTCTATTGGATATCAAAGAAGGTGTTGCTGAAGGCAAAGCTTTAGATATCTGGCAAAAAGCCCCGATTACACAATATGATACAAGAGTAACAGGTGTAACAAACGATTATTCTAAAACAGCAAACTCAGATGTAGTTGTTATTACATCTGGCTTACCACGTAAACCCGGAATGACTCGTGATGATTTGATTTCAACAAACGCAGGTATTGTTCAGGCAGTAACTGAAAACGTTGTTAAATATTCTCCAAATACAATCATCATTGTTGTTTCAAATCCATTGGATGTAATGACATATTGTGCACACATTACTTCCAAACTTCCAAGAAATAAAGTTATTGGTATGGCTGGTGTTCTTGATACTGCTCGCTACCGTGCTTTCCTTGCTGATGAAATCGGATGTTCTCCAAAAGAGATACAAGGTATGCTATTAGGCGGACATGGTGATACAATGGTTCCGCTTCCTCGTTACACAACTGTTGGTGGTATTCCAGTAACAGAATTAGTGGCAAAAGACAAATTAGATGCTATCATTGAACGTGCTAAAAATGGTGGCGGTGAATTAGTAAAACTAATGGGAACATCCGCATGGTATGCACCAGGTGCTGCCGCAGCTCAAATGGTTGAAGCAATTGTTAAAGACCAGAAAAAAATCATTCCGGTATGTATCAAACTGGAAGGTGAATATGGAATTGATGATTGTTATTTAGGTGTACCAGTAATCCTAGGCAGAAATGGTATCGAAAAAGTAATTGAACTTCAATTAAACGCTGAAGAAAAAGCATTGATGGAAACATCCAGAAAGCACGTAAAAGAAGTGATGAGTGTATTGGATGGCTTAACTCAAAAAGCTTAATCTCAAATAAAATTAAACTTTATTAATAAAAAAAGCTCCGGAAATATTCCGGAGCTTTTTTTATTGTTAAAATGATACAGATTATTATTGAACAAGTAATTTATCGTAAACAAGTCCATTATCAGTATATAACTGAACAAGTAACAGTCCTTTAAGATTAGTGGTAAATGAGGTAGTTGAATAATATTCTTCAGACACACCGGATGAGTTTGTAACGACAATCTTGTTTACATTCACATTTGAAGACTTAAAATAGAATGTACCAGTGGCTGATGGGTTTGGATAAACTGTTAAACCAATATCAGAAGCTTTAGTGATTCCAGTTGTTGTTATTCCGGAGAACGAATATTTAACACTTCCAGCATAGGTTGGAGTTGTTGCATCGTTGCTTTTAATGGTGATTGTTAAGGTTTTATTTAAGCCATTTGTAGCTCCGGAGCCTAAAGCAACGTTAAATGTTTGACTCGCACCAGCAGCAATAGTTCCACCAAATGCAGTTGTTGGTGTTATAGTAAAATCAGAGGGAGCAGTACCTGTTAGTGTTAAATAAGAAGATCCATTCAACGTTAAAACCAATGCACTTGAACCTGTATTTGTTATTGTTAGTGTTCCTGGTAGAAAGGTGTTTAAACTAGTAACAATTCCTCCAGCTGTTGCGTCAAAAGTTGTTCCACTTGCAATAACCTGAGTCTGACCTGCCAATGTCGCAGACACACTAATGGTTTGTGCATTCATTGAAAAAGCTGAAATAAGAACAAGAGTTGTTAATAGGCTAATTTTTTGTATAAGTGCTTTCATATACTTCTTTTTTTAATTTATTCGATACAAAATAAGAATTTATAAGGGAAATACAGAATTTTTCCTTGAAATAATAAATTTCTTAACGAAAGAAAAATAAGCAGTCATTTCATCAAAATATACATTGTTCTTTTCTTTTCGGTAGATGTTTCATAGTTGATTTCATCCACACGAACAAAACCTGCTTTATCAGCAAAATCCTTAATTTCACTAAATACAGGTATATAACATTCAATCCTGCCGAAATCAGTTGTAAGATTAATGCGTTGCTCATCCAGATGACTTGCAATTGTTTGAGTTCCGATTTTAGGTGTATCAATAAATAATTTCCCTTTATCGGTTAATATTGTTGCAACGTGTTTAATCGCGGCCTCCTGTTCTTCAGGTGCAAAATCAATAATGCCTGACCACATCCATAAAGCTGTGTCCATTTTATCGAGGAGCTCAATGTTAAAAACATCTCCTTCAATAATCTGAACAACATTTTTTTTATATTTTTCTTCCAGATGCTTATATAAAACATTGCTTTGCTCAATAGCCGCAATAGTTCCTTTATGCTCTTTTTGAAGTAAAAAATCAATGCATCTGCCGTATCCAGCCCCAATTTCTACAATTTTTTCATTGGGATTAATATATCTATAAGCAATTTCAAGATCTACAAATGTATTAAACCCTCCAGCAATGGCTAATGATTGAAACGTATCTAATCCAATTCGATTGTAAAAATCAAAATTCTTTTCATTAACTTTTGCCATAACATCTTTGTACATATTCATTTAATACTGATTTTACATCAAATTGTTTCAAAAGATTGTATAATAATTCATATTTATACTTCTTCTCAGTTTTTACAATACGGAATTTAACTTGTATTTATTGTAAATCGAATACATTATGAAAAAAACATTGTTTATAATTTTCTCCTGGGCACTGATTTTCTTCATGGCTTATTTATCTATTCGCCAGTGGATGAAACCTAAAAAGGATTTTTTTGAAAAAGACACATTTGTAGTCACACATCAAATGATCATTGAAAAAATTGTTCCCATTGGGAAATTAGAACTTTGTCAATTTTATATTAAGGATGTGATGGAACATGAGGAAATCAAGGATTGGTACTTTGACCCTAAAGTAGTATTAATTGTAAGCGGGGAAGCTGTTGGCTGTATTGATTTAACAAAAATCGATTCTTCCGCTATTCAAATTTCAGCTACTCAAATTACTGTTACACTACCCAAACCTGAATTATGTTATTTTAAAATAAATCATCAGGATTCGCGCATTTATGATATTCAAAATGCCTATTTTATTGACAGTAAACCAATCATTGACAAAGCTTTCAGACAAGCAGAAATAGCCATACAACAAGGTGCTTTAAAAATGGGTATCCTGGAACAAACGAAAAAAAATGCAGAACAGGTTTTAAGACCTTTATTAGAACAAGTTTCAGGAAAGAAAATTGAATTTAAATAAGGGATTTTCCATCCGCCATTTTCATTTCGTTTAATGCAATGCGAACTAAATCCCATAAAGACCATATACCCAAACCTCCCAATGTAATAAACTGTAGGATCCAGGTTTTGTAGCCCATCATAAATCTATGTCCGCCGGCAAAACCAAACAACAGGCAAATTATATACATTCGAACTCTAGGCTGGGGTGAAGGATTCTTAAGATAAAATGGTATATCTGCAATTTTTTTAAACATAATTCTAATGTACAATCAGGCAACGTTCATCTTTAAGAATTTCTATATCATGTTCTTCGGATTCCGGATGTTCCCCTAATTTTTTAAGTTCTTTTTTATAATAATCTTTTATTTCACGACGCTTCATTGCATCTAAAAAATTCTTAACCTCTTCTTTCGTTTCAAGAATCAAACCTGGGACTTTTTTTATCTGATCATTAGCATCTTTAGATACCATGGTAAAATAGGACGTATTGGTATGCCGAACAGTAGAGGTATGAACATTTTCTGAAATCACTTTAATCCCAATCACCATGGAACTATTCCCGACATAATGAACACTTGCAATCAACGCAACCAATTCACCGACTTCTATAGGTTGAAGAAAATCAACGGTATCAACTGACACAGTAACACAATATCCCTGTGAATGTTTTGATGCGCAAGCATATGCAGCTTTGTCCATCAATGACAATAATATTCCCCCATGAATTTTCCCTCCGAAATTAGCATACGAAGGAATCATTAATTCTGTAATTGTTGTAGAGGAAAAACGGACGGTACGATACAATTTCTGATCTTCGGTCATAATTATTTCAGCCTTTTTGCCAGTTCTTTCTTTATTTCATCCATTGAATTAAGAAGCTGATCATATGATTTTATCACGAAGTATTTTTCCTGAAAATGATTCTTTACATATGGCGTATCCATAATGATTGAGACGTTATGATCATATTTTGGAACGCCAGCATTCAATGCAAAGGATGCCTCATTTCGGGATGTAATCATATGAGCACCATAAATTCGCAATGATTTATTTACATCTATTAAACCATATTGAATTGTATGCCAATAAACTCTTTTTAAGTATAAGATTGCTTTTGCATCATCGATATATTGTAATGCAAGCTCTCCTAATTGTTCAAGATAAAGACAATAATTGGGTATATATAATAAAGATGTATGACCTAACACATCATGAAGGATATCGTATTCATCTTCCATCTTTTCAAGCTGATCAAGACTTCTAACCCATGTACGGCAAGGATATAATTTATCCGCTAACATGCTTATAAATTTTGTATCGTCAACCATATCTTCCAGAGGAACAATTCTCCAATCGGTATGTCTGGCTAAGTGTTCATTTATTTCATCTACATTGGGAACACGATCTCCGGGCAATCCAATAGTTCGAATCCCAATCATAACGCTTTCATCAGCAACATCACCTTGATATTGCATAATCCGGCTATAAGCAGTTGTCCAAATTTTATTTTCTTGTTCTGTATAAAGATGAATCTGATCCATGAATCTTTAGTTAATGCGGCCAAATTTAATCAATAGAACGTAAAATTCGGCTAAATGAACAAAAATCTGGGAAAGTTTCTGAATAATCTTCTTTATGGAATAATTTGACCTTACATAAATGTCAGAAAACCCGTATATTGAAATCAAATGAAACTTTTTCTATGACATTTAAAAAGCTTTTTAAGGAGAGTTTTGTAGTAATGGCTTGGGTGTTGCTATTTATATGGGGACTTTCAAACATTAATATTAATTCTGATATTTTGAATCCGATTTCAAAAGCGTTTGAAGATTTTGAACTAACAGACGTTGTTTTTTCTCAGTTAAGAGAAAACCCCACAGTGAGTTCTGATATTACCATGGTTAATATTGGGAATCTAAATCGGGAAGAATTGGCCGAAATGATAAATATTATAAATGAATATAAACCGAAAGTAATTGGCATTGATGCTTTTTTCAGAAAACCTAAACATTCGGAGGATCCATATATGGATTCGCTATTAGTTGCGGGTGATTCTGCCTTGAGCAGAGCTTTTGCCAAGACTGAAAATCTGGTTTTAGTAAGTGAAAATTTCGAGAACGTATCTACAAATAAGATTGACAGTGTTGGTTACTCGCATTCTATGTTTGTGCGCTATTCTAAGCCTGGCTTTGCAGATATGATTACAAAAGGAACAGACCACTTTAAATCCGCTCGCCATTGCATTCCAAAAGACACATTAAACGGAAAACTTATTTTATCCTTTCCTTCCATGATTGCGTATATATATGCACCTCAAAAAGTGAAACGGTATTTGTCCAGAAATAATGATACCGAGATTATCAATTTTCAAGGAAATATTGATGCACGAAAAGAAGGTGTTTCAGCAAATTCGAAGATATTTCTCACTGCCTTAGATGTAAATCAGGTTTTTGATAGGCAATTTGACCCAAGTGTAATAAAAGATAAAATTATTATCATGGGATTTATGGGCGAAAGTTTAGAAGACAATACTTGGGAAGATAAATTCTGTACACCCCTGAATGAAAATTATATTGGAAGAACATTGCCGGATATGTATGGAGTTGTTGTTCATGCCAATATCGTAGCTATGATTTTAAAGGAAGATTATATCAATGACATGCCTTTTCTTTGGAATCTAGGAATTGGTTTGGTATTCATTTTTTTGAATGTCTGGCTGTTTTCATGGTTACACCTAAATACAGCAGAATGGTGGGATGGAATTTCGATGATAATTGCACTAATTGGAGTTTTATTACTCTCGATGGTTACCTTAGCCATCTTTAATCTATATAATTATAAATTTGACATTACATTAATGTCAGTGGCATTATTATTGTCAGCAAATTTGATAGAATTATATTGGGGAATAATTAAACCGCTGTATAACAGAACAAAAGAAAAAAACGTATCTTTACAATCAAATAATAAAACATCGGATTCGATATGAAAACATACACACTCATATTAGCTTTATTTCTAAGTGCGACATCAACACTGTTTGCTCAGGATGAGTTGTTCAAGGTCCTTGTAACCAAAGGTGATAATAAATATACAAGTGCTACTAATACAACACCACAAGCACTGGTTGTTGGAAAGAAATTACTCTCCAACGATAAAGTAATTATCGGCACTGGTGGTTATTTAGGACTTGCTCACAAAAGCGGTAAGACAATTGAATTAAAAACGCCAGGCACATACGATGTAACCAAGCTTGTTGCTCAGGTGAGCACGCAAAATGCAAGTGTGAGTGAAAAATATGTTAATTATGTTGCTGGACAAATGACTTCGAATAATGAAGATTTGGCAGCAAACAGACATAAATACATGGCCGTTACAGGATCTGTTGAAAGAGGAACAGAAAAAATCAAACCTGTAGCACCAACTTCAGCAACGGTGTTAGATGAATTAGCTATTTTAAAATGGAATGCTGTTAAAATGCCAAGCTCATCCAATTTTGCAAAATCCTATATTGTAACAATTACGAATATGTTTGATGAAGTACTTCTAACAAAAGAAACTTCCGATACAGAATTAGTTGTTGACTTAGGGAAATTAAATCTTAAAACAGAAAAAAACCTTGTATGGACTGTTCAGGTTAAAGAAGCCCCAACGCTTATTTCTGAGAAATATAATTTACATTATGTAACAGATGATGCTAAAGCAAATCAATTGCATACACAATTTACTACACTAAAATCTGAATTAGGTGAAGAAACTGCTTTGAATAAATTAGTACTTGCTTCGTTTTGTGCTGAAAACAATTTAACCTTGAATGCAATGGAGTATTACGAGGAAGCAATTAAAATGGAGCCGGATGTTGATGACTATAAAGTGCTTTATGGCAAATATATGGACCAGACAGGCTTGGTAAAAGCGGCAAAATAAGTATAATCAATCATCATAAAAAAGGCTTTCTTGATTTACAAGAAAGCCTTTTTTATGATGATTGTACAAAAAATCAAATCATTCCTTTCAATGCAAGAACTGATTCATCGGAAAGTGGCTTTGTAATAAAATGTATTACGTAATCATTATCTACAATTCTGTCAATATCCTTTTTGTTATCTGAGCTTGATAGAATAACAATTTTACATTTGTTTTTAATGCTATCCGGGAATGCGTCATATTCAAATAGAAATACGAAACCATCAACAATTGGCATATTAATATCCAGAAAAATTATATCAGGAATCATCCCTGGATTATCCTTATTTTCTTCTAAATATTCCAGAGCACTTTTACCTGAGTTTTTGACAATAATATTTTTGGAAAATTTACTTATTTCTAATACCCTTCTGTGTATGAAATTGTCTGTGTCATTATCATCTACAAGCATGACCAGTTCTTTGTATAGCTCTTCTCCTGACATTTTATTGATTAATTAATAAATTAGGTATCTCAATCGTAAATGTGGATCCAACATCCGGAACAGACTCTAACGTCACATTTCCATGTATTTTATCCAATGCACTTTTAACTATATATAAACCCAAACCTGATCCTTGGGATTTCTCCGATGCCCTGAAAAACATATGGAAAATCTTCTCGTGATATTGCTCTGGAATTCCCGTTCCATTATCACTTATTATGATCCTTACTGCACTTTCAGAAGTATCAATTTTAATGTTAATATAGGGATTATTACCATTAAATCTATGATACTTATATGCGTTTGACAATAAATTTCCAATTATTGTTGCAATCCTGTGAGGATCTGAGTAAAAAGGAATTTTTTCATCAATTTCTTTTACAACAGTTATTGCCCCGGCATTTTCCTGATATTTTAAATTATTTACAATTTCAGTTGTAATTTTTTCAAAATCAATCAATTCCCGTACAATCTCCATTCTGCTATTTCTGGAAAACTGTGTAAGATCTTTAATAAAGCTATCAAGACTCTGAATACTCCGTAACATCATATCCAGATATAAATTGATTGTAGGATCTTTATTTTCGCTCTTAGACAAGTTAATTAATCCCAATATTGAACGTAACGGAGCCTTTAAATCATGGGAAACTTTATATACAAAACTGTCTAATTCAAAATTTGTGTTTTTTAATTGATTCTCGGTCTCAATTCTATTACTGATATCATGGCAATTAACAATAATCCCCTCTATCAATGAATCATTCAGAAAGTTTACGGCATTTACTTCACAATGTATGATTTGAGAATTTTTATGAATAAGCTTTAAATCATTGATTGCATATGTAATTCCTGGGTTTTTCAACAATTCTTTTATACTTACCCGATCTCTGAATTCAATAAATTTATTTGATTTCTGACCAATTACTTCTTCAACTTCATACCCCAGCATTTTTTTAACTGCAGGACTTACAAATTTTATTCTAAAATCACTTTCAAGTACAATAATAATATCAAATGAATTTTCAACGAGCGTTTTGAATGTTCTCTCCCTATCCAATAACTGTTTCTGTTGTTGAAGCCCCTTTGTAATATCCCGAATAATTGCCTGGTGAGAACCATCATCAAAAAGCCTTACACTCATCTCCCCTTTAAAAATAGAGGCATCCTTTTTGACAAATTCCTGTTGAATAACAATTCCCTTTTCTTCTATCAAATTACTTGAAAATGGGATGACCGATTCGGAACTATACTTAATTAATGAGTCAATGTTTCGGCCTATCAACTCTTGAACAGAATAACCGAATAATAAGTGTGCACTTGGATTTGCAAAAGTTATAATCCCTTTTGAATTCACTAGATAAATAGCATCAGAAGCTTCATTTAAAAGCATTTTGTATTTACTGCTCTCAATATTTACAGTTAATCCAAATTTTCTTTTTCCAACCCGGAACCAATTTAAAAATTGTTTTAACATACCTATGACGTTATTGTTTATGATTCCCGTTTTTTAAATTAGGTATAGATATATTGAAAGTTGTTCCTTCACCATATTTTGATTCAACCTGAATTGTACCGCCCAACTTCTCCACAACCTGCTTAGTAATATATAATCCTAGTCCCGAACCATACGAATCCTGTGAAGCTCTGAAAAACATATCGAATATTTTATCCAAATATTCAGACATAATCCCAATGCCATTATCAACAACTGAAATTACTGCTTTATCTTTTTCACTGACAATATTCAAATGAATAAATGAACTTGAATTTCGAATGTTTCTATATTTTATTGCATTGGATAAAATATTTTGAAATACAATAAACAACCTTGAACTATCATTATAAAAATCAGCTTTTAAATCAAGGTCCAACTTAACTTCAATAGGGTTTTTCTGATCCATAAATCGAAGATTGTCGACACATTCATTAATAATCTGTTTAAAGTTAATTTTAGTAATCTTAAGATCTAAACGGCTGTTTCTGGAAAAATTAGTTAAGTCTTCAATAAATGTATCTAGGCGATTGATACTTTTTTCTACTAATGAAAGATAATGCTTTCTATCAATTTCATTTTGTTCTTCAACAGCAAGATTGACTAATCCTAAAACAGACCGAAGCGGAGCTCTTAAATCATGTGATGCTTTATACACAAAACTATCCAGCTCAAAATTGGTTCTTTTAATATTCTCTTCATCTTGTTTTCGCTGTGTAATATCACGGCCCATCACACTAACACCATTTACAACATTTTCTTCAGTAACAATCGGGCTAAATGAGAAATCAAAATATCGGGGTTGGTTTTTCAATACAAAAAAAACCTCTTTACGAACTCTTATTCCTTTTAAAGATTCCTTAATGGAACTATCCCAATCTGCGGCTATTTCAAGTGGAAGAATTTTCATTAAAAAATCGCCGGGTTTAATTTTGATTTTAAAGTATTCATTTAAAAGATTCTTAAATGAAGAATTAAAAACCGTGACCATTTCTTTTTGATCTATTGAAAAAATTAAATCACTCGTATTTTCTACCAATGCATTTAATCTTTGCTGACTATTCTTAATAGCTTCAGCTGATTCTTTTTGTTCTGTTATTAATGTAATATTTAATAAGACTGTCAAAACAGAATTATTCTTATCACGATCCAAAACAGAATGTCTATTCACAACCCATTGATATTGTCCATCCTTATCTTTAAGACGATATTCAATCTGTCCCGTAATTTTATTATTGAACAAAATAAAATCTGCCCAGTGCTTCATCACTCTATTAATGTCATCCGGATGAACTATATCAAACCAAGCATCAGAGCGTTCTAATGATTTGCTTTTATAACCTAATATTGTTTCCCGGTTAAAATAGGTAACTCTGCTTTTTTGCAGGTCGATTATGTAAATAATATCTGGAGAATTTTCAGATAGATTTCTGAATTTTTTTTCACTTTCGAATAAATTTTGTTCCGCAATCTTTCTATCTGTAATATCCTGAATCGTTAAACAATAACTTATCAAATTCCCTTTTTTATTCAGAAAAGGAATTAATGTAAACTCAAACCATTTTAACTCTCTTGTGAATGAATCTGTAATTGAGAATTGATCCGTTAGAATTTCATTCTCTTTTATTAAAGAAATCTTTTCATCTGCGACCTGAGAATTAATAGGAAGTATACCAGATGTATGAAATAAAATCCCTTCTTTCAAAAAACCTATCTTAAGAAGGTTAAAATATAATTCTGCCTTTTTATTAAACGAAATCAATCGGTCGTTCTGGTCAAATAAAAATATTGATTGGGCACTATTATCAAAAATAGTCCTAAGATTTGACTCTGTTTGGCGATACGCTTTTTCAAGTATTACATGATCAGTTTGATTTTTAAAAATCACTACATGAATACCCTTAACAATATTTGCATTAACTTTAAAGTCAATATAAACATAGTCTTCAATTCGTTTATATTTATAAAAACCAGTCAAAAAAGAATCCTGCATCAATTTTTCCCACTGCTTAATTGTTTCTACCTTTGACTGATGAGGGAATAGATCAAAAATATTAAATGTTAAGAATTCTTCCTTAGAGATGCCATATGTCGTACATGCCTTTTTATTAGCTTCAATAATCCGGTAATTATTATCGATCAGAATTACTCCATCAGAAGTATGATCTAATAAGAATTCATATACTGTTAAATCGTTTTCTGCTTGTTTTATTTTTGAATTAACTGTTTCAATTTCTTTCAAAATTAACAACAGCCCATTAAATTGCTTTTGTTCATCCAGCAAAGGTTTAGTACTTATTTCAAGTTCAATTGAAGGATCCGTGTGAGTAGAATAATTAAATGATTCTACTGCGTTTAAAAAACTTTGAGTGCTTTCTTGAACATGCTTTAATATTAAATCTGCATCAATAGATGTATCAGCTTTAATATCTAAAAATAACGCCGCTTTATTATTGTAAAATTTCATTTTGAATTCATTATCACACAATAAAATTCCATCTTCAAGGTGTTCGAGTACCTCCTGTAGAAACAATTGTTTGTGATATGATTCATAATTTTTCATTTCATGGAATATAAATCTTCAACTGCTGGCCCGGTTTAAGATTAAAGTCCGGCAAATTATTCCATCTAATTATATCATCACTGGAAACTGCATATTGCTTAGAAATTTTATAAACTGTTTCACCTGCAATTACGGTATGGCTAATTTCCTTTTGATTTGATTGTTTGTAACCAACAATAAGATCTTGATTCAATTGAATAGAATATCCATTAAGTTTATTCCAAAATCGAATACTATCTGAGTCAACATTATACTTCCTTGACAAGCCAAAAACCGTTTCACCAGACTGAACTTTATGATGTATTGCTAATGATGAATCTTTATTAACAATACTTTTTGGCTGTATTGCTTCCGGCACTTTCTCAACTGTTTTAACTTGCTCCTTTGCCTCAATCAATACCTTTGATGGTTTGTATTCAACAGGTTTATTCTTTGGTCTTTTCTTTCTCAACCATAGGATACGTCCCTCATTAAGTATTTCACGTTTAGTCATTCTGTTATTCGAACGAATGGAATTGGACGTGATAGCATATTTTTGTGCAATACTTAATATCGTTTCACCACTTTGAACAGTATGAAAAGGGACTAGGGCTTTCCTACGCTTTAATTGAAGATAGTAAAATTCTCCCACATTTACTTCTTCATGCCCCTTCAATTCATTAAAATATAGAAATGATTCTTTAGAAAGGCCGCTTTTTAATACTAAGGAATTAATATCGTCGCCCATTACTGCCTTGATAGCATTTACCCCATTTACTGATACAAAAAGTGGTATTTGTTTGTTATTGTTAAAAGAAGAAATGTCAGGGTACTTTTTTTGATTCGGAGCAACTATTTTTTGTTGATTTATTGATGCTGTATTTTCTGAATGAACAGGAGAATCAATATTTTGATTCGCTATAGTCTTTTTACCATGTGTTGTTGGAACAATAACAATATATTCTTTATCGCCAGGAATATGCCCTCTTAAACACCATTTATTATATTCCTTAATTTGATCAACAGCTATCTCTGATTGTTGGGCGATTTCACCTAAGGATTTATTTTTTATACCGCTATACTCCAGTAATACAAGATCAGGGTGTGATGCTTTCCCGATTAAATCTTCATAAGCGATTTTGTATGCCAGAAATCGCAAAACATACCAATGCATATCCTCATCGATATACATTTTTTTTTCGCCCACATATTTCGATTTTACATGTGATTTAACACCACCCGGACCTACATTGTATGACAACAGAGCATATACCCAATTATTTAATGCTGTATTATTTTTTTTTAAATACTTTGAAGCGCCTCTGGAAGCATAAACAATGTGCATCCGTTCATCAACCTCTCCATCTACCCTCAGGCCAACCTCAACTGCTGATTCTTTTTTAAATTGCCAAAAACCGACAGCATTAGAACTTGAAATCGCATCCTGAAGCAAACTTGATTCCTGCAAGGCCAAGTATTTAAATTCCTCAGGAAAGTTTTCTTCGTGGAAGACTCTTTCAATAATCGGGAAATACAGATTAGCCCTATCAATCTTTTGCTGAAGATATTTAGGGTTTGCATAAATCATATTCACATCGGCCTGAATTAATCTTTTTGCACCTGCCGTTAATATCAACTTCATTCCTGCAAAATCGATTTCATCCGGAACGACCTTTTTTTCAAAAGTCTGTCCATAACTATTGCCAGAAATAGTGATTAAGCAGATTAACAGATTCAATACTAAACGAACCATATCTTTATTTTTTTCGGATAACAGTTATGCCATCCCGTATTGGAAGAATTATCTTTTCAACCCTTGGATCAAGTGCAATATGTTTATTAAACTCATCCAGATTACGTGTATCCTTATCTTTCATCACAATTTCGGCACTGGTAACTTTACCATTCCATAAAGTATTATCAACCATTATAAATCCGCCTGAAGAAACCTTATCAAAAACCAACTGATAGTACTGAAAATAATTATGTTTGTCAGCGTCAATAAATACCAAATCAAAAGGACCGTCAATACTTGGTATAAGTGTTACCGCATTACCAATAATATATCTGATTTTAGTATCCATGCCCGCACTTGAAATATATCCACGAACACGATCCTCAAGCTCCTCATTTACATCTATCGTAATCAACTCTCCATCTTGAGCCAAACCTTCAGCAAGACATAAAGCTGAATATCCGGTAAACGTACCAATTTCAAGAATTCGCTTGGGTCTGATCATGAAAGAAAGCATCGATAAAACTCTTCCTTGAAAATGGCCCGAAAGCATTCGTGGCATTAATACTTCAGTATACGTTTCTCTGTTGACTTTTTGTAATAAAGGAGATTCCTCAGAGCTATGTCTACTTATATATTCTTCAACAGATGGATTAGTAATTTCTATCATTCTTCAGCAAAATAAATTAATTTACTCATTCGGTCCGGAACCATTAATTGATTGGCCAAATCGTTTATTGTGTCGGCAGAAATTCCATCAATCTTTTTATTAATCTGATCAAAGGAATCAATGCGCCCAAAATCAAGGTAGCTTTTACCCATCATTTGCATAAAATTACTATTATTTTCTTCAGCCATAATTAACTGCCCCTTGATTTGCTCTTTCAATCGGTGAAGCTGAAGCGTACTCAATTTCTTATCCCTTACTTTATTTATCTCTTTCGTAAAAGTATCTACAGCTTTATTAAATTGTTTGGGCTCTGTAGCAAAATAAAAATTGTAAACTCCCGTATCTATATATGACGTAAAATTGGACTCAATGGTATAAACATAACCTTTCTTTTCGCGTAAGGCCATATTTAAGGTGGATGTCATACCTGGGCCAGCTAATAAATTTGATAGCAAAAATAAGCTTAGTCGTCTTTCCTCTTTTATGTTTAACCCAAGGGATCCAATCACACAATGTGTTTGAGATGTATTTATCTTTTTTGAAATTGTAACAGGTTTGTATCCTTTAAATTTATCCCTGACATGCGTTGAGTGCTGTTCTTTAACAAACGGTAAGAAACCATCGGCTATGCGTTTAACCTCCGTAAAACTATGTGGAGAAAGCACAACAAACGCAACTCTACTGGTATCAATACGCTTCTTTAAAAATGAAGTCAGATCCTTTTGTTTAAATGACTGAAGCGTTTTTTCTGTGCCAAGAATATTAAAGCCAAGCGAATGTTTCGGAAAAATAACGGATTCAAATTCATCCTGAATGGCATCTTCCGGATTATCTTCATACATGTGCATTTCTTCCAGAATTACTTTTTTCTCTTTTTCAATTTCCTTTTCAGGAAAAACGGAGTAGAAAGAAATATCGGTTAAAATATCTACAGCTTTTTCAAGATAATTAAAGGGCAACGATGCATGAAACCAAATCTTTTCCTTCGTTGTATATGCATTAAGATCTCCGCCAACTTGTTCAAGACTACTTAAAATTTGAAATGTCTTTCTCTTCTCGGTTCCCTTGAAAGCCATATGCTCCCAGAAATGCGCCAAGCCCTGTGTTTTAATATCTTCATCTCTGCTGCCAACATCAAAAATATATCCGCAATGAGCAATGCGTGTTGAAGCAACCTGTTTGTGAAGCAGCGTGATGCCATTAGGATATTGGTGTATATTGAATTCTCTATTCATTAGCTCTATCCCTATCCTTCTATAATGGTTTTATAAATAGCCATTGTTTTTCGTATACTTTGATTTTTGTCAAATAAGAAAAGTCTTGATCTTCCTTCTGAAATTAATGAGGATTTTATATCAGGATTAAATACTATTTTTTTCATTTGTTCCATCAACTCATCTGCATTTTTTGAGGTAAAATATAATGCCGCATCAGATGCAATTTCACTCATTGGTGTATCTCTGACAGTAATAACAGGACAATCTGTATAGATAGATTCCAAAACCGGAATTCCAAAGCCCTCAGCATCTGAGGCAAATATGTTGCATAAAGCATTTGTATACAATGCTGGCAGATCACTGCTTACAATATCTGTTACAATACGTACCTGATTAACTAAATCATGTTTAACAATGTAATTCTGAATTTCTTTCACATAAACAGTAGATCTTCCTACAAACAATAGATTCAAATCTTTTTCATTTAACATCCTAAACGCTTTTAAGATTGTTAAATGATTTTTTTTCTCTTCTATAGTCCCAACTGAAAGTAAATAAGGTTTTTCAATTTTGTATTTTTGCAGAACCTCTTCGCTTTCGTTATCTGTTTGTTTTTTATGAAATCGAACATCGCAATCCTGGTAAACCACATCTATTTTATATTCAGGAACTGAATAAGCCTCGATGATTTCCTGCTTTGTATATTCACTTGACGTAATGATTTTAGAAGCATGAGTACATACATACACGTTTTTTTTATTTAATAAATCACGCTCGGATGGATGATACAATTCCGGATGTTTTAAAAAATTCAGATCATGAATCGTTACAACTGTCGGAATGGACTTTGGAATTCCTCTTAACAATTCATTACTCAAACCATGATATAATTGTATTTTTTTCCTCCTTAAATCAAACGGAACAAATGCATTTCTCCAAATAGGATGAACAAATTTAGGTAATGAAGTTATGTCAACTAATGTTACTCGTCCTTTATGTTCTACTAAATGATCAATAAAATGAATTTTAACTTGAGGAGAATATAGATAATAATTATTTTCTGGAAATAATTCAATCATTGTGCTTAACAAATGCCGGCTGTAATTTCCCAGTCCATAGTAATTCTGATAGGCACGTTTAGCATCGAAAGCCAGTCTATACATATTTTATTTCAAATTTATTCCCAGATAATTTCTACTGTCATGTTTGCATCTACCGCAACAGTAGTCCGGGCAACACCTTTTGGTTTTATTATTTTAAGTTTTCCTTTCTTTATAAGAAGAGTTTGTTGATTCAGCAAATACATTATTTTCCTTTTATAGAAAGGAATGTTTACCACAATTGTTTCATTCTTTTTATGAAATACAACAGCTTCTCTTGTAATTGGTTTATCAAGTGTAAGTATATATTTCTTCTTTGCGCAATGAACAAGATGGGCTGTTCCGAAATCTGTATTTATATTCTTGGTAAGCGCCATTGCTCTGTCTGCCTGTGGAATCCCGTAGCCTATAAAATTATTTCCGTAGGGATATAAGTGAGCAGAACGTTCCATAATATTTTTCAGTTGTACATTTGTCAATGTTGAATCATATCTCATCAAACACGCGACAAACCCTGCTACAGCGGGGCAGGAAAATGAAGTGCCATTGGGTGAAAAACACGATACATTAGGTTTTAAATACGGCAATGCTTCTGGCCCTATACTACTATAATCAATTTTATCCCAAACCTCTGCATTCGTAGCTCCAACAGATAATGCTCCTTGTGCATCCGCAGGGGCTGATATAATTCTCCAGTTTGAATCGCCTTCATTTCCTGCTGAAACAACCAGGAAAATACCTTTTTGTTCAAATGCAATTTGTGCTGCTTTAGTGATACGCGCAGTCTTACCATCCATCTCAGATTGAACATAATTATCGTTCGGGTCATCCATTTTAATTGCATACCCCAATGATGTGCTTATTAAACGTATGCCAAGACTATCCATCCATTCCATGGCCATGATCCACATATCTTCTTCCCCTCTGTATTCATGATCACCGTTTTCTGTTCGTGCAAGATAGAAACTAGCATTTGTACCCATTCCGTATTGCGCTTTATTACTGGTATCGTAACCCGCAATCATACGCACAACCTGTCTTCCATGATCATCGGATGAAGTTGCCGATGTCAATATTAAATCTTTGCGGGAAGGATCAATAAAATCTCGTTGTGCTCTTATTTTGTCTTCTGCAACCAAGTAACGAGTAGCACCATCTTCATTAAGTTTAAAAAAACCGGCATCAATTACTCCTATTTTAATTCCGGTTGCATCTATCCCTGCTTCACTAAACTTTAGTGCCTTCATCTGTTTTAAGGCCGGGTGCATTAAAAGCGGATCTACTTTAATATCTTTAGCGCTGGCAACCAAATATACATTAACAGGCTCAACGCTTTTCACAAATGGAAGTGCTGCAATTTCTGCAGCCTTACCTGAAGTTAAATAGGCCGTTACTGCATTTAACCATTTCGATCTGGCAATTACTTCAACATCCATTTGCTTTAAAACATTCAAATATTCGTTTGTAATTGGTACATCTGAAAACTGGTTAAGCGGAATATTTAATAAGGTTCTATTAACGATTGTTTGCTTACTAAGATTTGTTTGAAAATTATATTCAGCTGTATCTTTATTTTTAAAAGAGACCCAATATTTTTGTGTTTGAGCATCTGAATGAAGAAATAAAACTAAAGCAAAAATGAAAAGAAGAACAGAACGAAGAATTGTTTGCATATAATTACATTTATTGATTACTTCAACTATAAATTTAGTTAAAATGAGATATACACCTATCGATAAGAGCTTTTTTATTAAAAATAGAAAGAAATTAACAAGCAAATTAGCATCTGAATCATTGGCTGTATTTCAGTCTAATGACATATACCCTACGAATGCAGATGGGGTAATGCCATTCCGTCAAAATAACGATATTTTTTATTTTTCAGGTATAGATCAAGAAGATACCATTCTTGTAATTTTTCCAGATGCACCTGATCCAAGGCATCGTGAAATTTTGTTTATCCTTGAAACGAATGAACATCTTGCCATTTGGGAAGGGAATAAATTATCAAAAGAAGATGCTAAAAATCTTTCAGGTATAGAGGCTGTTTACTGGTTTCATGAATTTGATAAAATATTCAAACAATTGATGTTTGATGCAAAATGTATTTATTGCAACCAAAACGAACATGGTCGTGCCGAAAAAAAGGTTGAAACCAGAGACGACCGTTTTATAGCAACCTGCAAACAATTATTTCCCTTACATCAGTACGATCGTTTAGCACCAATTATTAATGAGTTACGAAGCAAAAAAGAAAAACAGGAAATTGATCATATATCTATAGCATGTAAGATCACTCAATCAGCTTTCGAAAACATTCTGCCTATAATCAAACCCGGCATTAAAGAATATGAAATTGAAGCATCCATCATATACGATTTTATTCGAAATGGCTCCCGTGGACATGCATACCAGCCCATTATAGCATCCGGGATTAATTCATGTGTCTTACATTATATTCAGAACGATAAAGAATGTAAAAGCGATGATATCATTTTAATGGATTTTGGAGCTGAATATGGTAATTATTCCTCAGACCTCACCCGCGTTGTACCAGTTAATGGAAAATTCACAAAAAGACAAAAGGACGTTTATACTTCTGTTTTACGTGTTTTTAAAGAAACAAAAAAATTAATCAAACCAGGAATTACATTATCTGAATTAAATAAAGCGGCAGGCGAATTTGTTACCGAAGAAATTCTTCGGTTAAAATTAATTTCTGCTAAAGAGCTGAAAAAGAATAGTGCTACTCCGTTATATAGAAATTATTTTATGCATGGCATTGGACATCATTTGGGACTGGATGTCCATGATGTGCATGTGAAAAATGCCCCTTTAAAATCAGGCATGATTATAACACTTGAACCCGGAATTTATATCCGAGATGAAGCAATTGGAATACGATTAGAAAACGATATCTTAGTTACTTCAAATGGAAATATTGACCTTATGGAGGGTATTCCAATTGAAATTGAAGAAATTGAATTTCTCATGAAAAAATAAAACGTTGATAATCCGATGTGTAGTTTTAATGTACCTTTTTATTTAATTTTAGCGGTAACCCAAACGATAAAACTGTAGTATAAGTATACAGGAATTTATGGAATCCTGTCCCTCAATCCTTACCCTAATGACACGACTATTAACCTATTTCGCAACATTCGCCATTTTACTGTTTGGCTCTTCTTTCAATCAGCCGGATGCAAAGAGCTATTATGAAAGTGGTATGAATAGTCTAAATCAAAAAGACTATATTAAAGCAATTGGAGATTTTACCAATGCCATCAGTGTAAATCCTAAATTTGGTGATGCCTATTATTATAGAGCCTATTCAAAAGAGCTATTGGGTGTTAAAATGGGCTTTTTCAGTTCTGAACTTTGTGCTGATTTGGTTTATTCAATGGTTTATGGAAAAGAAGAAGCATCTGAAAAACTGGATAAACTTTGTACCGGAGAATGTTTCAATATGGAATCAGCTTTTGTGGAACCGGAACTTGTTTATTGTGCCGATTTCAGCTCTAAAGTTTTAACAGATTTACCAGAAGGAGTAGAAAATCTTCAATATTTGGTAAAATTAAATATGTTCAATAATAAGCTTGCAACACTTTCACAAAAGTGGGGTTATCTTGACAAATTAATTTCACTGGATTTAAGCAGTAACAGAATAGCATTATTGCCACCTGTAATTGGTAAAATGACTGAATTAAAAGAATTGAATTTAAATAAAAACCTCATAGTTACGCTTCCTGATGAGTTTGGCAATTTGAAAAATTTAAAAACTGTTACACTTCGTCAAAATGCTTTAAAGGCAATTCCCGCCAGCATTGGAAATTTAACTCAACTGGAAAATTTAGACCTTGCATTAAATACACTTACAACGCTTCCTGCAGAAATTGCTAACTTAAAACAACTAAAAGTATTGGTTTTGGTAGGTAATGAAATACCATCAAAAGAACAGCAGCGTATCAAATCATTGTTGCCAAATACTAAAATCACATTTGAATAAATAATCTTCAAAACATAAATGCATAAAAAAACCGATTCATAAATGAATCGGTTTTTTTATGCATTTATGTTTAATTCAATTAGCTTAAAGAAATCCTAACAAAAGCAGAAGCTGTTAGTCCCTTTTGAACTCCGTCCAGCATTTGAGCAATTGTTTTAGAATTATCTTTTACAAATTCTTGATTTAACAAAGTAGAATCTTTGTAGAACTTATTAAGTTTTCCAAGAGCAATTTTCTCAAGCATTGCTTCAGGTTTACCCTCTGCTCTTGCTTGCTCTTTACCAATTTCAATTTCACGTTCAACTGTTCTTGGATCAACATCGTCTTTATCCAAAGCAATTGGTTTCATTGCAGCAGCTTGCATGGCAACATCTTTACCAGCTTCTGTACAATCTTTACCACCTGTATTTTTCAATGCTACCATCACACCTAATTTGCCATTAGAGTGAACGTAAGGAACAACTTGCTCTCCATCCATAGATACATAAGAAGCAATCGCAATTTTTTCGCCGATTTTACCAGTAAGATCAATAATATGATCTTGTACACTGCGGCCATCTGCTAATGATAAAGCTGAAAGTTCTTCAACAGTAGTCGGTTTTTTAGCAACCGCTACTTCCATAATTACTTTCGATAGATTTTTGAAATCTTCTACTTTAGAAACAGGTTCTGTTTCACATGCTAATGCTACTAATTTACCATTTTTACCATCTGCAGAAATCGTAATAGAAACAATTCCTTCAGAAGTTGTGTTTTCAGCACGAGCAGCAGAAACTTTTTGTCCTTTTTTACGAAGAATATCAATTGCTGCTTCAAAGTCACCATTTGATTCTGTTAGTGCTTTTTTGCAATCCATCATACCTGCACCGGTCATTGATCTCAGCTTATTAACTTCAGCTGCGGTAATTGTTGACATGATTTTAATTTTTAAAGGTTATGGGTTGGGTTTACTTTCAAAAAAAATGAACATTGGAGACCAATGTTCAATTTTTTATATGATTTGAAATTTCAGATTATTCAATTTCAGCTTTATCTGCTGCTTTTTTTGATTCTTCGTCTTCTTTCAATTTTGCATCATCTTTCTCTCTTTTTCTTTCAGACAAAGCATCTTCAATTGCCTGTCCGATTGCCTGAGTAAGGATTGAAATTGATTTAAACGCATCATCATTAGCCGGAATCGGGTAATCCACGATTGTCGGATCAGAGTTTGTATCTACAATTGCAAATACAGGGATGTTCAATTTTTTAGCTTCTGCTATAGCGATATGTTCTTTTTTAACATCAACAACAAAGATCGCTGCAGGAAGACGAGTTAGATCGGCGATACCACCTAAAACTTTTTCAAGCTTTTCTTTCTCACGACCGATAACTAATCTTTCCTTTTTGTTCAGAGAGCTGTACGCTTCGTCTTTCATCATTTTCTCCATTGAAGACATTTTCTTCAAGGATTTACGAACAGTTACGAAGTTAGTCAACATACCACCTAACCAACGCTCAGTAGCGTAAGGCATTTTAAGGCGTTTTGCTTCAGAAGTTACTACTTCCTGAGCTTGTTTTTTTGTCGCTACGAACAAAACTTTACGTCCTGAACGAACAATACCTTTAAGAGCATTGCTTGCTTCATCCAAACAAACCAGAGTTTTATTTAAGTCGATCAAATGGATGCCATTCTTCTCCATGAAGATATAAGGAGCCATTTTCGGATTCCACTTACGTGTAAGGTGACCGAAGTGAACGCCTGCATCCAATAAGTCTTTATATTCAATTTTCTTAGCCATCGTGTTATGCAATAGAAGATATTAACGTTTACTGAATTGGAATCTTTTACGAGCTTTTCTCTTACCGTATTTCTTACGTTCTACCATACGGGAATCTCTAGTCATCAAGCCTTCTTTTCTCAAAGGAGATTTGAATTCGCTGTTAACTAATACAAGAGCACGTGCAATACCCAAGCGAATTGCTTCAGCCTGACCAGTTACACCACCACCCTGTACATTTACACTAATATCATATTTCCCTGCTTCAGCAAGCAGATTAAGAGGACTCTCTACAGATATCTGAAGTGGTTCTGTTTTAAAATATGTTTTAAAATCAAGACCGTTCACTACAATAGAACCTTTACCTTGCTTAAGGTAAACACGTGCTACTGACGTCTTTCTTCTTCCAATGGCGTTTAATACTTCCATTATACAGTAATTACAGTTGAATAACTTTTGGTGTTTGTGCTTCGTGCGGGTGTTGAGTTCCTTCAAAAACATGTACATGTCTGAATAACTCTCTACCTAAACGATTTTTAGGTAACATACCTTTAATTGCTCTTTCCAGAACTTTTTCAGGATATTTTGCCAATGCTTCTTTAGGTGTTTGAAAACGTTGACCACCTGGATGACCTGTATGCGTAGTGTATACTTTGTCATTCATTTTGTTTCCAGTCAAACGAATTTTCTCAGCATTAATAATGATGACGTTGTCACCACAATCTACATGCGGAGTATAAGAAGGCTTATGCTTTCCTCTCAGAATTTTCGCAACCTGGCTGGCAAAACGACCTAGCGTCTTACCCTCTGCGTCAACAAGAACCCAGTCCTTTTGTACAGAAGCCTTGTTTGCAAATGTTGTTTTGTAGCTAATGCTATCCATTTTCTTTAATCAATAAATAATTGGCCCTTCTATTCAAAAAGGGACACAAAGATATCTGTTTATATACTTAAATGCAAACCCAGTTTAAAAAAATCACGAAGAATACTCATCTAATTTTTTTACCAAAACATTAAAATCCTTCGGATACGGTGCCGTAACGTTCAAAATTGTCTCATTTATATCCGTAAATATCAGAGAATTAGCATGTAGCGCAAATCGTTGAATTAAGGGTTTTTCCTCTGAATCTTTTTTCAGATTAAATTTTCTTTTTAACTCTGAAAGGAAAATTTGTGTTCCGCCATAGGTTTCATCACCCACAATAGGTGCTCCAAGGGTCGCTAAATGGATCCGGATCTGATGCATTCTACCCGTAATCGGTAAACAGCGAACCAGCGTATTTTTCTTATATGCCTTAATGGTAAAGAAAATTGTCTCCGCTATTTTACCTTTTGATTTATCTATTTTAACTACTCCGGTTGGCAAAGATAAAATTGGAAGATAAACATCTATTCCGTCCAGATCATGTGTGCCATTAACAACAGCATGATATTCCTTTGTGACTTTCCGGGCTTCAAATTGCATTGCCAGGTGACGATATGCTTCCGGATGTTTTGCAATAGCTAATACACCTGAGGTTTCTTTATCAATGCGGTGGCAAAGCTGGGCATCAGGACAGTATTCTTTGGCAAGACGAAGAATGCTTGGGGCATCTGACGTACGTTCGTCTAAAGAGGAAATAAAGGGGGGTTTATTAATAAAAAAATAGTCATCATTCTCAAAAAGGATACATTCTTTAATATCAACCTTTTTCATTTATTACTTTTCCTTTCTTTAATCGAAAACTAAATACCGTTCCCTCGTTGACTTTACTGGTAACTAAAATCTTCGAATCGTGTGCTTCAAGAATATGTTTTACAATGGATAAGCCTAGGCCCGAACCACCCCGATCTTTAGATCGGCTTTTATCAACTCTGTAAAAGCGTTCAAAAATACGATTTAAATGTTTCTCTTCTATACCGGGACCGTCATCTGTAACAGAAATAAGTACGGACTCCCCTTCAATGGAATACGAAAAAATGACCGTTCCATTATCTTTTCCATACTTTATCGCATTAACAATCAGGTTTGTAACGACTTGCCCAATCCGTAATTTATCTGCGAAAACATAACAGGATTTGGGGGAATGTTTGTAAAACTTTAGTCGTGTTTCTTTTTTTTCTGCAGAATCTTCCAATTGTTCGAAAATATCCTCTGTCAGTTTCCGAAGGTCAAAATTCTGAAAATGCATTTTTATTTCACCTATTTCCAACTGAGAAATCGTAATCAAATCCTCTACAAGCAAATTCAGCCCATCCAAACTATACGCAGCTTTCTGCAAAAAACGATCCCGAACATTTGGATCATCCATTGCTCCTTCAATAAGTGTATGTACAAATCCTTGTGCTGCAAAAAGAGGGGTTTTTAGTTCGTGTGAAACATCTGCCAGAAATTCGCGCCTGAAGGTTTCCAGTTTTTGAAGCTCTTCGATTTCACGCTGTTTTTGTAAGGCGAAATTTCCGATTTCCTTTCGGATTTTCACAATCGGATCATTTGCATTGATATACTTATTCCGGGATGGATTGGATTCTTTCTTTTTAAATGGCAACAACATATCTGAAATAGCATCCAATTCCCGATACAATGTTATATAAATCAAAAAATAACAGGTAATAGATATAGTAAAAAATAACAGAATCAATAATGTTGACCATCCCGGGTATGCCGGAATGATTTTAAATAAATACAATAAGATTCCAGTCACAAGAGTGACCAATATTCCAATAAATATTGCTACGTTACGAGGATGTGTCATTTACTGCGGACGATTACTCATCGACCGTGAATTTATAACCAATTCCTTTAACTGTTGCTATATAATCCTCACCTATTTTTTCTCTGACCTTACGAATATGGACATCAACCGTTCTAGGGACAACATATACATCTGTTCCCCAGATATTTTTCAATAATTCATCTCTGTTAAACACCGTATTAGGGCGATTAGACAAAAAGAAAAGCAATTCAAATTCTTTTTTAGGAAGAATAATTTTTTCGCTGCCTTTCATTACAGTATAACTTGCTCTGTCTATAACCAAGTCTTTTATTGTGATAGATTCCTTCTCTATCATATTTTTTGTTCCTCTACGGAAGAAAGCTGACACACGGCTAATCAGTGCGCGTGGTTTTATAGGTTTCGTAATAAAATCATCAGCGCCAGCATCAAAAGCAGCAATTTCAGAGAATTCTTCTGAACGGGCTGTCAAAAAAATTATATATGATTCTTTAAGTTTTGGAATTTCGCGAATCTTACGGCAGGCTTCAACCCCATCCATCTTTGGCATCATAATGTCCATCAGAATCAATTGTGGGAGAAATTCCTTCGCTTCATCAATGGCTTTCATTCCATTATTTGCTGTGCGAACTTCATATCCTTCTTTAGTGAGATTATAGTCAAGCAATTCAACTATATCCTGTTCATCATCCACTACTAAAATCCGATAATTCGCTTTCATTATTGTATTAGGGTTTATTTAATAATTCTTCCAGTTTGGAATGAAGGTCTGCTCCTCTGAGGTTAGTCGCAACTATTTTACCATCTTTATCAAGTAGAAATGTTGAAGGAATACCTCGAACAGAATAAAGCTGTGCAGCATCAGACTTCCATCCTTTCAGATCAGAAACGTGATTAGGCCATGCCAATCCATCCTTTTGAATTGCAGCTTGCCATTGATCTTTATTTGTATCCAATGACACACTGAACACGGTAAATCCTTTGTCTTTGTATTGATTATAGGCATTCACCACATTTGGGTTTTCTCCTCGGCAAGGCCCGCACCAGGAAGCCCAGAAATCAAGTAATACAACTTTGCCTTTCAGAGAACTTAATGAATGAATAGCACCTGTATAATCCATTAATACAATATCGGGAGCCGCATCACCAATAGATGGGGCACCTTTAGGCATGCTTGACAATAATTCTTTTGCAGCAGCGGAATTTGGGAATTCTTTTGAAAACTGACTCAATAAGAATTTAGCATAGTCAGCATCATTTTGAATAAACAAAGGGATCAGTCCAGCATAAAAGACTTGTTTATTATCTGAGCCAGCCGGACATTTTGCAAGTAACTTTTCGGCACCTGCTTTCCATTCATTCAAATCCTGTTTTAAAAAATACTGGAAATACACTTGGATTTTTGAAGGAAGCATATCCCCTGCGGCATATTCTTTATCGGAAAACTCTTCCGGAGAAAAAAGCGTTTCCGCACTTTTCCCATCTGTAACAAACATTGAAATGACCTTGGAAATAAACAGTCCTTGATTTGGAGCAATCAATGCCTGAACAGCTTTTGTATATTCTCTACTTAGTGAATCCTGTTTTAGCTTCAGAACACCAATTCTGGTATTATATAACTCTTCAGTCATACCAGGCTCCTGTTGAATTTGTTTAGCAGCTTGGTTCAAAAGAGTATTTTGGTCATTCTGTGCCTGATTAATCTTTTGGTACGCTTTGTATACCTCATTTTCTTTTGAACCAGTAATCATTATACTTCTTGGAATTTCAGCATTACCGGTAATACCGATACTTTCTGTTCCAAGAATTAAAGTGGTTGCGGATTCTTTATCAAAACCTATTTTATAGAATCCTCTTGCTATAGGTTCTGCAAATTTAAATTCGAATGTTCCTGACTTGTGGTGAATGGAATCAAATAAAAAAACGGTATTACCCAGATACTTATATAAATATACTTTGGTTTTAGCCCCTTTATATGTAAGCTGACCTTTAATAGTAATTGGTTTTGAAACAGCGACATGTAAAATCCCGAAAAAAAGGAGAAATAATACACTGATTCTTTTGCTGTACTTCATGTTAATCAAAGTTAGATAGATTTAAAGTTAGAATGATAGTAATTTAACTCAATTGATTAAGATTAACAATTCCTTAACCAACAGGTAATGGTAATATAATATGAATGAGGACTAATTATTTTGTAAATAAAATGGGATTTTTTAAACCAGAAAAATGTTTTAGGTCAATTGCTACTTTTCCGACGAACATATCGGCCTCGATTTTTAAAGGTATTTTATTCTGATCATCAGAAATCCACATACGTATTGAATTGCCACCATCAAATAGGGTATTATCGGGCATAACAGGCTGAATTTTGATCGCACTAATTGATCCATATTTAGTTGAAATAACTTCCTTACCAGCATATTTAACTGTAAAATCATACAGTTTATTTTCAAAAAAAGCTTTCATTGTTATTGTAGCCCCAGGCTGCATTTTTGAATAATCAATGGTACGCAGATAATAGGCACCGCTAACAATATCCTGAATATTGGATGTAATAGCATATTGAGCAGAAGATCTATCCAGGGCCTTTCCCTGCTCTTTAATAACATTGGCTATATTTTTAGAAAAGTCAAACATTACCATTTCTTTGAGCCTGTAGTTATTCTCGATAATGTCTCTCATACTCCGTTGGGGAATTTTAGAAGTGGTATCAATATAACTTGTCCATTGATCTCTGATATGCATTACCAAATCAAATGATCCTACTGTATGTCCTGTCACCATTGTTTTATAACATACTTTATTATTTATCATATACATGGTTGGATCCACTTCAATTCTAGCCTCACCGGCATTTATAAAGCCGTAGTGCAACCGATATAATAGCGTTTCTTTTGGTCCATAGGCAGACAACTCCACCTGAGGTGCTTGCAACTGGCTAGTAAACGAAGCCAGAACGACTAATCCTGTCAAACCAATAAATAAGAAATGTTTCATGTAATGAATCAATTAAAATAGGTTCGAACAAAAGCTATACCAGCTAATAAATCACTTTTTATAGAATTCAATAAAAGCCCTTAATTGACCCGAATAGTTTTTTTGTAAAAGCCGATCAAAGATATCCTGTTTGTTTCTATAACGATTTACATCTGCATAATAACAATTATTCAAATCACTCGCCAGTAATGGTATTTTCCTAAATGTATTCAATTCATTCAACGCTTTCATCATAAATGCTTTTTTAAAACTTAATTTGCTTTTTGCATCAATATTTCGGGCAGATTTATACAATTGATCGAGTTCAATCGCTTGCCTAAGGACTATTTCAGAATAATCTTTTCTTCTCTTCACGAGTTTCCTGTAAGTAATAAGCCATTCTGAATCTTTACCATATTTAGCAATTAAAAAGGCTTCAGCACCTTTATCACCGACGAAAGATGCAATGTTTTCATTAAATTCAATATCACCTGATTTATAAATGGTAGCATGTGTCATTTCATGAAGAAGTGTATTAGCCAGCTCACCCGGATGTTTATGCAGCATTTCACTGAGAACCGGATCTTTAAACCAGCCTAAGGTGGACCATGCATATACTTCTTCGAGAGATGCGTCATAACCCATGGATTTCCAACGAGTCATTTCAACGAGTCCGGAATGTTTATTAAAATAGCCTTTATAGGAAACTGTTCCGGCAATCGGGAACGTCCATGTCTCGGGTTCGATGCTGTAGGGTTTACAAACCGTTAAAACCCATAATACTGGTTTCCCTTTCTGATCATAATAATTCTGATATGCCCCTTTATCTGATAAACCTAACTGCTTTGTTCCAAAAGCATAGATTTCCCTAATCAGCATTAGATTTTTCTTGACACTATCAGATTCTGAAGGAGAATGAAGAATTTTATCAATTGACTCAGTGTTCCACAAAATAGAAATCTGACCTTTCCCGAGTTGAAAAAAATAAAAAACAGGCTCATAAAATAAACAAGCAAGCAAAAACACTATCCATAATCGTAGAGGCCACGTTCGATTTTTTTTGTGCATAAATTTATAGCTGGTTTTAATCTTATACCGCTACAAAAGTGAGTAAATTAGTTACATATTCAAGTTTTTTATATATTATGCTAAAATAATTAGCAATTTACTTGCTAATTATTTTAGCATAATATATCTTTGTATCGTTGTTTAAGTAAGCAACTTATTTCAGAACCAATTACTGAAGAGTAGAATATTCAGCTAACCAATCTGGAATAAAATCAAGTTTCAACCTTTATAACAAAGAATGCCATGAGTAAAGCAAACAACAATGAGAAGTTAAAAGCTCTTCAGCTTACTATTGATAAGCTGGAAAAAACGTACGGTAAAGGCACCGTAATGAAATTAAGCGATGAACGTGTCGTAGATGTTCCAGCCATTTCAACCGGTTCATTAGGATTAGACATTGCATTAGGTATCGGCGGATTACCTAAAGGTAGAATTGTAGAAATTTACGGACCAGAATCTTCCGGAAAAACAACACTATCCATGCATTGTATTGCTTCTGCACAAAAAGCCGGGGGAATAGCAGCTTTTATTGATGCGGAACATGCTTTTGATAAAACGTACGCAGAAAAACTTGGTATCGACACGACCAATCTGTTAATCTCTCAACCAGATAATGGTGAGCAAGCCCTGGAAATAGCCGAACATTTAATCCGTTCAGGGGCTATTGATATTATTGTGATTGACTCAGTAGCGGCTCTTGTTCCAAAAGCTGAAATTGAAGGAGAAATGGGTGATAGCAAAATGGGTTTACAAGCTCGTTTAATGTCACAGGCATTGAGAAAACTAACCGGTGCAATAAATAAATCAGGATGTTGCTGCATTTTCATCAACCAGCTGCGTGAAAAAATTGGTGTTATGTTTGGCAATCCTGAAACAACAACCGGTGGTAATGCTTTAAAATTTTATGCTTCCGTTCGTTTGGATATACGTCGTATAGGACAAATTAAAGAGAGTGCTGAGAACATTACCGGTAATCGTACCAAGGTAAAAGTTGTCAAAAACAAAATGGCCCCTCCATTCAAAGTCGTTGAGTTTGATATTATGTATGGAGAAGGTATTTCTAAAATTGGCGAGATCATTGACTTAGGCGTGGAATTGGGTATCATAAATAAAGCCGGTTCCTGGTTCTCCTACGAAGGCACTAAATTGGGACAAGGAAGAGATGCTGTAAGAACAATATTCCTTGATAATCCGGAAATGCAGGATGCCATTGAATTAAAAATTCGCCAGAAAGTGCAATTGAGCGGAGTTCCCGCTGCCATGGAAGCGAAAGAGGAGCTCGAAGAGGAAGAGGCTTAATCTTCCCCTGCGAATTCTACCGCAGGAATTTTCTCATGGCAAAAGACATTCCGCTCAGGATGTGAGCGGATGTCTTTTCTTATAGATAGCAGAAACCATTATACCGCCCGAAAAAGAATCTGCATGAAGAACATTGAAATTGTTTTTCTTAAATAAAAGGGGGAAATTCGGTAATCGAGTAGAACGGATAGAAGTTGCTATCCTGAAAATAAAATAAAGCATTTTTAATAAAGCCTCAGTCACTTTTTTCATTATCCAACGCGATTCAGGAATCGCAAAATCTGTAAAATATACGTATCCTCTACTACTTAATATTTCTGAATAAAAGCGTTCAAGCAATAGATCCACTTCTTCGTCTGTAAAAAGATCTAAAAAATAATTACAGACAATCAGATCAAAAGATTCATTTTTAACATCTTCAACACTGGCGCATCTGAATTCAATCCGGTGAAGTTCTTCGGGAAATTTTCTTTTGATTCTGTTTTTAGCCATTTCAATCATTCGGTCGGAAAGATCAACGTAGACAAAACGAGCCGTTTTATGTTGAGACAATATCTGCTGTAGGAAATATCCCGAACCACCTCCAAGAATAAGACAGCATTTAAAATCAGGTAAAAACGGTAATAATGCGACCTGACTTTTATTAATTTTATTAGAAAAGAAGATGCGGGCTGCTAAGTCATAAAATACAGCGATACGATTATATCCACGTTGGGCCTTAGCTCTATTATTATTTGTAAATGAACCCATTATCAAATATACTTGTTATAAAACAATGCAAAAGCAATTAAAATAAAATCATTATACTATTTTAACTATATCATTTCAATAATGATTTATAATATTTGTATAACGCTTATAACAAACAATTTAACGAACACTGTATAGAATTAAAGAGGATCCTGTCAAAATATTTATATCTTTGCACCCTCACATTTATAAAATAAATTTAATACCGTAATATTAAATGAAATTATCAGAATTTAAGTTTGCCCTACCCGCTGAACTTGTTGCACAATACCCTGCTGCAAATAGAGATGAAGCCAGAATGATGGTTGTAAACCGCGCAACCGGAACTATCGAACACAAAGTTTTCAAAGACATTATCAATTATTTCGATGATGGTGATATTATGGTTGTCAACGACACCAAAGTATTCCCAGCAAGATTATATGGTAATAAAGAAAAAACCGGAGCTAAAATCGAAGTGTTTCTGCTTCGCGAATTGAATCCGGAATTACACCTTTGGGACGTATTGGTTGATCCTGCACGTAAAATCCGTGTCGGGAATAAACTATATTTCGGCGATAGTGATTTAGTTGCTGAAGTAGTAGACAATACGACGTCAAGAGGTCGTACTATCCGTTTCTTGTTTGATGGAAGCTCGGATGATTTTTCGAAAATCATTGAAACTTTAGGTGAAACACCGCTTCCGCGTTATATCAAGCGTAAGATTGAAGAATCTGATAAAGATCGTTATCAAACGATTTACGCAGTCAATAAAGGTGCTGTTGCGGCTCCTACAGCCGGACTTCATTTTACCAAACAGGTTATGAAGCGTATGGAAATAAAAGGTGTTCAATTTGCACCTCTTACCCTTCATGTTGGCCTTGGTTCTTTCAGAACAGTTGATGTAGAAGATCTCACAAAACATAAAATGGATTCTGAGAACTTCATCATTGAAGCTAAAACGGTAGAGATTGTAAACAAAGCTTTAGATGCTAAAAAGAGAGTATGCACCATTGGTACTACTTGTATGAGAGCATTGGAATCTTCTGTTTCGGCTAATAACCGTTTGAAACAAAATGCAGGATGGACAGATCGTTTTATCTTCCCTCCATATGATTTCAAAATTGGGAATGCAATGCTTACCAATTTTCATATGCCAGAATCAACCTTATTGATGATGGCATGCGCTTTTGGTGGATTCGACTTAATTATGAAGGCATATAAAACAGCAGTTAAAGAAAAATATAATTTCTTAAGCTACGGTGATGTTATGTTGATCATCTGATCCTAAGTTATTTCATTTATATAATAAAAAAGCTCTGTATTTATACAGAGCTTTTTTATTATACTATTATAGCAAGTTACTCAACTAAACTCAACATCAATAATTGCCAATGTTGGAATATGTACACCACCTTTTAATGTGATATAGTGTTGATCGGCAGACCAGATTGTTGTATGAACCCTTAATAATTTACCATCTTCTGTTTTAAAAATCATTTTAACTTTGCCATGATATGCATTTCCCAATCTTTCGGCTTTCTCAAGATATATTTGTCTTAATCTTCTCTTTACCGGATCTTCGATTACATCTTCTTTAGTAAAAGAAATTGTTGATATCATCTCCTTTTCTATCTCTGTCACGTCCTGCATATCTATCTTTTCCATATTAAATTTCTGATTTAAAACTTAAAACTAATACGGGAAATATGGCAAAATAGTTCCCGTATTTACAAGGATAAAAAAAGGATGTTTCATAACAAAACATCCCTTTTTATTAAATCATTATTATAATAATTCTTAATTCCACATTTTATCGTTTGCATTGAAAGAGTTAAGATCTTCAAATGCTTTTTTCAAACGGGCAACAAAAGTATCTTCACCTTTACGAAGCCAAACACGTGGATCATAGAATTTTTTATTCGGTTGATCAGCACCTTTAGGGTTTCCGATTTGTCCTTGTAAATATCCTTCGTTTGCTTTGTAATAATTCAATACACCTTCCCAGAATGCCCATTGTAAGTCTGTATCAAGGTTCATTTTAATTACACCATAGGTAATTGCTTCACGAATTTCTGCTTGAGATGAACCTGATCCGCCATGGAATACAAAATCCAATGGATTTTCTTCTGTACGACCATAGTGAGCCTTGATGTAATCCTGAGATTTTCTCAAAATTTTCGGTTCTAATTTCACACTACCGGAAGTGTATACACCATGCACGTTACCAAAAGCTGCAGCGATTGTGAATTTATCACTTACTTTCATTAACTCTTCATAGGCATAAGCAACTTCTTCAGGTTTAGTATAAAGCTCATCATGATGAACACCTGAGTTATCTACGCCGTCTTCTTCACCACCTGTAACTCCTAATTCAATTTCAAGTGTCATACCTAATTTGCTCATACGATCAAGGTATCTTTTGCAAATTTCGATATTTTCATGCAATGGCTCTTCTGAAAGATCCAACATATGTGATGAATACAATGGTTTACCATGTACTTTGTAAAATGCCTCACCAGCAGTTAGCAAACCATCAATCCATGGAAGTAATTTTTTAGCAGCATGATCTGTATGAAGGATTACACCAACACCATACAATTCAGATACTTGATGAACATGATGTGCACCGGAAATAGCTCCAGCTATAGATGCTTCCTGATTGCCATTTGGCAATGATTTACCTGCATAAAATTGTCCACCACCGTTAGAGAACTGTACAATAACAGGAGAATTTGCTGCTTTAGCACCTTCTAATACAGCATTTACTGTACCAGTGCTTACTACGTTTACTGCAGGGAATGCAAGCTGAGCTTTCTTAGCTGCTGCAAACAACTCCTGAACTTTATCACCAGTGATTACACCTGTCAGGGTTTTGCTTTTTACATTTTCAACCATAATCCTTCGTTTATTTCTTATTGTTATTGTTGGATACCGTATTTCTTTCTGAAAAGAAAGATATAAATATACAAAAAAAGCCTAAAACTGGATATCTATGACTGTGAAAATTACAGATGATGAGATTAACAATCGATTATAGGATTATGTTAAGTATTCTTTATATTTAAAACAGACGTTTAATCAACAAAATCTATTTAGGGAAGTGATTTTCCGGAATTCATGAATTTTGTGTTGTGGGTATTCCTTCCTACTTTGTATATCTTCTTTAGATTATGCGCCTGATCAGTAAGCCGGTTTTATGTAATTATTATGTCACGTATCGTTGCAATGCAACGTGCAGTTTTTGTGATATATGGGAAAAACCTTCTCCTTATGCTGATATACAAACAGTTGAAACTAACATACGCGATCTCAAAAAACTAGGTGTTAAAGTAATCGACTTTACTGGCGGTGAGCCTTTATTGCATCGAAACATTGACCAACTTCTAAGGATAGCAAAAAAATACGGCATGATTACTACCCTTACAACTAATGCCCTTTTATATCCGAAATGGTCGCAGCCTTTAAAAGGTTTGGTTGATATGCTGCATTTTTCACTAGACTCTCCTGATAAAGAAGAACATGACAAACTTAGGGGTGTAGCTTGTTTTGATTTTGTGATGCAATCCATTCAAATTGCTTTGTCTCTGGGTGAAAGACCAGATATTCTCTTCACGGTATTCGATCATAATATTCATTTAATTAAAAGACTCTACGAAGAAATCTGTTTACCCAATAATCTGGTTCTTATATTAAATCCATCTTTTGAATACAATCAGGTGGAAATAGGAAAAGGTTTAAGCCCTGATGATTTAAAAACGCTTTCCGGCTGGGCGAAAAAAAAGAATGTTTATTTAAATGAGGCCTTTATTCAACTCAGACTTGATGGTGGGAATCATATTGCAGACCCAATCTGCAAAGCCGCCTCCTCTACCATTGTTATTTCGCCTGACAACAAACTGATTTTACCTTGTTATCATTTAGGTATTGATCAATTCCCGATCGATAATAATTTATTTGAATTATATCATTCGCCGGCAGTTAAATCGCTTATTCAGAATGAAGGTAGATCTGAAGCATGCGAGGGATGCACGATTAATTGTTATATGCAAACTTCTTTTGCAGTAGAAATAAATAAATATTGGTTTAAAGCACTTCCCGGAACATTAAAATACAATTGGACAAAAGGCACCTGGAAACAGTTGTTATAAGTAAAATTTACTTCATTCACATAAAGCTTTATCTTTACAAATACTATTACATTTAATCTCATGAATCTTCGTATCTTTTTTGACCCGGTATCGATTGAACTCCAGCCATCAGATCTGATTGAACCTTACATATTCGCAAATACAATCAGCTATTACAAAACCAGTTTTCCGGATCTGAATGATATACAGATTGCTTTAATAGGGCTTTCTGAAGAAAGAGGTTCCAAAACAAACACTGGTGCTGAAAAAGGTGCTGATGAAATCCGAAAAAAATTATACGTTCTTCGCAGAGGTTCCGGAAGCTATAACATTGCTGATCTGGGTAACTTACGCGTAGGGATAAATGCCGAAGAAAGTTATCTGCGAATTAAAGAAGTTTGTGAATTTCTGCTTGAACGCAATATCATTCCTGTTTTGTTTGGAGGTACACATGATCTTGATCTGGGGCAATTTCAAGCCTATGAAAGCAGTAAAAAACTGATCAGTGTACTGAATGTGGATGCACATATTGACATGAACATTCCAACGGAAGATATTAGTAAAAATCATTTACACCGTATCTTACTTCACGAGCCAAATTTCTTATTCAATTTTTCTCAACTTGCTTATCAGAGTTATTTCACAGATCAGGAAACATTAACCGTACTCGAGAAATTATACTTTGAGATGTACCGGATCGGACAAATGCGGGAAAGTCTGAACGAAATTGAGCCTGTAATACGGGATGCCGATATGATTAGCTTTGATATCACAGCCATTCGACAGAGTGATGCCCCTGGAAATGCAAATGCACAGCCTTTCGGGCTTACTGGTGAAGAAGCCTGTCAGATATGCTGGTATGCAGGTCTAAATTCCAAATTAACATCTCTGGGTATCTACGAATATAATCCTGATTTTGATGACAGAAGACAAACTGCATCAGTAGTAGCAACCATGATTTGGTATTTTATTGAAGGATTTTATAACCGCAAGGATGATCAGGATTTTGCAGGTAAAAATTATGTACGATACATTGTCTCTATGCAAGGAGATCCGAATCAATTAACTTTTTATAAAAATCTGCAAACGGAAAAATGGTGGATGGAAGTACCCTATCCCAATAACAAACATCAGTACGCACGCAATTCTGTTATTCCATGTTCGTATTCTGATTATCTGACAGCGAATCGTGGAGAATTACCTTATCGCTGGATAAACACACATGCAAAACTCATCTGATCATTCCTCTTTACCGGAATTCACTAAAAGTCAATTAGCCCTGCGCAACGGACAAGACAAGGATGAAATCTGGTGTGCCTATAAAGGTTTGATTTATGATGTAACAAAATCAAAGTTGTGGCGTAATGGAAAACATTATGAGCATTGGGCAGGGCAAGATTTAACCAGTGAAATGACAGATGCACCGCATACGGAGTTCGTTTTTGACAAATTTGTAATTGTGGGAAAACTTAAGTCTTAAGATATCAATCCATCTCTGTCTTCATTTTTTACAAAAAACGCCTTACCTTTAATATATTCTTAAATAGTATTAAATGATAGCGATCGTTGACAGTGGCTCTACAAAGTCAAACTGGTTATTCACTGGTGACATTGGTAAAGATATATCCATACGTACTACAGGTATCAATCCGTTCTATCAGACTGCGGATGATATAAAACAAACACTGGAAAAGGAATTGGTTCCGAATCTTCCTCAGATGAAACTGATTAGTGCTGTTTACTTTTATGGTGCAGGCTGTGAAATGCCCGCTCAGCAAGCCATCGTTGAAAAAGCTATTGCCCCATTATTCCCTTCCTGCATTGTGCATGTAGATAATGATCTTATTGCTGCGGCGCGATCTGTATTAGGAGAACAGGAAGGCATTTGCTGTATAAGCGGAACAGGCTCCAATACTTGCTATTATGATGGAAAGAAAATTTCCAGAAACATAAATTCCCTGGGTTTATATATGGGCGATGAAGGCAGCGGAGGTTATCTTGGAAAGCTACTTGCCAGGGATTATATAAGAGAATCTATGCCTGCTTATATTCGCGAACGATTTGAAGTATTTACACCCGATCGCAAAAGCGATATCATGGATAAAGTTTACCGCAAGCCTTTTCCCAATCGATACCTGGCATCTCTCGCACCATTTGCGATTCTTCATAAATCAGAAAGTTATATTGCTGAATTAATTGAAGAGAATTTTCGTTTGTTATTTGAGAATTGTATTTGCCGCTATGAACGTTATCAAGAGCTTCCGGTTCGTTTTATAGGTTCCGTTGCACTTCATTTACAAACCTCTTTGGAAAAGATTGCAAACGAAAAAGGTGTTCGTGTAGATAAAATTACTGATGATCCGATGCAGGGATTAAAAGACTATCATTTGACACATTCATTATGATTAATATTACTGAATCATCTTCCGATTATAATAATTTAGAACAGATGTCTGTGACTGACATTCTATTGAACATTAATAAAGAAGACAAAAGTGTTCCATTCGCTATTGAAAAAGCAATTCCTCAGATAGAAGCATTGGTAAAGTCTATTGTTATCCGAATGAAAAAGGGAGGAAGACTTTTTTATATTGGCGCAGGTACCAGCGGAAGACTTGGAATTGTGGATGCATCTGAATGCCCTCCGACGTATGGAGTGCCCCAAGGGCTTGTTGTGGGAATCATTGCTGGTGGTGATAGTGCCATTCGTAAAGCTGTCGAATTTGCGGAAGACAATGCGGAACAGGCATGGAAAGATCTTCAGCAACATGATATCAATATCAATGATACAGTCATTGGTATCGCCGCATCCGGCAGAACACCTTATGTGATCGGAGGTTTAAACACGGCTAGAAAAGTTGGAGTTAATACGGGATGTATTGTTTGTAACCCTAATTCAGCTGTAGCAGCATCTTGTGATTTTCCTATCGAAGTGATTACCGGACCAGAATTTGTAACGGGCAGTACACGTATGAAAGCCGGAACCGCACAGAAACTTGTTCTCAATATGATTTCAACTTCTGTCATGATTCAGCTTGGGAAAGTAAAAGGCAATAAAATGGTGGATATGCAGCTCAGTAATCTGAAACTGGTTGATAGAGGTGTACGAATGTTGATGGATGAATTATCTGTCTCTGAAAAAGAAGCAAAAATATTAATAGATACTCACGGAAACGTTCGTAACGCCATAGAGGCATTTAAAGGCCATGCATGATATTGAACCTTTTTATAACTGGGATTTTTATTATTCGTCAACCGACGATGAAAGGTCACCCTTTTATAAGGCAAAATATAATACGCAGCAATACGAGCATGACATCTATGGCTATTATATCCATCCGCTTTGGGATTATATAGGTTCCGAAACATTATATGTTAAAGTTCTTTTTGTTGACTACGAGGAACAGATTGCTGTCATAGAATTATTTGGTGAATGGAACGACACACTTCACAATGACATCATGCATCTTAAACGAAACGTAATCGATAGTATGTTATCGGAAGGAATAACCAAATTTATTCTTATTGGTGAAAATGTCATGAATTTTCATGCATCAGATGACTGTTATTATGAAGAATGGTTTGAAGAAGTTGAAGATGGATGGATTGTTGCTTTAAACTTTCGGGACCATGTTATTGATGAATGGAAAAAGTTCAAGCTTGATTACTATATGAATTTTGGGGGAACACTGGAAGTTATTAATTGGAGAACTTTAACACCTCAGGTTTTTTGTAAACAGATAGAAGGTTTAATTATAAAAAGGCTGGGATAACGATTCTTGTATTATTTAAAATCAGGTATTAAGTCTACCTACTTTAAAACAAAACGAGTAACCCCTTGAATACAGAAATTACTCGTTTAAAATTTAAATATTAAATTAACATTTTTTAAAATGCTACTCCTATTGTAATACCAGTAGTAAATGCGATCGTGTTTTGTGTTAAGTTAGCCATACTATAAGTAATACTGCTTACATTTCCACTTCCACCACCTTGGTAAGTGTTGGCCTTTGCGTAATTATATATATTTGTTCGTGTACCAAAACCCATATAATATTGAAAGTTCACATGATTCCCAAATACATGTGATCCTCCGATCATAAACAATATATCATTTACTTTTCTCGATTCATGAGCCGTAGTATTAAGACTTACACCATTGTATTCGGTTGAAGTGTAGTTATATTGTCTGTGTCGATACTCAAGACCCATAAAGAACCCTTCAAAATCTCTTCTTCCGAAATAAAATTTAGGCTGTACCATATAGGTTTGTCCCAGTGATGAAGTACGATTAAAGTTGCTATCAAAAATGGAATGTGAAGAATCAGATATAGCAAGAAAGTTTGGGCCGAAAATGTTGTACAAATAATTTGTATTTGTAATTCCATAAGCCGCTTGAATATGAAACTGACGAACAATTTGTCTTTCATAATACAACGGGAAATCACCTATAAAAATACCTAATGGGTTTAATGTAAATGCATTTTTTACAATAACTTCTTTCCTTTTTTGAGCCGGATAACCATTATATACATTAACATCTGAGCGTGTATTTGGATCGGGGGTAACAATCACAGTCTGTGCAAGACTCATTAATTGTATACTTAAAAATAATAAAACAGCTAAAATTGGCTTCATAAATAAATTTAAATAAATTCCAGTTCAAATTTTAGTTATTTAATTTACAAAACCTAAAAATAACCGTATGAAATTTACTCTTTACACGATTAAAAATTCTTTAATTTTATTCATTTTTATCAGCTTTTTCGCTTCAGGCCAGCAAATTGAAGTTAACTGGGGACCAGTAACAAAAGCTGATGACAGATCTCAACCCGATAAAATTATTGGTAAGGACGCCACCGGGTTTTATATACTTAAATATGGAAAACATGCGATAATTGAAAAATACTCAAATGATCTGCAATTAGTCTTTTCAAAAGAATTGGTTGTTTACGTTGAAAAAAACAAGAAGGCGGATTTTGAAAATATCTATCTTTTAAAAGATAAGATTATTCTTTTTTCATCTTATTACGATAAACAAAACAATAGAAAAAATCTCTTTGCAAGCTATGTTTCAAAAGATGGAATTGTTGATCTCAAACTTTATCAAGTTGCATTTTTTGAGAATCAGGAAAAAGGAAAAGACATTTCATTTGATATTTCTCTGGCAAATGATTCGAGTCGAATTTTAATTTTTTCAGATTTAAGAGAAAAAGGAAAAGACAAAGAGCGTTTTCATTACAAAATTATTGATGAAACTTTTCATGAATATATTCAGACATATATAGAACTTCCTTACCAAGGAGCAAACGTTGCTATTACAGATTATCAAGTCGATATTAATAATAATATACACATGCTTTATTGGCTAAACCTTAAAAAAGAAAGCAAAACCGGAAGTGTTTCAGAGAACGAATCACTTGCAAGCAACTATTATCTTATGTCCTTCTATGGACAAACAAAGGAAACCAAAATCTACGACCTAAGGGTAGGTGATAATGTAATCTCTGGTATTGACATGGTTCTTGATGCTGAAAACAAGTATTTATATATCCCTGGTTTTTATTCAGAGAAAAGTGAAAATGCGATCAAAGGTACATTTATTACAAAGATTGATATTGCCAATAAAAATGTAGTATATGATAAAGAAAGAGCCTTGTCAACAGAATTTCTTGCATTGTTTTATAAAAATCCTGAAAGAGCAAATCATAAGACAAAAGATTTATACAATTATGACACTCGTTTTATCTATGTAACCAATGAAGGAGAACTGTTTTCAGTATCGGAACAATATTATGTATATACAACAAGCTATTATGTTCCGACACAAACCGGAGGGTACTATGTTACCGTTCATCACTATGTATACAATCATCTGATTGCATTAAAGTACAATGCTGAAGGAGATTTAGCCTGGACCGCAAAAGTTCCGAAATATCAATATACAACAAACGATGGTGGATTTTATTCTTCCGTTGCAACCTTTGGTTATAATGGAAAGATATTTATGATTTATAATGACAATCCTAAAAACGGGGCCGATATAGAAGCAACTTCTGTAATGAGTAGTCCTTTAAAATCGCAGTCCGTAATTGTTTCTATTGATAAAGATGGAAAAATAGAAAAGAATATTTTATTTAAAGAGCAGGATCGTGAATCGATCTTACGCCCAAAGTTTACCATTCAGCTTTCCAATAACGAAGTTGTTATTTACGCTGTGAGAGGTAAAAATTATCATTACGGCAAATTGAAATTAAGCAACTAAATATAGAAGAGCATACAAAAAAGGTATTGTGACAGCTGAAATGCTATCACAATACCTTTTTAACTTTCATACCATTAGGCACGTAATATTTTCTTCCAGTCTTCAATTCAAAGCAAATAGCCCGTTTCTGAAGGAAGCGTTCAATCTGATAAGCTTCATTTTTAATTAAGAAATTCTCTCCTACAGCTAAATCCTCCAGAAAGCTATATTCCCCTGCATCTTTATCATAACGCCCCAAAACTTTCATCAATGTTATATCTGCGCAGGAAGATGCCGAAGGATCATTAAACATATGTAAGTGCAATGCTATTAATACATCCTCCGGGAAAACCTCAGGCTTTAGGATAGGATACATTACTTCCTTAAAAGCAGATTGCCATTCTTCCCCATGAGCTTTTACAGATGCACCATGCCGAATGGTAGTCACCAGATGAGCTACTTCATGCAGATAGGTAACTAAAAAAGAATAGGGATTCAGTCCTTTATTAATAGTTATGGTATGTTTTTTTGATGAAGGATCGAAACAGTAATCCCCAAGTTTCGTTTCCCGATCCCGACTTAGCTTAAAGAAAAAGTTACCCAGTCGCCATAATTCAATAGAATAATCTATTGCAGGCATAGGTAAATGAGTTCTTAAAATCTCGGGTGTAGATCGCATTTCCCTAAGTTACGAACTATATAAAAAATAAAAACCGCCCAAAAGAGCGGTTTTTAAAAATTCTTTTGGACCAAGGTCCTTTGAATTACTTAGCGTGCTCAGTATGAGTTGAATCAACTTTAACTGTATCAGCAGCCATTGGAGCTGGAGCAGTTGTGTCAGCAGCAGGAACAACTACAGCAGTGTCAGCAGCAGCTTCTTCGTGTTTTTTTTCTTCGCAAGATGCGAAAGCGAATACCGCAGCAACAGATAGTAATGCAAATACTTTTCTCATGATTGTAATAGTTTATAGTTTATTTTCAGTTGGCAAATTTAAGGAATATTTCAATTATCCAAACTGTATGGACGTTTTTTTTACAGTTGATGTATAAAAAAGTGCTATTTTAGTATACATCATACTAATTGTACTATTTCTTTCTGTAAACAATTGAAATCGGCACCCCTTCGAAATCGAAATAATCCCGAAGCTTATGTTCCAGAAAACGCGAATAGGATTCCCCGACGTATTGCGGAAGATTACAAAAGAAAGCAAATGTTGGCGATTTAGTAGGTAACTGTGTAATGTACTTAATCTTAACGTATTTCTGTTTTACAGATGGCGGTGGATAATAATCAATTTCCGGCAGCATTTTGTCGTTCAGCTCAGACGTTGAAATGCGTTTCCCACGGTTATCATATACTTTCAAGATCGCCTCAACTGCCTGAAAGATACGCTGTTTTGTCAATACTGATATAAACATAATCAGTGGATAATCAATTGGCTTTAATGCCTCTTTGATGCTTTCCTGAAAAGTATGTGCCGTTTTGGAATCCTTCTCAATCAAATCCCATTTATTAACCAGGATCACAATACCTTTCTTGTTGTTATGAGCCATCCAGATTATACTCATATCCTGAGATTCAAGACCTCTTTCCGCATCAATCATAATAACACATACATCCGATTCCTCCAGTGCCTTTACTGACCGTAGAATTGAATAGTATTCGACATCTTCTTTGATCTTGGATTTTTTACGAATACCTGCTGTATCAACAAAAATGAATTCATTACCATAAGCATTGTAGCGTGAAGTAATGGAATCGCGGGTAGTGCCTGCCAAATCCGTTACGATACTTCTCTTTTTACCTAATAAGGCATTTACAAAAGAAGATTTCCCTACGTTAGGTCTTCCCAAAACAGCAATTTTAGGAATACCGGCATTGGGATCTTCCGTTCCTTCAATCTGGAAATGTGTTATAACCTCATCCAGCAACTCTCCTGTACCAGTTCCATTCTGAGAAGAGATCGGCCATACTTCACCTAATCCAAGTTCATAAAACTCGGCACTCATATGAAGACGACGATTATTATCTGATTTATTAGCAACCAGAAATACTGGTTTTTTGCTACGTCTGATTTTATTGGCAAATTCTGAATCTAGTGGGTGCAAGCCAACGTCTGAGTCTACAATAAAAAGGACAACCGTTGCTTCTTCAATGGCAATATCTACCTGCTCACGAATTTCTTCTTCAAAGATATCATCCGAGCCATTTACATAACCTCCTGTATCAATAACAGTAAAGAATTTTCCGCACCACTCTGCTTCTCCGTAGTGACGGTCTCTTGTCACTCCGCTTTCATTATCCATGATAGCAATCCGCTGCCCTACCAAACGATTAAAAAGGGTGGATTTACCAACATTGGGTCTGCCTACTATGGCTACTATATTCGACATACAACTTTAATCTAATTTATATCCAAACTGACGAAGGTGATATTCCTTGTTGCGCCAATCCGGTTCTACTTTAACAAATGTTTCCAGAAATACTTTTTTGCCGAAGAATTCTTCCATCGACTTACGCGCCTGCGTAGCGGTTCTTTTCAGGGCTTCTCCGCCCTGGCCTATTATAATTCCCTTTTGTGAATCCCTTTCAACGACAACAACTGCTTGAATACGTAATAAATCTTTTTGATCCTTAAATGATTCAATAATAACTTCTGAGCTATACGGAATTTCTTTGCTATAATTTTTGAAAATCTTCTCTCTGAAAATTTCCGATGCAAAGAAGCGTTCCGGTTTATCCGTTAATGCATCCTTATCATAATATGCCGGATGTACAGGTAAATGCATCAATACCCATTTCAATACCATATCCGCATTGAAGGATGTTAAGGCTGAAACAGCAAGAATGGAATCTGCCTTGGGGAATTCAACCTTCCATTTCTCAATCAAGGCGTCCATATCTTCCTGCTTGGAAAGATCTACTTTGTTTAATACCAACAATACGGGTACTTCAACATTCGCGAGTCTTTGCAGCACCAATGAATGATCTTCTTTATCGGTTACATCCATAACCCAAAGAATCATATCCGCATCTTCCAGAGAGAAATCAACGAAACGCATCATTGATTTCTGAAGCTCGTACTTCGCTTCAATAACCCCCGGTGTATCAGAATATACAATCTGAAATTCCGGATCATTTATAATTCCCATCACTCTGTGACGGGTCGTTTGTGCCTTTGGGGTAATGATCGACAAGCGTTCACCCACCAGACAATTCATCAATGTTGATTTACCAGCATTGGGTCTTCCCACAATACTTACAAAACCTGCTTTATGTGTTTGTGTAACGTCCATTTTTATTTGCAATCTACAAAGGTACGATATTTTTGGATTCTTTACTAAGTGACTGAATTTCAAAACAAAGTAAATAACGAATTTTCTTACTTGAGACAACTTCCATTTTGGGTTAACTACTTATATACTACTTTCTTTATCTTTGCCACATGAAGGATTATCCAATTGCTGAAATAGTAGAAGATCTCAAAAACACACTGAATCTGAATACTACAGTTATCCTTCAGGCACCGCCTGGTGCCGGTAAAAGTACGATACTGCCACTTGAACTTCTTACAGAACCCTGGATTCAATCCAATAAAATATTGTTGCTTGAACCAAGGCGCATGGCGGCCCGTTCTGTTGCACAACGCATGGCAGATTTGCTTGGTGAAGAAGTAGGAAAAACGGTTGGCTACAGAGTACGCTTTGATCAACGCATTTCCAATCAAACAAGAATTGAAGTATTAACGGAGGGCATTCTTACACGCCGGCTCCAGCAGGATAATACACTGGAAGGTATTGGCATGGTCATTTTTGATGAATTCCATGAAAGAAGTCTCCACAGCGATCTTGCGCTTGCTTTATGCCGGGATCTTCAACAAATATTACGTGAAGATCTACGGATTCTTGTTATGTCAGCAACACTGGATGGAGAACATATTTCTCAAGTACTGGATAATGCCCCAATCATTACGAGCAAAGGAAGACAATACCCTATCGAAACACGTTATGCAGCAATTGATGCAAATGCCCCATTAAGCGGACAAGTTTCTGCAGCTATCAGCAAAACGATTAGAGAAGAGGAAGGTGATATATTAGTGTTTCTTCCTGGTGTGAGAGAGATTCAGCAAACAGCAGAGATCCTGGCAGGCCGACATCCTGAAATTTCCATCCGACCATTGTATGGAGAATTGAGTCTTACTGCTCAACAGGAGGCTATCCAGCCCGATACTGCAAACAGAAGAAAAGTCGTTCTGGCTACTTCTATTGCGGAAACAAGTTTAACGATTGAAGGAATTAAAATCGTTATCGATAGCGGACTGGCAAGAGTACCGCGTTTTGATCCCAACAGCGGGATGACGAAACTGGAAACAGTTAAAGTCACCATTGATGCCGCAGATCAACGGGCAGGACGTGCGGGCAGACTTGGACCAGGTTTATGTATACGACTATGGAACGAAGGTATACACCGGAATTTAAAAGAACATCGCACACCAGAAATTTCTGAAGCAGATCTTGCTCCTCTGGTATTAGAGTTAGCACAATGGGGAGTTCCTAATATAAATGCCCTCTCCTGGATTACACAACCACCCATAGGAGCGGTTGAACAAGCAAGAGAATTGCTTCAACACTTACAAGCCATTAAAGAAAAAAACATAACGGCGGAAGGGAAAGAAATGGCAATGCTTCCGACTCATCCTCGCACTGCTCATTTATTACAAAAAGGAAAAGAAAAAGGATTATTAGCGCTGGCTATTGATCTGGTATGTCTGCTGGAAGAACGTGATCCATTAGGTAAACATGCCGGAGCAGACATAACCTTACGCATAGATGCTTTACTTGCATGGAGAGAAGAAAGAAGAACGCAAGCCGACAAAAATATTCTGGAACGCATCGAGCGATCCGTTCAGGCATGGAGAAAAATATTCTCGCTAAAGACATCCACATATACTTTTCAACATGAAGATATCGGATGGCTCATTGCTGCAGCCTATCCGGAACGTATTGCAAAGTTGACAGACAAAACCCATGCCCGTTACAAAATGGCCAATAGCCGTACTGTTCGTTTACATGATCAGGATGCATTGGTTCAGGAAGAATGGCTTGCTGTTGCACATGCAGATGCAGGAATCGGCGAAGGTAGAATTTTTCTTGCTGCACCATTGAACCCTTTTCATCTTCAGGATAGGATGGAAAAAAACATTCGTATTTCATGGGATGAAAACAAAGGTGTTTTATTACAACAGGAAGAAATCTGCATCGGTAGTTTGATTGTTTCAACCAAACAATTAAAAGAGGTTGATGAAAAGACTCGTATCAAGGCTTTATGCGAAGCTGTAAAAAAAGAAGGTTTCCGTCTTTTTAATTGGGATGAAGCATGCCAACAGTGGCAGGCCCGTGTGCTGAACCTTAGAATCTGGAGAACTGATGAAGACTGGCCGGACGTTTCGATTGATATATTACTATCAACAGTAGACGAATGGTTGCCTTTATATTTGAAAGATGTGAGACGAAAGGAAGATTTCAAAAAACTTCCACTGATTGAATTGCTGAATTCTATTTTAACCTGGGAACAGTCACAAACACTTAGCAAGCTTGCACCAACTACGTTGGAAGTTCCAAGCGGATCCGATATAAAACTTGATTATAAGACTGATGGTTCCTCCCCTGTTTTATCCGTACGTTTGCAGGAATTGTTCGGTTTAACTGAAACGCCGAAGATAAATGATGGTAAAACAAAAGTTTTAATTCATTTACTTTCGCCCGGATACAAGCCTGTTCAGGTAACACAAGATCTGAAAAGCTTCTGGCAAAACACCTATCCGGAAGTACGAAAAGAATTAAGAATGCGTTATCCCAAACATTCCTGGCCGGAAGATCCATGGACTGCGCAGGCTGTTCGCGGAGTAAAAAAAAGACAATAACCGTTTACAAATAATGCGTATCAAGACATTCATATTGTTCGTTTCTCTATTTAGTATTTTCATTGCAGAGTCTGTTTTTGCCCAAAGTAATTGGATGATAGCAGAAAAAATATCAAAGAATAACCGCTGGAATAGACCGTTCTATTATTCTTATAATTCAGTTGATAAATTATTAACCAATAGAACCGACTCAATCATTTATTGTAAAGATTGCAGCCTTCCCAGTATGTTATTGAAGGCTATTAAATCAAATGAAATTCCTATTTATCAGCTTGATAAATTATCACAGCTTGTTGAAACCAAAACTGCATCAATAGAAAATCGGTTTGCCGAGTACCTTAAAAATACCCATCAATCATTATCAACGAATTTAGATGAATCCATCCACGATGCAGAGCTAGTAATATTCAGAAGAGCAGTCTCCAGCAATTTAAACGACCTAAAAGACTTGTCTATTGAATGGCTTGCTATTGAAATACAAGACACTTCTGTTATCAATAAAAACAAAGTACCCTTTCGCATTTATCTTCATGCAAAGGATTGCTTCACTATTCTGACTAAATCAACTTGTCAGTGGACTCATCCGGTTAACTTCAGTTATACTTTAAGTTATGTAAATGCTTTAAAAAGCAGAACATACCTGGCATATGATTTAAGCCTCGTATCCGTTAGCAATCTGCAACTGATTCCTGCTTATGTAAATAAAAGCAGTATACCGGCATTGGCTGTAACATTATTTAATAATGACCAGAATACAAGTAAGGGAATAATTCCTTTTGAGGACAACAATATTTTTTCAACAAATTTATATGCGGTATGTATAGCAGATATTCGCGATCAGAAAAATCTTGGTTATTATAAAGCTCAATTACCGGAGCTATTACTAAGATTGTTCCGCGAAAAGAAATTGAAAGGATATAACTGCCATGAAGATGGTTATTATACACCAATGAAGGAACAACAGCTTACTGAACATTTGCTGGTCGAAGAAGAAAAGAATAATGAATTTGTCATAAAACCATTATCGGGACGGGAATTATATTCCGTTCATTTCATGAAAGAATATTACAGAACCAGCACGACTGTCGGAACGAAAATAAACTGGTTGGTTCTTGGAGTAAGTACTGATATGAGTACTGAATTTACAAATAATTATGCCATAGCTTTTAAATATGATGATGTACTTTCCATTCTTTCCAAAGAATCTATAATGTGGTTTAATGGTACGAATCAAACAGATTCAGTACGATTGGATGAAGCACTCAGAACGCAACGTATCGCTTATAAAGAAATGTTTGTTTATACAATATATGGAGATACGATTCTTCATTCTATTGCAAAGCCCGCTTTTCATGAAATTCGTTCGTATGATCCTTTATCAGAATTACTTTATCCCTATACCCAAAGCCTGACAACAGATTTTGATGCTTCAAATCGCAGAATTGTGCGCACAGCAAAACATACAATCTCAACTTATAATCTGACCTATCAATTCAATGCTTCCTCCAAAACATTCCTCACTAAAAATTCATTGTTTACTGATTTAATTTTAAATGGCGTTAAAGAAAATAAATTGTACACATATCAGGATCCTTCACTAAAAAATAAAATTAAAAGCACAGACGTTTTGTATAAACTTGACCGATCAAGGTTTTATAAAACCGGCAATGCGCATAAAGATAGCATATACGTAAGTACATTAAGCGATTCTGCTCGCTATACGTCTACGCAAGCCTTAACGGAATTTTCACTAATCAGTCATTATTCCATGATTGATGGAAAAGAATCAAACGCTCCATTTTCATTCGGGATTATTATACCTGCTGATCAAAATCCTCAATATGATATTGAAACATTATGCTTTGTTTCTTATCCGGCATTGGTCCATTATTTATCGCAATCCAAGGAAGGCAAAAAATATATCCCTTTACTTTCAGCCTTGCTAAATGAAAAGAGAATTATACAGGTTACTGATTTTTATGATATGGAATGTTATGCAGATACAGGGGAAGAAATCTATCCTAAAAAAATAAATTATCTGCCGTCCTTTATTATTCAACATTTGTCTGGCAAACACTATTAACATGAAAGAGGAAGCTATTCTTACAAAACTTTCAAAAGTCTTCAGGCAACATTCGGATAAAGATAAATCGATCCAAATGGCTGCTTATATGAAAAACCTGTTCCCATTTTATGGCATTCAGAAACCCATTCGTGATCGTATTTCAAAAGTATTTTTACATGAGCTTCTTGCATTGGACAAGCCGGATATGTCCTTTATATGCACTTGGCTTTGGGAACAGGAAGAACGGGAATATCAATATTTCTGTATCGAAATATTATTAAAGCTTCGAAAGAAACAGGATAAAAAATGGATAAAAATTTATGAATGGCTATTGCTGAATAAAGCCTGGTGGGACTCTGTCGATCACATTGCCGGCAATATTATTGGTGATTATTTTATTCAATTTCCCGAACAACGCGATAAGTACATTAAGAAATGGAGAAACAGTAAGAATATTTGGTTGATTCGAACAACGATCATCTTTCAGCTGAAATATAAAAACAATACAGACATTTACTTGCTATCTGATATTATTAGTCAACATGCAGGATCAAATGAATTCTTTATTCAGAAAGCGATTGGTTGGGCTCTTCGTAATTATAGTTATACCGATGCAGAAAAAGTAAAAATGATTACTGAAGAGATCAACTTAAAGCCATTGAGTAAAAGAGAAGCATTGAAGAGAGTACTGGGTACTTAGTATGAAGTATAAAGTACACCGAAAAATGTTCTTATATTTCATCTCTAGTTTTTTAAATAAAAAGGATCTGATAAATAATATCAGATCCTTTTTTGTACTCTGTGCTTAGTACTTTATACTCCGTACTATTTCCTGAATGTTTTATCATACAGTTCAATGCTTTCACGCACGATGCGGTAAGCTTCTTCTCTGCCAAGAAAATCTTCTACAACAACTTTCTTATTTTCAAGTTTTTTATAATCTTCAAAGAAACGTTGAACTTCTAGAATGGTATGAGGAGGTAATTCAGAAATATCATTCATATAATTAACAGAGATATCATCTGCAGCAACCGCAATAATTTTATCATCAGTCTCACCATTATCCATCATACGCATAACACCAATAACTTTAGCATTTACGATACAAAAAGGAACTACTTCAACCTGAGAAATAACCAGTACATCTAACGGATCTTTATCATCGCAATATGTCTGAGGAATAAATCCATAATTTGCCGGATAGTGAACAGAGGAAAACAATACCCTGTCAAGACGCAGTAAACCTGATTCTTTGTCTAGTTCATATTTTGCTTTACTTCCACTAGGTATTTCAATTATACACTGAACGATTGCTGGAGCTTTGTCTCCATAAGTAACTTCATGCCAAGGATTCATATTTTAAACTTTAATAGATTCGCAAATTACAAAAAAAATGTTTCTAAGTAATGACACATCTCATTATTAGGTAGAAAGCTAAACTTTAGATTGCTTTCTACCTAATAATAAGCACTTTATTTATTTTTTGGCATTCTGTAATGAGATGCTATAATTTTCTCAAAGATTCTTTTTGGCAGCAACCTTCTTATAAAGACCGAAAGTTTTTGCATTGAATTTCCAACCAGATAATTAACATCGGGATTCTTTTCTCCAATAATTTTATGGATTGCAACACCCATAAGAGCTGGATCCGAGGAGTGAGCAACCTCTCCATTTATCATTGCTTCAATTCTATTAATCTCTGGAGTATAAACAGAACCATTTCGGCTGGACTTAGCCACTCTTCTGTTCTCGCTAATATTTGTTGCAAAATCACCCGGGTCAACGGCACAGATTTTCACGCCATAGGGTTTTAATTCATACCGTAATGCTTCAGTAATCATATGTACAGAAGCTTTTGTGGCGCTATAAATCCCTCTGTAAGGTAAACCCATGTATCCGGCAATAGAACTTACATTAATGATTAATCCTGATTTGCGTTCCCGCATATGCGGCAATACGGCCTGAACCGTCCGTAGAATTCCATAAACATTTGTTTCAAACAATTCCTTTACTTCTTCTGTTTTACTGTCTTCGATAGAGCCCAACATGCCGATACCTGCATTATTTATAAGCACATCAAGTTTGCCTTCTTTAGCAATAATATTTTTAACAGCAGAATCTATACTCACTTCATCCAGAACATCCAATGAGATAAGTTTAAATGGAACTTCATTAGCGTATTTCTCAGGATTCCTGCTTGTCCCATAAACAACATAGCCTTTTGCATGAAGATACAGGCAAACAGCTTTACCAATTCCTGAACTACCACCAGTGACCAATATAATTTTATTCATGCTTATTTTTTCTGAAGAACGATTGTGACTTTATTGAAATCTGCAGCGGCGTTTACTACTTTCCTAAACTCTTCAAACTTGCTTAAAGGATATTGAATCTTCGAGTAATACTCCTCAATGTTAATGATTAATTTATTACCGTTAAGGGTATAATCCGATTTAAACATACTACTCGCTTTGCCATTTGATTCTTTTACCTGCTGAAAGAATTTAAGCTTGTCGAGATTAGATAATGAATATCCATCCGGGATTGTAACAACAATCTTTCTTATGTACATGTGATTATTATCATTTTCAACCGGCTGTTTTCTTTCCTTTTCCTGATATAGCTGTGACTGTTCACCTATTACCTGACCTATATTGAAAATATATTTATTACCGGCACTTTGAAGTAAGTTCGTTGACTCCATTGTATAATGAAGAACAAGAGGAGAATAAAAGGTACAGATGTTTCTGTCTGTATTTTTTGCTTCACCGGTAATCATCTGTGCATCGGCAAGAGTACTTTCTGCCAGACTTTTCAAAACTTTGCTCTTATCATCGTCGCTCAAGTCATCATAAATAGCGACAATTGCATTTCCGGAATATCCGCCTAAAGACCTTGTTAAGTCAAGCAGAACTTTATCATTATCTATATTAAAAGAAATAGCAATATCCAGATTATCATATGTCTCTGTATATATATTTTCAGGAATAAATTTAACCTCACAAACCGCAGATTTAATTTCGCCTAATATCACAGGAGTAATAAACAATCCATAATTGTCTATCCATTGATCCGGAATCATTGGGTAACGCATTCCTATTTCGCCCGGAGCGAAATATTTATCTGTGTCAGGGAAATAGTATGCATATTCAGTTAAGTAATCATACGATTCAAATGTACTATCAAATGGCAGTACCATTCTATTAGATGTTAATACCATTTGATATTTAATACCACCTAGTTCAAAAATTCTATTATACAAAATAACAATACCATCTATCACGGCCTGCTTACCCTTTAAAATAGAAGGCAGATGTTTGAATTGCTCAGCTCCGGATGCAACAATTACATAGTTATTCTTAACATATTTTTCAACGGCTTTAATCTTATCCTCTGTGTTATTTAAAGCTGGAAGGCCGATTGTATTAATCAGTTTCAAAATTGCTTTATCTGATTTATCATCTGCCGGATGCGTATTTGCATATATGTTTTTTGTAGCATCAGCATACGTATTCAATTTTGTTTTACCCTCATTATGAAATTTATTATAAGACAACCTGAATTCAACACGCATCCTGTTTCTTTCATAATTTGCAAACGCTTCATCCAATAATACTGGTGCAGAAGCATGCTCAACCGTTAGATATCTTTTTTTATCATAAACGGTATCTTTCAATTCAGGAAACCCATTAAACGATTTCGTTTCAAAAATCAGGTTATCTGGACTAATAATTTTGATTGTAATATCTTTATTTAAACTTTCAGATTGAACATATTCACGCCCGGAACGCTTGGGACTTCTCTTTAGAATATATAAATATTCAATTTCAGACCCTACTTCAACGCCTTCAATAGCGAAGATTTTATACGATTGATCTTTTTCTGCATTTTCAATTTCCTTGATATTACTTTTTGTCAATTCTGTTATTTTCCCTGTTTTACTAATTGATCGTACTTTCAATTCAACAAGATCAATAACATGTGCCATTGAAATAAATACTTTATTAGTTTCATTGACAGCTGCATCATTATTTACACGAATAATTTTATGAACAACTACAATCATTTCAAGAGACCCTGCATCATTGTAGGCATATTCAGAAATATGAACATCTTTAATCTTTACTGATTTTTCCTGTTCTTCGCTCGCAGTAAGTTTGTGCCTTACTGGATTTTTTTCCCATGTATAATCGATGTTTTCAAATTTGGCACTTGAAAAAAAAGAAATGAAAAAGAGAGATAAAACAATATAAACTGTCTTCATGAGAATTACTTTTTATTTTTTAGTAGTGTAATATTTTCTTTATATGCCTTATTCAATTCTGTAACCATTTTATTCCATTCGCGGAAATACTTCTTCTCCAGAAGAAGTGCATCAATATAAATACTTTTTCTGAGAATGATTTTATTGGCTTTAAGTTCATAAGTAAAATCAAATCCGGCTTTTTGATATTTGAATGATTTATTCTGAGGCAAGTTTTTTAATTTATAACCTACTGGAATCTCAAAAACAACCACTTCTTTCATTAAAGACTTAAAGTCTCTTTCATAATCTAATTTTCTGGAAGTTGTATCGATAATGTCTGTATTGTAACTTTTTGAGAGATGAAGATTAACGAATAGTTCATCTTCATAATTTACTACATAGTCGGGAAGTTCGAAACGATAGGAGAACATCGTTTTTTTATCTCTATCTTCTGTATTTTTTACTATGGCTTCAGATACTTTACATTTATTATTTCCAAGCTTCAGATAATTGTTCAATAATTGATCTTTCTCATCTTTCTGAACATTTATATATTGATATGTAAAATTTATTTTAGGATATCCATCCAATGTTTCTACTCCATTTCCTTTAAGAACTGAATTGGAAAGCGTACAGTAAATACTATCATAAATAAGATTCCGTTCTTTGGGTAAAACGGGAACTTCAATAATATTGAATGTTTCATCCGAAACTGCGATCAATGCCTGCTTGCCTTGTGTATGATCGGTTGGAAAACCAAATGACTGATATTTTCCAGTCGCATCTAAAAAGTACGTGGAGTCTTTAATTTTAACAGCAGCAATCATGTGATTAAAATTGCAGGGCGATGGTATATCTGTTATTTTATATGGAATTGTACGGGTTCCGATCCAAGCTATATTTGCGTCAAGTCCTGCTGATTTATGAATCTGAGAAATCAGATTTGCCATATCTTTACAGTCACCATATCTTTTATTGTAAACATCAGAAGCATATCTTGGAATAAAGCCGCCATAACCATTTTCAAATGCTACATAATTAATATTATTCTGTACCCAGTAAAAGATATTTTTGGAAAGTTCATAATCCGTCCTGGAAACTGTTTTTAATGAATCAGACAATTTTTGTATTAGTGGATTCTTTTCTTTCTGAACTTCCCCAACAAAATTATATAACCAGGAATATAGGCCCTTTTCATTTTCAAAATATACTTTATTGCCTTTTTCAGTGTTTATTTTCTTTACTTGAATATACAGTTGTGGTGAATAATAGCGTGTATCCTGAGCTCCTGATTCATATATCATTGCGGGCAGATTCTTCATACGCCATGTATGTGTTGTATAACTTCCCTTTTTCACTTGTGTATGCTCGATCGCACTACTTGCTACATTAAACAACAATGTATCAAATACGATAGCATTATGACAAATCAATATCAATTCCGAAACATCGCATGGATACTCTGCAGTAAAATGATACGGAGTAATTAATTGTGGAAGAAGATATTTCATATTATATGAAAGAGACGTTATAGATGATGCTTGCAATTGCGGATATACAAATTCAAATTCTTTTAAATCATCATAAAATACGCCCGAGCTTAAAGATGCGGAAGAGCTGATTTCTTTTACCGGATATACTTTATATTTACCATCAACAAGTGACTTCGTCTCCGCTTTTATTTCAGATACAGGATTAAGAGAGCCTGAATAGATTTTTTTACCTGCATGATTCTTTGCATTTGCATCTAAAAAATAACGTTCATCATAATGTTGTGCTGTTAAACTTAATGTGTCTTTTATCAAATCCATTTTGTACGTCTGCCTTTTAATAAGGTATACAGCTGGTTCTCCAGGATATTTTGCCTGATACTCTTTTATGGAAACCGCTTGAGCAAAAAGCAAATGTGGAACCAATAACAATACTATTGTTCTTATTAGTAATTTAATCATACTACTCCTTTAATAAATTATTCCATCCCTATATATTACTTTCTTTATCAATTTGCCGGATTGATCGAAATAAGTTGCTGTTCCATTCAATACTCCATATACGTATTGTTCTATCGATTTAACTGTTCCATTTGCATAATAAGATTTACATATTCCATTTTTTTCGTCATAGAAATAATTGTCATCTGTTTTTACTGAACCTGAAGGATAAAACTCAAACACATGACCTTCCCTCTCAGCGGTAACATATGTACATTCCTGATATTTTTGACCCGATGAATAATATTTAATAAAACGGCCTTGTCGCATTCCCGCTACAATGCTGAACTGAATCGATGGTAAGCCCGACGGATAATATGCTTTATAATCGACAGTTTCATTTAGGACAGGAATTGGCTGAACCAACTTACCATCCTTACCTGGATAAGAATAATTAACCACATAATTTTTCACAAACTTTCTTACAAAAATCACTGCATTTGGAATATCAGGAGAATAGAATGTTGTATTACCGTCTGGAAGACCATCGGACCAATATGCGTCATCTGATTTATTTCCATTTTCAAAATAATTAGTCCACAAACTATCCTTCTCTCCTTTTTTGTAAAATCCAACCGTTTCAACTATACCACTTGGATAATAATACGTCCACTTTCCCTCTCGTAAATTATTTTTATACGTACCTGTCACGGTTAGTTTTCCATCCTGATCGTATGCCATAACGGATCCGGTTTTTTCACCTTTAACATATGCTACCTTTTCTTCCAATTTCCCATTAGAATAATAATAGCTTGCCGTACCTTCTATCATACCATTTTTAAAGGTGGATTGAGTCCTTATTTTTCCATTCGGATAGATATATTTCAATTCACCATTTCCACGAACAAATTTACTTGTTGAAAGTGCGTTACCAAGTGTATCAAAAATGATCGTTTGTTTCAAAAATCCAAACTCTAAATAATCTTCCGTCTCTTTTATTCCTCTAACTGTGTAATCGGTATTATATTTATCTCTTTCACCATTCAGATAATAATACTCGAAACTTTTTTTGCCATTAGGCCAATAGCCGATCCAATAACCTTGTTTCACACCATCAACATAATTACCGATTTCATTTAGCTGTTTATTTGAATAATACAGTTTATAAAGCCCGTCTGCTGAACCGTCTTTGTACATTATCTCAGATTTAATGACCCCTGAGGAATAATATTCTGTAGATAATCCATTCAAATTTCCCTTTTCGTATTTATACTTGCCTTCCAAGTAATTGTTTTGATTATATGTTTTCCATTCCCCTTCTTCGAGACCATTTTTATAAATACCTTCATGACTCAAGGTCTTACCATCGGGATAGTAACCTTTATAAGCAAGAGTTCCGCCTTTCTCCTTAGCGGACTGAACAACGGCTCCGGTTTTATTATAAAAAGCATATTCTGTTATTCTTCCTTCTGCATACACATAACTACAGAAAAGTTTTCCATCAGTATCATATTCTTTAAAATTACCATGTTTCTTCCCTTTGATATCATAGGTAGCATTTCGTTCCAATTTTCCGTTATCATGATACATAACCCAAGTTCCTATTGGAGCCCCCAAAGTATTATAGGCACCTGAGTCGAGAATTGTTTTATTTTCATAATACGTCAACCAGACTCCAACCATCTGTCCATCTTTGTAAGAACCTTTCGATTTTAGATTACCGGAATCATAGTACTCAAGAGATTCTCCATTCTTTTTGTTATTCAGATACGTTGTACGCCTCTTAACTTTTCCGTTTGAATAATATACTACTTGTTCTCCCTGGAACATATCTTCAACTAATTTATATTCGCCCTCAATATTTCCATTTGAATAGTACTCCTTTGTAATACCATCCTGAAGACTATTTTTCATATTCTTATCAATGCGCAAACTGCCGACTTCATTATATATCTTAACCAAACCCTCAGCTTTATCATCCACAACATTGCAGGTTGTATTCAATTGTCCATTTTCAAAATATTCTTCAAAGGTTCCATTTAGAATTCCATTTGTATAATGGAAAACATTTTTAAGAATTCCATTATAGTAATAATGACGCCATTCACCTTCTTTTTTCCCAGACTGATTAAACTCACCTTCGGCCTCTTTATACCCATTTTCGTAAAAATAGACCCACTTCCCTATTTGAAACCGATCGATGGCTTTAGGATAGTTGAAGTTCCCAATCGACATAACTCTGTTTGATCTATAATAATCGAATGTAGTGGCTTTGGGAGATCCATTCAGGTTTATAATTTGCTCGGATCTTTTTTGATCGAAATATTCAAATATCCACTTCCGGAATGCTTCGATTTGTTTTTCATTCTTCTTTATAGCCGCTTGAATTTTTTCACTGTTAAGTCCTGAGAATGCTCTGTATATTAATACCGGGAATTTTTTTTCATCTCTTATCTGTACAAAAAACGGAACGTAATTTTTCATATAATATCCTGTATCGGATGTATTATATTGAAGTCTATCTATAACCATCTGAGTCTGGTTGATTACTGCGTCAGCAATTTTTGTTTCATTTTTAAACTTTGTTGACAATGCAATTTTGGAAGAAATCAACAATTCGATATCATAAAAATTATCTGATTTACGAGATGATGATCCATTATTTACGTCTAATTTAACAAGACTTATATTATTCAATTCAGTTACATTAGATATTACATATTTACTTGTTGGATTAGAAATTAAACTCATATAAAAAGATAACATGGCTGTTACTGTATTTCCTTTAGCCAGTTCCATTTTACCTAAACGATTCAGTGAACCTGGATGAAATGGATTGTATTGAAGAGCTTTTTTGTATGCAAAATATGTCTTATCCATATCTTTCATACCTTCATAGGTAACCCCTAAATTAAACCATAAGCTATAATCATACGGTGCAAAAGTCAAACCTTTCTGGAAAGCCTGAATAGCCTTATCTGTTTGTTTAAGACCATCGTATGCCGAACCTAAATAATTATAAAATAAATACTCTCTTCCCTGCGGATCTTTAAGAGCCTCTAAGCTGACTTTAACGACTTCGGCAAATTGCGAATCTGCAGAATAAGAAACCGCTAACTCGGCTAAAGCAACAACATAATTTGTATCATTCCGGGTTACCTGTTTATAATAATCAATAGCTGTTTTATAGTCCCCTTTTTCATGAGCCTGAAGACCATTTGTAATTATCTCACCGGAATTTATAAGTAATGTATTTTCATCCTGAGCAAAAACAGACGCACATGAATAAAAAAGAATAATAAACAAAAGAACAGTACTTCTCATAAAATATACTTCTTGATTTGAAAATACAACGTAATTAAACTTCAGAAAATGATTTGACAAGTCATAAATAATTTAATCCTATCACCAGACTTAGCCATTAGAAACAATATTAGCGATTTTAATAGACAATTAAATGGCGGTAATCGACACGTCAATTATTTAATTAAAGATATCTTTCTTAAAATCATTTTACAAAAAAGACTTGACATATCGCACAGATAACTATCAAAATTACAACCTATTCAAGCACTCAATTCTTTTAGGTTTTAACTTATTATAAACCTTTTTTAGTATTCGACAGATGTCTTTTCTTAAATAAAAGGGTGTTAAATAGTATGAATTCAGATGATTTTTTGATGTAACAGCTCCGATATATCATACATATCTAATTGATTATAAATACCAAACAATAATTTTATCATTTATTGTGTAACTTTATGACATCAGAATCAAATGTAATTGACCAAGCCAGAATAATTTGAAAATTTTTAAAATCAGAAAATAAGACTTCTTTTAAAAAGTACGTATTGCTTTAGAAAAGGTTGAATGCCTAAAAAACAAAAAGGACAGCTCTGCGGGCTGTCCTTTTCAAACGTATTACTCAGAAACTCGGATGTATTATTTTTTCTCGCCACCAACTTCTTCAAATTCGACATCTGTAACGCCATCGCTATTTTGTGAAGCGTTTGCACCCGATGCAGCTCCGTCTTGTGGACCAGCTTGTTGTGCATTGTACATTTCCTGAGAAGCTGCTTGCCAAGCTGTATTTATTGCAGCCATAGCCACATCAATAGCAGATATATCTTTCTTATCAAAAGCGCTCTTCAGATCTGTTAAAGCAGCTTCGATAGAAGATTTATTTGGAGCAGATAATTTATCACCAAATTCTTTCAACTGCTTTTCTGTCTGGAAAATCATAGAGTCAGCCTGATTGATTTTTTCAATCTTTTCTTTCTCTTCTTTATCTTTTCCTTCGTTCGCTTTTGCTTCATTTTTCATACGTTCAATTTCTTCAGCAGATAATCCGGAAGATGCTTCGATACGTATTTTTTGTTCTTTACCAGTTCCTTTATCCTTAGCTGATACATTCAAGATACCGTTTGCATCGATATCAAATGTTACCTCAACTTGTGGTACACCACGTGGAGCTGGAGGAATATCACCTAAGTGGAAACGACCAATTGATCTGTTGTCTTTCGCCAACGGACGTTCGCCTTGTAATACATGTATTTCTACTGAAGGCTGGTTATCTGAAGCTGTTGAGAACACTTCTGATTTCTTGGAAGGAATCGTTGTGTTGGCTTCGATCAATTTTGTGAATACACCACCCATTGTTTCAATACCAAGTGACAAAGGAATAACATCCAATAAAAGGACATCTTTCACTTCACCAGTCAATACACCACCTTGAATAGCAGCTCCTAAAGCAACAACTTCGTCAGGGTTAACACCTTTTGAAGGTTTTTTGCCAAAGAATTTCTCAACTTCTTCCTGTATTCTAGGAATACGAGTAGAACCACCAACCAAAATTACTTCATCAATCTGGCTGATATTTAAACCTGCATCTTTCAATGCTTGTTTACAAGGCTCAAGCGTACGCTTAACAAGACTGTCTGCCAATTGCTCAAATTTTGCTCTGCTAAGTGTTTTAACCAAGTGCTTAGGCATACCGTCTACTGGCATGATATAAGGCAGATTGATTTCTGTAGAAGCAGAACTTGATAATTCGATTTTTGCTTTCTCAGCAGCTTCTTTCAAACGTTGAAGAGCCATTGGATCTTTACGAAGATCAAGACCTTCTTCTTTTTTGAATTCGTCAGCCAACCAGTCAATGATCACTTCATCAAAGTCATCACCACCCAAGTGAACATCACCATTCGTAGATTTTACTTCAAATACACCATCTCCTAATTCAAGTACTGATACGTCAAACGTACCACCACCCAAATCGAATACAGCGATTGTCATATCTTTGCCTTTTTTATCCATACCGTAAGCAAGTGCTGCGGCAGTAGGCTCGTTGATGATACGTTTCACTTCCAAACCTGCAATTTGTCCGGCTTCTTTTGTAGCCTGACGTTCTGCATCATTAAAATAAGCTGGAACAGTAATTACTGCTTCTTTTACTTCATGACCAAGATATTCTTCTGCAGTTGACTTCATTTTTTGAAGAATCATTGCAGAAATCTCCTGAGGAGTGTATTGTCTGTCGCCGATACGTACTCTTGGAGTATCATTGCTTCCAGCCTCTAATGTATACGTAACACGGGCAGCTTCTTTAGTAGATTCGCTGAATTTTTTACCCATGAAACGTTTGATAGAACTGATTGTGTTCTTTGGGTTCGTGATTGCCTGGCGTTTTGCAGGATCACCAACTTTACGTTCGCCATTGTCAAGAAAAGCGACGATAGAAGGTGTTGTTCTTCTGCCTTCGCTGTTTGGAATAACTACAGCCTCATTACCTTCCATTACGGCAACGCAGGAGTTCGTTGTTCCTAAGTCAATTCCGATTATTTTTCCCATATGATTATTAAGTATTATGTGTTTTTTCGTTTGTTTATGTCTATTTCTTCATCCAAAATGGCAATAGCTGTGCCAATGGATATTTGTGGCATATTTATGCCATATTGACAGCTTTGCTAAGTATTTATAACAATATTGTCATTATTATGTGTGTACTCGATCAAATATAAATAACTTATTCTTACCGGTTTATGACATAAATACGGGTTTGTCATATTCTTTATCATGAAATTCCTGTAGAAAATGTGTAAAACCTTAAAAATGAAACTTTTGAACTTAGAGAATAAAATTGAAACTTGGTTAAGCTGATTTAACGCAAGCCTATATCTATATAAAACATCTTTTATGAATCGATATGCTGTAATTGTTGCCGGAGGTTCTGGCTCCAGGATGGGTTCCGATACACCTAAGCAATTTCTGCCCATTGGCAATGCACCCATATTAATGCATACGATTAAACGTTTCTTTACAAGTACCGAACAAGTTAATATTGTATTGGTATTGCCGGAGGAGCAAGTTGAACGTTGGCACCAGCTATGTCAGAAATACTCGTTCTCTATTCCTCATGTAATTGTTTTCGGAGGGAAAAACCGTTTTCAATCCGTTCGGAACGGATTGAATTGTATTGGTGAAATAGACGGATTAGTTGCTATCCATGATGGAGTAAGACCCTTTATCAGCAAACGGATTATTGAAGAATCCTTTAAAGTAGCAGAAGAAAAAGGAAATGCCGTTACATCTGTTGCTATGAAGGATTCGATCCGAAAAATAGAACATGATAAAAATACTAATGTTGACCGCGATGATTTCCGGATCATTCAGACGCCGCAGACCTTCTTATTGGCACAAATCCGGGATGCCTTTCACAAAGCTGCATCAGACCAATTTACGGATGATGCCAGCGTAGCTGAAGAGGCAGGTTATGTTATTCATCTTACTGAAGGATCGTATGATAATATTAAAATCACTACTCCTGAAGATCTTGCAATGGCTGAAGCCATTCTTAAAAAATTCGACTATTAAAATTCTTTTCTCCCTACCCTTAGAAAAGTATTTTGCCATTATTTCTCAGCAACGTGTATGATTCAACTGCCTATGCTTACTGTTGTTTGCGCGATCATTTTCAAAAATGATGGACGGATATTGATTACCCAACGAAGTGCCCGCATGAAAATGCCTTTAAAATGGGAATTCCCCGGGGGCAAAGTTGAAAAAGGCGAAGATGGTGAAAGAGCTATTATCCGGGAAGTTAAAGAAGAACTTGAGCTGGATATTAAGATTTTGAAGACACATATCCCATATGAATATACTTATCCAGGCTTTACGCTTTTTATGATGCCTTATGAGGCAGAAATTATCGGCGGTGATTTATTTTTAAAAGAACATCGAACCTACGCTTGGGTCAGACCCAATGAATTGCCATCATTTGATTTTTCTGAAGGTGATCTGGAGATTGTACGAAGGCTGACACATGTTTGAAATCATTTAGCAATGATGCCGGAACAACTCATCAGGGATGTAAATAATGCTTTACTAAATTAAATGTTTGTCCATTTTTTATCCAACCAATCACACCAAGTTGTTTTTGTGCGTATAATGTATCCGGACCATAAATTGCGAAAATGCTGCCATTATATATTTGTTTATTTAATGTAACAGTAGAAAGAATAGCGGATGTATTATTTGTTGAAATTGAATCGGGATAAAAATCTATAATTGTGAGACCAGAATATAAAAAATTGGAAGAGGCACAATTTTGAGTCAGCAATTGGTTATAATAAGCAACCATACATACGGAATCGCTTACTATCAAATTATTTTTAGTTGACCGCAATGTTAATAGTAGCGTTTCGTCTGCTTCACAATCCGGACGAGATAATATAAAACTTCTGGAATACGAAGTCACGTAAATAGAGTCATTTTGTGTTTGATTCTGATTTTGATAAACCCAATAACTACCTGTTTTATACATTCCGAAATATGCTGTAAGTGAAGTATCCAGACTGTATGAATACGGGTTACTGATATTGCATTTCTTTCCACATGAACCCAGCAATATTAGTGCTGCAACAATCACTATAATACTATATTTCATTCGTTCCATTTCTTTAATAAACATAGATTTGTTTATTCTCTCTTTACTTAAAACCTAATTCTGTTCCTTAAAATATTATCGTTTTATTCCCGCTTACATATACTTTCTGATCCAGCACCAATTGTAGGGCCTTCGCTAATACTAGCTTTTCAACATCTTTACCGGCAGTTGCCATTTCAAGCGGACTCAGGGAATGATCTACAGGAATAATTTCCTGGTGAATGATCGGTCCTTCATCCAGATCCTGATTGACAAAATGTGCGGTAGCACCTATAATTTTAACGCCCCGCTCGTACGCCTGACGATATGGATGGGCTCCTTTAAAGGCAGGTAGAAAGCTATGATGAATATTGATCATCCTTGCTGGATACCTGCCTGTAAATTCCTCACTCAATATACGCATGTATTTGGCCAGTATAATATAATCCGGTTCATATTGGTTCAGGCATTGCAACAGTTCTGCTTCATGCTGCTCTCTGCTTTTACCTTCATGAGAAATATAATGATACGGAATATTAAATTTTTCCGTGTATGCTTTCAGGTGTTCGTGATTACCAATCACAGCTGCCAAATGCACCTTCAGATTTCCGAAATAATAACGGCTGATCAGTTCAGTCAAGCAATGTTCTTCTCGCGTGACCATGATCACCATCTTTTTTAACTCAGAGCCATGTACCGCTAAGGTATGATCTTCGGGCAATACTTCCTTCAATTTGAATGTTAACAAATTGTTATCGACAGAGCCTTCCACCTCCGTACGCATGTAAAAACGATTGCGGCTGTGTTCCACAAACTCTCTATTCTGAACAATATTCAGATCCAGATTGGCTAGAACGCCTGTGATTTTATGAATGAGTCCTTTTTGATCAGCGCAATCAATAATAATGACCATATGTTTTAACAGTAATTGATGGGTAAAACTAGGGATTTTTTGTTAGTTACGAATCAGGTATTGCGATATACTTACCAAATTTTCTGCTTTAATAATTGCTTGCGAAAATAAAATTTGGCAATCAAATACGAATCCGTCAAGTCGCAAAATGAATTTAGGAGGTTATTTTACGAGTAAAATGAAACCCTTACAGGTATCAAATTCATCCTTAATTAACAACAAAATCCTTTACTATCAGCTACAATAAAATAGATAATACTTACTGCAAGTGTAAAAATCAAAATAAAAACGAGTACTCCATAAAGACGTGCCTTTTTATCACCTCTTTTGTTAAACATTGTAAACACAATACCTGCAATAAGATAGGAAACTAATCCAATCAAAAACAGCAAAACAAATACCATATAAAGGATGCTCATACTTATTCAAAAGGTTTTTACAATTCAATTTTCTGTTTTTGCTTTTTAAATCTTCTTACTTAAGAGGAATAAAAAATATTCGTATACATTCGAATATTTATTCATGTTTTTCATGCTATACAATTAAAAGTTCTGTTGGTCACATTATTATTTAATCCAAAACTGTACAAATCGATTTCATTTGAAATTTAAACGTTAAACAATTAATGTGATATTTTGTTCACAGAATTTGACCGCAGAGAGTATTTGTTTTGAGTGGAATAACGTTTTTTAAAAACTGCTCTGAAAAAAGCGTTATCTTATAAATGCTTATGCTCCTTTTTGAACCAGAATCTGAACTTTATCTCAAAACCTGAACCCAGCCTTTCTGAGATGATTTATTTTCATTGAGATCAATATACTCAATAACCCAATAATAAATCCCATCACTTACAGAAGAGCTATTCCACTCCACCTTTAGATTGGATGAACTAAAAACCATATCACCCCATCTATTATATATTCTTGTATTCAACTCAGTAATCCCATAAACTTTAATGGGCTCAAACAGATCATTTGCACCATCACCATTAGGTGTAACCAAATCGGGCATTTTTAGAATCGCGGAACAATGAACCAGGGTGACTAAAATAGTATCTTGATATGAGCAACCATGCTTTGTTACTTCTACCCAATATTCTCCACTTTGTGCAATCCGAAAAAACCTGCGGCAGTATCCGTTCTGCCATAAATAGGTATTGAATGGACTTGTTGTTGTTAATACTAATGTGTCGTCTATACAAAGATTTTTATTTCCACCTAATATATTATTGTAAGGAGGAGCAAGTGCAATAATAATGGTATCACTTGATGTACATCCGCCAACTGTTGTTGTCACAGAATATGTTCCAGGATGATGAGCAACATATATGGAATCGGTTGAATTATCCTGCCAGGAATAGCTTATTGCATTAGGAATGAAGGCATTTAGAACAATAGAATCGGCAGCACTACAAAGAAAATGATCAGGACCAAGATTCACAGATTTCGAATCAAATCCCTCTGTTGAGGATGCTGCACCATATATATCGAGAGGACCAACCAAAACACATTGAAGGGATGACTGCTGAATATTATCAAGCTTTACATTATACATTTTATTTCCCGAAAAAGAATAGAATGCTGATTGACAAGAGTCAACCGTTGATGCCAAACCATATGTAGAATAACCAGGCAAGCTATCAAGAACCACTGAATTTGAAAGCTTATTAAGATCTATATATTCAAGTGTATTATTAACTGTTGCCAAATAAAGTTTATTATGTGCAAAAGCAAGATCACCGCCCGAAGAAGTGCAGGAAGTGAATTGTGCAAAATACGTAGCTGTTCCCGAACTAAGATCAATGGTATAAACTTGATTACCGAAAGGACCAGCAGCATAAAGTATATTTTTATCACCAAATGCCAGTGCATTGAATTGACCTGAAAGACCAATTTCAGTAGTATTTGCATTTGTAGTGTCAATAGTGCACAACATACCATTACTACTAACACCATATAAAACGCCAGTAAGAGGACTCATCGCAATATCAAGCATACCATATACATCTGTTTTATCAGTATTACCTATAAGGCGTGTATTACAGGTAACAGGATTAACAACATATAAATCAGAAGTTTCGTCTACAACAAAAACTTTAGTCTGAGCAAAAGATTGTAACAAAAACAAACAGCCTATAAATAATAAAAGTGTTTTTTTCATCTAAAAATTAGTATTTACTATGAAAATTTATGTTTCTACATTTTTAAAATAATTCATTACCATATTTCATGCCGTAAAAAACACCTTATTGTTATAGTATAAATATGCCTAAGTAATTTTATAGAAAATGTAGAAGTTGCATCAAAATATTGAGCTATGTATCAAACGAGAATAACCGGATTTTCCACTGAGAATAAAAAGATGCTTCAAACAACGCTTCGTTCAAACAAGGCCGCGAATATAAAAAAGTTGTATGCAAAATACCCTTTCAGTGGCATTTTTGAGGGCTTTTTTATACATTCGTAAAGAGAATATAGAACACTTTCATTTTTTGTTTTTTGACAATTTCACCGTGTCGTTTCCGTATCATCTCCGTGTCCGTTCCGTGTTGTGTCCATGTCGATACCTCATCAAGTAAACTCCATACCTACACCTCTCCGACAGCATACTGTGTCTTGTACTGAACCTTCTGTGCAGGTTTATTACTTCAAATAATTGTCTGAAATGTACCCATTTGTAATAAATACATGAAAATACTGCCATTCGCAATCATTCCTTGATTATGCTGAAAAGCTTAATAGAGGTATTTCATTCAAATAATCCTTGTTTTTTTTGTAAAAACTGAATTTACGGAGTATGTTTGTGGTTTAATACGTATGGAAATGACATTGTTACACGACATATTTCCTTTTTGTGCTCCGATTGCCCCCGGAGTTATAAGATATTTGCCCGTGGCTAGCCCGAGGCCCTAGGCCATATATTCTTTATTGTTGCCTATGTGGCGACACCTCACTTACAGGGTTATTCTTCCCAAAAGTTAAAAGGATAACCTTCTCTTAACAAATTCCTTGTTATCATTATTAGAAAAATCCTCTGAGGACTTAATCAGAGTTCATTAGCAAAATGAAAAACACCGACGTGTTCGATATAAAAGTTCAGGTTGCAGGCCCAGAACATAAACATTTAGCCGAAGCCATTGTAGAAGAAATGGCCGAAAGTGCGAAGGCTCGCGGAACAGGTATTGCCAAACGCAGCCCGGAGTACATCCGTCAAAAAATGGATGAAGGCAAAGCGATCATCGCAACAACCAAATCAACCGGTCAGTTTGTTGGTTTCTGCTATATTGAAACCTGGGGACATGGCAATTATGTGGCTAACTCCGGTTTGATTGTAGCACCTGACTTCCGTAAGTATGGCATGGCTACCAAAATCAAGGAAAAAGCCTTTGAACTTTCCCGCAAAAAATACCCGGACGCAAAACTATTTGGTCTTACGACCAGTGCTGCTGTTATGAAGATCAACTCCGATCTTGGATACAGACCTGCACACTATACAGAATTAACGGATGATGAGGATTTCTGGAAAGGATGCTCTAGTTGCGTTAATTATGAAATCCTCAAAAGCAAGGATCGTAAGATGTGTATGTGTACGGCAATGGTATATGACCCAGCGGAGAAAAAGAAGAAAAAATGGGATTTCATTACGGATTCTGCTTTATGGGAAAGATGGCAGCGTATTAAGCAAATCAAACTTCTGAAGGCCTTTAATAAAGGTGGTTCAAAAGTAATGAGCTTTCTGGGACTAGCGTGAGAGGCTTAAAGCAGAAGGCTTAAGGCCTAACGCGAAAACCTCATGGTTTAACCTAATTAGAGAGAAATCAAGCGATCAAAATTAAATAAAAGAACATTTAGCTTTAAGCCTTAGGCCTTAAGCTTTAAGCATGAAAAGACAATGAAGAAAAAAGTAGTACTAGCATTCAGTGGCGGATTGGACACAACCTATTGCGCAAAATATCTTACAGAGGATTTAGGGTATGAATTGCATACCGCTATTGTAAACACAGGTGGTTTCAGCAAGGAAGATCTTATTGATATTGAGAAAAAAGCTTATGAATTAGGCGTTACCTCTCATACAACGCTTGATATTATTGAAAAATACTATCAGGAATGTGTACGCTTTATGGTTTACGGAAATATTCTTCGCAACAATACATACCCATTGTCTGTAAGTGCGGAACGTGTATTTCAGGCGATTGCTATTGCAGAACATGCAAAGAAAGTAGGTGCAACAGCGGTAGCGCATGGCTCTACCGGTGCAGGTAATGATCAGGTTCGTTTTGATGTTGTTTTCATGATTATGAACCCGGGTATTGAAATTATCACACCGATCCGTGATATGAAATTATCACGCGAACAGGAAATCGAATACTTGAAGAAAAAAGGTGTCGTGCGCGACTGGAGCAAAGCTGCTTATTCCATCAATGTTGGTATCTGGGGTACAAGCGTAGGCGGTAAAGAAACACTTACGTCTGATAAAACACTTCCTGAAAGTGCCTTCCCTACTCAGGTGACAAAAACCGGAGAAGAGGTAGTTGAACTGGAATTTGAAAAAGGACAATTGGTTGGTTTAAATGGCAAACGCATGAAATCAACTGATGCCATTGTAGAACTGAATAAGATTGTTGCTCCATACGGTATTGGCCGTGACATACATGTTGGTGATACCATTATCGGGATCAAAGGACGCGTAGGTTTTGAAGCTGCTGCACCAATGGTTATTATAAAAGCACATCATACGCTGGAAAAACATACGCTTACCAAATGGCAGATGTACTGGAAAGAACAATTGGGCAATTGGTACGGAACGTTTGTACACGAAGGTCAATTCCTTGAGCCGGTGATGCGCAACATAGAAACGTTCCTGGAAGATACACAGGAAAATGTTACCGGAACAGTAAATGTATTTGTAGCACCGTATCGCTTCCATATAATAGGCATAACCTCCGCACACGATCTGATGTCTTCTAAGTTTGGTAAATACGGAGAGGAAAACAATGCATGGTCCGGCGACGATGTTAAAGGCTTCTCTAAAATATTCGGTAATCAAACGATGATTTACCATAGGGTGAATGAAGAAGTGAAATAAGTTATAAGTGTTAAGTTCTAAGTTTTAAGAATGTGTAACATCCGCTATAGCCGTTTGGAATTTGTTTTTTTGTTATTTGGAATTTAGTTTGGTAGAAGATGGCAAGTAGTAATAAAGTTAAGATTGGCATTATCGGTGGTGCCGGATATACAGGTGGTGAATTGCTTCGTATCCTGGTGAATCATCCGAATGCGGATATACAGTTTGTGCATAGCAACAGCAATGCCGGCAATCCGGTATGGAAAGTTCATACGGATTTAATTGGCAGTACAGATCTTGTGTTCAGTGGTACGTTAAGTAATGATATTGATGTATTGTTTCTTTGTCTGGGTCACGGAGATGCTGTTAAATTTCTATCAGAAAATCCTATTGAAAGCCACATCAAAATTATTGATCTGAGCCAGGATTTTCGTATTGCAAAAGAAGGTAATGATTTTGTTTATGGATTACCGGAATTGCAACGCGATAAAATCAAACAGGCTAAAAACATCGCTAATCCGGGTTGTTTCGCTACGGCTATACAAATGGGTATACTTCCATTGGCTGCGCATAATAAAATCACTCAAGATATTCATGTTTCTGGTATTACAGGATCTACCGGTGCGGGACAATCGTTAACACTGACGTCTCACTTCAGCTGGAGAAACAATAATATGTCTGTATACAAGGCATTAAACCATCAGCATCTGAAGGAAATCAATCAGAGCTTAAAAGGTCTTCAAACTGGTTTAGATAAAGCGGTACACTTCATTCCTTACCGTGGTGATTTTACACGTGGTATCATAGCAACTACTTACACACCATGCAGCTGGAGCCTTGAAGAAGCGAAAGAGAAATATAAATCCTATTACGCTTCTCATCCTTTCACACATGTGCTGGACGAGAACATTGATTTAAAACAGGTTGTCAATACTAATAATTGTTTGTTGTATCTTGAAAAACATGGCGATCAATTAATGATCGTTTCCATTATTGATAACCTTCTGAAAGGCGCATCCGGACAGGCGGTTCAGAATATGAATTTGCTATTTGGGCTTGATGAAACGGCAGGGCTGAGATTAAAAGCCACGGGCTTTTAATCAAATTCCAAATAACAAAAAACAAATTCCAAACGGCGGGGATAGAAACACTGAAGTTTAATAAATAATAAAATATCTTAATTTGTATTAGGGGGACATTTAAGATTATAACAAAGTTTATAAATACCATTCATCTACATTTTTCATTAGCTATGGAAAAAATAATGAATCTGGAAGAACGTACATTCCAGTTTGCAAAGAGTGTTTGTACTCATTGTAAAAAGATTGAAAAGCGAATAGAAAATGTAGATTACATAAAACAGGTAATCCGTTCTTCAGCATCAATCGGAGCAAATTATATTGAAGTAAATGAATCATTAAGCAGGAAAGATGCATTAATGAGAGCACGGATCAGCAGAAAGGAAGCCAAGGAAACAATATACTGGCTTCGACTACTGAATGAAACAAATGATTCAGATACTCATTCATTAATGAACGAAGCTGTTCAGATTAAAAAAATACTGAGTTCAATTATTATAAAATTAAACACCTGATATAGCATAAAACAGATCGAAAATGGAAATGGATTAAAATGTACCAAACTCCATCATTGTGTTTTCACTCGTTTGGAATTTGTTTTTTGTTATTTGGAATTTATCTAAGCCTTTAACCTTATGAAACTATTCGACGTCTACCCCCTAATCCCCATCGAGCCTGTAAAAGCACTTGGCTCACGTCTTTGGGATGCTGAAGGAACAGAATACCTTGACTTATATGGTGGTCATGCGGTAATCTCTATCGGACATACACATCCGTATTATGTTCAGAAAATTACGGACCAATTGAATAAGATTGGATTTTATTCCAATTCGGTTATTATTTCCCAGCAGCAGGAATTGGCTGATAAACTGGGCGCGTTAAGCGGGCATCCTGATTATCAACTGTTCCTTTGTAATTCCGGTGCAGAAGCCAATGAGAATGCATTGAAACTGGCTTCTTTCCATAACGGAAAGAAAAAAGTGATTGCTTTCAAAAAAGGTTTTCACGGAAGAACATCACTGGCTGTTGCAGCGACTGACAATCCATCTATTGTTGCTCCGGTAAATGAAACCAGTAATGTTATTTTTCTTCCATGGAACGATGAAGCTGCTCTGAAAGAAGCCTTTGAGAAACATGGCAACGAAATCTCTTCTGTAATTATAGAAGGCATACAAGGTGTTGGTGGCATTCACGAAGCCTCTATTTCTATGCTGCGCCTGATCCGCACTTTATGCGACACACATAACGCCGTATACATTGCGGATTCAGTGCAATGCGGTTATGGTCGTAGTGGAAAATTCTACTCACATGATTTTGCCGGCGTCTCTGCGGATATCTATAGCATGGCGAAAGGTATGGGCAATGGCTTCCCGATCGGAGGTATCAGTATTGCCCCACATCTTAAACCTAAGCATGGTTTATTAGGAACTACTTTCGGCGGAAATCACTTAGCATGTGCAGCAGCTATCGCTGTTCTGGATATTATCAAACAGGAAAGCTTGTTGGAACATACGGCCCAGATTGGTGACTATATTATTGCTCAGTCTCGCAAGATTCAGGGTGTAAAAGAAGTTCGTGGCAAAGGCTTAATGATTGGTATTGAATTGGAGATACCTTGTGCGGATATTCGCAATACATTACTTTCAGAATATAAAATATTTACTGGTTCTTCTTCAGATAAGAATACGATCCGTATCCTTCCAGCTTTAAATCTTAAGAAAGCAGATGCTGATCTATTCCTGAATGCTTTAACAAGCGTGTTGAACAAAGTATTAGTAAAATAATGAAATACCTGATATTAACACTTGGTCTTTTTCTATTACTATCCTGTTCCCTGAATGACGGGAATTGTCAGTTCGTAAAAGCGAGTCATATTTTGTTACGGGCAGATTCCAAAGAGGAAGTCGCCAAGGCGCGTATACTGGCCGACTCAATTATTTATTGGATTAACAAAGGTACTTCTTTTGAATTAATGGCCCGCAAATACGGAACGGATGGAACCAAAGATAAAGGAGGAGATTTGGGCTGGTTTGAAAGAGGAGTAATGGTAAAACCTTTTGATGATGCCTGCTTCAAAGCAAAAGATGATAAACCATTTCAAGTAACCACACAATTTGGTGTGCATGTTGTAAAAGTAACAGATAGAAAAATCAGTCCTTGTAATCAATAACAATCAGAATGAAACAATTTATTTCTGTTAAGGATGTCACAGACATCAAGGCTCTTGTAAAAGAGGCATTGGATCTCAAAAAAAATCCATACGCCCATAAAAAGCTAGGTGAAAATAAGACCTTAGGATTAATCTTTTTAAATCCGAGTTTACGCACCCGTATCAGTACGCAGAAGGCCGCCAAAAATCTTGGTATGGATGTGATTGTGATGAACATGGATAAAGAAGGATGGGCTCTTGAAACACAGGATGGTGTGATTATGAATCACAATACGGTTGAACACATCCGTGAAGCCGCTGCTGTGATGGGCCAATACTGTGACATCATTGGTGTGCGCTCTTTCCCAAGACTGGTTGATAAAGCAGAAGATTATTCCGAAGATTTCTTCACTAAGTTTATCAAATATGCCGGCGTACCTATTGTAAGTCTGGAAAGTGCTACACTTCATCCATTACAATCTTTAGCTGATCTGGTTACTATTGAAGAAACAAAAACAAAAGCAAGACCGAAAGTTGTATTAACCTGGGCACCTCATATCAAAGCGCTTCCGCAAGCGGTTGCAAACTCCTTCGCCGAATGGATGACCCGCAGTGATGTAGAGTTCGTTATTACACATCCGGAAGGCTATAACTTAGCGAAAGAGTTTACCGGTGATGCTCGTATTGAATACAATCAGGATAAAGCATTGGAAGGTGCTGATTATGTCTATGTGAAAAACTGGTCTTCTTATGAAGATTACGGCAAAGTTCATTCCATGGACAGCAATTGGATGATGACCAATGAAAAACTTAAAAAAACAAACAACGCCAAAGTAATGCATTGTCTACCTGTTCGTCGCGGTATTGAACTGGCAGATGAAATACTTGACGGACCAAATTCACTGGTCATACAGGAAGCAGGTAACCGTGTATGGAGCGCACAGGCAGTGTTGAAGAAAATGCTTGAGAAGTTATAAGTGTTAAGTTCTAAGTTTTAAGAGGGGGATAGCTTTAAACTTAGAAGAAATTAATGAAGATTTGAAAACATAATAATTCTTTAATCAGCTATGCAGAATTATAAAAAATTGAAAGTCTGGCATGACAGTCATACTTTGACATTAAATGTATACAGTTGCACGAAACAGTTTCCAAAGGAAGAATTGTTTAGCATGACAAGTCAGATGAGAAGATCAGCTGTTTCCATTGCTGCAAATCTTGCAGAAGGATGTGGAAAATCTTCTAATAAAGATTGTAAACGCTTCTTTGAAATAGCGTTAGGATCTGCAAATGAAACAGAATACTATATAATACTTACTAAAGATTTGGGGTATTTGACAGATGAAAAACATGATGAATTATTTTCTCAGATAAACCAGATAAAGGCAATGTTAATTAGCTTGATAAAAAAGCAAGCGTTAAGTTTCTCTTCTTAAAACTTAGAACTTAACACTTAAAACCTAGTAGAATGCAAAAACTATACATCATAAAAGTCGGTGGCAACATCATAGATAATCCGGAAGCATTGGAAAGCTTTCTGCATGATTTTGCTTCGCTCAAGGAAAATAAAATACTGGTTCATGGTGGAGGTAAAGTAGCTACTGAAATCAGTAAAGGTCTAGGCATTGAAGCTCAGATGGTGGATGGCCGTCGTATAACCGATGCTGAGACCCTAAAGATTGTAACCATGGTGTATGGTGGTCTGATCAATAAAAATATTGTTGCTAAATTGCAAGCCAATGAATGCAATGCCATTGGTTTGACAGGAGCTGATGCCAATATCATGCTCTCGTCAAAGCGTCCGGTTAAGAATGGTGTTGATTATGGTTTTGTTGGAGATGTAGAGAAAATACACCCGCAGCCATTAATTCATTTATTATCGCAGGGAATTACTCCTGTAATAGCTCCGCTCACGCATGATGGCAAAGGAAATATACTGAATACGAACGCAGACACAGTTGCATCCGAATTAGCCGTATCTTTATCATCCGGTTTTGTTGTAAATCTTGTATATTGTTTCGAATTGAAAGGTGTACTCAGAGATATCAACGATAAGGATTCTGTCATCAGCGATATTAATCCGGACACCTATGCACAATTAAAAGCCGAAGGTATTATCAATAAAGGAATGATTCCCAAACTGGACAATTCCTTTAACGCGATTAGTGCTGGTGTTTCATCCGTAATTATTTGTCAGGCCGAATCATTGACAGAACTGATTAACGATAAGAGAGCGGTAGGAACTAAGTTAGTTGCTAGTTATTAGTTGCTAGTTACTAGACCCTAAAAAATAAAATATACAGATACTAAAAACGCAGACTAGAACCTAGTACCTAAAAACTAGAAACTGGTATCAAGCAACTGGAAACTAAATATGTTACAGACATTACAAAAAGACGCCGTAGAATTACTTAAAAGTTTAATACGCACGCAATCATTCAGTAAAGAAGAGCATAATACGGCAGAGCTTCTTAATACATTTCTTGTGGAAAGAGGTGTTGAAACCATTCGTGAGAAAAACAATGTATGGGCCTTCAATAAATATTTTGATCCGAAGAAGCCAACTATCCTGTTAAATTCTCATCATGATACCGTAAAGCCAAATCCCGGCTATACCAATGATCCATACGATCCGATTGTAAAAGACGGAAAGCTGTTCGGCTTGGGAAGCAATGATGCCGGCGGTTGCCTGGTATCGCTGATTGCAACGTTTCTGCATTTCTATAAAGAAGAAAATATGAAATATAACTTCTGCATTGCAGCAACGGCAGAAGAAGAAATATCCGGCTTTGATGGCCTTGAATTAGTTTATCCGAAATTAGGGCCGATTGATTTCGCTATTGTCGGTGAGCCTACATTAATGGATATTGCGGTAGCAGAAAAAGGCCTTATGGTGGTTGATTGTGTAGCGCACGGTAAAGCCGGACATGCTGCACGCGAGGAAGGTGAAAATGCTATTTACATTGCCTTAAAAGACATAGACTGGATACGCAATTATAAATTTGAACGTATCTCTCCGCATCTTGGACCAATGAAAATGTCTGTAACCATTATCAATGCAGGTTATCAGCACAATGTCGTTCCTGAGAAATGTACTTTCACCATTGACGTACGTATTACGGAAGAATATAAAAATGAGGAAGTACTTAAAATCATTGACGATAATATTCAATCCGAAGTAAATCCGCGTTCTGTACGGTTACGTCCTTCATTCATTGATCCTGATCATGCATTGGTACATGCAGCGATTAAACACGGTGCAAAAACATACGGCTCCCCTACTACATCCGATCAGGCATTGATACCCGTTCCTTCTGTAAAGATGGGCCCAGGTAATTCCGCCCGTTCCCATACAGCCAATGAATTCATCTGGTTGATTGAGATTGACGAAGGCATTGAGAAGTACATTAAGATATTGTCTGAAATAGTTCTTAGTCGCTAGTTTCTAGCTTCCAGTAAAAAACTCTACTTAATCGGTGCTTTTACATCTAGTAACTAGTACCTAGCAACTGAAATCTGATATGAAATTGTGGCAAAAAGATACAGAAGTTAATAAAGACATCGAACGTTTTACCGTTGGAAAAGATCGTGAAATGGATCTGTTTCTGGCTCCGTTTGATGTATTGGGTTCTATGGCGCATATAACTATGCTGGAAAGTATTGGGCTGATCGGCAAAGAGGAACTTCCCGTATTGCTTAATGAACTGCGTACTATTTATGCAGAAATTGAATCAGGTGCATTCAGCATTGAAGATGGTGTTGAAGATGTACATTCCCAGGTTGAATTAATTTTAACACGTCGCTTAGGCGATCTGGGTAAGAAAATCCATAGCGGTCGTTCCCGCAACGATCAGGTTTTGGTAGATTTAAAATTGTTTACACGCCATGCCATCCGTGAAACCGTTGAGAATGCCACAGAGCTTTTTAATACATTAATTAAACAAAGCGAAGCCTACAAACACGTTATTATTCCTGGGTATACGCATTTACAGATTGCCATGCCCTCTTCTTTTGGATTGTGGTTTGGAGCATACGCTGAAAGTCTAGCCGACGACATGCATATGATGCTGGCGGCTTACCGCATCAGCAATAAAAACCCATTAGGATCTGCGGCTGGTTATGGTTCATCGTTTCCATTGAATCGAACAATGACAACAAAGCTGCTTGGTTTTGATGATCTGAATTATAATGTGGTGTATGCACAGATGGGCCGCGGCAAGACGGAAAAAAACGTAAGTGCTGCCATTGCTTCGATTGCGTCAACCATTGGTAGAATGGCAATGGATGTTTGTCTGTACATGAATCAGAACTTTGATTTCATGACCTTACCGGATGAACTTACAACAGGTTCTTCTATTATGCCGCACAAGAAAAATCCGGATGTATTTGAACTGATTCGTGCACGCAGTAATCGTTTGCAGGCTTTACCGAATGAAATTGCCCTCATTATGGCTAATCTTCCATCCGGTTATCACCGTGATATGCAGTTAATCAAAGAAAATTTCATTCCTGCCTTTCAGGATATTAATGATTGTCTGCGCATTGCCAACTTCATGCTGAAACAGGTTAAGATAAAAGAGAACACAGTAAAGGATCCGAAATACCTATACATGTATAGCGTAGAAGTAGTAAATAATATGGTTTTACAAGGTATACCTTTCCGCGATGCATACAAACAGGTTGGTGCCATGATTGAAAATAAAACATTTACTGCACTGGATACCATTCACCACACGCATGAAGGAAGTATTGGCAATCTGATGAATAAAGAAATTCAACTATCCCTTAATAAAACACTGAATGAGTTCGGATTCCAGAAAACAGATGAAGCTATCGCACATTTATTGAAACGTTCGTAAAAAATACTCGTAGAAGATATAGGTTGCTATTTTTAGTGTCTTTGGATTACGATTCTGCACATTCCATTCAGTAAATACTATTTACTTTGAATAAAATGTCCATAACCAGCTATTATGAAAGTTTCAATACGTACTCTAAATCTTGTATTCGCCATTGCCTTTTTGGTCCTTATTTCGACATTCATTTATTTATATCTGAATATCACAAATTTACAGAAAGCAAACAAATGGGTAGATCATACGAATGAAGTATTATTAACTCTTGAAGGTATTCATTCTGAAGTAAAAGATGCCGAATCAGGCGTCAGAGGATACGTTATTACAGAAGATCCAACGCATCTTGAACCCTATTTCGGTGCTTACAAGAATGTTCAGAATCAATTAACAACACTTCATACGCTCATCAATGACAATAAAAATCAAATAGTATTATTGGATTCTTTACAGGCTTTACTGGCGCAGCGCTTCGTAATTTTGAATCGACTCATTAGCATCTCTAATAACAATGCTGATCAGGAAGAAATATCCTCCATTATTTTTGAAGGTAAAACGAAGATGGATCAAATCAATGAACTTATTGATCAGTTAGAAAAAAATGAACGCATCTTATTAGTAAAAAGAAACCGGTATGCAGATCAGTTAAACCAATCTACACCGCAACTTATTATCATAAGCGGCTTGCTTGGTTTTATATTTTTGGGGGTATCTTATATTTTTATTTTCCGTGATTTCCAATCCAGAATAGAAATCGGAAAAGAACTGAAGAAAAAGAATATACTGCTTGAATATGCTCAGCAGATCACCCATATGGGTACATTTGAGTACATTTTTTCCGAGAATAAAAATATATGGTCAAATGAAATGTATGAAATCTTTGATCTTCCAAAAGATGTTCATCCTGAATCATCCTTGATTGATTCTCTTATCCTTGAGGATTCTAATGCTATTCAGGAAAAACGGGAAGAGATTTATGAGAAAATGGGAAATTATTCCCGAGAGTTCAAAATCCGAACCCATGCAGGCAAGGAAAAAATACTCTTTTCAAATGGTTACGTAAATGTAGATGCTAATGATAAACCTTTTTCATTGACTGGTGCGATCATCGATATCACAGATCTTAAAATGGCTGAAATCAATGCGCTGGAAAAAGAAGAGTTAATGAGGCAGGCTAAAGAAAGGGCTGAAAGCGCTAGTCAGTTTAAAACACGTTTTTTATCTAATATGAGTCATGAAATACGGACTCCGATTAATGCGATATTAGGCTTTACCAGAATTCTGCAAAAACAAAACCTGACAAAAGAACAAAAGGAACATCTTAAGAATATATCTACTTCCGGAGAATTACTATTAAAACTTATTGGAAACATTCTTGACATCAGTAAAATTGAAGAAGGTAAAGTTGTACTTATTCATAAGGTTTTTCACCTGAAAGAAAATATACGCTCGTCCATCAACCCATTCAAACATATTGCTGCTGAAAAAGGCTTACAGTTTCATTTATCCATTGATGAAAACATTCCTGATTATCTGATTGGGGATTCTTCCAGAATTTCGCAAATATTAATTAATCTGATTGGCAATGCAATTAAATTTACCAGTAAAGGAGATATCAGCGTATCTGTCGTATTAACCGATAGCAATATCGATAGATGCTCTGTAGAATTTTCCATTACTGATACAGGCATTGGAATTGATCCCGCCAATCAGAAATATATATTTGAAAGTTTCACGCAGGCAGATGAATCCATTCAGGTTCAATATGGAGGCTCCGGATTAGGTCTTTCTATTGTCCGGGAAATTGTAAGGCTAATGGGAAGTGATGTATATATTACCAGCCCGGTTTACAATACAAGCCAGTCTGAAGGATATGGTAGCCGCTTCCATTTCACACTTACTTTTGATATCAGTGAAACAAAATCTGAGGACCATTCAAGTCGAAACATTCAGATTCTACCTTTCACAAATCCGGTTCACATACTTGTTGCGGAAGATAACCAAATGAATCAGATCCTAGCGGCATTTACATTGGATTCACTAGGCTGTACCTATGAAATCGTAGAAAACGGAGATCTTGCTGTTCGACTATTATCTGAGAAATCGTTTGATCTTATATTGATGGATGTTCAGATGCCGGTTTGCGATGGCATTCAGGCAACCAAACGAATACGTGAACACAATACCTCCATTCCAATTATAGGTTTAACAGCAAACGTATTTCAGCAGGAAGTAGACATCTGTCTGGATGCTGGAATGAATGATCACATGGGTAAACCTTATACAGAGGAGCAACTTTATGCATCTATAAGAAAATGGTTATTTATTAATGAGCAGCATTCATTTGTACCTCCTGTCAATTATTGCAATTTTGATTTTATAGAATCTATCACGAATAATAATATTTCAGCTTTTCGCGAAATGCTTGATACTTTCCTGAATCAGAACAGTAAATTGACAGATGAAATTAAGAATGCTTTATTGAAGAATGATACTCATGCGTTATCTTTTGCATTGCATCAATATAAATCCTGCGCAAGAATACTTGGAATTGAGAAACAAACGAATCTTATTTCAGAAATAGAAAAAAAGATAGAAGCAGGATATTCGTTTGATGCTCTCAATCATCAAATAAAAAATCTGATTGAAATTGCTCATGCTGTTGATAACGAAATTGTATTTAAGCTAAAGAGCATTTAAATTTCTTTCCTATAATAGGTTTATGAACAGCTTGATTGAAAAAGGAAAATACCTTCATTATAAAGGAAATGAATACGAAGTAATCGGAACCGCCAAACATAGTGAAACGGAAGAAGATTTAGTACTCTATTTTCCCGTAAAAAGTCCTGAACAAATTTGGGTACGACCACTGAATATGTTCATAGAAGAAATAGAAGTGAACGGAAAGAAAACGAAACGTTTCTTAAAGCAATAACCCGTTTTACTATTTCATTCTCAACTTATAATTCTGTGAAGAATTAACAACGTTGTTCGCATTCCTTTGATAAAAATCATTTCGTAAGCGTTCACTTTTTGTAGAAAGTTTATTGCATTGATTTTCGTATTGCTGTTCGATATATAATTTCTTCAATTCCTTTTTCAGTATATATTTATACCTCTTCAACCATTCCATTCGCATTTCAAGCAATGTTATCTTCACCGTTGATCTACCGGTTGTCTTTTCCAGTTGCATATACATTTTATTGTTTTCCTCAGTATACAATCTTCTTTCTTCAGAATCTATACTCCATTTGGACATGTTTTTCAATAAAGCCTTATTTCGTTTCTGCAACTGAATACATTTGCTGTTAATAGGATCAATGTGTTTGGCAAATAAATTAGTATAAATATATGCTTGTATGGCAGTATTTCTGGCATACAATTTTCTGATAAGATCCCTGCGCATACGTATCTCGGTCTGATTATTCTGAATCATCCACAAAGGATTAAAGTCAGCATTTAACTGGGTATTTCTTTTGATAAATTTACCGCATTGTGCATATATAGATACAATGGAATCATACACATTAGTAAGCTCCTGTATTTTATATGAAACACTATCATACCATACAGGTAACAGCATATTTAATGAATCAATCATACGGCTATTCACGGTATAAATTTCGTTCATTGCTTTTACACGTTTTGCTAATGTGTCTGCATTTTTAGAATTTATTACAGATACCAGGTTGTCTAAATTGTCAGAGGTTGATTTTGCAAACAATTTATTTTTATTGGAGATCTGTACACGTTCATTTTTGATTTGAAACTTGCATTGTTTTATCTGCGATGAAACAGGAAAACTGTTCTTAATATCCTCATTGATTAATGCTATTCCAAAAGAAGTAATTACCTTATTTCTATCTGTAATACTATCCAATACATAGGTATGGCGGGCATCGTTATCACGCAGAAATTTTTTTGTGTATACGATGGCAGTATCTGCATAAGCGGATGCTATTCTTTTTTTGCCTCTATCTGTCGAAGCCTTTGTCAGTTCATACGTCTTCGCAAAATACCGGAGATAGTAATAATAATTATATCCTTTCACCCGGTTGTTATGTGTATTGAAAGCGTTTCCTTTGCGTGCTTTATAAAGCCAGCGGTTTTCCTCGGTAAGTTCATTGTATGCGGCAATTTCTGATTCAAAATGAAAAAAATGAATCGAAGAAGAATCTATTGCAAATACTCCTTTTTCAAAGCAATCAATACCCATAGGATAATGTTTCAATTGCCACATCGGCACTACGGGAAGATGTAGTTTTAAAAATGAGCTTGTATCAGAAGCAAAAAAACGATCGTCAGGCTTTCTTTTAAATACGGCTTTACGTGTAATAAATGGAATATGTAATACATGACATACTGCTTTAAGTAGCCGTTGTTTTTTAATTCGCATGCCACCACTGCCCCATGTAGGATCTGTGAGATAATACGTGCTATCAATATAAAATACATTCCAGGCGTGCTCCTGCATATAAAAACGCTGACCTGAACGGTATCTTCCACCTTTATCATAACCATCCACAACCCATGCCTTTATACCTGCTTCTTTACAAAGTGCTTGAAACAGATTTGCGTAACCGCCACAAAGTGATTTACGCCGACAAAGAGTCTGTTGCGCAGAAATTTCTTTCCATTTTAACCGGCGGTATCTCCTGATATCGTAACGGATATGATGCGTTATCCAATAATATATATTATAGGCAGATTGATACTGGTTCACAGAATCTTTGGTCAATGCATGCGATAAGCTTTTAACCGACCATGTTTTCCAGAACGGAATCGATCCATAAGGCTTACTCTCCTGAGCACTCACAACACCTGCATTACATGATAACAGAATAGACAGAACTAACAAATAAATATAACGCATGATATGATGTTACTGGAAAAATTTAATATACATTGAATTTTATATAAATGGTACCGCATGAACTAATTCAGCAATTGAAATGAATTCATAAATCGTGTTACCGAAAGATTATATTGTTTTTTTGTTTCGGTAATTATCTGAATTAAATACATTTTATTTTTTACGACATAGATTCGCATCTTAACAATGGCCAGTCCATGTTTAAAATCTATCCTGATCTCTCTTCCCGGAATACCACCGTTAAGATAAATAGTATTTTCAGATAGCAATTTGCCGTTAAGACCTTTTACTGCACCCTTTACCGCTTTTTTAAATAGCGCATCTGTTCGCTTAAAGTCTGTAGTAATTGTATCCGCAGATTGAAGTTCTGCATAGGTAGCACTATATATGAGATTATCATCTGTTCTGCTTTTTGTTGCATCATATATGTACATGTATGCAGGAGTTGGACTATCATGGTCCATACTTTTTACTGGCTCTGCCGGAAACTGAATAGAAAAACCGAATTCAGGAACCTCCAGTAAATACCATGTATCGGATTGAACAAATCCTAATGACACTAGTAAAATCAGCACAAAGGAATAGTTTATTATTTTCATTTCCTCTTCACGTTATATGGCTGATTAAACATATAATTTATTTGCCATATTCACGCAAAATACCCGTTCATAAATTTGTAAAGAAAGAATATGATAGTATTGAAAGAGAGAATGTGTCGTGAATTATTATACCAGATTTTAATTATGACTCCTGAACATACAGATTGTGCCCTATTTATGACAATTATTTTATTTAAAAAGAATTCTGCCGATCTATTCCTGACATATTTCCAACTGTTTTTCAATCAGTTAAATTTTTATTTGACTTAAGCAATGCTAAATGATAATATTTTTAGTAAATTACTAATAAAATTAACATCCTACTTATGCAAGTATACAGCACACATATACCCATACATCCACAGGTTATTCCAATGGGAGCAGGAACCATCGCAGCAGGCTTTCCCAGTCCGGCAGGAGACTATATAGACAGTAGACTGGATATCTTTGAATACCTGATCCAGCATCCGACCGCAACCTTCTATGTCCGTGTAAAAGGAAACTCCATGATCAACGCCGGTATTCACGATGGCGATCTCTTAGTAGTAGACCGATCCTTAGAACCAAAGAACAACCAAGTGGTGATTGCTATAATAGACGGAGAGTTTACAGTAAAACGCATCAGTAAATACAACAATAAACTGTATCTTATTCCTGAAAACAATCAGTTCAAACCCATTGAAATTACCGATACCATGGACTTTGAAGTATGGGGAGTGGTTACGTTTGTGATTCATAAACCTTAAAGGCGTAAGGCTGAATGCTTGAAGCTTAAGGCTAAGAACCACCCCCGTAATTACATTTTATAAAAGCTTTAAGCGTTTCGTCTTAAGCATATAACGTTTCAAATGTTCGCATTAGTTGATTGTAATAGTTTCTATGTTTCCTGCGAACGTGTGTTTCGGCCAGATCTAAAAAAATCTCCAGTGGTAGTGTTATCCAATAATGACGGCTGTATCATTTCACGTTCGGACGAAGCCAAAGCCATTGGAATACCTATGGGTGCACCTTTGTTTAAAATAAAGGATTTAATCAAGGAACACAACGTAGCTGTTTTCTCTTCGAATTATGCCTTGTATGGTGATTTGTCTGATCGTGTGATGAAGACTCTCGCCTCTGTTGTTCCCGATATTGAAATCTATTCTATTGATGAGGCTTTCCTCGATCTAAATGATTACGAAGACAACCTGGAAGAATTAGGTCATTCACTACGAAACAAAGTAAAACAATATACCGGCATACCTGTCGGCATTGGAATTGCACCAACCAAAACACTGGCTAAGCTAGCAAACCGGATTGCAAAGAAAAACAATGGTATTTCTGTAATCTATCCGGATACTATCACAGAAGTACTTAAGAACTTTCCCATTGAAGATGTATGGGGAATTGGCAGAAGGATCTCCGTACACTTGAAGAACAGAAACATTGACACGGCAGAAGAATTCACCCAACAGCCGGAAGAATGGATACGCAAACAATTTGGAATAACCGGGCTGCGTATTTACAGAGAACTGAAAGGTATTCCTTGTATTGAACTGGAAGAAACCGGGCTGGATAAAAAATCCATTTGCACGACACGTTCCTTTGGAAAATTGCAGACAGATTATGCATCTGTACTGGAAGCCCTATCAAATCATGCAGCCAGCTGTGCAGAGAAGTTAAGGCGCCAGCATTGCTGCGCAGGGAGCATGTATGTATTCATACAAACCAATCGTTTCCGCAAGCAGGACGAACAATACAGACCTGCCTTTTTCATTAAACTACCGGAAGCCTCTAACAATACCGGTACTATTATTCAGTATGCAGAACAAGCTTTAAAACAAATCTTCAAAACAGGTTATAAGTACAATAAATGTGGTATTACGGTAATGGATATTGTTCCGGAAAATGTAGTACAATTAAATTGCTTTGAATCAAAACCAAGAGACAAATGGCATGCATTGGAGGAAACCATTGATAAATTGAATCTGAAAATGGGCAAGAAAACCCTGCGTCATGCTATTGAAGGATTCAAAAATGACTGGAAGCTACGGAATGAAAATATGTCCCCAAATTATACCACGAAATGGAATGAGATACTGGAGATTGATTTGCGTTTAAACGCAAATCATAAATTCCAAATAACAAAAAACAAATCCCAAAACAGCAAGGAAATTCCTATATCTCATAAATTTTACCCATCCTGACATTCAGTATTAGTAACACATTAAAATTCACAGTTTTTATAATTGTTTTTTGCTTCCGGCTTTCGATTAAAACCTTCACTATTTGTAATTTGTTTTTTGTTATTTGGAATTTCTCTTATTATTTTAAACTAATAATTAACCAGCACCAGCATGAATCTTTTAAAATCACAAATCAATCCAATGCCGAAATTTTTTGATCGGTATATACATATTGTTGAGGAAGAAAATCTTCTGACTGCACTGGAGGAATCTTTACAATCTTACTTAGCAATGGATTTCAGATTGTTTGAAAAAATCGGATCTAAAACTTATAAACCTGGCAAATGGACCATTAAAGAAATTCTGCAACACATAACCGATAACGAACGAATACAATCCTATAGGGCCATGCGTTTTGCACGAAATGACCAAACGGCCTTACCCGGTTACGACGAAGAATTACTGGCAAGTAATTCAGGAGCAAACAACCTCACGCTAACAGATATTAAAAAAGAATTCTACCATGTTCGGAAAGCATCCATTGCTTTATTCAAAGGAATGAGTGCGGAGGCTATACAACGAACAGGCACTTGCTTTAATACTCCCATATCTCCGCTGGCACTGGGTTTTGTACTGGTTGGACATCAGCAACATCATATGAGGGTGATTGAGGAGAAGTATATGAAGCTGTTGTAGAAATTCCAAATCCCAAAAAACAAATCCCAAACGGATATAACCGGCCAGCAAGTTCTTTCATATTAGTAGTCATTTCTCTTAAAACTTAGAACTTAACACTTAAAACTTATCCAAAAATCTTATCTTTAAAAACACAAACAAACCGGAATAACCATGAAAAGAAAAACCATACTTTTATCTCTTGGCGGCATTGTTCTGGCTGTCGTTTTAGCAGCCGGAATCTTCTTCGGACTCTACATTTATCCTTTTATGAAGAGTATGAAGACCACCAAAACCATTGCCTATGACGATCACCTAACATTGATATTAGGCGGAGGCGGTAATACCGGCATTCTGCAATCAGACAGCTTGATTCTTGTTATTGACAGTAAAATGGACGATGCAGCAGTAAAGCTGCACGATACAATTATGAAAATTGCCAATGGCAGAAAAATCATTGTCGTAAATACTCATGTGCACGGCGATCACGTTTCCGGAAACGAATGGTTTAAAGGAAATAAAATTATTGCCGGCGGTGATTATACCAAAGAGTTTTGGCTGGATGAAGCGGGTGATAAAACATTACCTACTGATTGGGTAAAGGATCGCCTGGATCTGAAAGTTGGTGATGAAACCGTAACAATACTAAACCTGGCCAAACACGTACACACTATGAGTGATGTGGTGGTGTATTTACATAATCGCAAAATGCTTTTCACAGGTGATGTAGTATTGAATAAACAAGCTCCAGCGATGATGAAAGGACATGGTGCAGACTATAAAGGATATCTGGCGGCATTTGATTTATTGCAAAAAGATTTTGATATCCATGAAATTGTACCGGGCCATGGCGATGTTGGCGGAACGGAAGTAATCGATGTATACAGACAATATTTTAAGGATATGGAAACGGCAGCGAAAGACCCTGCAAAAGAATCTGAACTGGTAGAGAAATACAAAGGATGGAAACAGATTCCTTTTTTGATGTCTCCTGGCGCGACGATTCATTTTATTAAAGAAGAAGATGAGAAGTAGGAAAATAGAAATTCCAAATCACAAAAACCAAATTTCAAACGGATGATAGTTTCCTTTCTGTTTATATTGAAGTGATCAAAGTACACCTTCATCAGATAAAACGTCCTAGCCCTGTAGGTGTTTTAGCCCGTATACACTATATCATAATGAACCAGTATCAATCGGGCAGCATCGACAAGCTTTATATTAAACTCAACTGTTTTCGATTTATAACTCTCTGGCGCCAGACTTTAGCGAAGCGTGTCTGGTGTCTCTTATTCCCTGGTCTCTGACCAGAAGATGTAGAAGTGTTTGCCATTTTTAATCGCCATATAGATTAAAAGTTTTTCAATAAAAAATCCCTCCGGTATTCAACATATCGGAGGGATTTTTTATTTATCGAAATGTGAGATCAAATATTACCATCCAATATAGCAGCATCTGTCACGATACCATCGGCATCGGGATTTTTAGGATCAGGACCATATTGGTTCGTGCCTTTTTCGCCATCAGTACAAGCTAAGATTAGATTGTAAATAGGGATTAATATGAACCACCCACTTTTGCCTACATCATGCATACGCCTTACACCAACAGCAATAGAGGGCAATAAAACAGCAACAGAATAAATGCTGCCCAAAGTACCGCCACCAAAACCACCTGCTGTTCTTGTGCCCATCGCAAAATCCACACCAGCAAGTATCATGGAAACAATAGAACTAAACAAAACGAAATACCAGTATTCACTTCTCCGTGCTCTGCCGGAAAATTGTACATACTTTTTTAGTACAGTTAAATACCAATTCATAGCATACATTATTTTAAAAAGACCTACTCGTTTGGCTTTTCGGTAACGCCACATTTTTTTAGAGTGGTTTCTGTGCTCCACGTTGTAATGAAGATAAGAAGAATAATGGAAAGATGGGAGTAAATAATTTAAAGGCTGAAGAATTCAATGAATGGAAGTTATTACCGTATTTGCAAAAGATTCATCTTGTTTTTTACAACCAAGAATGTTAATTTGTACTGTGGCTGATAAGAAGTAACCATTGCACAAATGCATCGTTTAAAAGGCTAGGTTTAAGCCAGAAATAAAATATAATGGCATTTATAATGATTCAGCGAATTTTATAATTAAATACTGATTTATGAAACAATATACCATAACAATACCGGATGATAAGAATGAGTTCTTCGTTGAACTTATCAGATCACTGGGCTTTGTTATTCAGCAAGGAGATTTCTTTTCGTTAGAAGACGCTAATATACAGCAATGGCAGATTGATATTATAGAACAGCGCATTAAAAATGCCTCTCCTACCTCCTATAAAAACTGGGACGATATTAAGGACCAGTTTCGCCTTGATGGATAAATATGTTTAGCGTTATTAAAGCAGTTTTGAGATAGTCATTACATTTGACATTATAATATAATGAAGAATGGAAGAACAAGGAGAAGAGAACAAAATTTAGCTCAAATCACGTTTTATTTTTATTTTTCTGAGATAATAAATATCAATTAATTTTTTTTGAGATAAATCATTTATTTTATTCAATATCAACTCTTCATCCTTAATTTTCCATTTGTAGTCTAGTCCTTCTATTACAAAAAAAACAATTTCTTCATTTATTATTAATCCTACTTTGTCAAGTTGTTAAAAGTAATAAATTATTAGTAATGATATTGTTAATAGAGTTATCTTTATATAACCAATCAAAAGAAGCTGTCCTGAAAAAAGTCAGCTAAAAAAAATGT